>Ga0137418_10006288_pt1 | contig 10924 bp, 7 predicted proteins | sample CZODoug3_1_2_16f_FD_122242 | JGI IMG/M metagenome (GOLD analysis project Ga0137418, IMG submission 122242) | Vadose zone soil fungal communities from Angelo Coast Range Reserve, California, USA - CZODoug3_1_2_16fungal (Hybrid Assembly) | ecosystem: Environmental > Terrestrial > Soil > Vadose... | reverse complement strand
CTGCCCGACTGCCAACTTACATAAAAGCCCTTGTGACCAGGCGTAGCGATCTCTGATAGATAGACGGAAACGCCGCCCAATTCCATGCCAGCGGAAAAACCTTGGACCAGCCTGCCAACAAGGACAAAGATTGGGGCCAGCAAGCCAATCGTGGCGTATCCGGGCATGCAGGCGATTGAGAAGATTCCGACTGACATCAGCGCGAGCGTGAGAATGAGCCCGGCGCGACGTCCATGGCGATCGGTGTAGGCGCCGAGCACAATGGCACCGAGAGGGCGCATAAGAAATCCTGCCCCAAAAGTCATCAGCGACAACATTAACGATACGAATGGATTGCCGCTCGGAAAGAAGGCTCTGCCAATTGCAGAGGCATAGTAGCCAAACACCATGAAGTCATACATCTCCAGAAAATTTCCACTGGAAACGCGCACCACCGACCAAATCTTTGCGCTGCGGTCAGTGAGCTGATCATTGGACTTCATTCGTTTGCCGGAATCGCTTTGTTACCAACGTAACTGAAAGAAAGAGGAACATCGAGCGCGCTGCCTTATGCTGCGCCGATTCACTTCGTACTTGGCCGATGAACTTATTTTTCTCGGCTCACCCGCTCGGCAATTGCTGCTCCCAATTCCTTGGTGGAAGCAGCGCCCCCAATATCGGGAGTCCGCACACTCCCTTGCGCTAACACATCTACAATGGCGGTTTCGACGGCATCAGCAGCATCGGCAACGCCGAGATGCCGAAGCATCATAGCGCCGGACCAGATCTGACCGATGGGATTGGCGAGTCCTTTCCCCGCAATATCCGGCGCCGAGCCGTGCACTGGTTCAAACATGGAAGGGTATTCGTTTTCGGGGTTGAGGTTTGCGGAGGGAGCGATGCCGATTGAGCCAACAACCGCAGGCCCGAGATCGGAAAGAATGTCTCCAAATAGATTTGAGCCGACGACCACATCGAACCAGTCAGGATGACGGACGAAGTGAGCCGTAAGAATGTCGATGTGATACTGGTCGGTTCGGACGTCCGGATAGTCGGCTGCGAGATTATGAAAGCATTCGTCCCAAAAAGGCATGGTGTGGATGATGCCATTCGACTTGGTTGCAGAGGTCAGATGTTTTTTTCGCTTGCGAGCTAATTCGAAAGCGAAACGTAGGACGCGATTGACGCCGCGGCGCGTGAAGACTGTCTGTTGGACGGCCATCTCGTCGGCCGTGCCCTCATAGAGACGCCCGCCAATGTTCGAGTACTCTCCTTCGTTGTTCTCGCGAACGATGGTGAAATCGATTTGACCAGGCTTCCAGTTTTTCAGGGGCGATTCGATTCCGTCGAAAAGACGCACGGGTCGAAGGTTCACGTATTGCCGAAACGTCCGCCGGATGGGGATGAGAAGTCCCCAAAGGGAGACATGATCCGGAACGCTGGGGTGCCCGACCGCGCCAAGAAAAATGGCATTGAAGGGGGCCAACTGGCGCAGGCCGTCGTCCGGCATCATTTTGCCGCTCTGTACATAGGTTTCACAACTCCAGTTGAACGCGTGCCATTGCATCTGGAAGTTGAAACGCCGCCCGGCCGCCTCGAGCACACGCATACCTTCGGGGACCACTTCTTTTCCGATGCCGTCTCCGGCGATAACTGCGATATTGAAGGTTTTCATTAGTGGTAGTTTCATCTCTCGGCAGACAGTAAAGAAGACAGCGCGGACATATCGGTCACAGACTCCAAATCCTTCGTAAAGGCAATTATTTTTTCGGTCTTGGCCTTGGTCCACTCGGCGAATTCCGCGCATCCTCGGAACTTCGTTGTGGCCTCCTCAAAGTTCATCGGGTTTGCTGGACTCCCTTTACCGAAATCGGCGCGGCCGGTGATCACTGCACCGTTCTTCAAATGGATCTTTAGGATGGATGTCATCTTGTCGTAGCCGGCGCTTTCGGCCTCCGGATCAACGTAGAAATTGATTCTGCGGATCATTTCCTGCACATCCGGGCGCGGAACCACTCTATCTGAAAATTGTCCCAAACCCGCTTTACCCTCGAGCAGCAGGATAGCCAGACAGAATTCCATGCTGAATTTTGCCTCCAGCCCAGTTTTGGGCTGGTGATGGAGAAGCGTGGTCGTCATGTTGTGGTTTGCGCCGATATCGACCTTCTCTACCTGTGCCGCCTGTATTTTGTTGGCTTCAATGAGGCGGGCCAACTCCGTCATGGCGGGATGAGTTAAAGAACCGGAAGGATAGGGCTTCAACGAAACGCCTGGCGAAGCAAATGTCCAGGGTTTCCCCAGGCGATCCAGAATGGCGGAAGGATCGTAAGAACCGCCGAATGCATGGAAGAAACCTCGATCGGCTTCTAGTATTTGCTCCGCGGCGGTCCAGCCTAGTGCCACCAGTTCGGCAGAAACTAGCCCAGCTTCCGCCGCGTGCCCGGCCTGGAACGGTTTGGTCATTGTGCCGAAATTCTCGCGTAGCCCCCCTGATTGACTTGCAGCCAACCCAAAGGTATTCAACGTTTTTGACAAATCGAAGTTGAGCAATTTGGCGCAAGCTGCTGCGGAACCGAATGGCCCGCAAGTACCCGTGGTGTGAAATCCATCTTGGTAGTGGCGCGGGGAGATTGCTTCAGCGATTTTACATTCCACTTCGGCGCCCAAGTGATAGGCGAGCATCCAATCTTTTCCCGTCACTCGTCTTTGCTCCGCAAGCGCAAAGATAGCCGGGAGCACGGGGACGGTCGGGTGCATCAGCAGACCGTACACACGGTCCTTTGCTGCAGCGAGCTGAGTATCGTCGAAATCGTCGGCGTGAATGGAAATACCGTTTAGCAGCGCTGCGAAACGAGGAGAAGTCTTTCGCGCGGAACCGATTATTGTCGCGTTTCCACTTGTCGCGCCCGCTTGCTCAACGTAACGACGGGAGATCGATCCGCTTTCCGCGCGTGAGCCAGCTAGAGCTAATCCCAATCCATCCAGGATGGATTTCTTGCCGAGTTCGATTACATCTGCCGGAATTTGTTGGTATTTCGTTTCAGTTACGAACGTCCCGACGTACTTTGTGAGACCGGCGGTCTTAGCGAAGTCGCCCGGCGCTGACGGTTGCGCAGCTCCGGACCTCGGCAACATCGTTGCGGCAATCACACCGAAGGATGCTTTGCCGAAATCACGCCGTCGCATTCATCACCATTATTGGCGCAATCTACGGCTGAATTTCATAGACGCGTACTTCGGCCTCTTTGTCCCCGTGATGCGGTACGGCGAGATAATAACGGTTCAGCTCCGGAACCAGGATACTGGTCTTGGCTCGAAAGCTTCCGGGTACTCTGCCAAGCAGCGAATAGTGATCGGGATCCTTTTGCTCGAAAACGTCCACGAATTGATCCCCGGCTGCGTAGACGCGTTTGTGCTGCGCGTCGTAGGCGGCATCATCAACCATGCTTACCGCCGGTATATCGGCGATAACCTTGCCGTTATCGGAATTGAGAACCACCAACTTGCCGGGATTTCGCGTGACGACGAACAACCGGTGATTGGCTTCATCGAAAGCCATTGCCACGTTGAGCTTATCTCCTGGAGGCAGTGGCCATGCCGTTGTTAGCGCAGACTTGTTGCGATCCATCACCCCCACAGCATTTTTGCCGGTAATATTCATAAAGAGGCGTGGACCGGATTTTTCCAGTACCAACGCTTCCACGTGATTCGAGTCTATCTTGATGTCCCGCACCTTCTTCACATTATTTGTATCGATCACGCTGATGAGCGAGTACGGCGTGTGCGCTTCGCGGCCGCCATTTACGACGTACAAGTAAGACGTCGCAGGATCGTAGGCCAGAGAGTCCGCGTCGACCGAAACCTTGACTTCCCCGAGCGGCTTGAAGCTCTCGCTGTCATAAATCTTCACGGCGGAGGCGTCGCCCTCGACCACAAAGAGCTTCTTCAGCTCCTTGCGAAACAGCATAGAGTGGGGCGCCTTAACGTCATCGATCGTGTGAATGAGCTGGTTTGTGTTGGTATCCAGCACTTGCACTTTGTCGTTTTCCTCGGCGGTCAAGAAGAGTCGATGTCCATCGACGTCAGGGGCAAAATGATCGAAGTCCCCATCCTTGAGACCAGGCAATGGAATGGTCGCGACGAGCTTCAAAGGCGCTCCGTCGCCGGCGTTGGCGGTGGTCCCCAGCGAAAGTAACAATGCCAGAGTGCAGGCTCGCATTGGGTTCATTGTTGTAGCTCCTCTCCTACGCTACGCAGACCAGCATCTCGTTTGAGGCCCTTCTACTTCTTTTTCTGCAGGTTCAAGAGAGGCTTCAACGTAGGCCGTCTGGTTCGTCAATTTACTTCAATACCGAGCACAAACCTCTGAACTAAACAGAAATTAATCTTCGTTTAAGCTAGCGGGGCGTGTGATGAATTATGCTCTGGCGTGCAAAATTGCAGGTCGGTCCATCAACGCTCAGGAGAGAAAATGAAGAAACGGTATTCTATTTTGGCGGCTTCTCTCGTTCTAATTGCGATTCCAGCGAGAGGCCAGGACGCACCGCCGCTTAAGCTGGTACAAACTATAACGCTTTCGCCCGACGCGACGGGGCAATTTGATCATTTCGGCGTCGATCTTAAGGGCAATCGGCTGTTTGCCACGCCCGAAGCCTCGAAGTCGGTACGGGTCTTTGAATTGAAGAGTGGCAAGCCGATTCACACCATCGCAGGAATCGAAAAACCGCACGCAGTGCTGTATCGCGAGGATCTCGATCGAATTTACGTTACTGATGGCGAAGCTGGCGACCTCAAGATTTTCGATGGTAAGACTTATAAGTTGCTCTCCACCGTGAAGCTCTTGGAGGATGCGGACTCCATAGGTTACGACCCCAAGACAAAATATCTTTACATCGACAACGGCGGTGGGGATGTGCACCAAACGTACTCGATGCTAAGCGTTGTGGATACAACGGCAGGAAAGAAAGTCGCTGACATCAAAATCGAGGGAGAAACGCTCGAGGCCATGGCGCTTGAGAGCTCCACTCCAAAACTATACGTGAACAACAAAGCTAAGAACCAAGTGGATGTGGTCGACCGCGATACGCGCGCCATCGTTGCGAGTTGGCCAGTCACTAAGTGCAAGACAAATGTGGCTATGGCCCTCGATGAAACTAACCATCGGCTGTTTATTGCTTGCCGCACGGCCGCCATGGTCGTCATGGATACGCAATCGGGTAAAGAAATCACCGCTTTGCCCATCACCAAGGGCGTTGACGATGCTGTTTACGATCCCGCGAGTAAGCGAATTTATGCGGCCTGCGATGGCAACGTGGACGTTTACCAGCAGTCTAGCCCGGATGAATACAAGCTGTTGGCAAGAGTGCCGACGGGGCCTATGGCACGGACAGCTCGCTTGGTGCCCGAGTTAAAGCGATATTTCGTTGCGGTGCCTCAGCACGGAACAGACCCCGCGAAAATACTGGTGTTTGACGTTTTATAATATGTGAAGAAGTTACCGGAAGTGAACGGCCGAATTGCGTATCGGGGGATTGCTTGAAACACTTCGCGTTGAAGTTTGTGGCTAGTGCTGTCGTGTGCCTTGCCGTGACAGCCGTACGCGCACAAACGCAGGTCACCGCGATTCGCGCGGGCCACTTGTTCGACAGTAAGTCCGGGAAAATCGCAGACAATCAAGTGATCCTTGTCGAAGACGAAAAAATCACCGCCGTCGGACCTGCGGATCGTGTGCAAATCCCGGACGGGGCGCGATTAATTGATCTGAGCAACTCCACTGTGCTGCCCGGGCTAATCGACGGTCATACCCATGTCTTCGGATTTGGGCTCGACGATATCAAGCCCGGCGGCCCACCCTTCGCCAGCCCCATTAACGACACTCGTGAGTACCGCACGCTCCTTGCGCTGGCAAACGCCCAAAAGGATTTGCGCGCGGGTTTCACTACTTTGCGCGATCTAATGAGCCACGGAGGCGGTTACGCCGATGTGGACATTAAGAGAGCCATCAATCGCGGATTCTTTCCAGGACCACGCATGCAGGTGTCGACACCAGGCCTGGTAGCGACTGGCGAGGGAATGCTCGGCTCGCCGGAGGTGAGCCTCCCGCGGAATTATCAGACCGTTGACGGCCCATGGGCGGCGCGCCAAGCCGTCCGCGAGCAGATTCATTACGGCGCGGACTGGATCAAGTTTCATTCAACTGCCGACTATGAATTCGAGCCCGATGGAGAACTTCGGAGCGATCCGACGTTTACCAAGGAAGAAGTGGATGCCATTGTAGACGAGACGCATCGCCACAAGAAAAAGGCCGCGTGTCACGCGTTCGGCGGTGAGGGTCTGCGCAACTGCATTAGTGCGGGTGTTGACACTGTCGAGCATGCGATCCAACTGGACGAGGCCACGGCCGACTTGATGAAAAAGAAGGGCATTTACCTCGAATTAACTGCCTATCACTATTCGCTTTCCGACTACACCCTTCGCGATGCCAAGGCTACCGGAGGCAAATACAGTCTCCAGGCGCTACGCGAAAAGAGCGGGCGTTTGGCGATATCCCGAGGCGTAAAAATTTCCTTTGGCAGCGGGGCTGGGCCGTTTCCTCATGGCGTGCAGGCGCGAGAATTCGCCTACCTGGTCAAGTACGGCATGACACCCGCCCAGGCTATTCAGACCGCCACCACCGCTGCATCAGAAATGATGGGTTGGCAAGATCGTATCGGCTCGATTGAGAAGGGAAAGTTTGCCGACATCATTGCCGTCGCCGGAGACCCCTTGAATGACATCACCGAGTTGGAGCGGGTAAAGTTTGTCATGAAGGGCGGTCAAGTCATTCACAATGACTTGAAGTAGTAGCACCTCGATGCTCTCCCGAAGGGAAGGCCGTCAGGTGCCCAGGCCGCCGTAGTTGCGGTACTGTAAGTGTTCGCTATGCGGATCCTCTTAGTCGAAGACGAACGGAAGGTCGCCAGCTTCATCGCGCGAGCTTTGCGGGAAAACTCCTACGCCGTTGACGTAGCCGAAACGGGCGAAAAAGGCCTCGAACAGGCCACCGACGTAACCTACGACGCCATCCTCCTGGATGTTCGCCTACCCGGCATGAGCGGTCTCGAGGTCTGTCGTGAGCTGCGGCAGCAAGGAGTGGAAGCGCCAGTCCTGATGCTCACGGCGCGCGGTTTAGTTGAGCAGAGGGTAGCTGGATTGGACGCCGGCGCTGACGACTACCTGGCCAAGCCTTTTGCCCTAGCAGAGCTACTGGCGCGGGTGCGCGCGCTTGTGCGCCGCGGATTTCATAGCGGAAATGCCAAGCTGCGCTATGCCGACCTTTCGCTGGATCGCCATCGCCGTCGCGCCACGCGGGGGTCGGAGGTAATTCCTCTGACGGCGAAGGAATTTGCGCTGCTCGAGTTGTTTCTGCTTCACGCTCCGGAATTGGTCACCCGAAGTGAAATCATTGAGCACGTATGGGACTGCCACTTCGATAGCGAAACCAACCTGGTGGAAGTCTATATAAATCGCTTGCGTCAAAAGATTGACGACAACCGGGTCGCCAAATTGATTCACACCGTGCGTGGCGTCGGTTACCGGCTAGGATTGCCCGAATGATGAAGGACCGCTCACTGCGCTTCCGCATGATGGTGCTCTTCTGCACCGTCGTCGGCGTGATCCTGGCGGCTTCTTACCTGGGATTCTGGGGCCTTTTGGCTCATGAAGTTTCAACTCAGCTCAATCGTCAACTGCAAGAAACTACGCGGCCGATCGTCGCTGACCTTGTTGCGGAACCCCGCTCGCAAGACATAAACCGGATGGATATTGCGGGGCAATTTTTCGAGCTGCTGGATCCCGCCGGTCACGTCCTGCAGCGATCGGTTAATTTAGGAGCTCCCATAGATTTAAAGGGGATCAGCACTTCTATTTCCCAGCCAGCATTTGGCTTTGCCGCACTTGCCACCGGCGAACCCGTGCGCATAGCGCTGATACCGTTTCAGCAAGGAACAAAACCCCTCGTGTTGGCTGTCGCCATTCCCACGTTTGGCACCAATCGCGTGGTAGACAGTTTTGGAGGCATCGCTGTAACCCTTTTCCTGGTGAGCCTCTTGGCGACGGCGCTCATTTCCACGGTCTACGTGGGCAGAAGCCTCGCCCCCATTACTGCGCTCACCGAACATGCTGCTCTCATGGCGAATCGCGTAACCAACCGCGAGGGCTTTTGGAGTCCCCTGCCGGTTGCCTCTCCTCACGACGAACTGGGCAGGCTTGCTGAAACATTTAATCACCTGCTTCAGAGCGTCGACTCTGCAGTTCGGCAATTGCGGCAGTTCGTGACCGACGCCTCCCACGAGCTCCGCACGCCCCTATCTGTTCTCCACGGTGAAACAGAGTTGATGCTTTCTAAGCCTCGAACGGCGGAAGAATATCGCGAAACCCTGTGCCTGTTTGACGACGAATTCAAAAAGCTAACGCGCATCGTGGAAGGTCTGTTCACGCTCTCGATGGCCGATGCCGGACAACTGCATCTCGTACGCGAGCCTCTGTACATCAACGAAGTGCTCGAAGAGGCTTGCGCCCTGGTGAATTCCCGAGCGCGCGCTAAAAATATCAAAATCGTACGCGAACTGGACCAGGAGGTTCCCTACGTCGGTGACGAAGCTTTCCTGCATCAGCTCTTCTTGATATTCCTCGACAATGCGATCAAATATTCCCTTAGCGGTACAAGCGTCCGCGTCACACTGGAAAGTGGCGATGAGTCCGTTCGCGCCTCGTTCGCTGATCAGGGCGTTGGAATCTCCAATGACCATTTACCATTTATTTTTGAACGGTTCTATCGTGCCGCCCCAGCCAGTAGCGGCGAGGCACAGAGCGGCGGGCTCGGTTTGGCCATCGCACAAGCAATTGTGGGCGCCCAAGGTGGCTCCATCGAGTGCGATAGTGAGCCCGGCGCCGGTTCGACGTTTACAGTAGTTTTGCCGGCCACTCACTCTCGCGAAACACCTTCTGAAATAACACCTAAAAGGAAATTAATTCTAGGTTAAGGTATCCTCCAGGCGTCTGCACTAGTCTTCGCCTCAAGGTGTGGAGGTGATCCCGTGTCCTCTCGAAAATTTGTCAAAATGCAGTCTTTTGCGCGCTTAGCAGCAATAATTCTGCTGGCGGCAATCGCCTTTCCTGCTGCACTGCGCGCGCAAGTCTCCGGAGGCACGCTATCCGGGACTGTCTCCGATCCATCCGGTCGGGCCATTCCTCAAGCACAAGTCGTAATTGTGAACATAGCCACGGGTGTAGCAAGGACCGTCACAACGAACGCCGACGGCTTTTACACCGCCGTGAACCTGCTTGCCGGAGACTACCAGGTAACGATGAGTGCCAAGGGTTTTAACACGGAAGCAAAAACCGGAATCACGATGAATGTCGGTGCTCAGCAAACACTCGATTTGACTTTGCAAGTCGGTACGGTCACCCACACAGTCCAAGTGACTACGGAAGCGCCCGCGGTGCAGGTATCCTCTTCCGAAATTAGCGCCACCGTCAACGCCACGACGGTTCGCGAGCTGCCCCTCAATGGACGCAGTTGGACTGACTTGGCGGCTTTGCAGCCAGGTGTGGAGACCATTCAGACCCAGCCAACGTTCACGACTGGCGCGGATCGTGGTAACCGAGGTTTTGGTCAGCAGTTGACGATTTCAGGCGCGCGCCCGCAGCAGAATAACTATCGTTTGGATGGAGTTAGTCTGAACGATTATGCGAATGGCGCACCGGGCAGCGTCTTGGGGGGAAACCTGGGCGTCGATGCCATCCAGGAATTTTCCGTTCTGACCAGCAACTATTCCGCGGAGTACGGCAAGACCTCCGGGGGTGTGGTCAATGCTATAACTCGGTCCGGAACCAACACGCTTCATGGAAGTGTCTATGAATTCCTCCGGAACAGCGCCTTGGACGCGCGGAATTTCTTTGAAGATCCAACTGTCAGGAAAGCGCCTTTCAAGAGAAATCAGTTCGGCGGTGCGGTTGGCGGGCCGATCGTAAAAAATCATACGTTTTTCTTTGCTGATTTCGAGGGAATTCGGCAGTCGAAAGGCATCGCGGAGGTCGTTACAGTACCGTCCAACGCGGCACGCGTGGGGCTGCTCTGCTCTGATCCCGCTGGCGCCGACCCTTCAAGCCCGTGCACAACAAATCAGCTTCCGGCCAGTGCGACGACGGATGCTAATGGCGTAGATCTAAGTGCCAAAGCGTATCTGGCGCTCTATCCTGTCCCGAACGGACCCACTAAAGGCAATGGGGACCTCGCCTTATTTACTTTCGCCGGTCAGCAGGTGGTCAACGAAAACTTTGTTACCACGCGCATCGACCACAAGTTCAACGATAGAGACAGCGTATTCGGAACCTACCTCTACGATAGGACCCCATATTCCTCTCCCGACGGAATGGATAACGTCCTCCTCGGCAGCACCAGCGCCAGACAAATTGTTGCCGTCGAAGAAACCCACAGCTTCACGCCTACCTTCGTCAATGCCGTTCGTTTCGGGTTTAACCACGAAGCCGTAAGCAACAACCAGAGCCTCAAAGCAATTAATCCCGTGGCCACCGATAATTCTCTCGCCTCGTTTGCGGGTCGAACCGCTGCTCAGGTCCAGATCGGCGGCGGCGGGTCTCTTTTGGGAGGCGGCGTCGGCGGACTCCCGACGTATTTGTATCACTGGAATTCTTTCCAGGTGTACGACGACGCATTCGTCAATCGTGGCACACACACCATTAAATTTGGTTTCGCCGCCGAGCGCATGCTGTTGCAGGCCACTGCTCTTACGGATCCCAACGGCATCTGGCAATTCAGCAACGTAGCGAATTTTCTGACCAACGTTCCATCGCGATTCCAAGGGGGAATTGTCAGTACGCTTTCCCCGCGTGATATTCGCCAAAGTATTTTTGGCGGTTATGTGCAGGACGACTGGCGCTG
>Ga0137418_10006286_pt1 | contig 10924 bp, 8 predicted proteins | sample CZODoug3_1_2_16f_FD_122242 | JGI IMG/M metagenome (GOLD analysis project Ga0137418, IMG submission 122242) | Vadose zone soil fungal communities from Angelo Coast Range Reserve, California, USA - CZODoug3_1_2_16fungal (Hybrid Assembly) | ecosystem: Environmental > Terrestrial > Soil > Vadose... | reverse complement strand
CATTCTTGGAAACGGTCGGCCCGGTGCTGCCACCTGTTGAGCCGCGGCGTGAGAAATCAACTCCAGTGGCCGAGCCGTTCTTTGAGTCGGTCGGACCAGTGGTCGAACAAGCACCAGAGGTTGTGTCGGCAGTTGCTCCGCAGGAACCTGGATTGGATGGTTTCGAACCAGTGACTGAATTTACCGAAGCCTCGACGAGTACGCCGCGATCTGTGGAGAATGAAATTCTAGAGCTTCCCGAGGAACCCGTATTCGCCGCCCAAGAGGCCGACGAATTTTCCGAGCATCCAAGGGAAGAAGCTGTGGTCGCTTACGAGCAACCTAGCGACGTCTTCGGCAGCGGAGCCGAGTATGCGTGGCCCGGTACGGAAGCCGCAGCGGAGTTAACAGCTGAACCTATCGAGAACGATCAGCCGCACGAAACGATTTTTGCCGAGCATGAAGCTTTAGTTGAGCGCGAGAATTTTCCGGAGCGTGAGTCCTTTACAGAGGTTGAAGCTTCAGTTAATGATGTCATTGCCGAACGCGCGTCTGATTTTCAGCCTCCGCCTGTTGTTCCCCTCCGGCCAGTTTTTCCTCAACCAACCATACCTGCAACCATGCCAGAAACTACTCAAACACCACCTGCTCCGATAGCCAAAGCCCCGGCACCGCCTGTGCCCAAACCGCAACCGCAACCGCAAGCGCCGGTTCCTGCAGCCGGGATGCAAACCTCTGTGCAGCTTACTTTCTCGTTCGAAATAGCAGCGATGCAGTTAACGCCGAGCTTCAAGATGGGAGTGTTGAAAGTTCGTCCCATATCGAAGCTCGTCACGATGCGTTTGCCTTCACCTCAACGCGCGCAATCTCCGTTGAATTTGCAGGTTGCCTTTGAAGTCGTGAAAATCCAGCCCGTCGCGGGCGCGCTCGGCACCATTCGCGTCGTTCCGTCCCAGCAACAGCGGCCTGCCATGGGAGGCATGCCTTCCTTTGCAGTTGCCGGATTGCAGGTCGTGCCGAATTCCGAAACGGCGCCGGTTCAACTCACCCCGTCGGCGCAGGGGCGCGCATCTGTGTTCATTACCGTGCCATTCCAGATCAGCACGCTTGAGTTTTCTCCGACGCTCGAAATTGGATCGGTTACTCTGAATTCAAATTCGAAGCAGGTTGTCGTCCAGTTGCCAGGGACCGGGCCTGGTCCAGTCGAAGGCGCGCCAATGTTCGAGATCGCTAATCTCGAACTGAACGAAGGCGGGGAGATCGTAATGATGCAACTGAACCTGCTTGGCGGACCGAAGCGCGCGTAACAGATGCCAAGTTCGACCAGCCCGACTGGTCGAAAATCAGCGCCAGTTTAGGGAGCGCAATTGCTTCGGAAGAAACTCGCCATTTTTCCGGATCAATTTGCCGTCGAAATAAATTTCGCCGCCGCCGTAATCGGGACGCTGAATGCTGACCATATCCCAGTGAACCTGGCTTCGGTTTCCGTTGTCGGCTTCTTCGTAGGCTTGGCCTGGTGTGAAATGGAATGAGCCGGCGATTTTTTCGTCGAACAAGATGTCGCGCATCGGCTGAAACACTCGCGGATTAAAGCCGAGCGAAAATTCGCCGATGTAACGCGCGCCCGTATCTGAATCGAGAATCTCGTTGAGTTTTTCCGTCTCGTTGCCTGACGCGTCGACGATTTTACCTCGCTTGAAATTAAGCCGGATACCGTCGAAAGCGGTGCCTTGATAAATACTCGGCGCGTTAAAGGTGAGTTGGCCTTCGACCGAGTCTTTCACCGGAGCCGTGAAAACTTCGCCATCGGGAATGTTGCGATCACCACCGCAAATGACAGCTGGAATTCCTTTGATACTAAAATTCAGATCCGTGCCGGGCCCCTTGATTTGAACTCGGTCGGTTTGTTCCATCAGGCCCTTAAGCGCCTTCATGCCGGGCTGCAGTTTGCGGTAGTCGAGTGTGCAGACATCGAAAAAGAAGTCTTCAAACGCTTCCGTGCTCATCCCTGCAAGCTGAGCCATCGAGGGTGTCGGCCACCGCAACACAACCCATTTCGTCCGTTTGACGCGCTGATCCTGCACCGGGCGCATCTTTTTGCCGATCAGCTGCATCTTTTCCGCCGGCACGTCCGCCAGCTCCGTAATATTGTGACTGCCGCGCATCGCGATGTATGCGTTCATTTTCTTCATGCGCGCCAGCTCATGGCTTGCCATGATGTTTAGCTGTCGATCGGAGGCCTCTAGCGCGAGCGCGCGGTTCACTCGCGCGTGATATACCTGCGCAAACGGAACGCCTCCTGCATTCCGTGTCGCTCGTATCAGCGCGGCCGTCATTTCATCGGGAATGTCGAATGCTTCGATCAGGACCGTCTCGTTGCGTTTTAGCCGAATGGAGTATTCCACCAGGAGCTTTGCGAGTTTATCAAATCGCTCGTCGTGCATAGGCGTTTATCATTCCACCAGCCGGTCGCGATGCAACTGTAGCCGCTTTCCTGCGTGTCACGCCGAAGCTGCCGAAGGCGGATGGGAAGCGCGGCGCTGCGCTTATTATCCCATGCGGCGCGCGCCGCTCACACAGCGACGGGTGCACTGAGTTTCGCGGCGAATGCGCCATCAAAACCGTCGCGAAAAGGAAGTGAATCTTTTTCCGTTTCCAAGGCCAGGGCCGGCAGCTCGGCAAGCAGCCGGCGAACGACCTGTTCGTTTTCTTCGCGCTCAAGGCTGCATGTGCTGTAAACCAGTATGCCGCCGGGTTTCAGCAAGCGGAGTACAGCGCGCGAGATGATCAACTGTTCGTTGGACATTCGGCTGAAATCTTCAGGTCGCAGTCGCCATCTCACGTCAATCCGTCGGCGCATGACTCCGGTATTTGTGCATGGCGCATCTAAAAGGATCCGATCAAATGGCGCGATTGACAAAATTTCTTCAGGAGGATGATTGCGCGTCCAATCGTGGCGCACAGCACGAACGATGGTCGCGCCCAGCCGGCCGACATTATCTTTGAGAATTTGGAGTCGTTCACGGTCGCGGTCGCAAGCAATGATAACTCCCCGGTTTTGCATGAGCTGTGCGAGATAGGCCGTTTTGCCGCCCGGTGCTGCACAAGCGTCGAGGATTCTTTCTCCTGGCTTCGGATCGAGAAGCTGACACGCGATTGCTGTGCTGGGATCCTGAATGTAGCACTGGCCAGAATCGAGAGCCGACGTTGGCAAAGTGTCGAATTCTATGAAATCCGGGTTGCCAGGTAGCGGTCGTGAATCTGGGTGCAGCTGTACAAAGGTTTCCGGATCGGTCTTTATTCGATTAATCCGGCCGAAAATGGGCGCAGGCCGATTGTTCCATTTGCAGAGTTCCTCGGTGTACTCGGAACCAAAGTGTTGTTGCCACCGTTCGACCAGAAATTGCGGATGAGACGTTCGAACGAACAACAGCTGCGCGTCGGCCTGTGCGAGCAGCTCACTTTGCTGCCTGGTCGCGGCGCGGAGGATGGCATTGATGATCGATCGCTGCTTTTGCGAGGCTATCACAACAGTCTCGTGCACGGCTGCGTGCCCGGGCGTTTTGAGTAGGAAAATTTGATACAAGCCGAGCCGCAGGATGTCGCGAACGTTGGTCTCGATGTGCGAAGCGCGCAGACAACCGATCCAAAAATCGAGCAGCGTTAAATTGCGCAAAACGCCATAGAACAGTTCCAAGGCAAACGCACGATCGGACGGAATGAGATCCGCGTTGGCAAGGAGCTCCGAGATAATGGAATCCGCGAAGCGCTTTTCCTTTCGCCAAAGCCGCAAGGCCGCGAGCGCAGTTTGGCGAGCAGAACGCCGCGCCATAGTTCGTTACTGCGGCCTCACGCCTGCGCGTCCAACAGAATAATAACTGAATCCGAATTGCCGCATCGTCTCAGGATCCAACAGATTTCGTCCGTCGAAGACGATCGGCGTCCGCATTTTGTCTTTCAACACTCCAAGATCCACGTTCGCAAATTCATTCCAATCCGTCGCGATGATCAGCGCTTCGGCATCATTGACGGCTTCCAAAGCGGACGAGGCAAATTCCGCATCGGCGATCGCTTTTATACTGCGCGCCTTGTGCATTCCTTTCGGATCGTACGCGACCACATGTGCTCCTTCGCGTAGGAGCTGTTCCACCACCTCAATTGCGACCGATGAGCGCACATCGTCGGTATCCGGCTTGAATGTCAGACCCCACACCGCGACCCGCTTTTCGCGCAATACCCAGAGCGTCTCGCGGATCGTCTTGAGGAAACGCGCCTTTTGACCGTCGTTTATCCGTTGCACTTCTTTGAGCAGAGTAAAAGGCCTTCCAAGCTGCTCACTGATGGCGATGAATGCCGCAATGTCTTTTGGGAAACAGGAGCCGCCATACCCGATTCCAGCGTTCAGGAAATCGCGCCCGATACGGTGATCCATCCCGATCCCGTCGGCCACTTTTTCCACATCGGCTCCGCTCGCTTCGCAAATCGCGGACACCGCGTTGATGTACGAAATTTTCAAGGCCAGGAATGAGTTTGCGCAATGTTTAATAAGCTCGGCACTACTAATGTCGGTCACGAGGATCGGTGCCATGAAAGGCTCATACACCTTTTTCATCAAATCGATCGCGTGTTCGCTTTGTGCTCCGATCACGATCCGGTCCGGATGCATGAGATCGGCCACTGCGCAGCCCTCCCGCAAAAACTCCGGATTACTGACTACGTCGAATTTTGCGCCGTGGCGGTTATAGCGTTTTATTGATTCCGCCACTTTTTCCCCCGTCTTCACAGGCACCGTGCTCTTGTCGACGATCACTCGATAATCGGTCAACACGCCCGCGATCTCTCGTGCAACTTTCTCCACAAAGCTGAGATCGACATCGCCGTCCGGCAGTGGCGGAGTCGGGACGGCTATGAAAATAATTTGTGAGCGCTCGACAGCTTCCTGAATATTGCCGGTGAAATGGAGTCGCTGTGCCGAGACGTTGCGGTGAACTATTTCTTCCAGTCCCGGTTCGTAGATCGGTATCTCGCCAGCTTTGAGCTGTTTCACTTTTTCGGAGTCGTTATCGACGCAAATGACATGATGGCCGACGTCAGCGAAACAGGCGCCTGTCACCAGGCCGACGTATCCGGAGCCGACAATTGATATATCCATGAATCACGAACGGTGTCGGCGAATCAGCCCCAGCACAAGTGGCGGAATTCAGCCCGCGGTTTCGCCGCAATTCGCCACTTTAGGATCAGTTGCCTGACGACGAAGGATCGAAGTTTAAATCGAAACCAAATTTCGGGAACGCCTTGAGTGTTACGGTGAACAGGAGACCGTACTCTTTCACTCCGGAGTTATCGCGTATTACTCCGCCGAACGAGGCCACCCAGCTCGTTAGGTCACGGTAAATCGCATAGCGCTGTTCCTGCAGAGTATCCGTGGCGCCTTCATACTGCTCTTGAATGGCCAAGCCCCAGTTGTCGTTAACGCGAAGGTATCCGCCTACAACAAACAAGCTGCTATTGTCGAAAAACGGGTTCCCATTCAGATACCGGTGCCCGAGGTTCACTTGCAGATTCGCCAGCGGTTGGACTGTCGCATATGTGTCGACTTCCGTGAAACCTTTCGCGAAAGCAGGCAACTGAGAGTTCACAGTAAAGGACATCCACGGCAGGGGACTAAACCGGAGATTGTTGAACAAATTTGAGTAGTCCGTGCGATCGTACGGATTCTCGAAGTTTCTATCGACAAACGTATCCAGTTCAAGCCACGTAATTGTTGAATCGTCCCGCCGGGTTTCCAACTTGTTGCGGACACCCACGCGCCAGACCGTCCAGTCGGCAATCGAATCAATCGGGGTGAACTGTGGAAAATCGATTGCCCGAAGCTGCGTAGAAGGTTCAAATCGATCGAATTGCAAAACCGACAGGGGATTAGGTCCGTCTTCCTTGACGTAGGAAAAGTCGGTAAACGGTTGGAACACGTGCATCAATCCGTCTAAACCGAACGCACGACTTTGCACATCCTCCCATTTTCGAGAGATCTTGAACGAAGCTTCCGCGCCCGTATCGAAGACGCTTCGAAACGTGTCCCCAGCAAACTTGATGGGATTGGCTGTTGTTGGTGGCGGCAGGATAGTGTCGGGCACCAGCGGGTTTGATGGCGGCACAAATATTGTTGATCCGAGATCCCAGGTCTTGCCGTAGTAGGTGCCTCGATATCCAACCCGGGGCATAAACGACAGCCAACCAAAATACGTGTTTGGAAAAATCAGTTGATGGAACGTGTCGAAACGCTCCGTGCCGTAATTCTTGATACCTGAGTCCTCAGGGAATTGTAGCCGCAAATTGGCAAAGCCGGTTTCGCCTTCGTAAAATATCGGGCCGCCAAAGAGCGCGTGCCGTTTGATGTCTAAGGCCACTTCCGGCTGACGTTCCGTTGTGGTGAAGAAATCGTTTGCCTGAAAGCGCTCGATCCCAGTTAGGGTGAAAACCGGGTTTATTTTTGTCAGCGCTACCACATTGTCTGGAACAGGATCAATCCGAAATTCTCCCTGGAAGAAATCCTGCATCACGTACTGGTCACTCAGCTTGGTGATGTTGGCGAGGCCATAGATGGAGTCGGTGAAATCCGTGTGATCCTCGAGGCCAAGCCGGTATCGCGACTCAGGCACACCCACTCGCGGTATGTCGGTTTGATTGATCTCCGGGTTTTGGTCGTTGATGTAAAAAGTCTTTATCCGCGCCACACTGGTTTTGTCTTTCCCATATTCAATTGTCGGCTCAAGACCGACGGCTGGTCCTCGCCTGCCGAAATAATCCAGCCGGAGCCGGGTTTGAATATTGTCTGTTATCGGGAACGTGACCTGCGTAAGAAGCGATGGCCCCCACGTGCTGTAATACGCGGGGGAGATGGTAAAACTAAACGCGTTGTCGAGCGATTGGTAGAGATACGGAAACCAAAACACGGGCACCTTCCCGACGTATGCGGTGACGTTCAGAAGGATTACGCGGTCGTTCTCGTAAACACGAATCTTGTGGGCGTGCAGACGAAAATCGGGCCTCGACGAATCGTGCGTCGTGAAAGTGCCGCCCTTGATGAGATAGGCATTGTCCCCCTCAATCGAGGTCACATCGTTACCGGCCAGAAAGTAAGGTTGTGACTCCGTCCGTCCGGTGATCGCCCGGATCTTTTTCGTTTCAGTGTTGTAAACTCCGCTGTCGGCGTTGTAGAGGCTTAAATCGCGATAAATTCGGACGTGCCCCCTCAGTTCCACATCGTGTGTAGAGGAATTATACTGTGCATAGTCGGCATAAATGTCCGTGTTCCCGATGTGAATCGCGACATTATCGCGGGCGGTCGCCAGACCGTTTTCATATGTGGTTTGCCCGGTCGAAGTGATTTCAATTGGGGCATTCTCCGGAGTTTTGAATTCTCCGTGCATCCAACCGGCAGTCGCAAGCAGGCCGGCCATCAAGAAAACCAGCGATCGCATGGCGACCGCCACCGTACTGCACCAAAGTCCCGCTGCAAAGCTAAAACCGCTCAACCCTGGAGATAAACACGCGTTAGGCGTCCGATGACCGGCGGACGGCTAAAGCTCGGCCCGATATAGTCATGCGCGACAAGCGTGGGCTTAAGTGTAACCAGTTTTATCCTCCAGCGACTCGAGAGTCCGCCTATATTCGCCCGGACTTTAGCGAGTTGAAAGCTCAAAGCGCAATATGGCTACGGACAAGAAATCCGAAAAGGCCGAGACCGTGTTTGTTCTCGCCGACACGCACAATCGTCTGCCGGAGAGTGTGAAGGAGATCGCCAAAGGCGCTGATGAGATCTGGCACCTTGGCGATGTTTGCGCGCAAGCGGTTCTTGATGAGTTGCGTACCGTTGGACCGCGCGTCACGGTTGTGCGCGGAAATTGCGACAGCAATTTCGAGTGGCCGCTCGTTCGCAATCTTGTGCGCGGCGGATTGAAATTTCGTCTTCAGCACATTCCGCCCGATCGACCGCCGGATGATGTCGATGTTCTGTTGCACGGGCACACGCACGTCTCGCGCAACGAAAGGCTTGGCCGGGTCCTGTTTCTCAACCCAGGCTGCGTGACGCGGCCCAATCGGGGTGCCCCGCCAAGTGTGGCCTGGCTTGAAATCACGGACGCAAAAATCACTTGGAAGCTCATCCCGCTTCGCTGACGCGCATCCTTGTTCGGGATTCGCTCTTGATTAAATCAGCGGCAATCGCTTTTCTTCACGAAGATGAGTTCGGCTCTCGATCAAATCTTCGTTCACGGAAAGCGATGGCTGCTTTCCTGGATTGCCGCCGCGCCGAATTGGATCATCCAAATCACGTCCAGCCTGATCAACATTGTTGCGTTGCTCGCCGTGTTTCTCACGCTCTTCGCGCTTATGTCCGTGCTGGAGCGGAAAATTTTAGGGCGAATGCAAAATCGTTACGGGCCGAACCGCGTCGGGCCGTTCGGTCTTTTCCAGCCGATCGCAGATGGAATCAAAATGTTAATCAAAGAGGACATCGTGCCGGCACGCGCAGATAAAGTCGTGCATTTTCTCGCGCCGGTTATCCTCGCCGCCGTTGCCATCCTCACATTGGGGGTGATTCCGTACGGGCGACACATGACCGCGTTCACAATTGACGGGGGCATACTCTTTTTCTTCGCCGTGGGATCGGCGACGGAACTCGCAGTGTTCATGGCCGGCTGGGCCAGTAACAACAAATTTTCGATGCTCGGCGCCATGCGCGCGATCGCCCAGATGTTCAGTTACGAATTGCCGCTGATCATCACGGTGCTCCCAGTTGTAATGATCGTTGGCTCGCTTATGCCGGACAGGATTGTTTTCGCGCAAGGCGAATACACGCTAGGCATCGTGCCGCGTTGGTTTGTCTTCACACCGTGGGGTGCCGCGGCGTTCATATTATTTTTCGTGTCCGGTCTTGTGGAATCGAACCGCACACCATTCGATGTCCCGGAGGGCGAATCGGAAATCGTTGCCGGACACATGACCGAATATTCAGGATTTAAGTACGCCACGTTTTTCTTGGCGGAATATCTCGGGATGTTCGCCGTCAGCGGGCTGGCGGTGACCTTGTTTCTCGGCGGCTGGCAGCCGCCCGCGCGCCTTCTTGAATTTGTTCCCTCTTACATCTGGTTTTTTGCAAAGCTGAGCGTGCTGCTCTTCGTTTATATCTGGCTGCGGGGAACGCTTCCGCGCACGCGCGTGGATCAAATGATAAATGTCGCGTGGAAGTTCATGTTGCCGATGGCGTTCACGTGCGTCATTGCTGCAGCCGTCTGGCATTACGCCGGGCGGGGTATGCGCGGCTGGCTGTGGTCGCTGTTCGTCATTGTCTTTGTCTACACTGCGCTGTCGATTCTGCTCGACACGCGAAGGAAATTCGCTCGGCGTGTTTACCGTTTCGCTGAATGAACGGTGCGGCATTCATTGTGATTTCCGTCCTCACGCTCGCCGGGGCGCTGGCGGCCGCGACGTTGCCAAATCTCATGCACGCCGCGTTCTGCTTGGTGGTGGCGTTGCTCGGGCTCGCATCCTTCTTTTTCCTGCTGGGCGCAGAATTCGTAGGACTTGCCCTGGTGTTCATTTACATCGGCGCAGTGGCGGTGTTGATCGTTTTCACGATTCTTCTGACGCGCCGCGATTCGAAAGAACATCATGGTATTAACCCGCCAACGCCGAAGGCTAGGGCGGCGCGGGCCGGGAGCGGGATTCTCATCGCGCTTGCTGTTTTTGCGGGTTTAACCTGGGCGGCTCTAAAAACTCAATCGCTGTCCGTCGTCCCGCCGCACATTCAGGCACTCACGGTTAAGCAAATCGGCCAGGCATTAATGACCGGTTACGTCTGGCCTTTGCAATGCGTCGGGCTCCTCCTGACCGCCGCCCTCATCGGCGCCCTCGTGCTCGTCATGGAGGAAAAAAGGTGAGCGCGGAGTCCGGCGCCGGGGGAGCGCACGGTTGCACCGTGCTGGTTTCCGCATTCTGCGGAAACGAACTTCCTCGACGTGCAGTTTGTTTGCGGTGTGACAATGAAAGTTCGCGATCGCCTAGAGCCGATTGCCAGCACGCCAGAGGCGTGCGCTCCCCAGACGCCAGATATACCGCATCATGACACCAACACTTCAACTCTTCCTCATCGTTTCCGCGGCGTTGTTTTCTATCGGCTTGCTTGCGGCCTTGAGTCGGCGGCACGCGATTTTCATCCTGATCGGCATTGAGATGATGCTCGCCGCGGCGAACTTGAATTTTATCGCATTCTGGCGTTTCGCTCCGCCGCCGCATCCGCCAACCGGGGTGATGATCGCAATCTTTTCCATCGCCATCTCTGCAGCCGAGGCCGCGGTTGGCCTCGCGATGATTATTGCCGTTTACCGGCATTACCGGACAACGAACGTCGATCAATACGACCAGCTCAAAGGATGAATCCAGGGATCGTAAGTAATCTCTGGCTGGTGCCGGCGGTGCCATTTGCGGCAGCGGTCGTCATTTTGAGCTTGGGAAAATCGCGGCGCAAGAGCGCGGTCGTACTCGCAATCGGTGGCCAAGTCGTTGTTCTGGCAATCTCGATCGTGGCGTTCGTTCCGACACTGCAAAGGCAGGGCTTCCGCGCAGTCCAGAATTTCACCTGGTTCACGTTCGGTGAACAAACGCTGCGGCTCGGATTTGTTCTCGATCCGCTCGCGGCAGCCATGCTGGTAATGATTTCACTCGTCAGCCTGTGCATTTTTGTCTTCAGCGTGGGCTACATGGCTGACGACAAGAATTTCAGCCGTTTCTTCGCGTACCTCTCGTTCTTCTCTGGCGCGATGCTCGGCGTGGTTATCGCGAACAGCCTGCTGCTGCTTTTCATGTTTTGGGAACTGGTAGGGCTCGCGTCGTATTTACTCATCGGCTTCTGGATCGAGCGACCGAGCGCCGCAGCGGCTGCGAA
>Ga0137418_10006282_pt1 | contig 10928 bp, 7 predicted proteins | sample CZODoug3_1_2_16f_FD_122242 | JGI IMG/M metagenome (GOLD analysis project Ga0137418, IMG submission 122242) | Vadose zone soil fungal communities from Angelo Coast Range Reserve, California, USA - CZODoug3_1_2_16fungal (Hybrid Assembly) | ecosystem: Environmental > Terrestrial > Soil > Vadose... | reverse complement strand
CACCGCGCTCGTCGCGTTCGAGGTGCTCAGGACGGGACACGTGGGAATCGCAGGTAGTACCGGGACCGTGCTCTATCTCAGCCTCATTGGAATAGGCACTCTCATTGATCGCGCGCTCGCCGAATAGCCCGGGCCCACGGACGGGGAGTGATGCCGTGCCCGCCGCCGGTGTTTCTCAACGACTAATCCTGGGCGGTAACTTCACCGCCCTGTATCGCTGGCCGCCGCTCTACCGGCGCTTCGTCATCAGCGCCTCGATGTCGGCTGGCGCGCGCGGTGCGCCCGCCGACAGCATCTTCGGCTCCCCCGGTGTGATGAGCACGTCATCTTCGATCCGCACGCCGATCCCGTCGTAACGGCCGATCGCAGTCCGGATCGATTCCTGTTCCGACGCGGACAGCTTCAAGAACACTTCGCTGCCGACGATGTCGTCCTTCCGCACGTAGATGCCCGGCTCGTTCGTGAACACCATGCCCGCCTCGAACGTGCGCGTCCGATCGTAGACGTCGTGCGTCTGCAGCCCCAGCGGATGTCCCGTACCGTGGAACAGATACAGGCCGGCCTGCTCGGGCGTGGGCTTCGTCACGAGCCCGAGCTTCAGCAGCTCGCGGCCGACGACCTCGACCGCTTTGTCGTTGATCTCGATGAACCTGTGCCCGGGGCGCATGAGCGGCAGCGTCTCGTTCTGCGCCGCTAAGACCGCCTCGTAGATAGCGCGCTGGTCGGGTGAGAACGTGCCGTCGGCCGGATATGTCCGCGTCACGTCGGCGGAGTAGCCGTCGACCTCCGCCCCGATGTCGGTCAGCAAGAGGCCGTCGCGGACGATCGGATCGTTGCTGGTCTCGTAGTGGAGCGTCGTGGCATTCCTGCCGGCGGCGACGATCGAGGGGAATGCCCAGCAGCAGGCGCCGAGCGTGCGGAACGTGTATTCGATCGTGGCCTGAACCTCGTATTCGTGCGTCGCGGTGAGGACGCGCGCCATCGCCGCCTTCTGCGCGTCCACCGTGATGTCGACCGCGCGCTGGATCAACCCAAGCTCCGACGCGCTCTTGATCTCGCGCATCGCGAGCAGCAGCGGCGACGCGTCGCGAAATCTCACCTCGGGATAGCGGCGCCGCAATTGTTCCGCGAAGGCGTGCTCCCGCCCCATGACGGACACGGCGGCGGCCCCGCTCGCCGAGCGATCTTCGAGCACGAGCCAGACCTCGGCGCGGCCGGCGCGCAGCGAGGCCAGAAAGGCAGGCATCGCGGGCGGCGCGTAGTAGCGCCTCGGCCCCACGCTTCCCCAGCCCGTCCCCTGAAACAGCGCATCGACGAAGCCGTTGAACTGAAGCGCGGACGCCACGTCACGAACGCCCGTCGCGGCCGTCACTTCTTCTTTCGAAGGGATGCGGCCGGTCCACGCTTCTTTCGAGGGGTCGCGGTCGCGCGCGAAGATCAGCTCGCGCCGTTCGCGCTCCCCGGGCATCAGCACGAGCGTCGTCTCCGGCTCGTTCATGCCGGTCAGGTAGAGAAGGTTGTCCTCCTGGCGGAACGGCCAGTCGACGTCGCCGGCGCGGCGCACCGGCTCACGCGAGAAGGCGATGAAGACGGCATCGCCGCCCAGCGCCTTGGCGAGGGCGGCCCGCCGCGATTGATACTCCGCCGCGCTCGTGCCCGCGCGTTGCGCGGGCGCCTCCAGCGTGAATGCCGCGACGATCGCGAGCAGCGTGATGCAAAACCTCAAGCGTGCCTCCGGCTCGGCATTGTAAGATACCTGTTCCGGACAAGCGCCCGTAGCTCAGCTGGATAGAGCGTCGGCCTCCGGAGCCGAAGGCCGCAGGTTCGAACCCTGCCGGGCGCGCCAATGTTTTCAGATTCGTTCCAGAATCGCGAGTCAGGTCTTCCGTCCCAGGCCATCACGCCTGGTCGCAGACCGTCAATTTCCGCGTGGCAGCGGTGTTCGCGTGGGAGAGCGCGTGGCACCCCGGGCACCGGTTTGAATCCCTAAAGCCACGGAGCACAGCAATCCGACCTGCTCACGTCGACGCCAAAGCCGGACGCGACTAGGACTGTCGGCACTGCGCCTGACGTTCAACGCGGGCTACTTCCACTCCTCGAAGGCCCGTTTGAGCGCCTCTTGGAGTGTCGCGCGATGCTTTTGAACGTCACCGGGCTCAAGAGTAATCACGTAACGACGCCAGCGCGGATCGTACTCCGCCTTACACCGGCCTCCTCGAGCATCTTTGTTGCGTCGTCACTCTGCGAGAGTGCCAGCCCAAGCCGGAGCCATTGCTTTCGCGGCTGGAACACGACGAAGTTGTCGGGTTTGCCATTGCGTGCGAGACCGATGAAGTGCTTGTTGTACTTGGGCTCAAGCTGGTGATCGATCGCCTTGATGAATTGAACCAGTTCGTCCACAATGGCCAGCGTTTCCTTTGTGCTGCGCTCCTCCCAGAACGCTCGCGTCGCAGGGGCCTGGATCTCAATGTCGTCGTCAACCACACCGAGCTGTATCTGATCAAGAACCTTGGTGAACGTGAGGGCGAGATGATCGCCGATCTTGATCGCGCTCAACTGAAGTGCGACAAGCGGGATGAAGCCATTTAAGGTCGTGGAGCGCACATTTGCGTGGCTCAGTCAGTTTCGCCGCTTGCGCGTGCGGTATGACAAGCGGGCCGACATCCACCAGGCGTTCCTCTCGCTCGGGTGCGCGCTGATTTGTTGGCAATCGCTGCGCAAGACGTGGATCAGGCCTGAGCTGGTGCCCAAGCGCTTCCCGTGAGCAGAACCCGGAATCGCTAACACCGCGGCGTTACCCAGGACACCAGTTCGAACGGCGATCGTGGTGCTATATCGTGGGTAAATAAGCCCGGTTGAAGAGGGCGGCATGCAGGATCTTCGTCTCGCCATTCGCGCGCTAAGAGCGACACCCGTGGTGAGCGTCGTCGCCGTCGTCTCGCTGGCGCTCGGCATCGGCGCCAACACGGCGATCTTTTCGCTGGTGAACAGTCTCCTCATGCGCGGGCTGCCCGTCGTCGCGCCACAGCGACTCGTCGTCGTCACGACGGCGACGGCCGCCAGCCGCGGCACGCAGTGGAGGTGGAATTATCCCGTGTGGGACGAGATTCGCCGGCGGCCTGCGCTGTTCGACGGCGCGGTCGCCTGGGTGCCGAACCGATTCAATCTCGCGTCGGGAGGACCGGCCGAATTCGTGGACGGTCTCTGGGCCAGCGGCTCGTTCTTTTCGACGCTCGGCGTACGCGCAATCTCGGGCCGCGTGTTCACCGAGGCTGATGATGCGCGCGGCGGCGGACCCAATGGCGTCGTTGCCGTGGTCAGCTCCGACTTCGCAACGCGGCGCTTCGGCGACGCCAGTGCGGCCATCGGCCGCATCCTCACGCTCGATAGAGTGGCGTTCACGATCGTGGGCGTCACGCCTCCCGAGTTCTTCGGTCTGGAAATCGGTCATCGATTCGATGTCGTCGTGCCGTTCGGCGCAGAGCCTCTGGTGCGCGGGGGCGAAAGCCGCCTCGCCCAGCGCGGCGGCGGCTGGGTGACGATCATGGCGCGCCTGAAACCGGAACAAACAGCAGAGGCGGCGACCGCCCCGTTGAAGGCGGTACAGCGGGAGATCTGGGAAGCAACGATCCCGAGGAATGCGCGGCCAGAATACCGCGAGCTATATCTCGGCGAGTCATTCGCGCTCGTTCCGGCTGCGACGGGGCAGTCAGTGCTGCGCGACCGATACAGGCAGCCGCTGCTGGCGATCATGGTCGTCGTTGCGCTGGTCCTGCTGATTGCCTGCGCGAACGTCGCGAACCTGCTGCTCGCGCGCGCGTCGGCGAGGCATCACGAGCTGAGCGTGCGGCTGGCTCTCGGCGCATCGCGGTGGCGCATCGCGCGCCAACTGCTCGCTGAAAGCGCCGTACTGGCAGTGGCAAGTGGGGCCTGCGGCCTGTTGATGGCCACGTGGTGCAGCCGGCTGCTCGTCCGACAGCTCTCGACACGGACTGATACTGTCTTTCTCGATCTGTCGCTCGATTGGCGCATCTTGACATTCACCATCGCCGTCGCAGGCGCGACCGCGTTGCTCTTCGGAACGGCGCCAGCCTTGAGCGCTTCACGCAACGAACCAGCCTCAGCCCTTCGGACATCGGCGCAGCAGGCGCCGCCCGGTGCCGGCTCGAGCTGGATCGTCGTGGCGCAGGTGGCGCTCTCGCTCGTGCTCATCGTCGCCGCGGGGCTCTTCATCCGCACGTTTTCGCAGTTGGCTTCGCGTCAGGCCGGTTTCGAGCGACATCGCGTGTTGGTCGTCGGCATGGATAGCCGTCAAACGACCATCGCTCCCGCCCAGCGGGCGCAGACCTACGGCCGCGTGCGCGAGGCTGTGCGCGCGCTGCCGGGGGTCAGCGACGCGGCGGTCTCGATGCTGACGCCGGTCGATCCAATGGGCGCGCTGGTAGCGCGGACGGAGGTGTCGGGGGGCGCACCGGTGCCGGCGGTGTTGGAGCGGCCGAACGGCTTTGTCAACGTGGTTTCTCCCGGGTGGTTTCGCACGTTCGGCGTGCCGCTGCTGGCGGGCCGCGACTTTACCGAGGGCGACGGCCAGGACGCCCCGCGCGTCGCCATCGTGAACCAGACCCTTGCGCGACAGTTCCTGAAGGACACGAGCCCCCTGGGCCACACGATCACGCTGACGCTACCGGGGCGATCGGTCTCGATGGAGATCGTCGGTCTGGTCGCAGATGCGGTGTACTTGTCGCTGCGCGAAACGGTTCCGGCAACCGTCTACACGCCTGTCAACCAACTCTACGTCTCGCCCGCCGCCATCGACGCCGTGAGCCTGAGCGTGCGCGCAAGCGCCGGCTCGCCAGCCGCGCTGACGAAGAGCGTCGCTGCCGCCATCGGCAACGTGAACCCGGAGCTGACGGTGACGTTCCAACCTCTCGCCGATCAGCTGGACGCGTCCTTGACGCAGGAGCGGATCATCGCCGAGCTCTCCGGATTCTTCGGCGCGCTGGCGCTGCTGCTCGCCGCGCTCGGGCTCTACGGTGTGACCGCCAGTTCGGTTGCGCGCCGTCACGCGGAGATCGGCATTCGCATGGCACTCGGTGCGGCACCAGTTGCGGTCGTACGGCTCGTGCTGTCGCGCGTGGCGTGGCTGGTAGGTCTCGGCGTCCTCGTCGGAGCGGTGGTCAGCCTATGGGCGTCGCAGTTCGTCGCCGCGATGCTGTATGACTTGGAGCCCCGCGATCCCGTCACCCTCGTCGGCTCGGCCGCAGTGTTGGCTGCGACTGGCGCGATTGCCGGCTGGCTGCCGGCGCGGCGCGCCTCACGGATCGAGCCAGCACAAGTCCTTCGCGAAAGCTGAGTTGTTTGAGCTGCTACGGCAGGTACATCGCTGAGGGGATCAAGAATTTCGTAATCCTCTCGCTAACGCTACAATCAGCCGTGTTTTCGGCCTCCAAGAATCTTCAGGGAGTTTTCAGATGAGACGAAATGCGCTTCTCCGCATTGTCATGATCGCGCTCTTCGCGTCCGCGGGACTCGCCTTCCAGGCCGGCACCGACGGGCCGTACAAGGTCCTCAAGACCGCGAAGGTCGGTGGCGAGGGCGGCACGGACTACATCTACGCAGACACCGCCGGCCGGCGGCTGTACATCACGCGCGGCGCGACGCAGGCGCAGGCGGCGACCGATACGAGGCCGGCGGTGCCTGCCTTCGAAAAGCGGTTGACCATCTTCGATCTCGACACGCTTGAATCGGTGGGCGTGATTCCGGGTGTTGGCGGCAACGGCGCGACCGTGTGCCCGAAGACGGGCCACGGCTTCACCAGCGACCATCCCCAACCCTCGATGTTCGACGTCAAGACCATGAAGTTGATCAAGACGATCGAAGTTCCGGCGGGATTCAGCGCGGACGGCATCTATTGCGACACCTCCAACGATCGCGTCTATATCGGCAGCCATCCGACCAAGGCCCTGATGGTGGTTGACGCCAGGGATGGGACGGTGCTTGGGAACATCGATCTCGGCGGCGTTCCTGAGCAGACCGTCGCCGACGGCAAAGGCATCGTCTATCAGGTGCTCCAGGACCGGCCGGGCGGTGTCGCGGTGGTCGACGTCAAGACGATGAAGGTCACGAAGACCTATCCGCTTGGTGACAACGGCGGGTGCAATGGGCTCGCGATCGATCTGCAGAACCAGATCCTCTTCGCGGCGTGCAGCGCCATCGGCCCGGCCCCGGCGCGCGGAACGCCCGGACAGCCGGCGCCGGCTGGACCGCCGCCGACGCCCGATCCCAACGCCAAGCCGCCGCAGACGTTCGTCATCCTGAGTGCGAAGGATGGGAAGATCCTCGCGAGGCTGCCGCTCGCCGGCAGCTCCGACGGCGCGGCGTTTAACCCGGCGACGATGGAAGCGTTCAGTTCGCAAGGCAACGGCACGATGACGATCGTCAAGGAGAAGAGCCCGACGAGCTTCGAGGTCGAGCAAGACCTGAAGACCTGGCCGTCGAACGGCGCGCGCACACTCGCGTTTGACAGCAAGACGGGCCGTTTGTTCGCGATGGCATCGGAGACCGGGCCGCCACCGCCGCCTCCGCCGGCGGGGACGACGCCACCCGCCGGCGGCCGTGGCGGCGGCCGCGGTGCTGCGATTCCGGGTTCCTTCACGATCATCATGGTCGGCATCAAGTAAGCCGGCCGATCCGTCGGATGGCGGCGCCGGGTGTCTTCCAAGACGCCGGCGCCGTTTTTCTCTGGTCAGCGCGCTTCGAGTTTCGCGATCTGTGCGTGATCCTTTCTTGTGGACACCTTTCGAAAGTCAGGCAGGCCCGACGGAGTGGGGCGTCATAGTCGCGTTGCATGCGCAATATGTATGCAACCCCACGCTCTGGCCCCGAGGGCCAGGCAAACGTGGAACGCTGCAACGAAGCGTCCTCATGAAAACTGATAGCGGAGGGCCGTGAACGACCGGTCAGTTGCGATCGATTTTCAGGACGCGCGCGTTGATGCTGTCTGCAACGTAAACCGTCTTCAGGTCCTTCGACACGGCAAGCTGATGGGCCTCGCCGATGTCGTTCGAATCGGGCTTGTTGCCCCATTTCCCGAACCATCCGAGGATCTTGCCGTTCCAATCGAGCTTGAACACCATGCCTTCCATGCCGGCTGACATCCAGAGGCCGCCCTGCGCATCGACGAACAGGCCGCAGGTGAGATAGCTCTGCTGAATCTCGCGCAGTCGCTTCAGATTTCGATCGAACACGATCAGCTTTTTCGCGTTGCGATCTCCTATCCACAGTTCGCCCGTCGGGGACATCACGACGGTGTGAATCGTGGCGAACGGTCCCGTTGGATGAGCCAGGCTCGCGCTGGTAAGGAAGCGCCCGTTCTTGTCGAATTTCATGATCCGCGGATCCGAACCCTGCACGACAGGTGGCTTCGCGGCGACGGCGTGACGATCCGGCCGTGCGGCATACGGGTAGGTCGTGCAAAACGAGCAGTCCTCGGGCGGCGATGTGCCGCCATGCCCCTGGACGACATAGAAGTTGTCGTCCGGGTCGAATGCGATATCCAGCGGCTGATTGAACATCCCGTTCCAGGCGGCGTCATTCCACGCGCCGTTTTCGCCGCGCTTGCCGAGCATCATCAGGACTTCGCCCTTCGGGTTCAGCTTCCAGAGCACGTTCCAATACGCGTCGGTCGCCCAGATGTTGCCGTATCGATCGATCCGCAGCGCGTGCGGATTGATCGCGATGTTCGGGTTGAACACGCGCAGGGCGTTGGTGCCGGTGGCGTCGTACTCAACCATTTCAATCTGCGCGTTGCGGTTGAAGACGAGCAGGTGCCCTTCCAGCGTGAATGCGACAGCAGCCACGTTTCCGAACTTCTGGCCCAGCGGCGGCGCCGGCCGCGTGCCGAAGTGGAACGGGAGCATCGGCGCACCGGCAGGCGGCGCGGTTGGGGCGGTGGGCACGGGGATGTTCGCGGGGTCGGGTCCGCCGTTTCCAGGAGTGTGACTCTGTCCGCTGACGACAGGCGACAGGAACACGGTCACCAGCAAGAGCAGCGTGAGCTTCTTCATCGTGCGGGAGGCTACCACGACTGGTGGACGAGAGGTGATGGCTTGGCCGCGGGCCAGTGATCATTTGGCCATCGGCTCACGAGACCATTGGTCGCGATCATCAGTCGGGTCAGACGAAGGTCGAGGGCCGCGAGCCGATGCAGCGTTGGCGACCACACCCCATAGAATTGTGACAACTCTATACTTCGGCGTCAGCCGGGAACTATCTCGCTCGCCGTCCAGTCTCGCCCATATAATCCACAGTGACTGGCCCTGACCGGCACGCGCCTCGGCGTCTACGAAATCAATGCGGCGATCGGCGAAGGCGGCATGGGCCAGGTGTACCGCGCCCGCGATACGAAGCTGGATCGCGCCGTCGCGATCAAGATCCTGCCCGAAGCGTTCGCGCACGACGCGGACCGCCTGGCGCGCTTCACGCGCGAAGCGAAGACGCTCGCCTCGCTGAACCATCCGCACATCGCCGCGATCTAAGGCCTGGAGGAGAGCACGGGCATCGCGGCGCTCGTGATGGAACTCGTCGAGGGCGACGACCTGTCGCAGCGCATCGCGCGCGGAGCGATTCCGATCGACGAGGCGCTCCCGATCGCGAAGCAGATCGCGGACGCGCTCGAAGCCGCCCACGAGCAAGGGATCCTTCACCGCGATCTCAAGCCCGCGAACATCAGGTGCGGCCCGACGGCACCGTGAAGGTGCTTGACTTCGGCTTGGCGAAGGCGATGGAGCCCGCGGCCAGGTTGGTGCAACCGGGAACATAGGTAACAAAGTTCATCGCCGAACATGTCGATGTCGCCCACGATCACCACGCCCGCCATGACGCAGGCCGGGATGATTCTCGGGACAGCCGCTTACATGGCGCCGGAGCAAGCGCGGGAAGACCGTCAATAAGCGCGCGGACATTTGGGCGTTCGGCGCCGTGCTGTTCGAGATGCTCACCGGCACGCGAGCATTTTCCGGCGACGAGACCACCTACACCATCGTCGCGGTGATCAGCAAGGAGCCCGGTTGGGACGCAATGCCGGCCGCGACGTCCGGCACCGGTGACTCCTCTCCCGTAGCGCAGCTTGAAGCCCGTCCTACTTCTTCACTGGACCGAGATAGCGGTCGAACCAATCGAGCGCCTCCTTGATCGTCCCCAGAAAGTTGGGCCCGGTGTCGCCGTGGCCTCCATCCCAGAGGACCAGGCGCTTGTCCTCTTCCGGCGCGCCCAGCAGCTGGAACATCGGACGCTGCGATGCTTCGACGGGAAAGACAAAATCGGATCGGCCGCCACCCATGAGGGTGGGAACCAGGAAGCGGGGCAGGAAATTGAACACATCGGCTTCAGGCGGCGGGGGCGTGTTGGCGTAAGACAACCCGACACTGTTGAGCACGGCCGCTTTCAGGCGTTGCTCGCCCACCGCGAGGACGGGCACCAGGTTCGCCCCACGACTGAAACCGAACACCCCTAGCCGGTCGCGATCCACGTCCGGACGACTCACCAGGTAGTCAACGGCGCGGCGAAAATCCTTGGATTCCAGAATCAGCCGGTCGCGAGCCTCGTGCGGGCCGGCGGGCGGGTCGGCATACCTGCGCTGATATTGGCCCTTGAGAACTGGAAGCAGGAACGCCCGCCCGCTCTTGACGAGGAAGTCAAAGAAATGTTCCTGCGCCGGTTGCGGCGACGGCAGCCGCGTCGACATGCCTTGGTCCGCATAGAGGATCGTCTGATAGGGCGGCGTTGCATGCTTCGGGATGTACAAATAGCCGAGGACACGCTCGTTTCCGTAAGCAGCCGCAAAGGAGATCTTCTCACGCTTCCAGTACGAATTCTCCTCGTCGATGCCCTCGACACGCGCATCGAGGGCCGTCGGATCATAGGCGTACAGGCTCCGATAGAGCCGGAATACCTCGTCCGACACCGGTTTCTCCTTGCTGAAGTCACGAATGGGCCGGGTCACCGGCCCTCGAAGTCTGACCTCCTCGCTCGAGTCATCGCGCACACAGCGGATCCCATTTTGAGCGGAGCGATCCCAGGGGGGGCGAGCATCCAGTTCGGAAAACATGTACATCGGCTCATTCCATGCGCCGCCACGGATAAAGCGCTGGCCACCGAACTCGTTCCAACCCCACTCCTTCACGTTGCCGGCCATGTCCAGCGTGCCAAAGGCACTCATGCCTTTGTGAGAGCCGACGCGCGCCGGGCCGGCGCCACCGAAATTGCTCAGCTCGACGATCGCCGCGAAATAGGCTGGACTTGCGGCCTTTTGCCAGTGGTAGATGGTCGGCAACTGCTTTCCCGCAAACTCCGCGTACGCCACGGCTTCGTACCAGCTCACGCCGTTCACCGGATAGTCATCGTGGCCTTGCGGGTATTCGCCGAGCTCCCATGTGGAGGGGCCCGGCCGGCCCGTGGCATCGCGAAACACCTGCATGGCCTCTTCCCAGGAGAGCGTGCGGCCGCCTTGGACGAAATCCTGTTTCCAGTACTCGCGCTTCTCATATCCTCCGCGATCGATGAACTGCTTGAACTGCCGGTTGGTGATTTCGTAGCGGTCGATCAGGAATGCACTCAGTGTGGCGACGCCCAGGCCCGGGACACTCACCGAGCCGCCGGGGACGCGCACCATCTCGGGCGGGAGGGCGCCCTCGGCGTCCAGATCGAATCCCAGGGACGTTCCTCCGATGGCTTCGCCCGCGCCCAGGATCGTTTGGAATCCGGGTTTCACGACGCGGAAGCGATAGAACCCCCACAGCAGTTCTGCGGTGGTGAACGGCGTCGTGCCGAGATAGAGCCAGTCATTGTCGTCGGACCTGTAGCTTGTGGCCCATATCTCGGCTCCGGGCGGGTTGGTGCGGAACGAGGTTGGGAAGGAGTTGTCGTGA
>Ga0137418_10006281_pt1 | contig 10932 bp, 11 predicted proteins | sample CZODoug3_1_2_16f_FD_122242 | JGI IMG/M metagenome (GOLD analysis project Ga0137418, IMG submission 122242) | Vadose zone soil fungal communities from Angelo Coast Range Reserve, California, USA - CZODoug3_1_2_16fungal (Hybrid Assembly) | ecosystem: Environmental > Terrestrial > Soil > Vadose... | reverse complement strand
TTAAAAACAAACACGAAATTTGCGGTGTAAAGGTCGCGTTTGATCTCGCTGTGGTCCGCCGGTGAGTAATAAACCATGAAGAAATCGACGTGCGCCTTGAAAGGCGGAGCCTGCATGTCTTCAAGGGCGACTTTCTTCACTTCCACGTCGATCTCTGGAGCTGACGTGTTCATGAGAAATTTCTTGATGATGTCGTCCTTGCGGTAGGCGTCGAGGATGCCGTCGGCCAACTTTCCATCAAGGAAATAGAGAGCCTTGGAGAAATCGTCCTGAATCGTGTAGCGGTTACGCCGATAATAGAGAGCGCAAAACTGGCTCAAAAAGTACTTCGCCTCCGCGTCTTGAGGTTTGTATTCAAGATTGTGGTAGTTGATTGCCTCGGCGCGGCCGAGATCATCAATGCGAATCACAAGTGGCCGGAAGTTTTCAAAGATTCTGATGGTCTTCAAATCAAGGACCACGAGGCCCACAGCAACGAGAGAGAGTAGCGTCAAAGCAATTTTGAGATACGTATTCGTCACCATGGGGTCACCGTATTGTTCGAGATAGAGCCGCTTGGCATCTTGGAAAGTACGGTCATCACTCATGGCAGTAAGCCTCCGGCAATGCCGCCGACAACGCCGGCGGAGGACCCACCAGCGGTACCGCTGAAGATGTGATTGGTGAGGGCGGGTATTTTGAGGAGTGCATAAATCGATGCAAGAAAGGTGATGAAAAGAACCGGGAAGGCTTCAACAATTTGGACGGTCGAGATAGTGCCATGCGGCTGAAGGTCCATTATTCCGATAATCAGATTTCCGATGACGTAAACAACAGCGGCAGCGATGACTTGATAGAACGCGTACTGGATGAAGCAGCGAAACCAACCCCAGAACAGCCACTCCATTTTCGGGACAATAAAGAACGGTATGAAAACGGGCCCCACAAGAACACAAACAGCGGTAGCAATAAACCCGAAGGCTATGACGACGATGGCGATCGCCTGGGCTGCGGCAAGCAGGATGATGATGACAACGTACATGGCGGTTCCTAGGACGTCTGTAATACCGGGCGAGTCCATGCGAATCTCGAAGTCCGCAATTCTTGCCTCCACGGTTTGGAGTTCAGTCTGATTAATCTTGTTGGCAAGGAATTGAGACTCGTCGGTAATGAGGTTGTGAAAACTTGTCCCCATACCCGGAATTGGCGCGCTGTAGTAATTAACCATCGCAAAGCCGAAGCTGACAGTGAGGAGAAGGCTTGCGAAGTTGTCAAAGTGGAGCATGTGTCCGCCGCCGGCAGATGAGAGAGCCGACTTGACTCCGAACCACACCACGAGGATTGTGGCGAAGGCGCGGAAGAGGTTTTGCCCCATTGCGTCGAAGAAGCCGAGATTCTGTGTGAGCAGGTTGTTGATGGCCTGAAAGATGAACTGCAGATAGTCCATGGTGATGGCTCCTTCGACGCGACGGGTGGTTTGGGGTTCGCGTATTACGGCATCCGGAAGTTCTGAAGTGAATCAGTTAGGGTGCTTGTGACCTGCAAGATGTTCCCAGAGAGATTTGCCCGCCTGGAAATGTCGGCGTTGATGGCGTTGGTGGTAGCCTCGCGCTGCTGCTTTGCAAGAATCGTCTGCTGCTCAAGGAGTGAGGCAAGGAGCTTATTGGAGTCCTGCACTGTACGAAGCGTCAGAACACTCGCTGCGTTGATCTTGTTCAGGACCGATACTTCCGTATTCAGATTCGGATCGGCAGAGAACGAATCCTGTTCGAGGTTTGCAATCTGCGCCTGGACACTCTGGGCATTGCCACGGATCGAACCGACGGTGGCCATCGCGTTCATATTCGCGCCGTCCGCGAGTTCGACGGACGCATATTGAGACTGAACTCTCGATAGCTCGTCTGCGTTCATTTCGGAGAGGTGATTGCGGTCGTATTGAAGGAGTTGCGTTGTCGCGCGCTGATACCCTGAGTTTACGAGGGGGAGCTGGCCGGAATTGACGCCGGTGATCCAGGTTCCCGTGTTGCCATAAGTGTTGGGTGCGAGCGCATTCCGCCATGTGGAAAACTGGGCGCGATACCTGGCGGGCATGTTCTGGACGTATTGGGCCATCCGAAGATTAAAATTGTATTGGGTGACGAGCTGTGCATAACTCTTCTGTAGTTGGATGAGGTGCTGCTGCAACTGGAAATACCGCAACAGCGCGTTGTGATAATTCGTGGGATCGTAAACTATACCGCTCCCAAACTGTGCCGAAGCGGTTCCGACCGCAAGACCCATGACGAGCACAAAAACGAGAAACTTTCTTTTCATTGTTTCCTCCTCACGCCTCAGAGGTCTGAGGGCAATTTGTGATTGTTGTAGTCGGGCAGAGCCAGGTCGCCCGAGAGGTAAACTTTGACGCGATGGCCCTCGCGGATCGTTAGCGTGGGCATGATGTTCAAGAATTTGTCGAGGATCTGCGCAGAGGACTGGGCTGTGCTCTGAGCGAAGCCTTGGCGCATGACATCAGTGCCGGACGCGGTGAGTGGCCCGGACGTCCCACCTTGCGCAACAGCTCCTAATGCGCCGATGGCTAGCGAGACCCCGAAAATGCGGAAGTAGTGGTTGTTTACCTGATCGCGAAGGCCAGCATCGCCGGCCTGGTTGAGCCCCTTGAACTGGTCGAGGCTAACGGAATAGCCGTCTGGCATGATAAGGCGGTGGAACATCACGGCCAGACGCGTCTGGCCAAATGCGTCCACCTTTTTTGTTTCGCCGAGGACCTTAGATCCTGCCGGAATGAGAAGGCGTTGGCGGTCGTGTGAGTACACGTCGTTCGTTAAGAGGCATTCGATAGGGCCAGGAAATTGCCCGTCAAGGCGATTGATGAGAACGGACTCGAGAACCGTCCCTTCGAAGAGGATGAAGGTCTTCCCTGCCGCGGCGCGGGACGTGTTTATTTGCGCCGCGGCAGGGTTGTTTACCTCCTTTGGTTGCTGGTTGACTTCGGCAGCAATCGCCGAAGGGTTGTGCGTTTGGGCCGAGGTCACGACATTTGGTTGAGTGGCCGAGTTCGCTTGCGGGGGAGTGCCTAGCTGCGCGTCTTTCAGCATTTGCGAGAGTAAGGCAACATCTGTAGGCGTGCTCGCAGCAGTCGCCGCAGGAGATTCCAGTGTCGGAGACATTGGCTCTGACTGGCCGGCCTGCGTTGCAGGCGCGGACTTGCGGTAGCTCAAGGCGATATTCGAAGCAAATAGAGATAGGTACTCGCGCTTTCTGCGCTCAGCCTTGATCGGATCTTCGGTGTGGTCGCCGGATGGATTCCCTGTCGCGTAATTCGATTGCCCCTGCTGTTGATCGGAAGGAGCTCCAGCGAGCAGGCGATTCTGTTGAGCGAGGGCGCTCTGCGCAACAAGTTGCTCGCGCTGGAGTTCTTGGATTCGATTCTGAAGATCAGCAATCTTAGTTTCGTTGACTTCGACGGGTGGGGACGTTGGTCTTACCGGAGTATTTGCCTTGGCAGTGGTCTGCTGCTTTTTGCCGCCAGTCAACCACATGATCACGATCATCAGCACCGCGAGCCCGAGGATCAGCCACGACTGGACGTGCTTGGGAAGAAGGCCAGGCGGTTTCGGCGCTTTATCTTGAATCGGTTCGTTCATGTTTTTCCTCTCATCCCCATTTGCTTTGTTGGTAGTTCTTAGCTGTGCCGCTTAAAGGTCGCTCTCTTGTTTCCGATGACGAGATACCCGTCCTCAATGACCTTGGGAGCGATGTAAACGCCGTTTTCGACCTGGAAGTTGATGAGATTTGGCTTCCCGTCTTTGATCTCGTAGAGAGCTGGCTTTTCTGGGGCGGCGCACTTGATGTAAGTGAACGCCTCGTCGTGGTAAATCATCGAGACAAGGAACGGCACGCGACCGGCATTTTTGTCCAGCGCATAGTCAAACTGGAGCTTTTTCTGGTAATCGGCTTTGAATTTGTTCACCTGCTCGGACAGACGCGCCTCGGCAGCATGAATCTGTCCATCAGCCTGCGCGTGCAGAGCCTCCAATTCCTTCTTGTAAGCTTCCGCTTCACTTGCTCGAACATAACCTTGCAGAGCGGTGGCTCCGCCAACGCTCGACTCATCCTTGGGCTCAACGAACAGCTTGAGGTCCGGCTCGGCGGACGAATCGTTGCTGACCTCCGTTAGGAGGAAGGAGTAAACGCGCCCCGTGGACGTGATGAGATGAAGGTCGCTCCGAATCCCTGACTGTGCGGGATGGACATAGCAGAGATTGTGCGCCCCATTGATGATCCAGAATTCTTTGTCGCCAGTAGCAAAGTCGAGAATCTCTTCGTTCTGAGGCAAAACAATTAGGGTGGAAAAGCGCAACTTCGCGCGGACCGGAATGATGTCTTGTTGGGAATACTTTACTGTCCTAGCGCCGGGCGGGTCCGCTAGGACGGGCGACACCTCCACTGAAACGAAAGACAGAGCCGCCAAAACGAGGGTGAATCTAAAGACGAAATTGGCCTTCGACGGACTTTTCATGGTTTATCTCCTGGATTGAAGTCGGACTTTGGTGAGTATTTGGAAACGACCGGACGCTGATGATGAAAACCGGCTCGAGCCAAGATGGCCCAATGGCCATCGTGAGGATGGAAAGGGTCAGAGCGAGCGTAATGAGAGTGAAATACAAGTCTGGAATGCGCGTCGCAATCAACGTAAATATGAGGAACACAGTAACCGCGGCGGGCACGACGAATACCCAAATCGCGAAAGAAATAATGAGTGTTTTCATTGTAGTGTCTCCGCTAGCACTTCGAGCCCCTTCTCGAACCCGTAGAGGTCGAATGCTTCCCTTCGTCTGAGGTTGTCGAATGGGTCGTTTGTGTATAGCCAGTAGCTTTTGGGGTCGACCGAGAGGTTGGCAACTTTGGCGAGCTCGGGCGTCTTGATAAGGAATTGTTGCTTCGGAATGAGTGTGGAGATCAGTCCCACTTCATTTTCGTTGAGATGAAACTGACGGCGGTACAACCCCCGATCCATGTCGGGGTTGGCGAGGAACAACTTAGTTGAGCAGCTTTCGATAATTACGTCGAGCATGTCCGAGCGACGCAACTCGTCGAGCGATTGCGTGGATAGAATCATGGCGGCATTTGCTTTCCTCCACGTCTTCAGGGCCTCCACAACGTATTTCTGAATGCTTGAGTTCTTGAGGAAGACCCAAGCCTCATCGATGAAAAAGGCCTTGAATGTCGTGCTGATCTGCCGGTCACCGATGACTGCGTTTGCGCGATGCAAAATGTAGAAGAGCAGGGGTTCGAGAAGTTCGGGGTACTGACTCATCCGCTGGAAGTCGAAACACTGGAACCGGGAAAAGGAAATCGTGTCTTGCGAGTTGTCGAAGAGGAAACCGAACTGGCCGCCTTGCGTCCATTTCGCAAGCCGGTCAGCCAGGCGATGCCCAATTGTGTTTGCGAGGACTCCTAGAGTTCGCAAGGCCGCGTCGACAGAGTAGAGATTCTCAATCTGTTGGTAGAGGTCTCGCTCCTCGCTGGGGTCAAATTCGATTGGCGCTGAACCTTGAAGTAGGACCTTAACGAACAAAGCTAGGAAATCGAGGTTCTCCTTCGTGGGCGGGAGCGAGAATGGATTGATTCTGACATCCGGGGAATTGATTCCAACCCTTACATAAGAGCCGCCGAAGAGCTGCGTAAGGCTCTCGAAGCTCCCGCCCAAGTCGAAGATGAAGGTCCACGGGTCATATTTCTGGAGGTTGGTGATGAGGAAGTTCAGAAGGAACGATTTGCCTGCACCCGTTCGGCCGAGAATCATGGTGTGAGCGACGTCGCGGTGATGGAGATTCAGGAAGTACGGGGTGTGGTGGTTCGTTTCCAGGACCGCCAGGTACTCCTGACGGAGATGCGGGTTCCGACGCTCGCCACAGTGGAGAGTGAAGAGAAAGGAATAGTCGGCATAATTGGAATTGAGAAGATACAGGGATCGGAGGTTAAAAGCGTAATTGCCGGGAACTGTCGCGAGAAATGCATTGAGAAGGTTGTATTTCTCATCGTAGAGCTGGGCATCGAGAACACTGAAGACCTTGTAGAACTCGGCGCACGCACGGTCCACCTTCGACTGATCCAGATCATAGATGACGACTGTAAGGGAAAACTGGCCGAAATAGTTCCCCTTGAGCTCGATCTCTTTGATGCTCTCACCGAGTTCCCGAACTTGGGACTCCTTCGAATCATCGGTTAGAACGTCATGCGAAGGCGCGTCGTTGAGATTCACCTGGCTGATAAAAGAGTGCTTCGTATTGTGAAAGTGCCGGCGCTTGGCCTGAATCACCCTCCTGGTTTTGCCCGAGTCTTCTTTCTTCCATTCGGTCACAACGTGGTAATTGGTCTGGACTTCGAGTAGGCGCTTGAGGATCAGAGGAAAGCTCTGAGCGGACGGCTCTTTGAGGGTCAATACCCTCACGAAATAGTCGTCAATGCGGAGGTGCCCTCTGTGGCATTCCAGGTGGGATTCACAGAGGTAGTAATCGAGAAAGGTGTCGTATTTGAGCCGAGCAGCCTCGATCTTCTCGGGGGCAAAGTTGAGGGTCTTCTTGAGAATGCGGAAGGACTCCTGTTTGTCGAGCAGACGGACAGGCAGGAAATCGTTGACCTGGAGAATGAAGCTCTCGACCTTCTGGAGCAGGCTCGCTTGGCGCTTAGTGATCTCGCAGTCGAGGAGGGAGACCTGTTTTCTACCTGAGAAATGTGCGCGCAGTTCACCGAGAGCCTTAGCGGGCCGTTTCGGAATATCGAGGAGGGCACTTCCGAGGGTGCGTGTATAGCGGAAGCCCTCGCACAAAATTACGTAGTAGATCGAAAGCGAAAAAAGTGTGTCTGCTTTGGACGCAAAGAATCCGATGCGATTCTTGATGGCGGTGTCAACGACGGGTTTGCCATAGAGCTTGTACGGGATCGTTTCGTTGTTCCGTTTGAAGAGATACTGGTAGATGCGATAGTTGTCGTCGAACAGCTTGAGTGCCGATTCGAGGCGCTTTGTCAGGCCGTCGAGCGTGTTCCCATCCAAGCACTCGTAATCGACGCCCCGAACCTCAAGGATGACGCCCAGGTCTCCGGTCTTGGTAAGGAAAATATGCGAATCGACAAAGCCGTACAGGTTCACCTGTTCGTTGAATGAACCTGTCTCGTCGTAATTCTTGAAGATTCGCTTAAGCCTAAGCATTGCTGATCCTGCGAATGGAAATTGGGCTGAATTTTGAAGGGTCGTATTGAGTGCGCAATCGGGGCGAGGTGAGCAGGAAGCGGAGAATCTGTGGGTCTGTCTCGGTTGCCCATCGCGCTGCGAAGTAGAGCAGAAGAAACATCAAGACCCCGCCAAACAAACTGCCCAAAAGGTTGAAAGTTCCGGCACCGATGCACATTGCGAAAAAGAAGAGCTTTCTCTCCGCGCCGAGAATCGTCAGGGGCCGTGAAATCGATCTATGAACTGGGTTCACTCGCCTGCCGTTTGTCATGCCATGCTCCTGTCAGATGGATTTGCCGGCCGCGCGCCTCATGGAAAGAGCCATGCCATGAAGTTGACCGCGGCGATGGCCATGCCAACCCCGAAGAGAACACCAGCGAGCACCCGCTTCGAGCCGCCTTCGCCGAAGGCGAAGGTAAGGCCGGAGACCACGATTGCGACCAAAGAGAGGCCACGTGCGATGGTGCTTGTGAACGCCTGCTGCAGGACGCTGACCGCGTTCTCCCAAGGGGAGGCACCTTGGGCGAAGGCAGGTGCCGCAAGCAACAGGCCCAGTGCGGCGGCGATCAATTGCCGGTATGCTTTTCTGAATCGGAGAGCCTTGCTCCAAACTCGTCTCATTTTGGGTATCTCCTTTGTACGTTGCTTCGCAGATCGGTCTCTCTCGGAGAGTTCTCGCCGGAATTGTTGCCGCCTGGAAACACTTTGCCGTAGCAGGCAGAACCGAGTTCCTGCTTTAACCAGCTTGGCCTGCGCCAAGGCACACTTGGAGCATTAGCTCCATGCAGTGGGTTTCTACCTTCGCGTACGGCGCGTCGTCCCTCGGCCGTTCACGACGCTTGGAGGTTCGCCCGGCTGAATCGGGTCCACCAAGCTCCAGGGGAAAATTCGGCGAGAACTCCCCTCACTTACTAGGGAACATCGAGAAGGGAAAAAGTAAGAAAGTATTTTCGGAGAGGCTCGGCACTCGCTCGGGCTCGTCGTACTGCGTTGCTGGCACCAAGACAAACCCGGCCATCATGTTTCTGGCGAAACGGGCGCAGGAGCCTTCGCGATGCGGCGCCTGCGCCGCTCACGCGCGGAAAGCTGAGACAATAAAGGGTCCGTAGTCCGATAGTTTTTCGGGGTGAAGCCAGCGGCGGCTAAATACTGGTCCCGCGCATTTCTCTCCGCCACGTGCTTCTGGTGCCATAGCTTGAACTCGTAAATGTGGTGGAGAGTCGCTGTCAAGGCCATGAGCATTGTGTTGTCCAACTTCACTGCGTCGAGCGCAAAACGAAGTTGAGGCTCATAACGTTTCAACGGCGCAGGCAGTTCGGAGAGCGAATTTAGGTAAGGCAATATCTGGACGATAATTTCCGTGTTGTAAGCCAGGGAGATAGGTAATTCACGAAGGAAGCCGATTGAGTAGTTTTCCCAGAATCCTGGACCATATCTCTCTGTAGCAGCAATGAACCGAGCGGCGGCAATGAGGTGTTCGAAAGGTTCCAACGGGAGCCAAGAGTCATCGATGGCAGGATCTGGCAAACCCAAAATGATGGGATAGCAGGCGCGACAATAGTCTGTTCTGCGGATTTTCCGCGTTTCGCGTGCCCGGTGACACCGGTCGCAGGTGGTCCACGTGTAACAACATTCGTGTCGCAATGGACTATCCCCCACCCCAGAGAGGAATTTCTAATTCGAAGCTCGGTCTGCCTCTCCTCACTTACTAGGGAACATCGAGAACGGAAAAAGTAAGAAAGATTCTTCAAGGTACGGATAGTTATACCGCGTACTATTGACCTACAGCTCAACCCAGTGGCAGGCTTCTGTTGACCTCGTTCAGCGCGACGGCTGATAAACCCAATGGACTCAAGGGATAAACCGGACCCGTACGGCGAATGGGTACTGCTGCTCGGAACTAGGCAGGTCCCCGACGGACCGCCACTTGCGATTGACGAAGAATTGTTGGGTGCGGCAAGAGAAGCGTGGCCGCATGTGCTGGCACACGTCCGGGGCGAATTGTTCGACAAAGAATCAGGCCCAGAAAGGACGGCCCTGGCAGCGGACATCTGGGACAGGGTGCTCCGATCGGTTACAAAAACGCGCCAGCGGAACAGCGATCGCCGCCCTCCCATATCTGACCTGGAATCCTACCTAATTGGAGTCTTCCATCATCGTTTCAATAGGCTGCTTAAAAAGGAACAAAAAAGGGCCGAGACAATCGAGCTGGTTTCGTCAGCCCTCGATCTTGAACGATTCGAAGCTGCTCTGGATACAGAATGGGCCGAACAGCTTGAACGCGCGATTGCCGTCAAGCAGATAACTGACCGCATGGACCCCTGGGCCAAAAAGGTTTGGCAAGCGCGGCAGTACGGCTATTCGTGGAAAGAAATTGCCAGGTGGCTAGGCATCACCGAGCAACAAGCAAAAATGAAATTCCAATACAATTTGGAAAAGATTCGGCAGAGCATTGTTCGTGTGATGAAGCGGCACGCTCGCGGGCCGCGGAGTTAAGATGAAGTGCGGTTGTCTTCGCTTAGATAGTCGAGTAGGTTAGCAACGAGGAGAGAGGGCTTGAACGGAAAGGGATACTCGGAGCGAGATGAAAAGCGCATCCTCGATGTACTGGGCCGTGGCCTGCTCAAGGAGTTCCCGAACCCTGAGCGCGCGGGGTGTCCTGGCTCAGTTGTTCTCAAGAGGATCGCTGCTCATGAGATGCCACTCGCCGAAGCAGGAAACTGGCTCGATCACCTGACTTCCTGCAGCCCTTGCTACAGTGATTTCTCTCGCTACCAGGCTGCCCACCAGCACCGACGTACGCGGACTCTCCTCGCCATCGCCGCGAGCATTTTGATTGTCGTTTGTCTTGCAGGCTGGGCATTATTCCTGAAGCAGAAGGAATCGATTGTCGCTCAAACTGCAGTGTTGGATTTAAGAAATCGTTCAATCCCCCGTGGTACGGAACCGAATCCGGCTGAACTGCCGTTAGAAGTAAATCGCGCCGCGACCAGTTGGAACATTTATCTGCCTCTGGGGAGTAGCGACGGGCAGTACGACATCCGAATTGTCACGCCTTCAGGAGAATTACTGCTCGCAGCAGGTGGCACAGCTGAATTGAGGAGCCAAATTACTTCAATTCAAATTTCAGTGAGTGGCTTAGCATCACGGTCCGGCAGGCAGGTTTTGCAAATTCGCAAAACAGGATCAGAGTGGAATTCTTACCCATTACTACTGCGATGACAATATTGCGAAGTCCGATCACATACTCCTGACCAGCTCCAATGCCTTTTCCATCTGGGTGTCCTCCCCGGCTATGAGCTGATCAGCGGTCAGCTCAACCGGAACGCTCGGCGCAACCCCTTTACCTTCGATCAGGCTCCCTTGCCATGTCAGGTACGCAGCAACAGGCAAGCCGAGGATATAATCCGGCTTCACACGAAAGGTCGTTCCGCTCAACAACCGGCCCGGCGTTTTCTTGCCGACGATAGTTGCAAGGCCATTCTCTTCTGCAAACGCGGCAACCATTTCGCCAGCGCTAGCCGTATGCTCGTTCACAAGAATGACCACGCGCCCGTGGAATCGCTGCGGACCCAGACCTTCCGTGACGACAAGAATCGACTTGTCGATGAACCCGTAGCGCAAGGCGAGCCAGAAGAGAGCGGCCTTGCGTGAGGGTATACGGCCGAATCGCGGCAACTTTTCCCTTGCATATCCCTTTTCTTTTCTTGCCCGCGTGA
>Ga0137418_10006280_pt1 | contig 10933 bp, 15 predicted proteins | sample CZODoug3_1_2_16f_FD_122242 | JGI IMG/M metagenome (GOLD analysis project Ga0137418, IMG submission 122242) | Vadose zone soil fungal communities from Angelo Coast Range Reserve, California, USA - CZODoug3_1_2_16fungal (Hybrid Assembly) | ecosystem: Environmental > Terrestrial > Soil > Vadose... | reverse complement strand
GCCAGAGCCAGCACCGCGAAGACCGCGCTACGCAGGATCATTGCTGATCAGAAGCGCGTGCGGATCCCGACCGCGATTCGGGTGCGTAAACGCACTTTCGGCTTTTCAGCGCTTCCCTAGAGTCCGGGCAGCAGCCAACCCAACCCTAAAGGAACCTGATCATGAAGAGCATCATCCTCGCCCTCAGTCTCGCAACTTTCACCGCTTTGGCTATCGCGGCGCAGCCGCAGCGCACGAACGACGCCGGCCAGCCCGAGTCGGACTTCGACATCAAAGCGCACCGCGCAAGCACCGAGAACACGTACTGCCGCAACCAGGCCGGCGAGGAAGACAAACACCAGCCGCAAGTGGGTGGTTGAACATGAAAACCACTGCTGGGCTGGTGTTGGCGCTCGCGCTCGCGGGATGCGCGGGATTTTCCGGGCGGGGGCTGGTCCCCGGGCAGTCGAGCGCCGAGGAGGTCGAGGCGCTCATGGGCCCCGCGGCGGACACGCGTCAAGGTCCCGGCGGCGAGACCGTGCGCTACTACTCGCGCCTGCCCTACGGCCGGGAAACGTATGCCGCTCGCATCGGGTCTGACGGAAAGCTGCGCGCGCTCGAGCAGCGACTCACCGACGAGAACGTTGCCAAGCTGCGACCGGGCGTGTCGCGCGCAGACGAGGTGCGCGATCTGATCGGCCCGCCATATCGCGTCGATACATTCCAGCGCCTTGAGCGCGAAGTGTGGTCCTACAAGATGTACGGCGGTGGCACCTGGCCGAAAGACCTGTACGTGCAGGTTTCGCGCGATGGAATCGTCAGAGAGGTCAAGGTGATGGACGACCCGCGGTATTGAGCGATCGCGCAACGCTGAAAAAGCTAGGCGTCGGTGGTCTCCTCGACGGTGGTGTTGATCCGTTCCCCCTCCTTCGGTGGCGGGCGCACTGCATCGAGAGTGGCATACGCAGCGCGGGTGAACACTGCGAGAAGAAGTACAACCATCATCTGCTTCATGTTTACGCTTCCTTCCAGTTGAGATCGCTCTACTGCGTCCCTCACTGTAAGGAAGCGTTGCAAGGCAAGAAGTGCGATTACGCACCGGATCTGACGTCCTCGACCATCCTCTCCAGCCGCTTGACATCGCGCACCAGCAAAGCCCGGCCGTCCTTGCCGACGAGCCCGGCTTTCACGAGCATGGAGAGCTCGCGCGTCACTTGCTCGCGATAGGTACTGACCTGGCTTGCGACGTCGGCGTGCTTCGGTGCCGGGTCGATGCGCGCCGCGTTGCCTATTACTCCAGCCTGTCGTGCCAGACGCAGGAGCTCGGCGTGGATACGATTTTGCACGCCCAATGTGCTGAGGTCGAAGACGCGGTCGGAAAGCCGGCGCACCAGGCTCGCAAGCCGCCGCAGCAGACGTTCAGCGACGGCCGGCTCTTCACTCAGCAGGCGGCGGAACGCCGTGGCCGGCATAGAGGCGACCAGGCAGCTTTCGAGGGCGATCACGTCCGCCGAACGCGGCCCATTGTCAATGGCGGCAATGTCGCCAAATATCTCGCAGGCGGCAACATCGGTGTAGGTCACCTGGCGGCCGGTGCCCGAATACGCAGTGACTCTTACGCGACCCGAAACGAGGAGATGCACGTCTCGGTCACCGGCCTCGCGCGAAATGATGCGCTGCCCGTTCTTGCAATTGCGCCAAGCGCACTCGCGGGCGAGCGCAACGAGCTTCTCAGGCGGGAGCCCCTCGAACAACTCGAGATGGCGCAGGGCTAAGCTGGATGGCTGAACCATCTTGTGCCGTCAACTTCTCCAGGTTTCTCGTGGTTCAGGTGCGCAAGCGCACTTTCGGCGTTTCAGTCCTTCCCTAAAGTCCGGTTCGTACCACATTCAATTCAACCCAACTTGAAAGGAAACTGAACATGAAACGCACTATCGCCGCACTTGCTCTCGCCACCATTGCCGGCCTCGCGCTTGCCAGCGCGTCGGATCCGTACCGCACCAATGCGGGCGAATCCGAGAAGGACAACGTCGTCAAGCAGCAGCTGGGAGACGCGTCGGGCTATCGCACAAACGCTGGCGAATCCGAGAAGGACAACGTCGTCAAAACGCAACTGGGCTAACCCGCTGCAGTAACGTGATGCAGGGCGGACGGTGTCCGCCCTGCATTGCCCCTTAATATCGCCCCGCGAGTTCAGCCTTGCTTCGGCTTCGGAGTGAACGCAAGGCAGTAGCCGTGCGCGCTGACAGGCCCTGCCACGACCCTGCACGTTCCCCCAGCCTTCCGCGTCGCGCCCGGGATGAACTGAATGCAATCATCGCAGTCCTTTCCCGCGTTCGGCTCGTCCTGATACTTGACGTCTGCCCTGGATAGCTTCGCGGCAATCGCCGCGCGGGCCGCAACGAGTAAAGGAACGATCGCGGCTGCAGCTAGCCAAGCGGCGCGCTTGATCAAGGTTCGACGCGATTCCGTGCCTTTGGATGGGTCATCCATGTCTTAGTCAACCACCGTAATCCTGCCGTTCATCTCCTCGTGCCTGGCGCCGCAGAATATGTCGCACAGGAACGTAAAGGTCCCTGTCTTGTCAGGGACCAAGCGAACCCGGGTGACCTTGTCGGGGACGATGTCGGCGCGCAGATTGAAGTCCGGCAGATTGAAGCCCATCAGCACGTCGAGGGTCGTGAATTCCAGGATGACGGGCTCGCCTTTCTTGAGCGTCAGGTTCCCGGGCGTGTAGTCGAAGCGTTTGGCCGTGATCTTGATGACCTTCTCCTTTGGCTCCGCCGACTGGGCTGCAACGTAGGTAACGACCGACGCCGCCGCGAGAATCGCCGTGGTGGCAGCGATGCGCAGTCCTTTTCCGCTGAGCGTCATCGCATTACGCCTTTTTCACGACCGGATATTCGGTGATCTTGTACTCCGCTTCCTTCAGCTCTGCGTCGACGCCACGAAAACCAAGCCCCTTGTACGGCTCGGCTGGATTCCACGGCAGTGGCGTGCGGTTGGGCTGCGAACCCGGCGCCGGCAGCGGGAACATCAGCCCTTTCGCCGCGTGATGCGCGATATGCCCCGTCATCTGATGGTGCTCCTGGTGGATGTGGCCGTAGAACACCGTTACATTCTTGTACGGCATCAGCAGCTCGATCGCCTTCGCGCCATCGCGCGTCGCCCAGTCCCACTGCGGAGCCAGATCGAATAGCGGACGGTGGGTCAGAACGACGATCGGCGCTTCGGTCTTCTGCCGCTTCAAGTCCGCGGCGAGCCACGCGAGCTGCTCGTCGCCAATCAGGGCGCGCGGGTCCGACACGTTGTCGAGCGCAATGAAATGAACGCCCTTGTGATCGAATGTATAGTTGGTTGCGCCGAAGAACTCCTTGAAGGCCTTGCCGTTGTCGAGGGAAGCGTCGTGCTCGCCCGGCATGAAGCGCACGGTCTTGACCTTGAGCTCGCTCACGATTTCCTTGAATTCCGACATCCGCTTCCTGCGCTCGACCGGGTTGTCGGTGGTATGCGTAAGATCGCCGGTGAACACGACGAAATCGGGCTGGTACTCGAGGCTGTTCACCGAGGCAACCGCCTTCTTCAGCGTGACCTTGGCGTCCGGATTCGGCGGTCCCTCGAAGCCCCAGTGGGAGTCGGAGAGCTGCACGAAGTAAAAGTCGTCCTGGGCGGCAGCGGACGCCATGCCCGGTAGCGCGGAGGCGAACACCACGCCTACGCTGCCAAGGCCCGTCAGCTTGAGAAACTCCCGCCGATTGATCTCATTCGCCATTTCCATCTCCTAGTCCCTAGGTTGATTGAAGGTGAGGGGGGTTTGTCCCTACCAACGTATATACCTGCCCTCCGGCTAAAAAATTCCCGAAGGACCCGGCAGGAGTCCGGGAATAAACATCCACCCCAGGCGGTATAAGACCCATGGCTCTCACGCGTGTACTCGCGCACGTGTCCGTGCCGGGAGCGAAGCCCGGGCAGCAACATCGGTCGGAAGACCAAGGGGAGGCGTTGAATTTGGACGAGCGCGCAAGGGTCAGGCGGTTTGAGGAGGTATTCGTGGTGCACCTGGACGCAGCCTATGATTACGCGCACTGGCTCACGCGCGACGAGCGCAATGCTGAAGACGTCGTCCAGGAAGCCTGCTTGCGCGCGTTCAAGTTCCTCGACAGTTTTCACGGCGAACGCGGCCGCGCCTGGCTGCTCGCAATCGTGCGCAACACGTACTACACCTGGCTCAAAAGAAACAAGGCCGAGGCACTGAGCGTGTCATTTGACGAAGAAACCATGCTGGCAAACGGCTGCGAGCTGGCCGACCTGGAGAGCACCGGCACTTCCGTCGATCAGGTTCTGCACCAGCAGGACGCGCGGCGGCTCATCAATGGGGCGCTTGATCAATTACCGGAGGAATTTCGCGAAGTCATCGTGTTGCGGGAACTTGAAGACATGTCGTACAAGGAAATCGCAGCAATCGCGAAGATTCCGCTCGGCACAGTAATGTCGCGCCTCGCGCGCGCGAGAAAGTTGCTGCTGCAGCACCTGCAGCGGGCCCAGCAGGAGTCATGACCATGAATTGCACCGACAGTCGCAGCCGATTGCACGCCTATCTTGATCAGGAGCTGGATCTGCCGGGCGTCCTGGCAATCGACGAACACCTGGCGTCGTGCGAGGCGTGCAAAACGATTTTCGTCCAGCACTTCGCGCTGCAGTCAGGCATCCGCAAACACGCGGTGTATTACACCGCTCCCGATACGCTGAAGGAGCGGATCCGTGGCATGATCGGCCGCAGCGTCACCGCAACGCCAGCAAACGGCGTCAAGCCGCGCTGGCAACAGCCACGGTTCCAGCGATTTCAGCTCGGCGCCGCGGTTGCCGCCACTGCCTTGCTGTCCTGGATCGCGGCAATCCAGTACAACACGGCGCCCGAGGCTGAACTTCTTGCCGAACAGGTGATAGCCAGCCATGCGCGCTCGATGTTGACCACCCGTCTCGCGGATGTGTCGACTTCCGATGAGCACACGGTAAAGCCCTGGCTCAGCAGCAAGCTCGATTTCTCGCCGCCGGTCACGGATTTGACGAGAGCAGGATTTCCGCTGGTCGGCGGCCGGCTCGATTATCTGGACAACAGGCCTGTCGCGGCACTGGTGTATGGGCACAGCCAGCATGTAATCAATCTTTTTGTCTGGCCAGATCGGGGATCCGGCCGCAGCCTGCCGATGCAGAGCATGTCGAAGCACGGCTACAACGTTCTGCATTGGATCAATGGAGGCATGGCCTTTTGGGCGATTTCCGATCTCAACGCTACCGAAATGAAAACATTCGCAGAGGCTTACGCCGGCGCAAAATAAGCGTCGGAGTGCAAAAAAAAGAGCGGCACACAACGGCGCCGCTCAAAGGGGACTTGGCGATCAGAACGTGTGCCGCATGCCAAGCAGATAGCCGACGTTCGCCGCGCCGGCAGCGGCACCGATGCCCGCCGCGTTCGCGAACTGGTAGGTTGCGTTGGGATCATTGGCGACGCGAGTGTAAAACCCGTACAAATCGGTCCTCTTCGAGAAAGTGTAGCTGTAGCCGAGCGAGTACTGCCGCGCTCCCAGTCCGCTGGTGAGGCACTCGCCGCCACCGGCCAGGCTGCAGTTTCCGCTCTGGGCCCTGGCGTATAGGCCGCGAAAGGTGCCAGGACCGATTTCGTGGGTTGCCGTGAACGCGTAGGCGTTGCGGCTGTAACTCTGGAACGCGGTGGCGGCTGCGACACTGTTCTGCTGCTCGTACTTCAGCTGCTCGTAGATCACACCCAGGCGAGTCTTGCCGAAGCCGTAGCGCGCCACAACCTTTATTCCGGTATCGCGGGACGAAGCGGCAGGCGAACCGCCTGACGCGGCGACGGGAATCGCTTGGGCTGCAGGAGCGATAGCCCCGAGGCCGAAATAATCCTTGTGAAGCTCGTAGCCGTAGGCGAGATACAGCGGCCCCTTGTCGTATTCGAAGTTGGCGCTCCAGATGGAGGGATTGATCTGAGTCAGCGTTCCAGAGCTGGCCGTCTTGCCTTCGTTGGTCGAGTACGCAAGCTTCGCGCTGAGGGAATCGAAGCTCGGCGTCCAGTACTGGACGCTGTTGCCCTGGCGCCGTTCAAAGGAAGCATTGGCCGTGTTCGCGAAAGCGGTTCCAGCCGCGTTGAGGGTCACATTCCCGTTCGTGACGGGACCGACGCCGAATCCTGGCGTGCCTATGATTGCGCCGGTGTATGTGATGCCGGTGAAGTACATTGGATCGACCGCGCCGGAGAGCAACTTGTAAGGCGTGTCCCACTGCCCTAAGAAGGCGCTGCCCCAGTTGCCGGAAACGCCGATGTTGGTATTCCGGGTTCCGAAGCCGCCGCCGATGGCAGAGCCATTTGCGGTGTTGGCCCCGAACGTGGCCTGATTGTCGAAGCCCACGGCCGACTCGACCTGGAAAAAAGCCCGCAGACCGCCGCCCAGGTCTTCCACGCCGCGGAAACCGATGTTCGAAGAGTTCGATGTCACGCGGTTGCGCGCGGGTGCGTTGACGCCGGTCGGGGTCGCCCCGAGCTGACCAGGGGCGAGCGCGCCGGCGGGAGTGGCGCCGGTTGCCTGAACCCTCTCGTAGTCCGTGTTGATTGTGCCGTAGATCTGGACATTGCCGCTTTCTGCCAGAACGGGGAGCGGCACTGTAAAGGCGACCGCCACCGCTGATGCAAGCACCCTGCTGTTCATGGATGTCCCCAGAAAAGTTGAAGAGAGCGCGTGTATTCGCACTTACTCCAAATACTTTTTCTTTACCGGTGATATTCCCCGTGCAGCCTTAATTTCGCCGCGCGAATAAACGCGTCACTCAATCGGTACATAAGGGCATTACCGGGGACACTTGTGATGGTTAGAAACTGGGTCATGCGCTCTGGAGCCGCGGCGCTCCCCTCGCCCCGCGTCGCGATTCGCAACGTGCGGCTCGTGACAGGCCTGGTGCTGTTTACTTATGTAGCGAGCCACCTCAGCAATCACGCCCTCGGGCTGCTCGGGCTGGACGCGATGGAGGCGGGTCGACAGCTGTTCCTCGCGGTCTGGCGCAACCCCATCTGCATGACAGCGCTCTACGGATCTCTGACGATTCACCTTGCGCTCGCGCTGTGGGCTCTTTACCAGCGCCGACATCTCCGCATGCCGTTCTCCGAAACTGCACAGCTCCTGCTCGGTCTTGCTATTCCGGTTTTTCTCATCACGCACGTCATCGGTACCCACCTCGCGAATCATTTGTACGGTGTGATCGATTCGTACACTCGAATGATGCTGGTCTTCTGGTCGCGGCCCGATATGGGAATCCGGCAGGTGCTGCTGCTGCTGATCGCCTGGACGCACGGTTGCGTGGGACTGCATTTCTGGTTGCGCACTAAACGATGGTACCCGCGCGCTGCACCCGTTTTCACGGCCCTCGCGCTGCTGGTGCCGCTGCTCGCGCTTCTCGGATTCCTCGAGGCTATGCGGGAGATCACGGAACTGGCGCGACACGCGAGCTGGGTGCAGGAGACGTTGGCTGCAGCAAAGGAGCTCGGTGCAGCGCAGCGTAAAGCGCTAAGCGACATCAACGATCGCATTCTCGCCGCGTATGCGGCAGGTGTTGGTCTAACCTTGGCCGCGCGCGCGCTGCGCAATTCTCACGAGCGGCGTTACAACTCGATCGCCGTTACTTATCCTGACGGGCGGAAAATACTGGCGCCGAGCGGCTACTCGGTGCTGGAGATCAGCCGCTACGGCGGCGTCCCACATGCCTCGGTGTGCGGCGGACGCGGACGCTGCTCGACCTGCCGCGTCCGCGTCGGTCGAGGGCTGAGGCATCTGCCCCCGGCCAGCGCCGCCGAGCTGGCACTGCTGAAGAGAGTCGGCGCAGCCGCCAACGTGCGACTTGCCTGTCAGTTGCGACCGACATGCGACTTGTCGGTCGTCCCGATGCTCCCTGCAACCGCCACCACGCTCGATGCCTTTCCTCACGTCGAGGATTTTGCCGGCCAGGAACTGGACATTTGCGTGCTGTTTGCCGACTTGCGTGGCTTCACGCGCTTTTCGGAGCACAAGCTGCCCTACGACATCATGTTTTTCCTCAACCGATATCTCGAGAGCATGACCCGCGCGGTCGATGAAGCTGGCGGCATAGCCAATCAGTTCACCGGAGATGGTGTGATGGCGCTCTTCGGCGTGGAATCAAGCGCAGGTCAGGGATGTCGCGATGCGCTCAACGCGGCAGGGGCCATGGTCGATGCCCTTGCGAAGATGAGTGTGGAGTTCGCCGGAGAGCTGGAGGGTCCCCTGCAAATGGGTATAGGAATCCACGTCGGGCCAGCCGTAGTAGGCAAGATGGGGCGCGGACCGGCAAAGTACCTGACCGCGATTGGCGACACCGTGCATGTGGCAAGCCGCCTGCAGGAACTCACCAAGCTGTACCAGTGCCAGCTAATAATGTCCCAGCCCGTCGCGACGCAAGCTGGTCTCGACGTTACACGTTTTCCGCGTCACGAGCTCACGGTCAGAAATCGAACTGATCCGATCGCGATTTGCGCCGTCGGGAATGTGGAGTGGCTTGCACTTTCTGGTGCGTAAACGCACTTTCGGCGCTTCAGTGGCTCCTTAAAGTCTGGGTCGTAGCACATGCAACTAACCCAACTTGAAAGGAACCCGATCATGAAAAGCACCGCCGCCGTACTCGCTCTTGCAGCCTTCGCCACTCTTGCCGTAGCCAACGATGCGTACCGCACCGGCGCCGGCCAATCCGAATTGGACAACGTCGTGAAGATCCAGCTCGGCAGCGCCGACAACACGGAGTACCGCAACCAGGCCGGCGAGCCAGATCTGCACCAGCCGCAAAAAGGCTAAATCGCCCCGGCAACGCGACGCGGGCGAGGTGGGGACTGTCAGTCCCGCCCGCTCTCTGATTTGAAGGTCACACATTTGAAAGGTCATGCAAACATGAAATCCATTGCTGCGTTTGTTTTGATGGTTGCGCTGACGGGATGCGCAGGATATTCCGGAAGCGGGCTGGTGGCGGGACAGTCGACCGCCGACGAGGTGGAAGCGCTGATGGGGCCGGCGGCCGAGACGCGCCAGGACCCCGGAGGCGAGACGGTGCGCTACTACTCGCGGCTGCCGTACGGCCGCCAAACGTACGCCGCCCGCATCGGACCGGACGGCAAATTGCTTGCGCTTGAGCAGCGCCTGACCGACGCAAACGTCGGGAAGATCCGGCCCGGTATGTCACGCGCGGAGGAAGTGCGCGCGCTGATCGGCCCGCCGTACCGGGTTGAAACATATCGCAACCTCGATCGCGAGATCTGGAGCTACAAGACGTACAGCGGATTCTCGCCCAAGAACTTGTATGTTCAGTTGTCGCGCGATGGCATCGTTCGCGAGGTCATTGTGGTGGACGATGTGCCGGATTCCGCGCTCGCAACGCCCGAGAGCGATGCGCGTGCATCAATACTAAGTTCCTGAGAGTTCTATTCCCGGCGCTTGAAAAGGCAAAACGCCTGTTCCGGCGCGCGTGCGCGTCGGAACAGGCGCCACGAGCCGTCGGTATTGCGTGATGAATGCCCACATAACAACGGAGAAATCCAAAATGGACACAACTCGTAAGCCATTCGGCTCGAAGCCTCGCCTGAGCGCGCTGACGCTCGCCCTGTCGCTCGCTGGCGCAAGCGCCGTTGCGCACGCGGATGAGCTGTCTAATCCCAAGGCCGCGCCCGGCAATGCCGTCACGGGAGGGGCCACCAAAGGGTCGTTCAAGCTCCCGGGAGCCGACACCTCGGTCACGATCGGTGGATACGTCAAGCTCGATGCGCTTTTCAGCGACAAGAGCGCGGGAGTCGATAGCGTCGGAGATCAGCAGCTGAATGCCAGCCTAATTCCAGTGGGTCCCGCCGCGGGCACGCACAAGAAAGACCAGGTGACGTTTCACGCCCGCCAGACGCGGCTTTCACTCGCGACGAGTACGCCCACGAACTATGGAGAAATGACGACGTACATCGAAGGCGACTTCTTCGGTGATCTGCCCAACGGCAACGAATCAGTGACGAACTCGAACGGATTTCGCATCCGCCACGCCTACGGCACGCTGGGCAATTTCTCCGCCGGACAGTACTGGACGAATTTCTTCAACCAGGACGCTTACGCCGAGACCCTCGATTTCGGCGGCCCTGTCGGCGAGATCTTTGTACGCCAGGCCCAGGTACGGTGGACCCAGAAGTTGGCGGGTGGCGAGTGGTCGGTCTCGGCAGAAAACCCCGAGTCGGTTCTCGCCGTCCCGGGAAGCGCGACCACCTTCCGCTCAGACAGCGATCACACTCCGGATTTCACCGGACGGCTGAAATTCGCCGCCGGTAACGGAATCTACTCGGTCGGTCTGCTCGCCCGCAACATCCATGTCGACTCCGGGGCCGCGCCGGCTGCGACTAGCGGCAAATGGGGCGGGGCAGTGGCCGTCACCGGCATCGTTCCAATGGCGGGTAAGGACGACCTGCGTATGAACTTCAATGCCGGCAATGCGATCGGCCGCTACCAGGTTGCAGGATTCTTCCCCGATGGCTATCTCGATTCAGCCGGCCACATTCAACTTGCACAGCAAATAAGCGGTTACGTGGCCTACCGACACTTTTGGACGCCCGTGCTGCGTTCTAATTTCGAGTTGTCCGCTGCCAATTCCAATCCACCCGCCGGAACTTTCAACGGCATCAACAAGGCAGATCAGTCCCAACACCTGAACCTGATCTGGAGTCCCGTGGCGAACGTAAACCTCGGCGCGGAACTGATCCACGCCAAGCGTATCGTAACCGGGGGCGACTCAGGGACCTTGAACCGGCTCCAGTTCTCCGCGCAGTACAACTTCTAGTCCACCTTGATGTTGGCCTGCTTCACGACCCCGCGCCAGCGCTCGATGTCCGCCTTGATGACCGCGCGAAACT
>Ga0137418_10006279_pt1 | contig 10934 bp, 9 predicted proteins | sample CZODoug3_1_2_16f_FD_122242 | JGI IMG/M metagenome (GOLD analysis project Ga0137418, IMG submission 122242) | Vadose zone soil fungal communities from Angelo Coast Range Reserve, California, USA - CZODoug3_1_2_16fungal (Hybrid Assembly) | ecosystem: Environmental > Terrestrial > Soil > Vadose... | reverse complement strand
GTGTTCACTCGCATTCCTTTTTCACTTGCAGCCATTTTGCGCCTTTATGGTTTATACTGATTATGTCGACAGGGGGTCCAACGAAATCGGGCGCCGCCTTAATCGCAGCCTCCATTGCGTTTTTGATCCACTCCAAAGTGAGTTCAGATGGCTTATGAGTATTAAAGTATTCCTCCAAACCCTCCTTATGCCCATAGAAAACAAATGTTGCTTCTTTGGAGGGACAACTCTTTCCTGGACATTCTTGTCGCGTAACCTGCACGGTGATTCCTGCGCTGTCATCGGTTGCAAGAAAATCGCGATGGTGAAGAAACAATGATCCATTCTGGAGCCCGAAAATAATGATCTGTGCATGACGCAAATTATCGAAGGATTGTTGGAAACGTTCTGGAAGCCGTTTTTTTATCCCGGCCAGTTCATCTTTGAGATAAGAGCCCAGCCGCGTTTCCACGAGAGGCATAGCTTCTTCGACTTGCGGATTGCTTTGAAAAGATTCGGCAATTATAGCGGGAATGCTGGCGCTCCTTGTGCCCCATAAGCCAGTTGCTGCGAAATAAACATTATCTTTTATTTTTCGGATCTTGCAGTCGCTCAAGATTCTCTCTTCATTTCCGACTGTCACGCCAATGGCTTTGCTGTCGGCCGCAACGATAGTGCGTTCGTTGGGAATATATATCGATAACAATGTGGTTCCAAAATGATGATCGAGTGTTATTGAATCAGAAGTGACGTGGACCGTTGGGGAATGATCTGCCAGCTGACGCACTTCGGCCACCGGCTGGAGCTCCATCGAACCGAGGAAACAGCCGGCGAGTAATAGCGTGAACGTTAAAGAAGCGACCTTCATTTTTATAGCCGCCGCGTGTCAGGCTTGCCTTAGTTGCCTAACCGAAGCCCACTGCGCAAAGAGGGGAATCGGGCGTTATTTAATTAGATCTTTGAATCTCTTCAGGCTGAAACTGCTGACATCGATCTTGCTTTTGCCGTCGATGACTTGCTCCGAAAGCGCTTCCCCGATCGCCGCCCATACTAAACCCTGACTTAGTTCCGTTTTTCCCAAACAAATTTCAGTCACCGATTTGCCTATAACTATCATGACGCAAGTGAGTGGCTAAATTAGAGCCGACATTTCGGCAGGTGCCGATAACTGGGCAATCGATCTCGGCAGATCCACGGCAGAGCTGCAACATTTGGCATGATCCTTACAGTTTTGAAGATTCCAGATATCGAATCGAAACTGGCACATGCTTTGCTCTGACCTGGTTGCATCTTACGGAATCTGCAAAAACCGTGGTCGCCAAAAGGAGACAACGGAAGGAGAACCGACATGGGAAAGATCGTCATCAGCACGAACGCTTCGCTCGATGGGGTGGTCCGGCTCGCGCGCGAACGCTACAAAAAGGCCGAGCGTGACACCCAGTTCGCCGAAGAAATCCGGCGCATGGATGCTCGGCGATCCCAAGGTGGGTCAATGTCCAGACTGTGTGACGGGTGACAATCCGAATTGGTGCGGTCCCGCCCTGCGTCACAACCAAGGAAGCAACAATGGCTTTGCCGATGGCCACGTCGAGGCGATGAAAGGATTCTGGTACTACGCGGAAACGCCATGGCTCGACCCGAATCGAGGGGGCGACTAAATGCCACGCCCGGCTCGAAGGCCGCGTGGGAAATCGGCAAGCTTGAATCGGACGGCGTGAAGCGGACCGCCGGAAGAGTCCTAAGGTCGTGAGGCACTCAGGGTGAAGCCGGCCACGTTCTCGCCAACGCCGTCACGCGCGGCTCATTCCAACATGTGGCAAAACATTCCGTCGCGAAGTTTGGGTTCAAACCAGGTGCTTTTGGGCGGCATGATGCCGCCCGCGTCCGCCACCGCCATCAGGTCGACCATCCGGGTCGGATGGAGCGCGAAGGCGACCGCCATCTCGCCGGACGCGACCCGGCGCGCGAGCTCGGCGAGGCCGCGGCCGCCGCCGACGAAATCGATGCGCTTGTCGGTGCGCGGATCGTCGATGCCGAACAGCGGCTCGATCACGTTGCGGGCCAGCAGCGTGATCGGCAGCCGCCCGATCGGATCGTCCGCCGGCACCAGGTCGGGGCGCAACGCGAGCCGGTGCCAGCGGCCGGCCAGAACCATGCCGAATTCGGACGCGGCGGCGGGGTGGACCGGCTGATCGGACGGCGCGACCGCGAAGGATTTGCGCAGCTCGGCCAGCAGCGCATCCGCGGTGCGGCCGTTGAGATCGCGGATGACGCGGTTGTAGTCCAGGATGGTCATCTCGTGATGGGGAAACAGCACGGCGAGGAAATGGCTCGCGCCAGCCCCGCGCGCTTGCGCGCCAGCCCCGCGCGCTTGCGCGACGCGGGCGGCGGCGGCCGAGCGGTGATGCCCGTCCGCGATATAGAGTTGCGGCAGGGCGTCGACCGCGCGGGTCAGCGCCGCGATGGTGTCCGGGTCGTCGACCACCCAGAGCTGGTGGCGCACGCCGTCGTCGGCCGTGACGTCGACGTCCGGGCTGCGCGTTGCGGCGCGCCCCAAGAGGGCGTCGACATGCGGGGCGGGCGGGTAGGCGATCATCACCGGCCCGGTCTGGGCATTGACCGCCTCGATCTGGCGCACGCGGTCGTCTTCCTTGACGGGGGTCGTGAGCTCGTGCTTGCGGATGCGGTTGCTGGCGTAATCGGCGATCGAGGCGGCGGCGGCGAGCCCGGTCTGCCGGCGGTCGCGCCAGGTCAGCCGGTAGACGTAGTAGCAGGGCGTCGCGTCGCGGGTCAGCACGCCGGCCGCGATCATGCGGGCGAGATTGTCGGCGGCCTTGGCGTAGACGGCGCGATCGTAAGGATCGATGCCCGCGTCGAGGTCGATCTCGGGCTTGGAGATATGCAGAAAGCTCCACGGCTTTCCCTTGGCGCGCTCGCGCGCCTCGGCGCTCGAGAGCACGTCATAGGGCGGCGCCAGGACGTCGGCGGCCCGTCCCGGCGCGGGACGCAGGGCACGGAAGGGTTCGATGAGCGTCAAGATGTCTCTCCGCATGGCGCATGAGGCGCGTGGTTCGGGCGCCGGATGGATACCGCTTCGTCGCCAAAAATGCGACCAGATATGCGGCCCAGTGGCCAGGACGTTGACATGAGCGACGCGGAAAAAAGCCCCGGTCCGGCGCAGGCGGTCCTCATCGCCGGGCCGACCGCGAGCGGCAAGTCGGCGCTGGCGCTGCGGCTCGCCGAGCGGATCGGCGGCGCGGTCATCAACGCGGATTCGATGCAGGTCTATGGCGACCTCGCGATCATCACGGCGCGCCCCGGCGCGGCCGAGCAGGCGGGCGTGCCGCATCTGCTCTACGGCCATGTGGACGCCGCGGTGAATTATTCGGTCGGCCAATATGTGGCGGACGCCGGCAAGGCGCTGGCCGAGGTCGCCCGCATCGGCAAGGTGCCGATCTTCGTCGGCGGCACCGGGCTCTATTTCAAGGCGCTGACAGTGGGCCTCGCGGCCGTGCCGCCGATCCCCGCTGACATCCGCGCCGGCGTGCGCGAGCGGCTCGCCCGCCATGGGGCGGCCGCGCTGCATGGCGAGCTTCAAGTCCGCGATCCGGCGTCCGCCGCCCGGCTCAACCCGAACGATCGCACGCGCGTCGCCCGCGCCCTCGAGGTCGTCGAGGCGACCGGCCGCTCGCTGACCGACTGGCAACAGGAGGGCCTGCCGGCCTTGATCGATCCCGCCAGCACGATGCGGGTCTTCATCGCGCCCGATCGCGCCGCGCTCTACGGCCGCATCGACGCCCGTTTCGCCACCATGCTGGCGGACGGGGCGCTCGACGAGGTGCGAAAATTGGCGGGGCGGCGGCTCGATCCGCTGCTGCCGGCCATGAAGGCGCATGGCGTCCCGTGGCTGATCCGCCATCTGGCGGGCGAGATGTCGCTCGCCGCGGCGGCCGACAAGGCCCGGCAGGACACCCGGCACTATGCCAAGCGCCAGTTCACCTGGTTTCGCCATCAGCTCGGCGATTGGTCCGCCCTGGCGTCGGAGGCGGCGTTCGACCATCTGGCGCGCGATTTGGCGCGCTAGAGGCCCATCGGCCCCGGAGAAGCGGTATCCCAAACCCATTAATCGGCCCAACTCCGCTATTTCTGTCCTGTTTTTCACTTGACGTCTCGGGACGGCCTCGCTAGGTTCCCCGCAACTTTCGGGCGGATTGGATAGGCTCATGGGTAATTTTATTACCGTAGTCAGGGAGCGCATCGCCGGGGGCGGTTGAACCGCCCGCGATCGTGGCGATGCGCACAGGGGCTTTCGGGCCCCTTTTTGATTCCCGGACAGCCGCCAGAGCATGATCCCGAAAAGTGGCTACCGGTTTTCGGAAAAGATCATGCTCCAACTTTAGAGCCCAGTTGAGACGAGTGGAGTGAACCAATGACAGAGATGACCGGCGCCGAAATGGTGATCCAGGCGCTCGCCGACCAAGGGGCCGAGCATATTTTCGGCTATCCGGGCGGGGCGGTGCTGCCGATCTACGACGCCCTTTTTCAGCAGGACAAGGTCCGCCACATCCTGGTGCGCCACGAGCAGGGCGCGGTCCATGCCGCCGAGGGCTATGCGCGCTCGACCGGCAAGGTCGGCTGCGTGCTGGTCACGTCCGGGCCGGGCGCCACCAATGCGGTGACCGGTCTCGCCGACGCGCTGATGGATTCGATTCCCGTGGTCTGCATCACCGGGCAGGTGCCGACCCATCTGATCGGCAACGACGCGTTCCAGGAATGCGACACGGTCGGCATCACGCGGCCCTGCACCAAGCACAATTATCTGGTCAAGAATATCGCCGACCTGCCGAGCGTGTTGCACGAGGCCTTCTATGTCGCGTCGAGCGGCCGCCCCGGCCCGGTGGTGGTCGACATCCCGAAGGACATCCAGTTCGCCAAGGGCGACTATTTCAAGCCGAACGCCTTCCCGCACAAGGGCTACCAGCCACGGCTCAAGGGCGACCCCGACAAGATCAGGGCCGCGGTCGAGCTGATGCGGCACGCCAGGCGTCCGCTGTTCTACACCGGCGGCGGCGTGATCAATTCCGGACCGGCGGCGAGCCGCCTGCTGCGCGAGCTGGTGAAGCTCTCCGGCTTCCCGATCACCTCGACTTTGCTCGGGCTTGGCGCCTATCAGGCCTCCGATCCGCAATGGCTCGGCATGCTCGGCATGCACGGGACCTACGAGGCCAACCTGGCGATGCACGACTGCGACGTGATGATCTGCATCGGGGCGCGCTTCGACGACCGCATCACCGGCCGGCTCGACGCCTTCTCGCCGGGCTCCAAGAAGATCCATGTCGACATCGATCCGTCGTCGATCAACAAGAACGTGAAGGCCGATATCGGCATCGTGGGCGATTGCGCCCATGTGCTCGAGGACATGCTGCGGCTCTGGCGCGCCACCTCGGTCACGCCCGACAAGGCGGCGCTGGCGGCGTGGTGGAAGCAGATCGGCAAGTGGCGCGGGCGCAAGAGCCTCGCCTACAAGGGCTCGAACGATATCATCAAGCCGCAATATGCCATCCAGCGGCTCTACGAGCTCACCAAGGGCCGCGACGTCTACATCACGACGGAAGTCGGCCAGCACCAGATGTGGGCGGCCCAGTTCTTTCATTTCGAGGAGCCCAACCGCTGGATGACCTCGGGCGGGCTCGGAACCATGGGCTACGGCCTGCCGGCGGCGGTCGGCGTCCAAATGGCCCATCCGAAATCGCTCGTCATCGATATCGCGGGCGAGGCCTCGGTGCTGATGACCATGCAGGAGATGTCGACGGCCGTGCAGCATCGGCTGCCGATCAAGATCTTCATCCTCAACAACCAGTATATGGGGATGGTGCGCCAGTGGCAGGAGCTCCTGCATGGCGGGCGCTATTCCGAAAGCTACACGGCGGCGCTGCCGGACTTCGTCAAGCTGGCCGAGGCCTATGGCGGGGTGGGCATCCGCGCCGAGACGCCGGACGAGCTGGACGGCAAGATCCAGGAGATGACCGACTACGTGGACACGGAACTGATCACCACGGCGCTGTTCGACTAGGTCACCAGTCGCTTACGCCTGCAGTAGCTCACCGAGCGCAGCCCGCACTCCCCTCGCGTGGATGGCCGCGAGAACCCGCGTGTAGTCCTCGACAAACGCGCCACCGACCGCGATATCGCCGAACACTTGACGGTTCTCGATGAACGCGGTGGGTGCGCGACACTGCGACCGAGCGGCCGCCATGAGCACTTCCCGGCGCGGATCCACGACGTCGATGGGCTTGCCCTGCTCGTCGATCCCTTCGGCGTACCGCGCCCACGCCGCGACCACGGCGGCACACATCGGTATCCGGCCACCGGCAATGAGCTATTCGAGATCCAGAGCCGGGCAAGGGCGTTGGACAATAATATGTATGTGGTGGCGCCTAACATGGGCACTTATTATATCGACGCTACCAGCGACATTCCGATTGACACCTTTGGCGGCCGCTCATTCATTATCGACTATCGCGGGCAAATCGTCGGGAGGCAGGAGTATGGCGGCGTATCGACTTACGTTGCCGGCGTCATAGATGTAGAAGCGATGCGATACCATCGCGACCACGCGCAGTGGAACAACTGGCTGAAGGATTTGCGCACCGAGCTTTACCAGATCTTATATCGAGAGGCGATCTATCCTAAGAACATGTACCTTACGCGCGAGCCTATGAAGCATGAGGAGTATCGTCGGGAGGTGATCGATAAGCAGATCGCGCTAATGCATCAGCGCGGGATCTGGAAGAAGTCGTCTTACGACTAAGTCTCCGCCAGGAATCGATTCACTTCGGCTTCCACGGCGGTGCCGGCGAAGAAGTCGGGATTGGTGGAGGTCCAGAACTTGGTTGGAATCGTGAATAGGAAGTCGCGCAGCTCGGCAGATGTCATTAGTCCGTGATCGACGAGTTCGTACGCTTCCTCGAGTATCCTTGACATGTCTGGTACATCCCAGTGCCCGATGTCCGACCCGTAGAAGGCGTTCAGGCGCGAGTCGAATCGAGTACCCATCGGACGAAACGCCATCATGGTGAGCGGATCGTCACCTTCACAGCCGAAGTAGAATCGTTCCGTAAAGATATCGCGGATGTCTTCCGCGCTGCGGACGCCGCTTTGGGCCCACTCGTCGAGCTGGCTCAGGTCGGTGCCGCGGATGGGTGAGTCGATCGACCCGGAAATTCGATCCGCGCTACCAGCCATCGCTTTGTTGCCGTAGCGCCTGACTAAGTCAGCAAGAAGAGGCCGATCGATATTTGCGGGGTTGTAGTTCTCGAGTGCGGCGCGGTTACGCTTCTCCCAGTGCCCGATCAGCTCGCAGTATAGAGACCTTGCCCACACTGCTCCGCCTTCAAGGAAGCCAAACCTTAGCTCGGGATAGCGACTTGGAACTCCGCCCATGAACAAGGCCTTGCACACGGCCTCGGCGCTCGCAGCGAAATTCCCGATGTGGTTGTAGATGTAGTTGGAAATCGAAGTGCGGCTGCCCCATCCATAGCCGACCGAGTGAAAGGTCGGCGCGATCTTTAGCTCAACGCACTTGGCCCAGAACGGATCGTAGTCGTGTTCGCTATCGAGACCAAAGGTATCCATCCAGTAGGTATAGCGAGCGGCTTCGGGAAACTCGCGCACCGCTTTCGGTATAGGCCGGCGGACATAGCTGGCAACCATGGCGACCTTGAGGCCGAGTTCCTTCACTGCATATTCGAGCTCTGCGATCGCCTCGTCCGGAGTGTGCATAGGAATCACGGCGGCCGGGGTCAGGCGATCTGAAAACTCACTGAACAGTTCGGCCTTCATGATGTTCAACGCGCGTGCACATGCGCGGCGCATTTCACTGTCTTCGATCGCGATAGTGACGAGCCCTAATGTTGGATAGACAACCGCGTAATCGAGGCCTAGCTCTTCGAGCCGCTCGTACATCAATTTGGGGAGCACCGCAGTCGCGAGGTCGCGGGTGTTGCCTGCGGCATTGGCCCACCAGGTCGGCTTGATATTCCTTCGCGCGCGGCGTTCCTCAATCGAGAAGCTGGACCATCGCGGGTCTATGATGCTGTCGTCGAGTGCGGTTCGGAACCTTTCGGGCGCTTGGCTACCAGCCACCGACTTCAGGTATTCCATGAACACCGGAATCGGCTCGATCGAGTGACCGTCGGAATCGATGACCGGATGGCCAAGGCGCGAACGAATCTCCGCCGTCTTTGTCTTTGATTCCATCTTGGTGCTCATCGGTGCAGGTAACTATAGCTACTTCTTTGTGAAAGAGAAGTGCTCAACCATCCGCGCCTGCACCTCTCCCAGGTGGTTACAGTACTGAAAGAAGCCGCCGTTGTAGTTGCCGTCCTGGCGGCGCTGGAACTCACCTTCGAAATTGTAGTAGCCGGGGGTGCATTCCTGGTTACGATTGGTCTTGCCGCGATGGTCGATAACTTCCTGTACCCACCACTCCTCGGCTTCGGGAGTCGCATCGACTGACTGGTATCCGTGCCGGCGAGCGTAGTCGATGCATGCTGCTATGTGATCGCCCTGGGCTTGTAGCATGTCAGTAAGATTAAACTGAAATGAGGCCTGGTAGCCGCCCATGATGAAAAGATTCGGGTAACCCTGCGAGTGGATTCCCAGCAAGGTGCGGATGCCCTCGCGGTACTTGTCGTTGAGCTCGAGGCCATTGGCGCCTTTGATCTGATTGTAGATGCCGGTCTTCTGCACTTCGAAGCCGGTGGCATATATAATGACGTCCAGCTCGTACTGCTTACCCTCTAACATTACGCCCTTCTCGTTGATCTCGGTGATGCCCTTGCCCTTAGTATCAACGAGATGGACGTTAGGCCGGTTGAAAGTAGGCAGGTAGTCGTTGTGGAAGCATGGGCGCTTACACATGAGCATGTACCAAGGCTTAAGCGCCTCGGCGGTAGCTTTGTCCTTGACGATCGCATCGATGCGCTGATGAATCTTCATCATAGCTTCGATGTTGGCGTTTTCCTGGCGGCGGATTTTGTCTTCATGAGACATCGCAGCCTGCTTGGCCTTTTGTTCCACAGTCAGTTGCGGTTCCATCCTGGCGCGGGCGCGCCGCCTGGCTTGCCATCCGTGGGGAAGTCGTCGCGCCCAGTTGGGATCGGTCGGCCAGTCGTCGCGGATGTCGATTGAAGATGGAGTGCGTTGGAAGACGTAAAGCTGTTTGGCCGCCGCGCCCAAGCCGGGGATGGCTTGTACCGCTGTCGCTCCGGTCCCGATGATGCCGACGACCTTGTTTTCCAGGCCTGAGAGATCCGGTTTGGTGTATGCGTAGTCCCATCGCGAGGTGTGGAACGAATGTCCCTTGAACGTTTCGAGGCCGTTGATCTTTGCGAGCTTGGGCTTCGAAAGAGTGCCGTTGGCGCAGATGACGAAGCGCGCCTTCATCCGATCGCCGCGGTCGGTGGTCAGATTCCACATCTGTTCGTCGGGATCCCATATCGTCGAAGTGACGGTGGTTTGAAAAACTGCGAGCTCGTACAAGTTATACTTTCTCGCGATCGCCTGGCAGTGCGCGAATATCTCCGGTCCTCTCGCGTAGTGATCCTTGGGCACGTAGTCGAGTTCGTCGAGCAGAGGCAGATAGTCATACGCGACCACGTCGCACGCGACGCCGGGGTATCGATTCCAGTACCAGGTGCCGCCGACGTCGGCTCCGCGCTCGACGATCCGAATGCTCTCGACGCCACGCTCTCGCAGCCGCGCGGAAGTCAGGAGCGCCGAAAACCCTCCGCCGATAAACAACACTTCGACGGTATCGTTGATCGGCTCGCGAGGCGTGACTTCGCCCGCGTACGGGTCAACCTCGTATTTCGCGAGCTCGCCCGAGAATTCGGATGTGTATTGCGCGGTGCCGTTGGGCCGGTAGTTCAACCTGAGGTCGCGTTCCTCGGCGAACTTCCGCTTGACGTTATCGTAGAACTCTTGCGAGCGCGTGGGTTTAGCTGCGAGCCCAATGGGCTTTTCGATTAACTCCGCCATGAACGTCTTCTCCCGTAGTGGTCATTGCGTTGCGTCGGTGCAGTCGTCAATGCCGACGAGCCGATTCCAGATTCCGAGCTTGCCACGAGATCGGTGGAATTTTCCAGCGCGCGTGATTATCTGACGCGGCGCACATCCTGGCTTGCAAAAAGTGGCGCTATTTTGCGTAATCGAAAACAGTCGGAATGAACGATTTCTATCACCTGTTGTGGTCTTGGGACCGCGCGGCTCTATGCGTGGCTTCGTTCCGTCAAAAAATATTTTTGTTGGCTGCGGCAGTCGGGCGATTTTTTGGGAGGTCGGCTGGGGTGGGGAGTGATGACAGTTGTGCATATCGTATGGGTAGCACGGCGAATTCGGAGGGATAAGGGTGAACAGTTCACCCCTGAACTTTTGTGGCTTTCGCGCAGTTGCAGAACCCTCACCTAACCTCTCCCGTGAAAATAACGGGCGAGGGACCGGAAAATTGAACGGTCGTTTAGGACTTGAAAATTTTTTCTTGTTGGGTAACGCTCGGAATGTTTCCGGTTTGAACAATTTTGCGTGTGCCGCGGCCACGCTCGGGAGTTGGCGCTATGAGTGATACTGAGAAAGTTTCGTCCACTGGCAATGGTCAGCAAGAGTTCGATTTCGATCCCGATGCGCTGCGCGCCAGGTATCGCGAGGAACGCGACAAACGCATCCGCTCCGATGGCAACGAACAGTACGTCGAGGTGAAGGGCGACTTCAGCCGTTACATCGACGACCCTTATGTCGAACCGGGATTCACGCGCGCGCCCCTGACGGACGCGGTTGACGTTCTGATAATCGGCGGCGGCTTTGGCGGCCTGTTGGCAGGCGCGCGTTTGCGCGAGGCTGGGGTGAAGGACATCCGCATGATCGAGAAGGGCGGAGATTTCGGCGGCACCTGGTAC
>Ga0137418_10006278_pt1 | contig 10935 bp, 12 predicted proteins | sample CZODoug3_1_2_16f_FD_122242 | JGI IMG/M metagenome (GOLD analysis project Ga0137418, IMG submission 122242) | Vadose zone soil fungal communities from Angelo Coast Range Reserve, California, USA - CZODoug3_1_2_16fungal (Hybrid Assembly) | ecosystem: Environmental > Terrestrial > Soil > Vadose... | reverse complement strand
ATCTGGCGTGTGAACAACAGCTGGTCGCCTTGTTTCTGGTAGCCGATCGCATCGCTGATGACGGTGCGGCCCATCGCGGTGGCGAGTTTGGGCACAAAATCGCGCACCTGGTAGGTGTGTGGCATCAGCACGAGCGTCGGCTGCTTGGCGCTGATGAACTGCTTGAGGGCGACCACAAAGGCGTCCGGCGTGTAGGGCTCGAGCTTCGGGTTCTCGAGCGCGTGGACCTTGGCGATCTTTTTGCCGGCAACCTCACTGGCAACTGCAGCGACCCTGCCACCGACTACTGCGGCTTCGAGCGGCCAGCCGGTGTGGGCGGCGATAGCCTGTCCCGCCGTGAGCGTCTCCCAGGAGACGCGGTTGAGTTTCCCTTCGCGCTGTTCAACCACGACAAGAATCATAGAGGCAGTTCCCAACGCCCAGTTCTCGGTCAGTAGAAACGGTTCTCGGGTGCTAGTTGCCGGTTTTCGGTTTCCGGTTCCAGAGTGCTTGCGTTGCCGGCGACTGGGCCGGGCTTGTTTGCTTCGAAGTCGGCAGCCGAGAGCGCCCGCTCCACAGTTTCACAACACGCGAACCTCGTTGCGCAGCTTGTCCGTGAGCTTTTTCGCAATCTCTGCCGGGGAGCCCTCGATCATCTCGGTCTTCTTCGTCTTCTGCGGGATGTAGAGGCGCTCGATCTTCTGCAGGTTCGCACCCAGGGCCGCCTGCACTTCCGCCAGTGTCACTTTGCGCATGGGCTTGTTCTTGGCCTGTTTGATGCCGATCAGCGTTGCGTAGCGCAGCTTGTTGATGCCCGATTGAATCGTCAGCACCGCGGGGAGCGGCATGTCGACAAACTGGAAGTAGCCGGCCTCGAGTTCGCGTTTCACACGGATTCCGCTCTCCTGTTTTTCGATCTGCATGATGATGGTCGCGTGCGGCCAGCCCAGCAGTTCGGCCAGAATCACGCCCGTCTGCGCGTAGCCGTAGTCGTCCGATTGCAGACCGGTGAAGATCAGGTCGAATTGCTCGTCCTTGATTGCCAACGCGAAGGCGCGCGCGGTATTGAAGGCGTCGAGCCCGACGAAGGCGTTGTCTTCAAGATGGATGGCCCGGTCGGCCCCTTTGGCCAGCGCCTCGCGCAGCACCTGGCTGGCGCGCGCCGGTCCGGAGGTGATGACCACTACTTCGCCGCCGTGCTTTTCCTTCTGGCGCAGCGCCTCTTCCAACGCGTAGGCATCGGGCTCGTTCACTTCGTAGGAAAGGTCTTCGCGAATCCAGGTCCCCGCCTCGTTGAGCTTGAGGGGCGCATCTTTCTGCGGGACCTGCTTCATGCTCACCAAGATTTTCACTGGACGGCTCCTGCTGCCCGCTTCGACCTTGGCTCGCAGCGAAGACGCGGCGAGCCGCGTTTTTCCCCCGGGTCTCGATTGCGCTGGGCAAACGAAGTAGTATAAATGACCGCCGACGAACGAAGGAAATGCACTCCGGAGGCCGGACCTCAAACTGATGCCCCAGCACCTCCTGTCGCCCGATTCGATCGCCGCCCACCTCCGGCGGGTCCTCAAAGACGGGGGAGCGGCTCCGCACGCCCGGGGCGTACAGTGGTTTTTCAAAGAGGAAATCAAGTCCCGCGGATGGTATACCGCCGAATTGCGCAAGCTGGCCGTGGGCTTTCGGCGGACGATGCTTCGGGACCGTGGTCCGGGTTTCCTTGTGCAGGTCAGTGACCAGCTGTTTCGCGGGCGCGTGCTGGAAGAAAAGGTCTTCGCCGTGTTCCTGCTGGAGAAACTGGTGGACCAGCTTGGAGACCCGGAGTTCCGCATGTTTGAATCGTGGCTGTCTCGCATCAGCAGTTGGGCCGATCACGATGCGCTGGTGCACTACCTGATTGCGCCCATGATTGCGGCCAAGACTTCGCGAGCGAAGTCTGTCTTCGTCTGGGCCAGGTCTTCCGACCGGTGGCACCGCCGGGCGGCATGCGTGGCGCTGATTCAGGGCACTCGCCGGAAAATGTTCCTGCCGCAGATCAAGCGCCTGTCGGGCCTTTTGCTGCGCGATGGCGACGATATGGTGCAGAAAGGCCTGGGCTGGCTGCTGCGCGAGACCGCCAAGTACGATGCTGCGAGGACGGTCCCCTATCTGCTGGAAATTCGGGGACGCAGCCCGCGCCTGGTCCTGCGGACGGCGTGCGAAACCCTGCCCGCCTCGGCCCGCAAGAGGATCCTGGCCGCGTGAGCGGGTTGACGCTGTTCGGACTGTTGGCGGTCACCGCCATGCTGGTCTGCTACGCCCTGGAACATCGGCACCGAGCCTTCATCCTGGCCTTCGCGGTAGCCTGCGCCCTCGGATCGATCTACGGATTCCTGCAGGGAGCCTGGCCGTTCGGGCTGGTCGAGGCGATCTGGTCGCTGGTGTCGGTCCGAAAATGGTGGCGCACCCCGCGGGCCAACTAGCCGATCAGGCGCGCAGGTTCGCGCAAAAACTCAGGCTTGTTTACAATAGAGGCTTCCGATGAACCTCCCAGCCATTCAAGCGGCACTGCGGGAACGCAACATCGACGCCTGGCTTTTCTACGACCATCACCATCGCGATCCGATCGCCTATCGCGTGCTGGGCTTGCCGGGCGGCCTGATGGTCACGCGTCGGTGGTTTTACCTGATTCCGGCAAGCGGGGATCCGGTGAAGCTGGTGCACAAGATCGAAGCCGGTCACCTGGACACCCTCCCGGGTTCCCAGCGTCGTTACGCGGGCTGGCAGGAGCTCTTCGAGAATATCAAGGCGATGCTCGCCGATTGCCGGGACGTTGCCATGCAGTACTCTCCGAACAACAGCGTCTTCACGATCTCCCTGGTTGATGCCGGCACGGTTGAGATTGTGCGCGGCCTGGGGAAAAATGTGGTGAGTTCTGCCGACCTGGTAGCGCAGTTCGAAGCGACGTTTACCGATGAACAGATCCAAACGCATTTTGCGGCCCGCGACGCGATCGACGGCATTACGGCGGCGGCCTTCCAGGAGATCGGCCGCCGCTCGCGTAACGGGGGCACCACCGAGCACGCGATCCAGCAGTGGTTCATGGAGGCCTTCGGCCGCGAAAACCTTGTCACCGATGATGCACCGATCGTCGCGGTGAATGCCAACAGCGGCAATCCACACTACGAACCCCGCGCCGAGGGATCCGCCCCGATTCGCGAAGGCGATTTCGTCCTGCTGGATGTGTGGGCCAAGAAGGACGTGCCTGGCGCGGTCTACTACGACATCACGTGGACCGGCTTTGTGGGCAAGACGCCCTCGGACAAGCAGCGCGAAATCTTCGAGACGGTGCGTGATGCGCGCGACGCCGGAGTGAAAACCGTGCTCGACGCTACCGCTGCCGGCCAGCGGCTCGCCGGCTGGCAAGTGGACCGCGCCACCCGCGAGCACATCAGAAAGGCCGGCTACGGCGACTACTTCATTCACCGCACCGGACACTCGATCGGCACCGACGTACACGCCAACGGAGCCAATATGGACGACCTCGAGATTCACGACGAGCGCCAGATCCTGCCGAACTCCTGCTTTTCGATAGAACCCGGCATCTACCTTCCCGAGTTCGGCGTGCGCAGTGAGGTCAACATGCTGGTGCGTCCCGGCCGTGCTGAAGTGACTGGAAAAATCCAACGTGAGATCGTGACCATCTGAATGGCAAACTCCACAGCAGAAAAGGCAAAAGCGGCCGAACCTCCCAAGCCTGAAGGCCAGCCCATCACCACCATGTCGGTCGTGGCGCCGGCGGTTGCCTGGCTGATCCCGGGCGCGGGACATCTGATCCAGAAGCGCTGGGGGCGGGGACTACTGCTGATGGCCTCCATCGTCACGATGTTCGGAATCGGACTGGCGCTGCAGGGCCGGATTTACAGACCGAACGGCGGCGACATTCTCGACATGCTGGGTTTCGTGGGAGATGTGGGCGCGGGCGCGCTGTATATCGTGACCCGAGCCATGGACTGGGGCCAGGGCGCCATCGCGCACGCGACTGCGGACTACGGCACCAAGTACCTGATCGTCGCCGGATTGCTGAACTTCATTGCGGTTGCTGACGCCTATCACATCGCCATCGGGAAGAAATCATAATGCAGATTTCTTACTTCACCGCCGCCGTCCTGTTTTCGGTTTTCGCCTCGGTGGTCTTCGGGATCACCCAGCGCAACACCCCGCGCGAGATGATGCGCTACGGCCTGTATTGCTTCGCAATGTTTGTCGGGGGAGTGGTCGCGGCGGGATGGGTGATGTGGATTCTGCGGCGCTAACTCCCGGCCCTCAGCTGCCGGCTTTTGGCTCCTGGCAAGAAACCAAGGATGCCGAGCCAGGAGCGAACCTCGAATCGCTTTTTCCCGGCTATTCCTCCCATACAAACGCATCAAAGACCCGTTGCGCTTCAAATCCCAGGCGTTGATACAATTCCACCGCGCGCACGTTCGCTTCGGTCACGGTGAGCGACAGCATCGAGAATTTGCGCTTGCGCAGTGCCGCCGAGGTGCAGGCGATCAGCGCTTCTCCCACTCCATGGGAACGGTACTCCGGCAGAACACAGACCTGGGTGACGTGGCCCACGTCGTGGCGGACGCGTGAACACAGGATCAATCCCGCCACCTGGCGGCTCGGCTTGTGGGTCACGATAAAGGACGATTCCGCATCGAACAGACCGCACCCGGGAAAGCGCACGATGTTGTTCAGGAAGCGCAGGGATCCACTCAACGTCCGATACTGGTCATTAATCTCGGCATCCACGTGTCCCCGGTAGGCAGCGGTGATGACGGCCGCGGCCGACTGGTAGTCGTTGTCGGACCAGGCGCGGATTTCGAAGTTTGGGAAGATCGAGGGCGCGGGCCGCACCGGGTGGCTGAGCGGCATGGCCATGAACAGCCGCGGATGGCGCCGGAATCCCTGGTCAAGGAAGGGTCGGGACAGCAAGCCCGCTTCGTGCACCAGCAGTTGCGCTTCGATGCGGTGAACCCCGGGCGATTGCTGGAGGGTTTCGATGACATGGGTGAGCAGTCGCCCTTCGACGACGTGGGCCTCGGGAACCCGCTGGCCATCGGTCACGAACAGGTCGCCGATGACACCCTTGCTGCCCTCGTAGACGAAGAATGCATATCCAAAGATGCGGCCGCGCTCGATCGCGGCATAGCCCGGCAGGATTTTCGCGTCGACGTAGCGCAGGATCATGTCCGCGGAACTGTTGTAGTCCCAGGAAAGCAGGCGCGACCACACGTGGGTCTCGTCGTCCAGCAGGGGGCGTAAATCAACGGAAGAAAAGTGCCTGAGGTCGAGAATCTCCACGGAGCTCCAGAGGCGCCTCAGCCGGACGATGCGTCATGCGGGGCGTGAACCAAGCAGTCTAGTGCTTCGTCCGGCGGAGAGGCAAACCGGCAAAGCGCGACTCGTTGACCAGACAGGTTCGCGGAGTCGCGCTCCGGGTGCCGGTTGAGGCCGCCGCACGCAATCGGCCGGAATTGCCGGGGAAGTGTTTGTCCGCTACTGGCTCGGGCGCGTTCCGGCCACCCAGTAGTAATCCAGATTCTGGGGCGTGAACGTGCCGAGGTAGGACAGGCGGCGATCACCGACCAGGCGCGCAATCGCATCGCGCGAGCCCGTGGGAGCGACCACGATGTGTTCGTCGATCGGGACCGGTTGCGATTCGTACCGGCTGATGGTCTGATTGCGATAGAAGGCGAGTCCGTACTCGGTTTCGCGCCGGACGCCGAATACCGCAACCGGCAGCGGTTTTGTTTCCATCTGGGCCAGCTGTTTTGCCAAGGGCCGCGCCGAGAGCGCCTGATCCACCTGGAACGAGCCGATTTTCAGGAGTGCGCCCACCGCGACCACCACCGGAACGAGCGTCACGAATCGGAGCATGCGCAGCCCGAGCTGGCTGCGCAGCGTGAACGCGATGCCCAAGGCCAGCATCCCGGCTATGCCGGCCGCGATTGCCGTTCCCCTTCCCCAGGGCAGCCGATGTTGTGTCAGCAGGTAGCCAATCATGAGCGCAGGCACGACCGGGGCCGCTGCCGCAAGCGCGTGCAGGGCGACGATCCACCCGGAGGGCTGTTCATCGTCTTCGACGTGACGCCGGAGATATTCGGCTACGAGCAGAGTTCCGGCCGGCAGAGCAGGCAGGATGTAGCCGGGCAACTTCGATTGCGAGAGCGAGAAAAACAACAGCGGCACAGTCAGCCAGAGCAGGAGAAAAGCGCTGAGCGCGTCCCCGGAATCAAACCAGGCGGTCCGCTCCGACCACCCAAACCGGACAGTCTCGGCACCGGCCGCGACCACCAGCACGATCCATGGAACCAGAGCCAGGGCCACGACCGGAAGGTAGAACCAGAAAGGCTGTTGGTGGTGATACAGGTTGGTCCCGAAGCGCGCCAGATTTTGCTCCAGAATGAACGCCCGGAAGAACTCCGGATTGCGAACCTCGACCGCCACGTACCAGGGCAGCGCGATGAGAAAAAACAGGAGCATGCCCGGAATCCAGAGCGTGTTGCGAACGATCCGCGGGTCTTGCGCGAGCAGAGCGAGCAGGATTAGAATGCCTGCTGCCAAAATCGGCGCCACCGGACCTTTCGCCAGCGTCGCGAGTGCCAAAAACGCGTAGAACCCGGCGAGATACGCTTTCCGGGACGTCTCCCACCACGCATACCACGCCAGCAGCGCCAGGCTAAACATGGCGGCCAGCGCCATGTCGGTGGCGGCGGCGTGTGCAAAGCCGACCATGCCGGCAGCCGACGCCGTCATCAACGCGCCGTCCAGTTGAAATCCAGGCCGCAATCGCCGCAAGAAAAAGTAGACGCCCAGCACGATCAGGGTTGCGTCCACGGCGGAAGGAATTCTCGCGGCCCAGTCCTTGACTCCGAAAACAGCATAGGCCAGCATCGCCTGCCAGTAGTACAGGACGGGTTTCTCGAGCCACACTTTTCCGCCCAGAGTGGGCGTGATCCAGTCACGGTGCTCGAACATCTCGCGCGCGACCTGAGCGTAGCGAGGCTCGTCGGCGCCCACCAGGCCGAACTGGCCCAACCCGTAGAAGAAAAGAAACATGCAGAACCCAGCCAGCAACAACCAGTCGGCGCGCGTGCGTTGGTTCACGAGGGACTCGAGTTTGAGGATTCTGGCAGAACGCCAGCTATTCTACCGGGGATTCAGGACGAATCTGTTCGAGCATCTTGGCCACGGCGATCGACAGGGGCCCATCGATCGAGCATCCGCTGGCGCATTCGTGACCGCCGCCACCGAAACGCTGCGCGATGTCGGCCACGTTCAACTTCCCCTTGCTGCGCAGACTCACGCGATAGCGCCCGTCGGGCATTTCGCGGAAAAAAGCCGCCACCTCCACGTCCTGGATCGAGAGCGCGTAGTTTACGATGCCTTCGCAGTCTTCTTCCTTGGCCTGGCTCGACTCCATCTGCTCGCGCGTCACCCAGATCCAGGCCAGCGGCCCTTCGCGATGCAGATTGCACAAGGCCGCCCCCAGCAGCCGCATCTTGGCCGTGGAATGCGCGAAGTAGATGTTGCGCGCACACTGCGCAGGATCGGCTCCGGCCAGCACCAGTTCGCGGGCCAGGGCAAAGGTCTGCTCGTTGGTTCCCTTGAACATGAACGAACCGGTATCGGTCATCAGCGCCGTGTAGAGGCAGGTGGCGATCTCGGGGGAAATCTTCACGTCCGCTTCACGCGCCAGGCGGTAGACCAGCTCGGCGGTAGCCGTGGCCCGGGGATCGATCCAGTTGACGTTGGCAAACGGGCGCCCGCTGGTGTGATGGTCGATGCTGATCAGGAACTGGTTCTCCAGTCCTTCCAGCCGGGTGCGCTGGATACTGTCGCACTCGAGCAGGATCGCGGCTTCATAGTTGCCATTGACCTGGTCGGCTTGAATAACGTGTTCGGCGAACGGAAGAACTTCGTAAATTCTCGGCACCGGGTCATGCATCACCACTTCGGCGTGCTTGCCCAGCAGACGGAGGATCTGGGCGCAGGCCAGCGCCGAACCGATCGCATCGCCATCGGGCCGTGCATGCGAGGTCAGCACGAAGCGGGTCCGCTGCCGGATGTGCTGGAGAACTTCCTTCACCATCGGTTCACGCTCGCCGTTTACTCGCCGGACCACCGCTCCTTTTCCTGGTCCGGGTCAACAACTCATCGATGCGCGCTTCATAGTGATGAGAACGATCCTGGATGAACAAAAGTTCCGGGGGACGGCGCAGGTGCAGACGCTCGACCAGTTCCCGCCTCACGTACCCGGTGGCCGCTCGCAGGCCCTCCATGGTTTCCGCGGCTTCGTTGTCATTGCCTTCCACCACCACCAGCACGCGCGCCGACTTCGAATCGGGGGCGAGAATCACTTCGCTTACGTTGACCAGCCCGATGCGCGGGTCGCTCAGTTCCCCCTCGAGGATGGTCTCGATCTCCTCGCGCAGGGCTTCCCCCAGCCGCTCTCGATGGTACCTTTGTCCACGCCGTTCCACGGAATCGCCTCAGAATAAAAACCCATGAGAATATCAGAAACCTGCCTGCTGGCGGAGGATGGGAATCACAGCAGGCTGTGCTTCGAACCAGCTACAAAAACTCCACAAAGGAATCGGTCACGTCCGCGCCGCCGTTGTTGGCGATGCGGGTTGCCTTGCGCTCGACGTTCTTCATCAAGCCGTCCAGGTAGTCGCGTGAATCGGAGACGCTCACCACTCCGATGGTCGCCCGGTTCCAGAGGCCGCTGGCATCCAGTTCCGCCACCGCCACGTTGAAGCTCGCACGCAGACGATCTTTCAGGCTGCGCACGACTTGCCGTTTGTCTTTCAGGGACTGCGCAGCTTCGATGCTCAACTCGAGGGTGAGGAAAGCAATCATGCAGTGGTCAGTGGAGAGTGGCAAGTGATCCGTTGCAAAGAGCTGACAACTGGCCACTGACCACTGGCGACTGGTTTTACGCAATCACTTCGGCAGCGATCCGCTCCGTCACGAATGCTTCGATCACGTCGCCGACCTTGATGTCCCCGTAGTTGGAGATCGAGATGCCGCACTCCATGCCGTTGCGAACCTCGCTGGCATCGTCCTTGAAGCGGCGCAGCGAACCGATCTTGCCCTTGAAAATCACAACGTTGTCGCGCAGCAGCCGCACTTCGGAATCGCGCTTGATAAGGCCGTCGGTCACCTGGCAGCCCGCGATCGTGCCGACCTTCGGAATGCGGAACGTCTCGCGGACATCCGCCCGGCCCTGGTAGGTTTCCTTGATGGTCGGTTCGAGCAAGCCAGTCATGGCGCGCTTGATCTCGTCCTGCAGCTCGTAAATGATCGAGTGCAGGCGGATGTCGACCTTATCCTGGTCGGCCAGTTCCTGCGCTTTCCGCTCCGGCCGCACGTTGAAGCCGATGATGATGGCGTTCGACGCGGAAGCCAGCAGCACGTCCGACTCGGTGATGGCGCCTACGCCGGAGCGCAGCACCTTCAGCCGCACCTTGTCGTTGGAGAGCTTGGCGAGCAAGTCGGTCAGCACTTCGACCGAACCGCCCACGTCACCCTTCAGGATGATGTTCAGTTCCTTCATCCCGGCCGTCTTCAGTTGCTCCGCCAGGCCTTCGAGCGACACCCGCGAACTCTTTGCCAGCATCGCTTCCCGAGCTTTCTGCTCGCGATACTCCGAGATGCCGCGGGCCTTGTCGCGGTCGGCCACCACCACGAACTGATCGCCGGCCTGCGGCAGGCCTTCCATGCCGAGGATTTCCACGGGCGTGGACGGCGGTGCCTGTTCCAGTTGCATGCCGCGGTCGTCGAACATCGCGCGCACCTTGCCATAGACGTTCCCCACGACAAAGTTGTCGCTGGCGCGCAGAGTGCCGTCCTGCACCAGCACGGTCGCCACCGGACCGCGTCCGCGATCGAGTTTGGCTTCCAGCACAACCCCGCTCGCCGACCGTTCCGGATTCGCCCGCAGTTCCTGGAGATCCGCCACCAGGCAAATCATTTCCATCAGCAGGTTCAAGTTGGTTTTCTTCTTGGCCGAAACGTCGACGAACACGGTCGTACCGCCCCACTCTTCCGGCATCAGACCGCGGTCGGCCAATTGCTTCTTGACGCGATCCGGCATGGCTTCGGGCTTATCGACCTTGTTCACCGCCACGATGATCGGGACTTCCGCGGCATGAGCGTGGTCGATCGCTTCGAGCGTTTGCGGCATCACACCGTCATCTGCGGCAACCACCAGCACAACGATGTCGGTGGATTTGGCCCCGCGCGCACGCATGCGGGTGAACGCTTCGTGACCCGGGGTATCGAGGAACACGATCTCCCGACCGTAGGCCGGGGACTCCTTGTCGAGGATGCTCACCTTGTAGGCGCCAATGTGCTGCGTGATCCCGCCCGCCTCGCCCTCGGCCACGCTGGTGGAACGAATCGAATCGAGCAGCGTGGTCTTGCCGTGATCGACGTGGCCCATGATGGTCACGACCGGGGGCCGCGCCACCGATTCGGCGGCGCCTTCCTCGCGCGCAGCGGCGGCATCTGCAATCTCTTTCTGCGCCTCATCTTCGAAAGTGATCACGTTGGTGTCGGCGCCGAAAAAGCGCGCCATTTCGCTTGCCAGTTCGGCGTCGAGTGTCTGGTTGATGGTCGCGAAGACTCCGCGCGCCAGCAGCCGCGCGATCAAGTCCTTGGCGCGAATATCGAGCTTCTCGGCCAGATCCTTCACGCTGATGCCTTCGGTGATGGTGATGCTCCGCGTAATCGGCTGCGGCTCGTTGGAGAGCGAAAGCCGGGGCGGCGGAGTGTAGCCCTTCATCGGGCCTTCCTTCACGCCACGGGGCACATAGCGCTGGCCCGGACGGCGAGCAGGACCACCCGGACGGCTCCCCGGACGCGACGGTCCCGGAGGCGCCATGGGCGCGCCCGGACCCACTCCCAGGGGACGGGCTCCGGTCGGCGACT
>Ga0137418_10006277_pt1 | contig 10936 bp, 9 predicted proteins | sample CZODoug3_1_2_16f_FD_122242 | JGI IMG/M metagenome (GOLD analysis project Ga0137418, IMG submission 122242) | Vadose zone soil fungal communities from Angelo Coast Range Reserve, California, USA - CZODoug3_1_2_16fungal (Hybrid Assembly) | ecosystem: Environmental > Terrestrial > Soil > Vadose... | reverse complement strand
CTGTCCGCCCTTATGCAAACGGCACCACTTGAACAGCAGATTCGTGTTCACCCGGTTGCGCTGCGCGACCTCGGAAACCGATACGCCAGGCTCGGCGCACTCCTGCACCATCGCCAGACGCTGCTCCGGTGTGTACCTGCGTCGAGACCTATTGCGCCAGTTCAGGCCAGCCGACGCTGACGTGTCTTTGACTTTGGTGTCCATCTATCCGCAGGTGGACATCTGATAGGTGTCCGTCTGCGGATTGTTCGCGACCGCCGACAGTCTCGTCTAGGCGGTGTTCACGCCACGGTTACCAAGAGGAGAATTCAATGCGCAGAATTGCGTTAATACTGATGGTGGCGTCCGCGCCTGCGTTGGGACAGGTGAATGCAATTCAAAATGGAAACAAGCTCTACTCCTACATGACATCCTCCGAGCTAACGTTAAGAACATATGCGGAGGGATACGCCGCGGGAATTGCTGACGCCAGCGGCGGGATTTTCGCTGTCATGGGCTATAGGTTTTGCATGCCGATCAGCGTAACGGACGTGCGGCTCAGCGATATCGTCAGGCTCTGGCTAGAGAGACACCCCGAACAGCGACATTACGCAGCGTCAGCACTTGTCGTTCAGGCCCTTAGTAGAAGCCTTCCCTTGCGGGCCCTGAACCAGGGATTGGTCACTCACCCCCCACGGGAGACACCATGCCTGCCAGCCAGCCTCCGTCCCTGTCGTCCTCCGATATCACCGCGATTGCGTCCGCTTGCGTAGCCGTCTGCGCCCTATTCATGACGCTTTGGCAGGCAAAGATCGCACGCCGCCACAACCGACTGTCGGTTCGCCCGGGTTCTCCTCGCGCCGGTGCAGATTTACCGAGAACTTGGCGGCGGATGGTAGCCAAGCAGCGTTCTCATCCTCGCCAGCAGCTCCTTACGAAAGGAACGACTTGTCTGAAAGATGATGCCGCCAGGAACGCTCAGCTTGATTTCGGTCCCGGAGCCTGACGTCATCATTGTGAGTGTGCCGCCGATGCGAGCCGCCCGTTCCCGCATTCCCTGCAGCCCGAAGTGCCCGTCTCTCCCTTTCTCCGCAATTGCCGGGTCGACACCTACGCCGTTGTCACTGACACGCAGCGTGAGCTCCTGCGAATATCTGAGCTCGATCTCCAATTGGGTGGCCGAAGAGTGCTGATAGGCATTGCGTATTGCTTCAAATCCGACGCGAAAAACCTCATCTCGAACGACTGGGTGCATGTCTCTGGCATCACCGACCACAGAAAACGTGACTGCTATAGGCGTCGGCAGAACGCCATTCTCCGTTGCCCTTTGCAAAGCGTCAGCGAGATCGTTCCTCTGCGTGGTTGAGGTGCGCAGCGAGTTCAGTGCCGCTCGTCCCTCCTGTATTGCTCGCGCAAGCCACTCGGACAGTTGCTCCAGGGCTCGATGCGTTAGAACGGGGTCGCCGGACTTCTCCAGAGCATCATCTACAACCAACTTGCTACCTTGGACAGTCTGAATAAATGTGTCATGAAGTTCTCGCGCCATGCGAGTGCGTTCGGCCAGTCGTTCGTCGAAACGTGCACTCATGGACATCGCCATCTGACGAAGCCGCAGCCGGTATATAGACCACGCGACGAACAGACCGAAGAATATCGACAAAAAGCGCAACCAATTTGTTTGATACCAGGCAGGCGCGACGCTGAAATTCAGCGTTGCACCTTCTTCGTTCCAGACGCCGTCGTTATTACACGCGATCACGCGGAAGCGGTAGAGGCCCGGCGGTAGGTCATTATAAAAAGCTTGGCGCCTCGTTCCAGATTCCTGCCAAGTTCCATCGTGGCCTTCAAGCATGTAGCGAAAGACAACCTTTTGCGGCACAGCGAAGCTGAGTGCCGTGTAGTCAATCTCAAGATCGCGAGTTCGCGGAGGTAGCCTAAGCCCTTCCTGTGGTGAGTAGCTCTTTCGATCCGCGACGACCGCGTTAATATGCACCGGAGGCGCCACAGTATTCCCGGCCATATGGGCCGGGTCGACCATTTGCAGTACGCCGCGGGTGGCGAACCATAACCGTCCGTCTGGAGACCTTGCACTCGTACTAAAGTGACCTTCCCCAGCTTGTACTCCGTCCGACGCGTCGAACACTTTCAACTTCAATCTGCGCTCAGGCTGCTCCCACCACCGCTGCATCTCGTTATTTGGGATTTCGATCAGACCACACTGTGCGTGAAGCCACAGGTTATCCTGATTGTCAGAAATAAGTGCATGAATGGTGTCACAAGGCAGCCCGTTGCGGACAGTAAGGATCTGTTGTATTCCGTTCTTCCACCCGAGAACTCCGAATGCAGTCGCTCCTAATATGGATCCGTCGGAGGCTGCGATGATCGCCCTAACTTGAGAATTCGGGTGGCCCACGAAATGGAAGGTCTCGGTCTTGCCAGAGCGATAACGGGCCAGATCGCCATTTGCTAAACCTAACCAGACCCCGCTTTGCGGATCCGGCGCAAGTCTTTGGGCTAGCGGCATCTGAGGCGCCCGGAAGTCCTCTCGAACTTTCAGGTCCTGAATACGAATGAGCGTTCCTGGTGGCCCGAAGGTCTCAACCCAGATGTTATTCTCCAAATCTTCAGTCATTCCCATCGTTAATCCGACCGGACTGCCATCCTGTTTTTTGATCTCACGGAACTTTCCGTGCTGATAGATCAATAGGGTGTTGTCCATTCCGACCCACAAATGACCGGCGCGATCTTCGAACAGAGATGCAACTTGTTTTCCTTGCAAAACTCTTCGGGGCAGAGAAGAAACGCCATCCGGACCGAGAATCTCCAGGTTGCCGGCAGTTCCGACCCAGACGGTGCCATCGCGCGAAGCAAGAACCGAATTGACAGAGTTTTCGCTCAGTCCTTCGCGTGCAGAGAAGCTGCTCACGTGAAGGTCACGGAACATGTCGAGGCCCTGCGAGGTAGCCACCCAAAGGTTACCCTCGCGATCTTCAAAAAATGTCCATACTGAGTCACTCGATAAACCGTCCGTAATTCGAAAATGTTCAACCTCCTTACCGCGTATTCTGTAAATACCCTGATTGGTGGTCCCGACCCAGAGACTATTTTGGCGATCGGCCAGCAGAGCGTTGACCCCGAGGGTCTCGCCATTCAACTTGGGTGTAACAAATGATTTCAAAGCGCCATCTACGATGTGCTGCAATCCCCCCTGGCCAGCCAACTGCATTCCAACCCAGAGAGAGCCATCGGCTGCGACCGCCAGGGCCCTCACGCCGCCGCCCGTGCCCGCACCGGATTGCAGTGGCCTGGGGCTGTAGACTTGAGACGGCCCGAGCCAGACTTTAGATGATCCGAGCCGCCACGTGAGAAGTTTTGTGTCACCACCGACCCAAAGATTGCCCGAGCGGTCCTGCGCCAGAGGCTGTGCGTCGAACGGGGGAACTCCGTCGTCACTGCCGTAACATCGAATCGTTGTATCGACGACCTGACAGAGTGGATGGGAGGGGTCGCCGGTTTTGCTATGCGCGACCCAGATTTCGCCGTGCTCATCTTCCAAAATGTCTGTAACGAAATCTCCCCTTAAGTACGTAATCAAGTGCTGGTTTACCGAGTGGGCCAAACCATCGTCCGTTCCGATCCACAGGCTTCCGTCCCGTGCTGCCCGCAGAGCAATGATGAAGGCGGACGACAACTGTTCCCTGTCGAGCGAACTCCACGGAACAAATTGCACACCATCAAATCTGAAAAGGCCGGCCTCGGTGCCTATCCAAATGTAGCCATCTGTGGTCTGTGTAATTTTTCGTACCTTGCCCCCGAAATATCCGTCCTGGATTCTCCAGGCGGTGTGGCCATATTGCGAGATGTGCCTGTCGTGGTTCAGTGAAAACACTGGTTTTGCCACGAAGAGAAACAACAGAAAGAGAGGGAAATAAACTTTGCAGATCCGCATTCTGTCAGTCTTCCGCATGCACCTCGGATTTGGAAATGAAGGATTACCCGTGGGCGGAAGCCGAAGAAATCCTCAAACGATCCCCGTGAACCGGCAAAGATCTAGGGAGTCTCCCACGCCCAGCCGAGAAGCTAGGAGCGGACGGTGGGCTAACGTCGCAGCTTACTTTGACTCTAGTCCGTGGATGGCTCGCGCATCACATCGAAATCTCTAGGCATTGCCCTGTAGTTTTATACAGGTTCAGACCGGATCAGATTTGCAGCAAGCCGCGCCGGACCGCAATGGTTACCGCATGCGTCCGGTCATTGGCCCCCAGCTTGCCCACCAGGTTCTTAATGTGGAAATTGACGGTGGCCTCCGCGATCGCGAGTTGATTGGCAATTTGTTTGTTGCGATAGCCGTCTCGAATAAGGCGGAGCACCTCCAGTTCCCGAGCCGTAAGATCTTCCTCGCCCAGGTGCTCGGCGAGTCGGGCTGCCACGTCCGTTGGAACGTACCGACCGCCCGCGTGGACCGAACGCACCACCTCCAGCAATTCTTTCTTCGGCATGCTCTTGAGAATGTAAGCCGAAGCTCCAGCCCGCAATGCCCTCTGGATATCGCCATCGCTGTCCGAAGTCGTTAGCATAATGATGCGAGCATTTGGATATTCCCCTCGAATGGCGATCAGTGTGTCCGTCCCATTCGTGCCAGGAAGCCGAACGTCCATCAAGGTGATGTCGGGACGATGCCGACGGAATTCTGCGATGGCCTCCACTGCATTCGCCGCCTGTGCAACCAGAAGCAGGTCTGGCTCTGAACCAATGATCGTCGCCAATCCTTCACGGAAGACAGGGTGATCCTCGACTGCCAGGATGCGAATGGGCTTGCCAGGAACCATGCCCAATTGTCTCGCATCGACAAATGCTCGACAAGGCGTTTTCGGTCGATGGGGCTGTTGAGTCGCCACCGGCCGTGGCACGCAAAACCTCCAGAAAATCATAGGGCCAGCGCCGTGGTTTTCGGGGTGTTCGGAAGTCTGGAGCGCCTTTAGTCTTGTCGGCATGAGCCAATCATCTGTCCTGCCGACGACCGCGGCGATCTACGGACAGGCCGCGGCTCCACCTCTCGTCGAGCCCACCCACGATCTCCTGAAGATGATCTCGGAGGTGCTACAGCGCGCCGCGGATCGCTCGTCGACTGTTTATTGCCAATGTCGCGTCATGGCGCACAGGTCGCATACGCGGGACGCGAACGAGCCTGACCGTCAGCTAACGCGGCGATTCTAGATCGGCGTCCACCATCGGTCAGGCGATGGCAACGACACAAGGAGTGACACATGCCCCATGCAATCACCGTCAATGGCATTGCCCGTACCGTCGATGTCGACGAGGACACGCCCATGCTCTGGGTGCTGCGCGACGTACTCGGTATGACCGGCACTAAATTCGGGTGCGGTCTCGGGTTGTGCGGCGCGTGCACCATCCATCTCGACGGCAAGCCGGTGCGATCATGCATCACTCCAGTCGCTGCCGCGGCAGGCAAGCGCATCACGACGATCGAGGCCGTTGGCGCCACGGCTGCCGGCAAGAAGATTCAGCAAGCCTGGATCGAGCTTGAGGTGCCTCAATGCGGCTACTGCCAGTCTGGCCAGATCATGTCCGCAACGGCGTTGCTCGCCGCCAAGCCCAACCCGACCGATAGCGATATCGACGGTGCCATGTCAGGGAACATCTGTCGCTGTGGAACCTATGCGCGCATCCGTGAGGGAATCAAGCGCGCTGCGCGTGTCGTGACGAACGACAAGAAGGGGGGTTGACATGACTTGCAATCGAATTATCGACCTCGTCGAAGGCGACGGAGTGGATCTTTCCCGTCGCCGCCTCCTGAGTGTGAGCGCGGCGATGGGCGGAGGTCTCCTCATCGGCTTCACGACGGGTCCCTCAATCGGAGCTGCTGATTCAGCCCAAAGCGTCGCAAGCCCGCCGTTTGCGCCCAACGCCTTCGTCCGCATCGGAGGCGATGGGCAAATTGTCCTGACCATGCCCTATGTTGAGATGGGCCAGGGCACCTACACCTCCATCCCGATGCTGATCGCCGAGGAACTGGAGGTGGACCTTAAACAGGTGCGGGTGGAACATGCTCCGCCCAACGAAAAGCTGTACGGCAATCCCTTGATCGGCGGAGTGCAGGCAACTGGCAACTCGAACGCGATACGCGGGGCGTGGCAGCCCCTACGTCAAGCCGGTGCGACCGCGAGAACCATGCTTGTGTCGGCGGCGGCAAAACGCTGGAATGTCGATGCGGCGTCCTGCCGCGCCGAAAAGGGCGAAGTCATCCACGTGGCTAGTGGTCGACGTCTCAAGTACGGCGCACTGGTTGCTGACGCTGCGAAGCTTCCGTTGCCTGCGCCGGAAAGCGTCACGCTGAAACGCGTCGGGGATTTCAAGCTCATCGGCACCCCGGCCAAGCGTCTGGACACCCCCGCGAAGGTCAACGGAACGGCCGTCTATGGCATTGACGCTCGGCCACCGGGCGTGAAGATCGCGACCCTCGCCCAATCGCCCGTCTTCGGCGGTCGTGTGAAGAGCGTGAATGATGCGGCGGCCAAGGCCGTCAAGGGCGTGCGTCAGATCGTACGGCTCGACGACGCCGTCGCGGTCGTGGCCGACCATATGGGGGCTGCGAAGAAAGGGCTGGCGGCGCTGGTGATCGAATGGGACGACGGTCCGCACGCGAAGCTCAGCACGGCAAACATCGTGAACGAGCTAGAAAAGGCGACGCTCACTTCGGGGCCGGTTGCGCAGAATATCGGCGATATCGACAAGGCGATGGCGAGCGCCGTCACCAAGGTCGATGCGACTTACCGGGTTCCGTTCCTCGCGCACGCGACAATGGAGCCGATGAACTGCACGGTTCATGTCCGCAAGGACAGCTGCGAAATATGGGTCGGCAACCAGGCCATCGCGCGAGCCCAGGCCACTGCCGCAAAAACCGCCGGACTGCCGTTGGACAAGGTCGTGGTTCACAACCACTTGATCGGCGGCGGCTTCGGTCGCCGGCTCGAGATTGACGGCGTCACTCGCGCTGTTCAGATCGCCATGCAGGTAGAGGGTCCGGTGAAGGTCGTTTGGACCCGCGAGGAAGATATCCAGCATGACATGTACCGGCCCTGTTTCTTCGATCGGATGTCCGCCGGTCTCGATGACAAAGGAATGCCGGTTGCCTGGAAGCATCGCTTTGCGGGCTCCTCGATCATCGCGAGATGGCTTCCTCCGGGGTTCAACAATGGTCTGGACCCCGACACGACCGAGGGCGCGATCGATCTGACCTACGCCCTCCCCAACCTGCGCGTCGAGTATGTGCGGGTGGAACCTCCGGGCATTCCGACGGCGTTCTGGCGCAGCGTCGGGCCGTCGCACAATGTCTTCGTGACCGAAAGCTTCATGGACGAACTTGCGGCAGCGGCGAAGCAAGATCCGGTCGCCTATCGGCGGGCTCTCCTCGACAAGGCGCCCCGCGCCAAGGCCGTCCTCGAGCTTGCCGCGGAAAAGGCCGGCTGGGGACAGCCCTTGCCTGAAAGGGTCGGTCGCGGCGTCTCCGTTCAGTTCGTCTTCGCGACTTATTTGGCGCAGGTTGCTGAAGTCGAGGTGTCGAGGGACGGAGCGGTTCGCGTCCGGCGCGTCGTCTGCGCGGTCGATTGCGGCACCGTCGTCAATCCCGATACCGTCCGGGCGCAGATCCAGAGCGCGATCATCTTCGGCGTCACGGCGGCGCTCCATGGAGAGATCACGCTGAAGGGCGGTCGTGTCGAGCAAAGCAATTTCCACGATTACCGGATGCTGCGGATGAACGAGACGCCAGCAATCGAGGTTTACATCGTGAACAGCGCCGAGCCGCCGGGAGGGATGGGCGAGGCCGGAACCTCAGCGATCGCTCCGGCAGTGACCAATGCGATCTTTGCCGCGACAGGCACCCGAGTACGCAAGTTGCCGGTGGCGGATCAAGCCAAGCATGTCTAACGAGGTTAAGCCTAGCGGCGTAGGGTTCGCAGTCGAGGCGGGTGGCCAGGAGCACTCGAATGGGCCTTAGATTTTTTTATCCGTTTGTGAGGTGATTAGTCATCTTGAAGGTCGAGGGCACGCGTCCAACGCATCAACTTGCGCGGTTGATCTGGTGAGACGCGATCAAGCATCTATCTTCCAGAACGATTGTTTGCATGGATAAACGAAGGAGACCTCGATGAACAGCGAAACGATGCAGGCTCCACTTGTTACGCACGTCACGTCGAGGGGAGGAATCGCGACTGGTCCCACGCATTTGATGGGTCCTCAGCCCACTTCAGCAAGCGCTATGGTAGCTCTACAGAAGAGCGTATTGCGTACCTCGGATCTTGGGGAGACGATCGATGCCATAAGCTGCATCTACTGTCCTCACGAGGTGGAGGTTCGGGGAAGCAATCGCGGCGTTGCCGCTGTGCTGGAGGTTATCCATGGCGGCATCCAGCCGATAGTGGGCTTGAGGTACTCAACGCCGGTGAGAATTGATGCGGGCGATTTTCGCCAGCTGATGCTGATGATGACCTGCGTCGACGGCTCGGCAACCGCAGTGCAGCAGCGTTCCAGTGCCACATGGCATCGCGGCCAGACGCTGCCGCAGTCGCCAGGTCTCAGTACCCAGCTGGACTTCGATGGTCGATTCGCCCAGACGTCCGTGCGTTTGGATATCGAACGTCTGGAGATGCTCTGTAGCCGATGGTTGAATTTTCCGCTCGATCGTCCGCTGAGGTTTGAGCTGCGTCCATTCTCCGCCGAGCTTGAAACGGCCTGGGCTCAGGCGGTCGCGCTGATCCAGACCTATGAGCGGATGACCATCGTGTTGCCCCAAGCGGCGGCGGCGAGCCTCGATGAGTTCATGTTATCGCTAGTCCTTGCGCAGCACCCGCATACCTATAGTGATGATCTGCGCAGACTGTCCCGCGCGGCCCTACCCCGCATCGTGCGCGAGGCGGAGCACTGGATGCGGATCGGCGGTCCGGAGACATCCGTCAGCGCGGTCGCCGCCCGAGTGGGGGTGAGTTTGCGCAGCCTCGAAGCGGGGTTTCGTGAGTCGCGGCAAACAACGCCAACTCAGTACCTGCGCAAGGTTCGTCTAGACGCGGCAAGAGCAGAATTGCTAGCTCCGTCCGAATCCACTACGGTTACTTCCGTGGCCCTGGCCAACGGCTTCTTTCACCTGCCCAGGTTCAGTGCGTATTACAGGACCGCGTTCGATGAGCCTCCTGGACTCACGCTTCGGCGAAGCCTACCGAGAAAGAAGTGATTTACGTACCGCCGACGCGCCGCATAAGAACCGGCGGGTCTACCGCCGAAATGTAGAGCGATCTGCAAGCAGTGAGTCCAGTATTGTTGGCGATCAGCGTGCGCTCGGGAGCCAGTTAGCGCGCTTGATCTGATCGATGCTCAAGTAGCACCGGGACTACGCGCTGCGCGGCACGCCTTCCTCTAGAAATTTCCAGCGGGATGTTCGTGCGTTCAACTCTTGGCGGGCGCGCCAGAAAATCAAAATCGATCGAAGCTCTCCATCCCGTTGCGGCATCCGGATAGCGCTGCGAAGAACGGATAGCGCGCAGCCTCAGGTGCGGAAATTATGTGCATGTCGACGACGTGCACTCTTTCTACCCATACCGAGTCAGACATGGTTACACGCGCGGAAATCGAATTCGAGGTGGATGGCGGCGTGATGCTGCGTGGCTGGCTGTTCGTTCCGTCCGGTGCAGCGCGTCGGTATCCGGCCATCACGATGGCGCACGGCTACGCCGCCGTGAAAGAGCATGGCATCGAACCGTTTGCGAAGCTGTTCGCCGAGAATGGATTCGTCGTGCTGCTGCACGATCATCGCAATTTCGGCGCGAGCGACGGCGAGCCGCGGCAGGATGTCGATCCCTGGCGACAAATCGCCGATTGGCGGCGGGCGATCAGCTTTCTCGAGAGCCTCGAGGTCGTCGATTCGAAGCGAATCGGTCTCTGGGGCACGAGTTACGCCGGCGGGCACGCAATCGTTCTTGGCGCCACCGATCGACGCTTGCGCTGTGTCGTCGCGCAGGTGCCGACGATCAGCGGCTATGAGCAGGGCCTTCGCCGCATCCCTCCGGAAGGCGTTGCGGCCATCGAGGAGGCCTTCGCCGAGGACGAGCGGGCGCAGTTGCGCGGGGAGCCACCGAGGCGGCAGGCCATCGTCAGTGCCGACACTAGCGTTCCCGCGTCCTACCGCACGAAGGACGCCATCGACGTCTACCTGCAGCCCGTTCCTGAAGGCGTGTGGGAGAACAATGTCACGGTGCGCTCCACGCGTGCCGCGCGCATGTACGAGCCAGGGACCTGGGTGTCGCGTGTCTCACCCACACCGCTTCTGATGGTGGTTGCGATGCGCGACACCGTGACCGTGGCTGACCTCGCGTTGGCTGCGTATGAGCGAGCGCTGCAACCGAAGCGGCTGGTTACGATCCAGGGCGGCCATTTTGACGCGTATCTCTCGCAGTTCAGGCAGTCCAGTGTCGCCGCGCTGGACTGGTTTCGCGAGCACCTCGGCTGACATCATCAAAATGCATTTACTTGAGGGTCATGACTTCCTCTACAAATTCCCTGCGGGATGTTCGTGCGTTCAACTCTTGGCGAGCGCGCCAGAAAATCAAAAGCGATCGACGATCCCCATCTCGTTGCGCCATTCGGATAGTGCTGCGAAGAACGGATAGCGCGCAGCCTCCGGTGCGGAAATCATGTGCATGTCGACGAGGTGTCCTCTTCCTGATCGAGTGCGCAACTGCGGAGACAACCATCATGAACGCACGACGAAAAGGAGAGTAACTATGGCTAGCAAGCAAATGAAGCAGATGAATGAGCTCTACCGGTCCATCAAGGAACGGGTGTCGAAGCCGGGCCTGGATTTGGCGACGAATCGGGACATCGTGGAGAACCTGAGTTTGGCCGCCGCCGAGCCCGAGGCGGTCACTTACGCTGAAGTGGATGC
>Ga0137418_10006276_pt1 | contig 10937 bp, 10 predicted proteins | sample CZODoug3_1_2_16f_FD_122242 | JGI IMG/M metagenome (GOLD analysis project Ga0137418, IMG submission 122242) | Vadose zone soil fungal communities from Angelo Coast Range Reserve, California, USA - CZODoug3_1_2_16fungal (Hybrid Assembly) | ecosystem: Environmental > Terrestrial > Soil > Vadose... | reverse complement strand
CGCGGGAATGGAAAGAGTATTCCGGTATCATTCTAGGCCATGAGCGAACCCCTTTCAGGGAAAGTTGTGCTCGTCACAGGCGGCGCGAAGCGCGTCGGAGCGGCGATCGCCCGCCGCCTGCATCGCGAAGGCGCGAACCTGATGCTGCATTACCGGGGATCGGAGCGCGAGGCGAGGGCGCTGCGCGCCGAATTGAACGCCGCGCGCGCCGATTCAGTCGCGCTGGTTCAGGCCGACTTGCTCGATCTCGCGGGTTTGCCGGAAATCGTGCGGAACACGATCGGTCGCTTCGAGAGGCTCGACGCGCTGGTCAACAACGCGTCGACCTTCTTTCCGACTCCGGTCGGCGAGATGACGCAGGCGACGTGGGACAGCCTCATGGGCGCGAACCTCCGGGCGCCGCTCTTTCTCTCGCAAGCCGCAGCGCCGCACCTCAGGAAGGTCGGCGGGGCGATCGTCAACATCACCGACATCCATGTCGACCGGCCGCTCAAGAATTACGTGATTTACTCGATCGCCAAGGCGGGCCTCGCGGGTCTCACGCGCTCGCTTGCGCGCGAGCTCGCGCCCGAAGTGCGCGTGAACGGCGTGGCGCCCGGCGCCATCATCTGGCCCGAGGACGGATCCTGGGACGACCTGACGCGCCAGCGCATCGTCTCTCACACCTTGCTCCGGCGCACCGGCGACCCTGACGACGTCGCCCGCGCCGTTTATTATCTGATTGCAGAAGCCCCTTACGTTACGGGGCAAATCATCGCCGTAGATGGAGGCAGGAGCATCAACATATGAACGCGCCCGAAAAAATCCATTTCACCCGCAAGCAGCGCTTCGAGGCGGGAAAGCTCGAAAAGCGCCTGTGCCGGCTCGTCGGCGAGGCGATCGGCGACTACGGCATGATCGAGGCGGGCGACCGCGTCATGGTATGCCTCTCCGGCGGCAAGGACAGCTACGGGCTGCTCGACGTGCTCTTGAAGCTGCGCGAGCGCTCGCCGGTTTCCTTCGACCTCATCGCCGTGAACCTGGATCAGCGCCACCCCGGGTATCCCGAGCGCGTTCTGCCCGAGTACCTCGACTCGCTCGGCATCCCCTACCGCATCGAGGTGCAGGACACCTATTCCGTGGTGAAGCGCGTCGTCCCCGACGGCGAGACGATGTGCGGGCTGTGCTCGCGGTTGCGTCGTGGCGTCCTCTACCGCGTCGCGCGCGAGGTGGGTGCGGCCAAGATCGCGCTCGGCCACCACCGCGACGACATCCTGGAAACGTTTTTCCTCAACCTCTTCTTCGGCGGCAAGATGAAGGCCATGTCGCCGAAGCTGCAGTCCGACGACGGGAAACACGTTGTTATCCGGCCGCTCGCCTACGTGGCGGAAAAGGACCTCGAAGCGTACGCGCAGACCAAGGGCTTCCCGATCATCCCCTGCGACCTGTGCGGGTCGCAGCCTATGCTGCAGCGAAAGCAGGTCAAGGAGATGCTGCGCGAGTGGGAAAAGCGCCATCCCGGCCGGATCGAATCCATGTTCCGCGCGCTTTCGGATCTCGTGCCCTCGCACCTCATGGACCGGAAGCTCTTCGATTTCGCCGCTGTGCGCGCGACCGGAAAAACGTCGGGCGACGGCGACGAGGCGTTCGACTAGAACGCCGGGCGTGAAGTATTACCGGCCGTCGTCTCCCGTCGGCGTCAATCCTCCCTCTTTCGGCCCCGTTGAACGAAATGAAGCTGTCACGCTCTATCTGTAAAACGGGCAATGAAGAATCAATGAGGCGTCACGTGGGCATCGTCAGCTTTATCCTCGTCGTAGGCGCGGTCGCGCTCGCCGCCGCGATGGTCGGCCGGGTCACCGCGCAGGACTGGCGCAGCGCGAGCCAGGAGCCGGTGGGACTCGCGCCCGACCCCGCTGCCACCCGGGACGCGATCGTCCAGGTCTACGCAGCCCGCGTCATCGGATGGCGGGGGGTTTTCGGCGTCCACACCTGGATCGCGGTGAAACCGGCCGCTGCGGCTGAGTACACCGTTTACGAAATCATCGGCTGGCGGCTGCGCTCGCAGGACACCGCGCTCGTGGTGCGGCATCGCGCACCCGACATGCGCTGGTTCGGATCGGCACCCGAGCTCGTCGCTGAAAAACGCGGTGCGGGCGTCGAAGAACTCATCGCGCGCATCGACAAGGCCGCGCGTTCCTACCCCTGGGCCGGCGAATACACCATGTGGCCCGGCCCGAACTCCAACACTTTCACCGCCTGGGTACTGCGCGCGGTGCCCGAGCTCGAAGCCGATTTGCCGCCGACCGCGATCGGCAAGGATTATTCCGGGAGGAAACTCGTCGGGCCCGCCCCGAGCGGGCGCGGCTTCCAGTTCTCGCTGTTCGGACTCGCCGCCTTCACCGCGAGCGCGGTCGAGGGCTTCGAAGTGAACCTGCTGGGACTCAGCTTCGGGATCAATCCCTTCGATCCCTCGCTCAAGCTGCCGCTCGTAGGCCGCGTCGGCCCGGCGCGCGCGTTCGCGTCGAAAGCCGACGAAGGCGCGGCGCACCAGCACGCTCTTTAGCCCGTTTCCCCTTTCAAGTAAGCCGCGTCGTCCGCGTCCCTTACAATTGAGGGCGTGAAGCCCGATTCGCCGTCCCCCCGGGAAGTCCTGCTCGTCGGCAGCGTCGGCCTGAAAGACAGCGAGGATGTGTTTCGCACCGTGGGGCCGGTCCTCGGCGGTCGCATGAAGCGCATCCCCGACGGCGAGACCGGACAGCGGACCTCGTGGGTGTCACGCCTGCGCTTCGTGCTGGAAGGCAATCCCTCGTTCGAAGACGACCCGCAAGAGGTCGCGGCGGGTGGGCGCATCACCCATCCCACCGAAGGCACGCGCACCTGGAAGGGCTCGGGCGTCATTGCGCGCGGCGCGCCGCCGCCTCCGCGCCTGCGCCTCAAAGCCGGCGTGCGGGCGGAAGATATCAGCATTGGCAGGCTCGGTTATCCCGAAGCTGCGATCGAGTCGTACACGAGCTTTTGCGCCTTGCGCGATCAGGGCGTCGTCCCTGGGCACTTGCGCTTTCAGGTCTCCCTGCCGACGACCGCGGCGTTTCTGAACGCACACCTCGTCTACAGGCACCACGCAACCGTGGAGCCCGTCTATCGCGGGCGGCTTTTCCGCGAAGTGGACGAGATCTGCGAGGCGATCCGGCACGAGGACCTCGCCATCCAGTGGGACGTCTCGACCGAGATGGGGCAATGGGAAGGCGTGCGCCATGCGAGCTTTCCCGACGTCAAGGCGGGCGTGATCGAGCGCCTCGCGATGCACTGCAACCGCGTTCCGCGCGACGTCGAGATCGGCGTGCACCTTTGCTACGGCAGCTACGGCGGCCGCCACTGGAAGGAGCCGGAGAGCACCGCCAACATGGTGGAGGTCCACAACCGGCTCATCGAGGAGCTCGACCGGCCTCTCGCGTATATTCACATGCCGGTTCCGGTGGGTCGCAACGACGAGGCCTATTTCGCCCCGCTTCTGGGGCTGAAACTGCGTCGCGAGACGAAGCTCTTCCTCGGGCTGGTGCACGACTCTGACGGAGTCGAGGGCACGCGAGCGCGCATCGCCGCCGCGGCGAGATACGCGAGCGATTTCGGCATCGCCGCGGAGTGCGGCTTCGGCCGCCGGCCGCCGGAGACCATCCCGCACTTGCTGCGCGTACACTCCGAGGTCTGAGCCGATCGTTTGTCCGCGATGAACCGTCTTGCATTTCTGCTCGCAATGATCGCCGGCGCGTTGCACGGGCCGGCGATCGCGCAAGCTCAGGCCTGGCCGCAAAAACCCGTGCGCGTCCTCGTGGGACTCGCCCCCGGGGGCAATCCGGACACGCTCGCGCGCATGCTCGCGGCAAAATGGGGCGACGCCTTTGGCCAGCAGTTCGTCGTCGAGAACCGGCCCGGCGCAGGCAGCACGATTGCCGCCGACCTTACCGCCAAGTCAGCACCCGACGGCTACACGGTCCTGATCAGCGACAGCAGCGTGATCACCACCGCGCCGCACCTCTTCAAGTCGCTGCCCTATGACCCGTTCCGCGATCTTCAAGCCGTTTCGCTCGCAGTGGTAGTCCCGATGTGGCTGGTGGTGCATCCGTCGGTGCCCGCCAACTCGGTCGCCGAGCTGGTGGCGGTCGCCAAATCGAGAAAGGACCCGATGCCTTACGCCTCTTCAGGCAACGGCTCCATCCACCACATCACCATGGAGCTCTTCAAGGCCGATACCGGAGCCAATTTCACCCACGTGCCTTTCAAGGGCGCGGGCCAGTCGGTTCCAGCGATGATCGCTGGCGACGTGCAGCTCGGGTTCATCGGCTACCCGGCCGCGGCCGGCGCCATCAAGAGCGGAAAGCTGCGCGTGCTCGCGTTCAGCATGGCGCGGCGCTCAAACCTCACGCCCGAGGTCCCGACGGTCGCGGAGACGGTGCCCGGCTTCGACATGGCCGCCCCACTGGGCGTGTTCGTCGCTGCGCGCACCCCGCGCGAGGCCGTCGCACGCCTGAACCGTGCGGTGAACGCCGCGGTGAAATCGCCGGAGGTGGTCGAGCGCATGGCCGCGATCGGCATGGAGCCCGCGGGCACGACGCCTGAGCAATACGAGAGGCTCCTTCGCGAGGAGCACGAGCGCTTCGGGAGTCTGATCCACAGGATAGGGATGCGGCTCGACTAGCCGTACCATAGTCCGGCCGGAGTATATTTTCGTTTGTCAAATTCATTTTGACATGCTAGTCTTTCGCAGAACCAACTCATGACCTGCGCCACCCGCCTCGTTGAAATCTTCGGCAGCCAAGCGGAGGTCGCGCGAGCCTTCCGGCTCGATCGCGCCGTTGTCAGCAACTGGGTCAAGTCTGGCTATGTGCCGGCGCGCTGGGCGACCGAGGTTGAGCGCGTCACCAATGGCGGCATCCAGGCCGTCGAGGTGCTCAACGAGGCTTCCGCCAAGAAGCCGGTGAAGGTCAAGTCGCGTCCCGACGATGTTCTCTTCGGGTCGCCCCTTTCGGGAAAGGAAGCCATGGACGATTTCGCCCCCGCCAAGCGCATCAGCTCATTTCATCCGCCGCAGAGGACGCTTATGGGTCCTGGACCGACGGAAATCCATCCCAGGGTGCTGACGACGATGAGCCAGCCTGCGATCGGATACCTCGACCCGGTCTTCCTCGAAATGATGGAAGACCTCAAGGGACTGTTGCGCTACGTATACCAGACGAAGCACCCGCTCACCTTCCCGGTTTCGGGGCCCGGCTCGGTTGGGATGGAATACTGCTTCGTGAACCTCGTCACGCCCGGCGACAAGGTCGTCGTGTGCCGGAACGGCGTGTTCGGCGGGCGCATGATCGAGAACGTGGAGCGCGCCGGCGGCAAGGCCATTGTCGTGGAGGACGAGTGGGGCGCGCCGGTCGACCCCCAGAAGCTCGAGGACGCGCTGAACAAGAACCGCGAGGCGCGCTTGGTAGCCTTCGTGCACGGTGAAACCTCGACCGGCGTGCAGTCGGACGCGAAGACCCTGGTGAAAATCGCGCACGAGCACGACGCGCTCGCCATCGTCGACGCGGTGACTACGCTGGGCGGATCGGCCGTGCGCACCGACGAGTGGGAGATCGATGCGATCTACTCCGCGAGCCAGAAGTGCCTGTCCTGCACGCCGGGGTTGTCACCGGTGTCCTTTTCCGAACGCGTGGTCGACTATGTCAAGGCGCGCAAGGACAAGATCCATAGCTGGTTCATGGACATGAACCTCCTGCTCGGCTACTGGGGAGCCGGCATCCGCACCTATCACCATACCGCGCCCACCAATTCGCTTTTCGGCCTGCACGAGGCGCTGCTCCTGCTGCGCGAGGAGGGCATGGAGAACGCCTGGGCACGGCACCAGCGCCATCACAACGCGCTCAAGGCGGGGCTCGAGGCGATGGGCCTCGAATTCCTGGTGAAGGAGCAGTACCAGCTGCCGCAGATGAACGCGGTACGCTGTCCGGAAGGCGTGAACGAGGCCGAAGTGAGGAAGACGCTGCTCAACGAGTTCAGCATCGAGATCGGCGCGGGACTCGGTCCGCTCGCCGGCAAGATCTGGCGGATCGGAATCATGGGCTACTCGTGCCGGCCGGACAACGTGATGCTGTGCCTGTCGGCGCTCGGCTCGGTGCTCTCCGACATGGGGATGGCAGTGCACGTCGGCGACGCGGAGGCCGCGGCGCACGGAGCCTACGCTTCGATGCATGCCAAGGCGGCGCAGCAGAAGCAGAAGAGCCGCGTCGCTGCCTGAGTAGCATGCAGAAGAATCACGCATTGCCGGGAATGATCGCGGCGCTCGCGCTGGCTCTCGCACCCTTGAGCGCACGGGCGCAAGGCTCGCCCCAGATCGAGCGCGGCCGCTACATGGTTCTGACCGGCCACTGCAACAACTGTCACACCGCAGGCTACGCGCCCAGGGAGGGCAACGTTCCGGAAAAGGACTGGCTCCTCGGCAGCGGGCCGCTCGGATGGCGCGGACCCTGGGGAACGACGTATGCCTCCAATCTGCGCCTGACCGTGCCCTCGATGACCGAAGATGCATGGGTCGCGTACATCAAGACGTTCAGGCCGCGCCCCCCCATGCCGTGGTGGAGCATGAAGGAGACGACGGAGCCCGACCTTCGCGCCATGTACCAGTACATCAAGAGCCTGGGCACGGCGGGCCAACACGCCCAGGCCTACCTGCCGCCGGACCGGGAACCCAAGCAGCCGTACAACCAGGCCCCGCTGCCTCCGAAGTAGACCGAGACTGCGGCGCGAACGGCTGCGGCTTGACATCGTGTTGAGCACTCGCTCATAATTCGTGAGCGCTCGCTCAACCCGAACAACACTCCCGCCCTATCCCGCATGGCAAGGCCTGCTGCAGCCCGCGTCAACCCCCGTTTCCCGGGGCTCGACCAGAAGGAAAAGCTCATCGCCGCGACCGAACGCTTGCTTTCCTCGCAGGGCCTTGGCTGCGTCACGACACGAGACATCGCCCGCGCGGCAAAAGTGGCCGAAGGCGCGCTCTACCATCATTTCGGCGACAAGGCCGAGCTGATCCTGTCGGTGGTGCTGCACCAGCTCGGCGATTTTCCCGACGTGCTGCAGGGCCTTCCCCTGCAGGTCGGGCAGAACACGGTAGAGAAGAATCTCGCGCGGGTGCTGGAGAGCGCGTTCGCCTTTCATTTCCGGATGGCGCCGCTCGTCTGCTCGCTCTTCGCCGACCAGGAGCTGCTTGCGCGCGTGCGCAATATGATGAACGAGCGTTCCATGGGACCGGGCCGCTCGACTTCCGTGATCTCGGCCTATCTGCGGGCCGAGCAGCAGCTCGGACGCGTTGCGAATGCCGCCGAGCCCGAGACGGTCGCCGGCCTGATGCTCGCCGCAAGTTTCAACACCGCAATGTGCGACCATTTTTTCCAGGGAGGTTCCGGGGGGGAAGCCAAGGCGCACCGCCAGCTGCGCGAGGCGGTTCGTGCCCTGGTCGTCGGCCTCGGACCGAAGAACGAAGGAAAGCGTGCGAGGGAAAAGAGATGACCGCTCCGGCAAAGCTCCGTGGCCTTGCGGTCGCCGCGACCGCCGCTGTTCTCGCCGCCTGTGCGGTGGGCCCCGATTACCGGGCTCCCGACGCTCCCGCAACAGGCATCTACACCGAAAAGCCGCAGGCCGAGCGCACCGATTCCGCTCCGGTGCAGGGCGGGGACGCGCAGCGCTTCCAGGTCGGCGCGAAGATCTCGTCCGACTGGTGGACGCTTTTCGGCTCGCCCGAGCTCGACGCGCTGATCCGGACCGCGCTCGCCGGGCAGCCGACACTCGCTGCCGCGCAGGCCGCGCTGCGCCAGGCCGAAGAGAATGTAAACGCGCAATACGCGGTGCTCTATCCGAGCGTCGATGCGGGGCTGTCGGCGAGGCGCCAGCGTATTTCCGGCGCGTCTGTAGGCAATCCCGCGGTCCCCGCCACCACCTTCAATCTGTACAACGCTTCGGTCAACGTGTCCTATGCCATCGACGTTGCCGGGGGAGCGCGGCGCGAGCTCGAGGCGCTTCGGGCGGGAGTCGATTTCCAGCGGCTGCAGGTCGAGGCGACCTACCTTTCGCTGACCGCGAACGTCGCGACCACCGCGTTCCGCGAGGCGTCGCTCCGCGAGCAGATACGTTCGACGCGCGAGATCTCTGAAGCGCAGGACGCTCAACTCGAGCTCGCCGAGAAGCAATTCAAGCTCGGCGCCATTTCCGGCTCCGACCTGCTCGGCCAGCGCGCCCAGGCGGCCCAGACGCGGGCGACGCTGCCTCCGCTCGAGAAGGCGCTGGGCCAGACCCGCAACCAGCTTGCGGTGCTGATCGGGAAGCTTCCCGCGGAAGCGAAGCTGCCCGAGCTCGACTTCGGCAATTTCCGCCTGCCGCAGGAGCTGCCGGTCAGCGTTCCCTCCGAGCTGCTGCGCCAGAGGCCCGACGTCCGTCAGGCCGAGGCGATCCTGCGCCAGACGAACGCCCGGATCGGCGTCGCCGAGGCGCTCATGTTTCCCCAGCTGACCCTCACGGGAAGCTACGGGACCGCGGCGCTGAGAAGCGGGGATCTCTTCAATCCTGGCACCCAGCTCTGGAACATCGGTGCGAACCTGCTCCAGCCGATCTTCCACGCGGGGCAGCTCAAGGCGCAAAAGCGCGGAGCGGAGGCAGCCTACGACCAGGCCTTCGCCCAGTACCGGCTGGCCGTTCTCACCGCCTTCCAGGACGTCGCCGACGTCCTGCTCGCGCTCGAGCACGACGCGAGGGCGCTGAAGGCGCAGGCCGAGGCCGAGGCCGCCGCGCGCGAGAGCCTGCAGGTCACGCAGCAGCAGCTCAAGTTCGGCGCGGTGAACTATGTCCAGCTCTTCAACGCTCAGCGCCAGTATTCGCTCGCGAAGTTCGCCCTGGTGCAGGCGCAGGCCGCGCGCTACGCGGACACTGCGGCGCTGTTCCAGGTGCTGGGCGGTGGATGGTGGTTGCGCGAGGGGCAGGACCCGGCGCGGCCGACGCTCGCCAAATGAGACGATGTCAGGAAAGAGAATACAAAGGAGTCGCATTCGATGACTAAACGTATGCTCATCATGCTGGCCGTAGTCGGGCTCGTGTTTGGCGGCATATTGGTCTTTCAGCTGCTCGTCAAGCCCGCCATGATGCGAAAATTCATCCCGGTCGGCGTGATCCCGCCGCAGACCGTCTCGACGGCCAAGGCCGGATTTTCCGAATGGCAGGGCGAGTTCCAGGCCGTGGGGACGCTGCGCGCGGTCCGCGGCGCGGACATTGCGCCCGAGGTGGCCGGCGTCATCACCGCCATCCACTTCCAGTCGGGCCAGGAGATCGAGGCCGGCGCGCCGCTCGTGCAGCTGAACGACGAGTCGGACCTCGCGAGGCTGCAGGCGCTTGCGGCGGCAGCTGATCTCGCGCAAGTCAACTACCAGCGGGATCAGAAGCAATTGGAGATCCAGGCGGTCAGTCAGGCGGTGGTGGACGCCGATGCCGCCAACCTGAAGAGCGCGAAGGCGCAGCTCGCCGAGCAGCAGGCACTCGTCAACAAGAAGCTCGTGCGTGCGCCCTTTGCCGGGCGCGTCGGGATCCGGGCGGTCGACCTCGGGCAGTACGTGACCGCCGGGACCAAGCTCGTCACGCTGCAGGCACTCGATCCGGTATACGTGGATTTCTACGCGCCGCAGAAGTCGCTCGGGAAAATCGCGCTGAAGCAGAAGATGGTGCTTCAGACCGACGCCTTCGCCGGGGAACAGTTCTCTGGCGAGATCAGCTCGATCGACCCGAAGGTGGACCCGGCGACGCGAAACATCCAGGTGCGCGCCACCGTGCGCAACCCCAAGCGCATGCTCCTGCCCGGCATGTTCGCGACCGTCGCCATCACCTCGGGGACACCGCAACGCCATATCACGCTGCCGCAGACGTCGGTCTCCTACAACCCCTACGGCGACACCGTGTTCGTGGTGGAGGAACAAAAGGACCAGGATGGGAAGGGTTCGCTTCTCGCGCAGCAGAAGTTCGTCACCACGGGGGGCACGCGCGGCGATCAGGTCGCGATCCTCTCAGGCATCAAGGAAGGCGATACGGTGGTCACCGCCGGGCAGATCAAGCTGCGCTCGGGGGTACCCGTGATCATCAACAACTCGATCCAGCCGGCGAACGACCCAGCCCCCAAGCCCAAGGACGAGTGAGCGAGGTGCGAAAATGAGGAAATTCACCGACATCTTCATCGAGCGGCCGGTCCTCGCGACGGTCGTGAGCCTGACGATCTTCGTGCTCGGCCTGCGTTCGATCGGGCTCCTGCCCGTGCTGCAGTACCCGCGCACGCAGAACGCGGTCGTGACGGTGACCACCATCTACGTCGGCGCGGACCCGGCGCTCGTCGCGGGGTTCATCACGGCGCCGCTCGAGAACTCCATTGCGCAGGCGAACGGCATCGACTACATGAGCTCGGTGAGCCGCCAGAGCGTCAGCACGATCACGATCGCCCTGCGCTTGAACTACGAGGTCGACAAGGCGCTCACCGAGATCAACACCAAGGTCAACGCCGTCCTGAACCAGTTCCCGCCGGGCACGCAGCAACCCGTGCTAACGGTCAAGGTCGGGCAGACGATCGCAGCGATGTATATCGGCTTCGCGAGCGACGTTCTTCCACCCAACAAGATCACCGACTACCTGATCCGCGTCGTGCAGCCCAAGCTGCAGGCGGTCGAAGGCGTGCAGTCTGCCGACATCCTTGGCGGCAAGCTCTTCGCGATGCGCGCCTGGCTCGATCCGGACCAGCTCGCGGCGTACAACCTCACCGCCGCGGACGTGAGCAACGCGCTCGCCGCGAACAACTTTCTCTCGGCGGTGGGCGCGACCAAGGGGCAGATGGTACAGGTGAACCTCACCGCCTCGACCAACCTGCGCTCGGTCGAGGAGTTCAA
>Ga0137418_10006275_pt1 | contig 10939 bp, 13 predicted proteins | sample CZODoug3_1_2_16f_FD_122242 | JGI IMG/M metagenome (GOLD analysis project Ga0137418, IMG submission 122242) | Vadose zone soil fungal communities from Angelo Coast Range Reserve, California, USA - CZODoug3_1_2_16fungal (Hybrid Assembly) | ecosystem: Environmental > Terrestrial > Soil > Vadose... | reverse complement strand
GTGCCGGCGGCGTGCCACGCCATGCGAATGAACAACGGTCCGTAGTGGCCGAAGTCCGCCGGCCACCAGTCCTGCGAATCGGTCATCAGCGCCGTGAGATCCTTCTTCACCGCCGCCAGGTCGAGGCTCTTGAACTCCTTGGCGTAGTTGAAATCCTTGCCCATCGGATCGGCCGGCTGCAGCATCGTGAGGTTCAGTTGATTTGGCCACCAGTCGTGGTTCGACCTGACGCTGCTGGTCGTGTGCGTGAACGGGCACTTTGCTTCGGTTGACATCTGTTCTCTCCTTTCGTCTGTGGGTCGCCGAGATCACCTACGTGCCGACACCCCTGAACCGCCTGGACGGAGGGGCATGTCGCGATCCTCCTGCCGCCGAAGCGATGCTCTCCGTTTCTGCTGAGGTGAAATGCCTGTCCGACGCCGGCCGCGGCAGGCGGCGCAGCGTCCGAAAATTTCCACCGCGTGGCCTGCCGCTTCGAAGCCGTGACGCGCCGCCACGGCGGCCGCCGGCCGAGCCGCGGCCTCCAGCCGCGGCTCCGTGACGTCGGTCACGGCGCCGCACGTGGTGCAGACCAGGTGGTGGTGCGGCGCGAGGTTGGCGTCCCAACGACCGCGCGCGCCCAGGCGCGAGACCGGACGGACGGCGCCGATGGCGGCCAGCGTATCGAGCGTCTTGTACACCGTGGCCAGCGAGAGCGTGGGCATCTCGCGCCGAACGGCGGCGTGCAGCTCCTCGGCGCTCGGATGGCGGTCGGTGGCGGTGAGCCGTCGAAAGATCGCGAGGCGCTGCGGCGTCACCGCGATCCGGGCAGCACGGCAGCGCTCGACAAACGGCTCGAGGGGCGGGGACGGACGCTCGATACGCACGGCGAGGCGAGCCACGGAGAAAGTTTATCGGCGGAGAATAAGTTGTCAACCGATGGCCGGGCGCCGTCTCGGCGCGATCCCGGGCTTGCGCGGCGGCGCCCAGCGGCGCTAGCGTAGCGCCACCGTCGCCAAGGAGGATGCGCTGGGCATGATCACCCCGGACGATACCGATGTTCTCGCCGTCATCGACGTCCAGAACTGCTTCGTGCCCGGCGGCACGCTGCCGGTGCCCGAGGGCGACGCGATCATCCCGATCATCAACCGGCTGGCGCCGGCGTTCCGTCACGTCGTCATCACCCAGGACTGGCACACCAAAGGCCACGTGTCGTTCGCGTCGAGCCATCCCGGCAAGAAGCCGTTCGAGACGACGTCGCTGCCGTATGGCACGCAAGTCCTCTGGCCCGATCACGGCATCCAGGGCACGCCCGACGCGGAGCTGCACAGAGACCTCCGGATCCCGCACGCCGAGCTGATCATCCGCAAGGGCTACCGCCCCAATGTCGACTCGTACTCCGCCTTCCTCGAGGCCGACCGTCAGACGAAGACCGGACTCGGCGGCTATCTGAAGGAGCGCGGGCTCACGCGCGTGTTCCTGGTGGGGCTCGCGACGGACTTCTGCGTCGCGTGGTCGGCGCTCGACGCGCGCAAGGCCGGCTTCGACGCGCTCGTCATCGAGGACGCCACGCGTGGCATCGACGCCGGCGGGTCGCTGGGCAAGGCGTGGGCGGACATGAGCGGTGCGGGCGTGAAGCGGATCCAGTCCGCGGACATCCGCGTGTAGCTGGCATCGCCGTTGCTCGACAGGATTAGGAGGCCGTATGGCGACGCAGGCGCGCGCGCGGAAGCACGCTGACGACGACAAACGCTCCGGGCCCCGCCCGATGTGGAAGGGGGCCGTCACGTTCGGGCTCGTGACGGTGCCCGTCGCGCTGCATCCCGCCACCGAGCGGAAAAACGAGCTGTCGTTCCGCCTGCTGCACGCCAAGGACGAGAGCCCGATCGACTACAAGCGCGTGTGCCACGAGGAAGGGGTCGAGGTGCCCTGGGCCGAGATCGTCAAGGGCTACGCGCTGGCGAAGGATCGCTACGTGGTCGTGACCGACGAGGACTTCGACAAGGCGCGCGTGCCCGGCACGCAGACCTTCGAGATCCGCGACTTCGTGCCGGCCACCTCGATCGACGACTTCTACTTCACCCAGCCGTACTACGTGGCGCCGGCGGGCCCGGCGGCAGCCAAGCCGTATGCGCTGCTACGCGACGCGCTCGCCCAGAGCGGGCGCGTGGGCGTCGGTACCATCGTGCTGCGCCAGCGCGAGCACCTGGCCGCGCTGGAGCCGGCGGGGCAGGCGCTCGTGCTCACGACGCTGCGCTGGGCCTACGAGCTCCGCTCGCCGTCGAGCCTCGGCCTGCCGTCGCCCACGACCGCGCGCGACCGCCGCGAGCTCGCGCTGGCCCTGCGCCTGATCGAGACCCTCGCCGCCGACTGGGACCCGAAGCGCTACAAGGACACCTACCGCGAGGTCCTCCTGGACATCATCGAGCGCAAGGCGGCGGGCAAGCCGATCCGCGCGCCCAGGGTCGAGCGTCAGCCGAAGGTGCGCAGCCTCATGAGCGCGCTCGAGGCGAGCCTCCGCGAGCGCAAGCCCGCCGCCAGAGCCGCGGGCCGCCGCCACCGCCGCGCCGCCTGACGTCAGGCCCCGATGAGCTGAGCGCGCAGCCGCTCCACCTGCTGGTGAAACGGCGTGCCCATGCCCGCCGTCATGGGCGTCTTGTCGGCGAGGCCCGTGTGCAGCTCGACGAGGATCGGCCCCTCTGCGGAGAGCAGCGAGGGCAACCGGCGCTCGAGCTCGCTCAGCTCGCCGATCGCGTAGGCCGCGCGATAGCCGGCGCCCTTCGCCATCAGCACGAAGTCCACGCCGCCGCCGCCGGGGATCTCCTGCGCTCCGGAGGTGTGGTAGACGCCGTTCTTGAAGAGGAAGTGGACGAGGTTGCGCGGCGCCGCGCCCGCCACGGTGGCCAGCGAGCCGAGCTGCATCAGCAGCGAGCCGTCGCCGTCGAACACGAGCACGCGGCGATCGGGACGGGCCAGGGCCAGCCCCAGTCCCAGCGACGAGGCGCCGCCCATGAAGCCGACGCAGCCCACGGAGAGGTCGTCGGGCGCGATCGTGCGCCACGCGGGCGACGTCGTCATCGTCGGCACGCACACGGCATCGCCGCGCGCCGCGGCGATCGCCTGCAGCGCGTCCTCGGGCTTCATGGCCATCAGGAGGTCTCCAGGCCGACGAGCACCACGGCCGGCCCGCGGCGCTTCTGCGCGAGCCGGTAGTACTCGGGGATGAGGTGCACGTCGTCGGGGCCTTCGAGCCGCGCGTGCGGCACGCCGAAGACGTCGAGCAGCGGCTCGCAGTAGCGCACCATCGAATGGCGCGACTCGCGCGGGTCCTTCTCCTTCTCGCGACTCAGCAGCCCGATCATGTAGAAGATCGGCACGCGCCCGTCCATGGCGACGCCGCGCAGCGTGTTGATGGAGGCGTAGAGCCCGGCGTGCTGGATCATCAGCACGAACGGCTCGCCGCCCATCCAGAGTCCGGCCGCCACCGCGTTGGCCTCGTCCTCGGTCGAGCAGGTGAGCACGCGCAGCGCGCGCTCCTTGTCGAGCGCCGCCAGCACGGTCTTCTGGTGCGTGTCCGGCACGCTGAGGATCCAGCCGAGATGCTCGTGACGCGGGCGCACGCCTTCCGCGGCGAGGGCGGCGCGCGCGTCGCGGAACGTGTCCTTGAGCGTGTCGATGATGAGCGGCGCGGGAATCGACTCGGGCATCGAGGCCTCCGGGATCGAAAGTCGCCCGATTCTACCCGAATCGATTCCCGGCCGCTGGGAACGAACGGCTAGGGTGCCTCGAGCGAGCCCGGGACGCTGGTCGGGCCCAACGCCTTGCTCTGGTCGATCAGGGGCGGGTCGGGATAGGTGGCGCCTGGGTAGGCAGACGGTGATGCGTAGGGCGACGACGACGTGTCCATCGTCGTGTCCGTGGTGGTGGCGCAGCCGGCGACGAACGCCGTCAGGGCCACCGCGAGCGCGAAGAACCGAAGCATCCTCATAGACACCTCCCAGGGGGCAGGAGGCGATTGCAGGGGCGATGCCATCGCGTGGCGCGATGCGCAAAAAACGCATCGCCGCCATATAGTGGATGTCGATGGACACTCGAGAACGGATCGCCGAATGGCAGCGTCGCCCGCGCGCCGAGCGCCTCGCGCGGCTGGCCGCGACGCCGGCCGAGCTCGCGGCGGCCATCACGACGACGCCGGCGACGACGCTGGCGCGCCGCCCCGCGGCCGACGCGTGGGCGCCCGTCGAAGTCGTGTGTCACCTGCGCGATCTCGAAGAGTCGTTCCACGACCGGCTCACCGCGATCCTCGCCACCGACGAGCCGCGTTTTGCGACGACCAACCCGAACCGCTGGGCCGAAGACCGCCAGTACCTTCGGCACGACGCTCACGACGCCGTGCGCGCGTTCGTGCGGCACCGCACGGGAACGCTCATGCTGCTGCGCGGTCTCGCCGCCGACGCGTGGAGTCGCGCGGGCTGGCAGCTGGACTCGCGCGGGCGGCGCACGGTCGACGAGTTCCTGACGCTGATGGCGTGGCACGACGAAAATCACCTCGCGCAGCTCGCGCGCGCGCTCGACGGCCGCGCGTGAGCGGCGAGGTGATTCTACGCCGCGATGGTCCGACGGACGGTCAGCCGGTCCTCGATCTGGACGTCCGGGCGAAGCCGCGCCGCTTCCTCGCGCGCGACGCGCAGCACCACGTCGCGCACGGTCGCGTCGGGCACCTCGCCGGAAATCTCGATCGTCGCCGGACCGCTGCCCCACGTCGGCACGTGCGCGGTCGGCGTCAGCACGAGGCCCGCGAGCCGCGCGTCGCGCATGAGCGCGTCGGAAACCTGCGCCTGCAGGTGGACGGCCTCCGCGTCGCGCTTGCGCTTGCGGTCGTACAGCTTGACCGCGATCCCGACGAGCACCAGCAGTCCGAGGATGACCAGGAATCCCACCGCCGCCGATCCGCCGCTCGTCGCGGGGATCGCGGCGGATGGCGCCGTGGCCGAGGTCTGCGCCCAGGCAATACCGAATGTCATCACGGTGCACCCCCTTGTAGGGCCGAGACAGGCAGCAACCCCAGTGCCACAGGAGTCGTCGGCATACCATTTGCTCGGCTCTTCCCACGCATCATGCGAGTCGTGATCGAGGGTCTCGGTGAAGATCGGGCGCTGCGGACGCTCGTGAGCGGCAAGGTCGCCGCGTCGCTCGGGCGCCTGCACGTGCCGGCGACGACGGCGCGAGTGCAATTCTCCAACGAGACCGGCGCCAAGAGCGGTCCGTCGGCGCGCTGCTCGATCACCGTGGACCTGCCTCGCCGCCCCGAGCTGCACGCCGATCTCACGGCCGAGAGCTCGCGCCTGGCGTTCGAGCAGGCCTTCGCCATGCTCGAGCGGCAGGTCGAGCGCGATCGCGCGCGCGGCCGCGAGGAGCGCCGCCGGCCGAAGAAGTACTACCTGGCCAAGCGGCTGCTCGAGCCCGGCGCCTCGTCGCAGGAGCCGCCGGCGCGGCCCGTCGTCGGGCGGCGCCTGGCGCGCCGTCGCACAGCGTAGCCCCGCCGTCGCGCCGTCTCGAGGTCCAGCCTCCATAATCCCGCGGGCGGCTGATCCGACATGCCCGGTACTTCACCCTGCAGCTCGCCGAAAGCTACTTGACAGGACCCCTCTTTCGCCAGATTCTCGCGCGCATCGAGCGACTCGCGTAGCAGCCAGTAATCGAGAACCCCACACCAGGAGCGGGCGAGTGAGCACACTCACGAGCAGGGAGCCCCGGACGGTTACCCGCGCCGTGAGAGTGACCTCCGTCAGCGCGCCAGAGAGGAGGTAACGAGCTGAATGACGTGGTGATCCGTCCGTTCAACGTCACGACTGACGGCAGAAATGGGTCCGCGTAAGAGATGAGGTTCCGGCTGAATCACGGGAGAGAATAATGTCCAGATCCGAGAGGCCTCCAGGTTCTCGCGAAGAAGACGCGTGGCTCAGCGATCCGCAGCTCGCCCGATGCGCGCCGGCCGAAACCGAGCCCTTCCAGTCCCCGGTTCCGACGCGAATGGTGTCGAACGGCGAGTACATGCCCCATCCCCAGACGCAGCAGCAGAAGCACGTCGAGCTCCGCATCAAGGAGCTCGCCGACATGGCTTCCAAAAAGCTGGGGATCAGCCGACGGAAGTTCCTGGCCGGCAGCGGCGGCATGGCCGCCGCGTTCCTGGCGATGAACGAGGTGTTCGGGAGACGCTTCTTCAACGTGAGTGCGATCGAGTTGTTCGAGCCGGCAGCCGCCGCAGAAAACGCCCCGCCCAAGAACCTGTTCGTCTTCGATGACCAGACGCACATCGTCAGATCGAGCACCAACGGCGCTCAGGGCCTGAGAGCCCTGGCGCAGGGGCCGGGCGCGGCGTCCACCGCCGCGGGGTTCACTCCCACCACGGTACCGCCATTCGGCAACCCCAATAACGGTAGGGGTGGAAACCCCGCGGGTGTCGATGAGCTCGGCGGCACCTGGACGCCGTGGAACCCGGCACACCTGCTCCGGAGCGAATTCGACGTGGGGCTTCTCCACGCCGACTTTCCCCCGAACCCCGGTCCGCCCACTACCGTCCTCGGCGAATTCCACCTCGGCCAGTACATCAATCGGATGTACCTCGAAGCCCAGACGGGCGTCTCCATCATCAGCAACGCGAATCTCGGCCTGTTCAATCCCGGCGGTGGCGCCCCTCCCGGGAACCACAACATCGCCGAAAGCCTTCAGGCTGAGATCCTGACCGGCTGGCAGACGGCGCAGTGCCGAGATTTCATCAATCAACTGGCGGGATCGACGCGAGCCCTTGCGCATGGACAGCTCTACGTCGGCAGGGGCAACCTCGCCGACCCGCTGTTCGGCGACTACACGGCGTGGCAGATCGAGAACATGCAGCCGGACTCGTGGAAGGGCTATAACATCGCGGCTGCGGCCAAGCTGGACACGGACCCCAACAGCCTCATGGTCCGGTGGCGGCTCGACGATGAGATGGTGGCGTATCCGATCTACCAGGTCATCGTCAACAACAAGGAGCAGCTCAAGAAGCACCCCGGGTTCTTCAACATCTGCATCCACAAGGGCCTCTCGGCGAACGGGACACAACCCGGCGGGGCGAACAACACACCCCTGTTCGGCAACCCCGACGACATGGTGAAAGCGGCCACGGACTGGCCGCAGTTGAACTTCATCATCTACCACGCCTGCATCCGGCCGGGCTTCTGGATGCTCCAGGCGCTGCAGGACATCGAGAACCTGCCGGGGTCGATGCGCCCGACCACCATGACCGACAGTCACGGCCACACCGTCCCGAACATCCGATGGTCCACGCAGCTTGCCCAGATTGCCGCCGGCAAATACGTGGCCGGGGCGGAGCCGTCATCGACGTCGCCCTCGAGCACGCGCCGACTTCCCAACGTCTACGCCGAGCTCGGGACGACGATGGCCTCGATGATCGTGACCTTCCCGACCGTGTGGGCGCATCTCATCGGCCAGCTGCTGTACTACATGGGCGAGAACAACATCGTGTTCGGCTCGGACTCGATGTGGTATGGCGGGCCTCAGTGGCAGATCGAGGCGCTCTGGCGGTCGCAGATCCCTGATGATATTGCCGATCGGTGGCACTACCCGCCGCTGAGCGAGGGGGCGAAGCGGAAGATTCTCGGCTTGAACTCCGCCAGGCTCTACGGGCTCCCGGTTGCGGCGAGCAAGTACGGTGACGGCAATCTGGCGAGCTATCCGACGGCGCCAGAGCTCCAGCCGGGCGGCCGCCTGGACGCCGCACTCAGAGGCGTCGGCTACCCGACGCCTGTGGTCTCGGCCAGCCTCATCCCTGACGACAGGTTCTCGAAGTTGAAGAGGTGGGCCGAAGAGTCGGGCCGCGGGCGGAGCAACACCCGCCACGGCTGGATCCGAACGCGAGTGTAGCGAAGGAGCCGGACGCGCCAGCCCCCTGGATCCAGGGGGGCTGGCGCGGCGCCGGTGGGGCTCTTCAGCCGCCATTTCCAGAATGGGGTGCGATGCTGTCCCCCACGTCGTCATGATCCGACGGGATGGACAGGGCAGGGCGCGGCGGGTGCGCTCGGCGCCGGTGTTACACTCCGGCGCATGATCAAGCGGATCGCGATTCTCGGCTCGGGCGCCATCGGGTCGGTCGTCGGCGGCATGCTCACGAAGGCGGGTCACGACGTCACCCTCGTCGATCAGTGGCCGGATCACGTGGAGGCGATGAAGAAGGTCGGCCTCCGGCTGTCGGGCACCGTCGGCGAGCACCTCGTGGCCGTCCGCGCGCTGCACCTGCACGAGCTGCAGTCGGTCGACGCGCCGTTCGACGCGGTGTTTCTCGCGATGAAGAGCTACGACACGGAGTGGGCGGCGCAGCTGGCCGCGCAGTACCTCAAGCAGCCCGACGGCGTCGTCGTCGACTTCCAGAACGGCATCAACGACGAGCGCGTGGCGGCCGTGGTCGGCCGCGAGCGCACGCTCGGGTGCGTGATCGTGATCAGCGCGGGGATGTACGAGCCGGGCCACGCGATCCGCACGGACACGACGTCCGTCGGCTTCCACCTCGGCGAGCTGGACGGCCGCGATACGCCGCGCGCCCAGGAGCTGGCCCGCGTGCTCAGCGACGTGTCACCGACGAAGGTGACCACGAACCTCTGGGGCCAGCGCTGGTCGAAGCTCGCCGTCAACTGCATGGGCAACGCGATCGCGGGCCTCAGCGGTCTGGGCTCCGCCGAGCTGCGGCTCGAGCCCGGCCCGCGCCGTGTGGCCATCCAGCTGGGCGCGGAGGCCATCCGCGTCGGGCGCGCGCACGGCCACACGATCGAGCCGCTCATCGGCATCGAGGCGCAGCGCATCGTGGACGCGGCCGAGGGCCGCGGGCTCGCCGAGGTCGAAGCCGATCTGGCCGCGGAGGCCAAGCGGCGCACCGGCGGCCGTCCCTCGCTGCTGCAGGACGTCATGAAGCGGCGGCGCACCGAGGTCGACTTCCTGAACGGCCACGTCTCGGCCGAGGGCCGCAAGAAGGGCGTGCCCACGCCGTTCAACGACGCGATCGTCGCCGCCGTGCACGCGCACCCCGTCGGTCAGCTCACGCCGAGCCTCAAGAACCTCGATCCGCTGATCGCGATGCTGCCCAAGGAGCAACGGCCGTGACGGTCGACATCCGCCGCTGACTGTTCTGAGGCGAGCATCGCCGGGAGGCCGTGCGCCTCCGCGAGGAGCTGGCCCGCGAGGGCATCGACGCGCGCATTCGCCTGGGCGGGCTGGGCGAGCTGACGGTCCGGGTGGACGGCCGCCCGGTGTTTTCCTACAAGGACGCCGGACGACAGGCGCAGCCCGGCGAGGTCGCCCGGCTGGTGAAGGAGGCGGGACGACGATGACGAAGCTGACGCTCGGCGAGGTGAGCCTCACGCGCGTGATCGAGATCGGCCGCTCGTCGTTCCCCACGACGTCGATGCTGCCGGCGTCCACGGCCGAAGGCGTGGCGCGGCATCACGGCTGGCTCAAGCCCGACTTCTGGGACGAGCACACGGACGACCTCGGCTCGCGCATCGGCTCCTGGATCGTGCGCACGCCCGAGCACGTCGTGCTCATCGACACCGGCGTCGGCAACGACAAGAATCGCGCGAGCAATCCGATCTGGCACCTGCGTCGCGGCACGTTCCTCGACGATCTCGCCGCCGCCGGCGTCACCCCCGAGCAGGTGGACGTGGTGGTGATCACGCACATGCACGTGGACCACGTCGGCTGGAACACGCGGCTCGTGGACGGTGCGTGGGTGCCGACATTTCCCAGCGCGCGCTACGTGTTCCCGGGCGAGGAGTGGGCGTTCTGGAAGCACGAAAACGAGCGCGGCGGCGACGAGTACGGCTGCATCGACGACAGCGTGCTGCCGATCGTGGCCTCCGGTCAGGCGACGCTCGTCGACGACACGCACCAGATCGATCGCTGGCTTCGCTTCGAGCCGTCGATCGGCCACACACCGGGCCACGTCTCGGTGCGGCTGACGACGAGCGCGGGCACCGCGGTGTTCTCCGGCGATCTCATGCATCGCGTGGTGCAGGTGGCCGAGCCGCAGTGGTCGAGCCGCTTCTGCTACGACGGCGCGCAGGCGGCCAAGACGCGGCGCGAGTTCGTCGAGCGCCACGCGGACTCGGGCACGCTGATCCTGGCCGCCCATTTTCCGCGGCCCGGCGTGATCGTACGGGAGAAGGCCGGGCTGCGGTTCAGACCGACCGACTAAGCGGTCTCAGCCAGTTCGACGCCCGTCACACGGATCTTGCCCTCGGCGGCGAGCATCAGGAGCACGGAGGTCGCGCCCTCCGGTGAGAGATTGAGCCGCCCCGCCAGGTCGCGCATCGATTTCGGGCCCTCGCGCAAACACGCGAGCACCTGGTGATCGAGCTCGCTCCACCATCCGGCCTCGGCTGCCGCCGTGTTCTTCATGCTCGCCTCCCACCCCGCGACTCCGGTTCCTCCGTTTCCTGGCAAGAGCAATGCCAGACGCGAAGTGCGCGCCATGTCGTGGCTCGCGAGCGGCGATCGATCGGTGGCTGCGTAGGAAGCGGGCGGCGAGACGGCCGGCCGCCCGCGCAGCGGGCAGGTGGTCACCGGCGACGCAGGAAGGCGACGAGGCGGCGGAGCGCGCGCCGCCAGCGCGAGGCCGGACGCCCCGCGGCGCCGGCGTGTGCCGGCGCGGGAGACTGCGTGATCGAGGCGGCGAGGGCGGCGATCGCACGATTCACGACACCGGATGCCTCGATCAGGAGCATGTGGCCGGCGCCCTCGATGAGGCTGAGCCGCGAGCCCGCGATCGTCGCGTGCAGGTGACGTGAGAGCGCGAGCGGCGTGACGCGGTCGCGGCTGCCGCAGAGAATCAGCGCCGGCACGCGCAGCCCACCGGCGAGCTCGGTGACGTCCATCGACCGGGCGATCGCGACGTCGGCCGCGAGCGTGC
>Ga0137418_10006273_pt1 | contig 10940 bp, 8 predicted proteins | sample CZODoug3_1_2_16f_FD_122242 | JGI IMG/M metagenome (GOLD analysis project Ga0137418, IMG submission 122242) | Vadose zone soil fungal communities from Angelo Coast Range Reserve, California, USA - CZODoug3_1_2_16fungal (Hybrid Assembly) | ecosystem: Environmental > Terrestrial > Soil > Vadose... | reverse complement strand
CGATCTGCCGGTACGCTTCGTCGGAAATCAGGTAGATCGGCTTGCCGAACGTGCGGCTCGCGTCGGTGAGTACGCGCGCGAGGCGCTCGAGCGTCGCAGGTGGATAAATCTTGCCGGTCGGATTGTTGGGAGAATTGACGATGACATACTTGGTCCGCGGCGTGATGGCGCGGCTGATCGCGTCCACGTCGAGATCGAACGTGTCGGGCCGCACGTCGACCCCGACCGGAGCCCCGCCGGCCATCCACACCATGCCTTCGTAGAAGAACCACGGCGGCTTGTTGAAGATCACTTCGTCGCCCGCCTCGGTGAGCGCGGTCATCGTGACGAGCAATGCGCCGGTGGCGCCGTTCGTCATGAAGATATTTTCGGGCGGGAAATCGAGACCCGTGAGACGCGCGAGAGCGGCACGGACCACGTCGCGGGACGACGGCTCGCTCATCTTGTAGGCGAACCAGGACGGATTTTGCGGCATCGCCGCGGCGCGGAGCGCGTCCACGAAGCCCGGGAGCGGCAGCGTTTGGGGATTGCCCAGCGCGAAGTCGCACGCCTCGGCCCCGAGCTCTGTGAGCCAGCGGTTGTATTTGCCGAGGAATTGGTAGATCGTCGCGATGCTGGCGTGTGCCCGCCGCACGCGCTGCGGGGTGCCGAGTGGTGTTTGCTCAATAGCCATTTGCGATGCGCTCGTTCATGCCTGAAGTTAGATCCTTTGGACCCCGTCGCACGAATCATCCCCTCGAGGAGGTCTCGTGTATTCGATTGCAACAGCGTTCGAACGTCGTTGGGTTACCCGCGCCGCGGCCGCCGCAATGCTGGTCCTCATCGCCTCGTGCACGCCGAGTGGCGCCACGCCAGACGACCCCCGCCTGGCGCGATTGCTCGAGGACCGGCAGGCGATTTGGCAGGCGTGGTTCACCAATGACCGCAGTCGCCTCGAGCTGCTCCTTCCCAACAGCGTCATCGCGATCACCAACGGCGATACGACGTGGCAGGATCGGTCCGCGGTGCTCGCGGCCGCCGCGGCGTTTGCACGCAGCGGTGGAAAACTGGTCAGCCTCACCTTTCCGAGAACAGAAAAGCAGGTCTACGGGGACGTCGCGATCCTGTACTCGACCTACGTCGCGGAGCTGGAACAGAAGGGCCGCAAGTCCGTGCAACGCGGCCGGGCTACAGAGGTCTTCGTCTGGCGGAACGGCGTGTGGCAAAACGCCGGCTGGCATTTGGATGCGGGGTGCTGAGGCCGTCGAGCGGCATTACTCCGCGCCCGCGCTCGGGGCCGATACGCGCTCATCGCCGTCGCTCATCCACACCGTCTGGATGTTCACGAACTCATGGATGCCGAACTCCGACAGCTCGCGCCCGTAGCCGCTCTGCTTCACGCCGCCGAATGGCAGACGCGGGTCGGAAGCGACCATACCATTGATGAACACGGAGCCGGCTTCGATTCGTGAGGCGAGCACTTGCGCGCGCTCGAGGTCGCGCGTCCACAGATTGGCGCCGAGCCCGTAGATCGTGTCGTTCGCGAGCGCGATCGCCGCGTCCGTGTCCTGCGCGCGCACCAGCACCGCGACCGGCCCGAATAGCTCCTCCCGCCACGCGGGGCTGGAGTCGGCGACGTCGACCAACAGCGTCGGTTGGTAGAAGTACCCGCGGCCGGGCCGGGGCGCGCCGCCGAGCACCACGCGCGCGCCCTGTGCGACGGACTCGCGCACCTGCCGGTCCACCGTGTCGCGGAGATCGGCGCGCGCCAGCGGACCTAGGTCGACGGTACGCTCGCTCGGATCGCCCACCTTGAGCTTGCGGATCCCCTCGACAAAGCGGCGCTCGAACTCCTCGGCCACACTCGCGACCACAATGAAGCGCTTCGCGGCGATGCACGACTGGCCGCCGTTCTGGAACCGGCTGCGCACCGCCATCGCCGCGGCGGCCGCGAGATCGGCGTCGTCCAGCACGACAAAGGGGTCGGATCCGCCGAGCTCCAGCACGGTCTTCTTGATCGCGCGACCCGCCGCGGCCGCGACCTTCTCGCCCGTCGAATTGCTGCCGGTGAGCGTCACCGCGCGCACGCGCGGGTCGTCGATGATCGCCTCGACCGCGCCACCGGGCACGAGCACGGTCCGCAACGCGCCGCGCGGGAAGCCGGCATCGCGGAACACCTCCTCGATCGCGAGCGCGCACTGCGGCACGTTGGAGGCGTGCTTCAGCACCGCCGTGTTCCCGGCCATCAGCGTCGGCGCGGCAAAGCGGAAGACTTGCCAGAACGGGAAATTCCACGGCATCACCGCGAGCACGACGCCGAGCGGCTCGAACGCGACGTAGCTGAGTCGCGCGTTGGTCTGGGCGGGCCGGCGCGCGAGAAAGCGCTCGGCGTTGTCCGCGAAGTACTCGCACACCCACGCGCACTTCTCGACTTCGGCCTCGGCCTGCGTGATCGGCTTCCCCATCTCGGCCGTGATCAGGCCGGCGTAACGCTCCTTACGCGACCGCAGCAGCTCCGCCGCGCGCCGCATCGCTGCTGATCGCTCCCCGATACTGTGCCGGCGCCAGTCACGGAACGCCGCATCGGCCTCGGCCAGCGCCTGCTCGACCTGCTCGGGAGTGAACTGCTCGAAGGTCGCGATGACTTCTTCGGTGGCGGGATTGATCGATTCAATCGCTCCGCCGCGGGCGGTCATTGTCGGCGTGCCCATTGTGTGTCTCCTGGGATTTCATCAAGTCTACACCAGAATCCGTGCCCGTCGCTCGTACCAGCTTGCATCCCCTTGGGGTCTATTCCCTCCCTTTTTTCTTACAAAGAGCGCGCGAGCCTGTCATCCCGAGCGAAGCGAGGGATCTGCTTTGGGGTCCCTCGCTGCGCGCGCGTTCCGCGCGCTTCGCTCGGGATGACAACCGCGCTCGCTCTCGTGAGAAATGAAGGGTTAGGGGGTGTCGACATGACGTCCACGTGCGCGCGAGCGGCCTCCGTCACGAAGTGCCGGATGCGGATTGTATCGCCAGGGGGGCCAGGGGGTGAGGAGCGTTGAGCGTCCATTGAAGTCTGATAACCACATTGTTGCCCATGGCCGCCGAGCGCGCTTACGTTACCGGCATGAGCCCGTCCATGACCGCGGAAGAGCTTCTGCAAACCAGTATCCCCAACAAGCGTACCGAGCTGGTGCGGGGGCGACTCATCGTTCGCGAACCCGCCGGTTACAGCCATGGTCGGGTCACGATGAACCTGACAGTTCGACTCGGCGCGCACGTGGAGAGTGCAGGGTGCGGCCAGCTTGTCGCCGCTGAGACAGGGTTCACACTGTTCCGGGGTCCTGATACCGTGCGAGCGCCGGACGTTGGTTTCGTGCGTCGGGAACGCCTACCGGATCCCGCTACGACCGGCTTTCCGGAAATGGCCCCAGACTTGGTTGTGGAAGTCCTCTCGCCCGATGATCGGCCCGGCGAGACGCTCGCCAAGGTGGGCGACTGGCTCGAAGCGGGCGCACAGCTCGCGTGGGTGATCGACCCCCAACGACGGCTTGCGCGTGTCTACCGCGCCGACGGCACCGAGTCGCTGCTCGCCGAATCCGATGCCCTCGACGGCGAGGACGTACTTCCGGGATTTAGCTGCCCGCTCGCAGCGATCCTCTAGTCGCCCGCCACGGGCTTACGCTTTTCTGGTGAGTACGACGTGCGTCGCGGCCGGCGTCGTCACATGCTCGGTGCAGGCATAGCCCAGCGCCGGCAGGTCGATCCCCGCAAACAGCGCCTCACCACTGCCGAGCAGGATCGGCGCGATCGCGACATGTATCTCGTCGATGAGCCGCGCCTGGAGATACTGGCGCACCGTGGAGGCGCCGCCGCCGACCTGGATATCGCGGTCGCCCGCGGCCTCCCTGGCGCGACGGAGCGCTTCCTGAATTCCGCCGGTGACGAAATGAAAGACGGTCCCGCCTTTCATCGTGATCGGCTCGTGCGCGTGGTGCGTCAGCACGAACACCGGTACGTGATACGGCGGGTTCTCGCCCCACCAGCCGCGCCACTGGTCGTCGGGCCAAGGCCCGCGCACGGGGCCGAACATGTTTCGGCCCATGATATACGCACCGATGCCTTCCCCGAAGCGCTTGGCAAAATCGTTGTCGGGACCCGTCGTCCCGCCCGTTTGCCCGTTGATCTCGCGAAACCCGCGCGTGCCGACGTACCAGCCGTGCAGCTCCTCACCTCCGACGCCGAGTGGGTTCACGCGATCCTGCCGCGGACCGGCGCCGTACCCGTCGAGCGAGATCGCGAAGTTGTGGACGCGGAGTTTGGACATGGAATCCTCTGTTGGTTTCATATGCGTCGAATTGGTCGCCCCGAAATCGACAGGCAAAGGACCGGACGGCCGCGCTAAACGTCATAACTCGGCGGAACCTCTACGTCGAGTGGGAAGTATCCATGCGTGCTTGCCTCACGCATCCGACCCGCAACCACCGCATCGAGGAGCGTATGCGCATCTTCGCAGCCGGCTCTCTGGTCGCCTCCGCCGCTGTGCTTACCATCTCGTGCACCGACACCACCAGCATCCCCACGGGCTCGCTCACTCCCATCCGAGCCAGCGTGACCAACGCGAGCGCCACGCCGCGAAGTCACCCGAACAGCGAGAAGTACCGTGACTCGGGCTTCCATCCGGTGACCGGTAGCTCGGGTTTGGCCACCGTGTCCGCGCGCGCGCTGCTCGACAAGTCCGGCAGAACCGACGTCGAGGTCACCACGGGGACATTCGACGGAGGGGCCGGACCCGGCTGGCTCGCCAACGTCCAGGTGAAGGCATTCAGTCCGTCCGGCACTCTGGCATTTACGGACAACTACAGTGGTTCGTCGAGCACCGCGAATTTCCCGTACACGACTGTGCCACACGGGACGAATTTGCAGGTGCAAAACGTGGTGCGAGGTATCGATGGCCCGCGGGCGGACGTCGTGACGGTCGCGACGACCGTGTATTTGCGCCCGGATCTCATCGCGTCGCGGCTCGACGGGCCCTCCAGCGCGCCAGTCGGCGCGGCGGTGAATCTCCAGGGATACATTCTCGAGCGGAACGGCGAGGTGGGCGCTCGCGCCGACTGCGTCCTCTACGTGGACGGTGTGGCCGCCGACCGCGCCACGGGCATCTGGGTCGATGCGGCCGGCATGGTCTCCTGCGCCATGACGCACGTTTTCACGGAGGCTCGGGACTACGCGCTCGAGCTGCGCGTCGAGGCCGTGAACCCGCGCGATTTCGATGACAGCAATAACAGCGTCACTCGGTCCATTACCGCGGTCGCGCCGAGCGGCTTCTCCACGTACAGCTTTCAGGCTTGGGACGCCACAAACAGCGGGTGGTGGCGTTACGTCTCGACGCTCACGCTGTGGGACGGCACGGTCCAGACGTGGGATCAGACCCACACGCGCGAGGGACCGTGGCAGAATACCAGTATCAGCGGCTTGATTCCTCGCGCGTTCGACTACACCGCGCCCATCAGACTTCGGGGCGAGGTCAGCACGAACGGGGCGACGGTGAACGCCGTCGACATCACGTATCCGCCGCTCGACTTCGTGGATTGGCAGGAGGGCTATTGCGGCAGCACGTACGATTTCGCGACCAGCTCCATCACGTACATCTGTGTCTACACGGCCGGTCGCCTCGACGGCTACACGTACGTGCAGTATGACTGGGGTGGCGCGGAGGTCCACTACACTAGCAACACGTACGTCTATTACTGGGACCCGAGCGGGCAATTGCATGAGAGCTGGTATTCCGAGGACTACATGGACTCGCGGCCGATGGTCACCATGGGGCCGGACGTCTCCGGCTGGCTGTCAGTTCAGGGGGTCAACGACGCAGAGGCTACGAGTGCGCAGGCGACGGTGCGGCTCGAACCCGTGGATCTCCGCTGGGACTTCACAGATCCACGCTGCTCCACAGTTCCCGCCACAAGCGGATGTTTTGACCTGCACGATCACACCTACGGCCAGATGGGTTGGGTGAGCTACGGGGAGTGGCCGCCATATCAGCCGTGAGCAACGAGTAGGGGCGCAGCACGCTGCGCCCCTACCTCGCGGCTCCTCCACGTTAAGTCTTCAGTAATACCTCGCGGGCAGCTTCTCCCATACGAAGCGCTGAAAAACCATACCCTTTGACGGAGAAGTCGCCTATGTCATCGCAAAGCATGACCGGCATCCCCGGAGCGCATGAGGTTCTCTCGCCTGAGAAAATGGACCTGCGCGCGCACGCGCTTGCCGTGCGACTCGAGCAGGGCGCCCGCACCCTCGCGATGCTTGCAAGCCGCCTCACCGACGCCGAATGGCAGACCCGAATCCCCAAGGACGGGCGGAAGATCGGCGTCGTCGTGCATCACGTCGCGACGATGTATCCGCTGGAGATCGAGCTGGCGCAGAGGCTCGCCGCCGGCAGGCCGGTCGAGGGCGTCACCTGGGAGATGGTGCACGCCATGAATGCCAAACACGCCGCCGAGTACGACACAGTCACGAAACAGGTGGCGCTCGATCTGCTCGCCCAGAGCAGCACGGCCGCCGCGGCCGCCATTCGGGCGCTGAGCGACGAGCAGCTCGATCGCGCCGCGCCGGTGTCGCTCAATTCCGACGCGCCGCTCACGTGTCAGTTCATGCTCGAGGACCACGCCGTGCGGCACAGCTTTCATCATCTCGCGACAATACGCGCGGCGCTGAAGCGGTAAACGTTGCTGAAAACACACGACCCTCCGCGCCGGTGAGCTGGTGCGGAGGGTCGAGTACTTATGAAAGGTGCTTGGGCTCTCCGTAGATGAAGTTGTCCGCGACCACCAGATCGACAGCACCGCCGGCGGAGATGTCGTTCGTCCCCGCTCCCAGGACTCCCGTTCCGAGCGTGATGCGAACCCGCGCGACGATCGCCTCCGGGAATGCGGCGCCGACGAACGACAAGCCGGCGGCGTCGGAGCGCACGGGGGCGGAGACCCTGCCGAGACTCTGGCCGTTCACATCGAAGAACTCGATCGTCGAAGCGGCCGCGACATCCACATCGCTGAACACCACCCCGAAACCCGTGACCTCCGCCGGCGTCGGCTGCCCGGCGACCTGGAAGTCCACATCCATCACATTGCTGGCGACCGGCGAAAATATCTTCGTCGGGCTGAAGGCATTGAACTCGGCGGCATAGTTCGCATTCACCTCGGCAAACTTGAGGCTGTCATTACGAAAGCCGGTCCCTGGAGTCGTGAACACGGCACCGGACTTCACGTTCGTGTTGAAGAAGGCCGCGGGAAAATCGTTGCGGTTGTTGAACGGGTTGGCGCCGGCCCCGTCCCATGAGATTTCGCGGCGCCCGGCCACCTGCTCGCCCGCCGTGCCTCCGTTCGACGGATCGCCTAACAGCGTGCGGAATTCGGCGACCTTCGCGGCGACATCTCCCGTCGCGGATATGACGGTTGGTACAGGGGGCGGCGTCACGGGGTTGGTGACGGTCTTGTCATTGCACGCGGCGATCGCGACCAACGCGAGGACGCCCGCGAGGGTACGGCTGAGAGCGTACGGCATAAGTGATTGTCCTTTTGTAGTGTGGGATGTTAGGGGCGCACCACGACCGTGCCGCTCATGGCGTTGCCATGCACGATGCAGTCGTAGCGGTAGGTCCCTGCGGTATTGAACTGTACGGAGTACGTCCCGGCGCCCGTCAGCGTGCCGCTGCTTACAAACGCCGGCGTCCCGATGGACCGCACGCTGTGCGGCAGGCCGCCTGTCCAGGTCCACGTCACCGTCGCACCGACGGCAATCGTATCGAGGGCCGGAATCTTTCCGGTGTGGCGGCTCACGAACTCGATGTTGGGTCCCACCTTCACCGACCCAACCGGACTCCCATCACCACCGCCGCCGCCCCCGCCCCCGCCGCCACCGCCAGGCCCGTACGCGCTGCTGCACGCCGCGAGGCCTGCCAGCACCATCGTGATAAAGACTGCCTGAATCCTGCGCATGAAATCCTCCCGTATCTGGTTCGGGCTCGACGAGCCCGTAGTGAGTGGGAGGAAACGTGTGGGGGAGGACTTACTGGGGACTTAACGGCGGCGCTTAAACGCTAGGTCGAGAGCAGCCTCCGATAGAGTTGCGTTGTTTCCGGTTGAGGCTTTGCCTCGAGCTGTCTGTCGAGCAGCCGCTCCATCCGCTGGTAGAGCTGCTGGACCTGCGACCGCTCGCCGAGCCGCGCGTGACAGGTCATGAGGCCGCGGTAGGCCCGTTCATCGAGCTCGTCACGCGCCACCAGGCGGCGCCAGGCGTCGGCCGCTTCCGGCCAGTGCTCCTCTTTCATGTGCCGCTCGCCCAATGCGGTGAGTGCGCCCACGTATTTCTGCCGGAGCCGGTCGCGCAGCTCGAGATGCCAGTCGCCGACGACCTCGTTCTCGAGGAAGTCGCCGCCATAGAGTGTCAGGGCACTCTCTAGCAGCGCCGCATCGCCGTTCGTCTTGAAGCGCGCCAGGCCCGCCGTGACGTCGCGCTCGAACCGGCCGGCGTCGAAGTCCACCGCGGCCTGCGTATCCACGGCGTACTGCTCGTTCGCGAGCCTCACCCAGTGCGTCCCGCCCAGCGTTTTGCGCAGGCGGTGCAGAATCACGTGAAAGTTGTTGCGCACCTGTTCGATCGAGGCATCGGGCCAGAATGCGAGTCCCACTTGCTCGCGCGTGCGGCCGTCCGGATAGCACAGGAGCAGGAACAACAGCTCGCGCGGCTTGGCCGAGGTCCAAGCGAGAGGCACACTGGCCAGCTGGATCTGTACCGGTCCAAGTGTTCGGACCGTCAGCGTACGAGCAGTACCGTGTGCCGGAGACGCGACAGGCGGCGACGGCTCCGCATCAGGCACGCGCGGAATCGACTCGAGCGCATACTCCACCAGCTCAGGGAGCGTCATGCTGCGCTGCTGTGGCGTCGACGCGCCGAGGGCCTGGAATTCCTTCTCTTCTTGTAAGGACCATAGGGCGCCGATCTCATCGCGCTGCTCGCGCACGACCGCGAGAATTTGCGCGGCGCGCTCGGGGCGGCCGGCGAGATGGGCGTGCTGGGCCAACCCCTCCAACGACCAGAAGCAGCCCAATACGTCGCGATTGTCGGCATGAACCCGCAGCGCCCGCTGCAGGTCCACGGCCGCAGCCTCGAGGTGGCCACGCTGCAGCTTGAGGCGTCCGAGCATCGTCAGCGGGAACGCGATTGCCGCTGGGTGGCCCAGCGCGCGACCGATGGCGTGGTCCTCGCCCAACAGCCGCTCGGCCAGGTCGAGGTTGTGTTGATTCATCGCCAGCATGCCCTGCCAGAACAGCCCGAACGCCAACAACACGCTGCCTGGGGCATGCGCCCGAGCCAGACTCGTGGCCTCGACGAACAGCCGCTCCGCTGCCATAGGGTCGGGTGTGGAGACGCCGTGGAAGATCAGCGCGTACGACAGATGCCATGGGTCGTTCTGATCGCGCAACAGCGCCACGGCGCGCGCTGCATGGGGCCCTACCTGATCGAGCGCGCCCGTCAAATACGCGATCATGGCTGCGGCAGCGTAGGCTTTTCCCGCGTCGAGCGGCGGCGCCTCATCCGCGTGCGCGAGCGCAGCCTGCAACCGGTTCCACCCCTCGCGGAAATGGCCGCGCGCGTACCAGTGCCAATGCAGCGCCGCACATAGCCGCAGCGACGTGGAGTAGTCTCCGGTCTCGTGCGCCCAGTCACCCGCGGCTCGAAAGTTTCCTTCCTCGGCGACGAGCCTCGCGGTCAACTCGGGTTCGCTCGCGCCGCCGAATGTGTCGCGTTCACGCGCCGCCACCAGCTCCGTGAAGAACAGCGCGTGGCAATGCCGCGTAGCGGCAACTTCGTTCGCGGCGGCGAGCCGCTCCTGCGCATACTGGCGGAGCGTTTCGAGCAGGCGATAGCGCGCCTCGCCCTGGGCCGCTTCCATGACCACGAGCGATTTGTCCACTAGCGACGACAGGACGTCGAGCACGTCGTCGCCTTCGCAGATCGCTTCGACGGCGTCGAGCGAGAACGTCCCGGCAAACACGGACAGGCGCCGAAACAGCTCCGCCTCGGCAGGCGTGAGCAGGGCGTGACTCCAGTCGATGGTTTCCCGCAGGGTGCGGTGGCGCTGCACGGTCGAGCGGCCCGATGTGGTGAGCAACGTGAAGGCGTCGTCGAGGCGGGCCGCGATCTGCCTGGGCGCGAGGACGCGCACTCGAGCGGCGGCCAGCTCGATCGCGAGCGGAATGCCGTCCAGCCGGCGGCAGATCTGCGACACCGCCGGCGCATTCGCATCATCGACGACGAAGGAGGGAAGGGCCGCGCGCGCGCGTTCCAGAAAGAGCCTGCCGGCTTCGGAGCTCAGCACTTCCGGGAGGCTCGTATGGGTGGGCAGTGAGAGTGGCGGCACCAGCCACGCTTGCTCGCCCGGTACCCCCAATGCCTCGCGGCTCGTGGCGAGGATGCGGACGATGGGGCACCCCTTGAGCAGCTTCTCCACGAGCTCGGCGCAGGCGTCCACGAGGTGTTCGCAGTTGTCGAGGATCACGAGAGTGGTCCGCTCGCACAGGCGGTGCACCATCGTCTCGACCGCCGAGCGGTCCCCTTCTTCGCGATACCCGAGGGCCGCGGCGACGACCTGCGGCACGAGCGCGGGGTCCGACAGGCTCGCCAGGTCGACCCAGCCGCTCGCCTCGAAGTGGAGCGCAACGCGGGCCGCGACCTCGGCGGCGAGCCGTGTCTTTCCGGCGCCGCCGACCCCGGTGAGCGTCAATAAGCGAGTGGATTGCAGCAGGTCGTCCACGGCCGCGATTTCTCTTTCGCGTCCGATGAACGTCGTGAGTTGTACCGGGCGGCTCGCGGTCGCGGCTTGAAACGAACCGGATGGCCGCGGCGCCGGAGCCGTCGTCATGCGGAGAATTCTAACTGAACGCCCGCTCGACTGCCGCCCGAATCCCGGCCAC
>Ga0137418_10006272_pt1 | contig 10940 bp, 11 predicted proteins | sample CZODoug3_1_2_16f_FD_122242 | JGI IMG/M metagenome (GOLD analysis project Ga0137418, IMG submission 122242) | Vadose zone soil fungal communities from Angelo Coast Range Reserve, California, USA - CZODoug3_1_2_16fungal (Hybrid Assembly) | ecosystem: Environmental > Terrestrial > Soil > Vadose... | reverse complement strand
CGTCCTGGCCACCGACGAGATTGGTAAGACCTACCGCAACCGCCGGGTGGTCAATGGAGTCAGTCTTAGGGTCGAGCAGGGCGAGGTAGTGGGCTTGCTTGGGCCGAACGGCGCAGGGAAGACTACATCGTTCTACTCCATCGTAGGTTTGGTTCCGCCAGACACTGGCCGGGTGCTCTGGGATGACGAGGACATCACCGACGTCCCTATGTATCTACGGGCGCGGGAATACGGCATCAGCTATCTCCCCCAAGAGCCTTCGATCTTTCGCAAACTGACCGTAGAGGAGAATATCCTCGCAGTATTGGAAGCTCAGCCGATTTCGTGGCATGAACGCCGCGAAAAGCTAGAGCAGTTGATGGAGAAGCTGGGCCTGGAACATGTGCGCAAGAGCAAAGGCTGGGCGTTGTCGGGAGGCGAGCGGCGAAGAGTTGAGATTGGGCGCGCGCTCAGCATCAATCCCGCCTTTATTTTGTTGGACGAACCATTTTCGGGAATCGACCCGATTGCCGTACTGGATTTGCAGAAGATCATCAGCGACTTGAAGGCGAGCGGCATTGGCATCTTGATCACGGATCACAACGTGCGCGAGACCCTCTCGGTTACAGATCGCGCGTACATCCTGATTGAGGGCCGCATTTTTCGTTCGGGCTCGCCAGAAGCTTTGGGGAGCGACCCGGAGGTGCGGCGGCTGTATCTGGGCGAAGGTTTCTCAGCAGCATAAACAAGCAGATTGTTCATTCCCACCCACAAGTAACAAGAAGTCACGCTACTTTGGGTAGTGTCGCGACCGGCGGCGGGAAGATATGCTGAGAATGGTCGTAAGAGGAAAGCGAAAATCGAAAGGCATAGCGATTGAATGGGTAGTCTGAAACACAATCTGAGCCTGCGGGTGTCACAACGGCAAATCCTGACCCCAGGGCTGGTGCAGATGGTCAGCGTCCTTGCGCTCAATAAGCTTGAGCTGAAGGACATGATCAACGCCGAGATTGTGGAAAATCCCGTTCTGGAAGAGCTGGAGGATTCGGTACCACTGCTCGACCAGGCCACCGGGCGCGAGGAGGAACGGGCTGCGGCCGCGGCTGCGGAGACCGTTCCTGAAAAGAAAGACCCGTTTGATGAAATCGATTTTGGCTCGTACTTCCAAGACTACCTCGACCCCGGCTACAAGAGCCGTGCGGAAATGGAAGAGATTGAGCGGCCCTCGTTTGAAGCCTTTCTTTCGAAAGCGCCCAATCTCACCGACCATTTGATGTGGCAACTCGGCTCGCTGAGCTTGAGCCCGCCTGTTCGTGAAGCTGCGGAAACCGTCGTTGGCAATCTGAACGAAGACGGATACTTGCTGGGTACGGACGAAGAGTTATTGGGTTTGGAACAAGCTTCGTTTGAGATTGTTCCCGAGGAGAAAGTTCGAGGCGGCGCGAAAGCGGCAATAGGGAACCCTGCGTTAGCGAATCCTGAGCTGGCCGAAGCGGAAGGCGGAGTAATTCCCGATCTGGCCGCGTCGTCGGCGTTTGACTATCTTTCGAACTATTCCGCTCAGACCGCGCTCGATTCTGCCGTTTCCGCCGATGCGTTTTTTCCGGGTGTCCTGGTTCCGGCGATCGACATGAACGCCGCAACCGCCGTTGCTGCACAAATGAATTCGGCGCAAGCCGGAGCTGCGACGGCTCCTGCGCAAGAAGCCGCCGCTGCGGGCAAAGCGCCGTTCAAACACGAGTTCCGTGTCAACTTCAATCGCGAACAATTGTACGAAGCCATCGCGGTCGTACAGCAGCTCGATCCTCCCGGCGTAGGCGCACGCGACCTCCGCGAATGCCTCCTGGCGCAGATTCACGCGCTACAGCAAATCCGGGGGCAGCACAAAGACGAAGATTTTGCGGCTCACGCGCAGTTGCTCACCGACGCTGAAAACGTCGTCGACCAGCATTTGCATGCGATGCAGCTTAAGAACTACAAAGAAATCGCCCGCGCCCTTGGCCGTCCCGCCGACGCCATTACGCAGGTGCTGGAACTGATTCGCACGCTCGATCCCAGGCCCGGGCTGCGCTATAACGCTGTCAACGCCCGCCTCATCGAGCCCGATGTTGCATTTGTGAAGCAAGGCGACGAATGGCTCGTGATGTTCAACGACGACGACGTGCCGCAGTTGCGCCTCAACCCCGGCTACAAGAAGCTGATGAACCGCGACGAGGCCGAGCGCGATGTCCGCAACTACGTGAAAGAGCGCTACAAATCGGCCATCCAGCTCATCAAGAACATCGAGCAGCGCAAACAGACCATCCTCAAAGTCTGCCTGTCGATTCTGGAGCGCCAACACGAATTTCTCGATCTCGGCATCGATATGCTGAAGCCGATGATGATCAAGGAAGTCGCCGAAGAGATTGGCGTGCATCCATCCACCGTAAGCCGCGCCGTGGCCAACAAATATGTCCACACCCCGCAAGGCGTTTTCGAGCTGCGCTATTTCTTTTCGGAAAGCGTGCAAGGCCCGGAAGGCGGCGGGACATCGCTGCTGATCCTGAAACGCCGCGTGAAAAAACTCATCGAAGACGAAGACCCCGCCAAGCCGCTCACTGACGACCAAATCACCGCTATCCTGCAAGGGCAGGGAATTCAAGTGACGCGCCGTACCGTCGCGAAATACCGCGAGGATATGAAGATTCCCAGCACGCACCAGCGGCGGGTGAAGAAGAAGTAAGCGAGGACAAGGGCTTCAGCCTTGAATTTCGGGCGGAAACCTGCGATCTTTAAGAATTGTTCCCCGTCTACAGTTCGAGCCGCAGACGGGGTGTTGAATTGCTGAGTTTAGCCGTTAGGGCGGTACAACGGTTACTTCCACCGTCGGACCGTTAGCAGTGAAGCGTACAGTAACTACGATCTTCATTGTGTTCCGCCTTTCTCTTGCCGCGCGGTGTTAACCCAGTGCGCGGTTCGTATTTGCATCCAAACTCATCTCTTCCCGTGGCGGATCTGGCCAGGTAGTTTGTGGCGCCCGAGCTTCGTGGAGAATGGCTGATTGTCCGCAGAAGCAGTTTCAGTATCCCTGTACATAACTGCCGCAGTTTTCGCTGGGTCAAAGGGCTTTTCAGCTAGCGCTCTTTGAAGCGGGCTCATCCACTGGTAACCAACCGTCTGTCCTTGCTCATTCTTGACGGTTCGGACTTCGCCTTGTTCCTCCAGGCGTCTCAATGTATTGTGAATTGGAACGAGCTCTTGCTTATATTTCGAAAGATCGAATCCCATCTCCAGTAATCGGTCTCGTATCGTAGGCGCAGCAAGAGGGCAATTAAATATTTGGAGCACGTTACGGATTGCGTCCGTGAAACTAAGTTTCATAGCTGTCGCAATTTGGGGACTCACCCTGAGATCCAGGTCGGTGGGCAGTTCGCCGCTTCGTTCTTCGGCGACGACGGTCAAGCTATCGGCAACACGCTTCCAATCGACGATCTCTTTGTCGATTCGGGTGCGTTCACTGACGAGCTCGGTCAGTTTCGTTCTCGCCTTGGCGAGGGCTTCTTGAATCGGGTCAGTCATTGGGAATTTATTATGCATAAAAAGAGTAAATAAAGCAGGCAAATTATACTACAAATAAAGGTAAACAGAGCCTATTTTCGCCGATATGCAGGTGCCGGGATTCTTCGCTCCACGCATTTTATTAGGGAATTTCAAAAATATGACTATAATGACTATGGTGATCTTTTGAATCGGAGGATGGCGAATGGGTACACAAAAGTGGACCGTAGCTGAAGCCAAAGCGAAATTCAGTGAAGTCATCGAACGCGCTGCGTCCGAAGGACCGCAGACCATTACCCGCAACGGCCATGAAGCCGCCGTTGTGGTGGGCGCGGAGGAATGGCGACGCAAAACCAAGCGCGTCGGCACGTTGGTGGAATTCTTTGCGAACTCCCCGCTGCGAGGATCGGGTCTCAAGCTGCGGCGGATCAAGGATCGTCCCCGGAAGATTGATCTGTGAACTTCCTTCTGGACACAAATGCGGTTTCGGAATTGATGAAGCCACAACCGAATGCGGGTCTGATCGCTTGGCTGGAAGCGATCGATGAAGATCGGCTTTTTCTCAGTGTAGTTTCTGTGGCTGAACTGCGGTACGGGATCGAGCGTATGGCCGATGGCAAGCGCCGTAGCCGACTTGAGCAATGGCTGCAAGGTGAATTGCCGCTGCGATTTGAGGGCAGACTCCTACCTGTCGACGCCGTTGTAGCTGACGCCTGGGGCCGCACGGTATCTCGCAACGAGCAGGTAGGCCATCCGATCAGTACGATCGACGCTTTTCTGGCGGCAACCGCGGAAACGCATGACATGACGTTGGTGACACGCGATGTTTCGGATTTCTCGCTACTGAAGGCCGTGCTCAATCCATGGACTTAGGGAAAACCGCCCGCCCTGTAGTTGACGCGACAAGGACCGGCACAGCGGATAATTGAGTCTGGCTGCGTTCAACGTTTCTTTGAAGCGAGTATGCTCCCCATCCTCAAAAGGGCGGGAAGCGATCCCTCGTTCCCCAGCATTCAACGTCGTCGCTCCAAAACACTGGCCCATCCTCGTTGGTCTGAACCAGGCGGGCACCTTCCGCAATCCTGAATTGGAGATAGGGCCAAGTCGAGGACGTCTTCTTGTGATTTCTTAGCGCGCCTATCGTCAGTTGGGCCCATTTCTGGCAGTCGCGTGCGTTGTGCGGATTAATGGCGTTGAGCGGGTCCTGCGCCTTCGTGGTGAAATAGTTGTAAGTCCAGAGCCCTACCGGCTCAAAATTGCCATCCGAGTTCATAATCTGCATCTCGATCACGAGCGGCAGCGGATTCGGAATCATTAGCAAGACGGCGGGATCGTCGCGCCAAGTTCAGTTCTCTGCGAAGCTGATTTGCTGACCAGATTCCTTCGGCAGGGTCCGCTCAATTCTTGAGCGGATGAGGAGGCTTCCAAAGATCCGTTGCCAATCTCTGGAAGTAGCACCAACGAGCCTCCCGCGTTGCGGAAAAGCGTGTACTCTACAGGTGTCACCGTGCCGTGGCGAATCCTGACTTGGCATCACGATTTGAGTCCGAGATCCAACAAGAACGGAGGACGCCGTGAACGTGGAATACACCGGCAGGCATTTTGAGATTACTCCTGCCATCAAGAAGAACGTTGAAACCGGCCTGCATAAAATCAAGAAAATTCTAGGTGGAGCGTTTGAAGCCAGCGTGATCCTGGCGCTGGAAAAGCATCGTCACAAGGCGGAAATCACGATTACGCCGCGCAATGGGACGATAGTCGGAGCTGCAGAATCAACCGAGATGGTGATGGCGGTCGGCGAGGCGCTGGGGCATTTGGAAAAGCAGGCGCTGAAGCATCGCGCTCGCTCGCGGACCAAGACGCGGCATCCGAAGGACGTGAAAAATTGGGACTTGGCCACCAACGTGGCCCGCAACGGCGTGGAAGACAATGCGCCAGCGGGAATTCTTCCCGCGGGGAAGAATGGGTCTACCGTACCCCTGGTTGTGCATAAGTTTCAAGCTAAGAGCAAAGCCTCCGAGGTGCACGTGGTGCCAGCAGCGGATTCGGTGGCGATGCGTCCGATGACACTGGAAGAAGCCGTGAAAGAAGCGCACTTTCGCGACCGGGACGTTTTTGTCTTCCGCGACCGCAAAGGTAAGGTTAAGATTCTCCACCGCACTCGCGATGGGAAGATGGAATTGATCGAAGCGCCTTGAGTCGCCCGGTCTTTCCAAGCACCCGTCAAGACCCAACACGCTAGACTCGGTACCGGTATTGGAAGTGTTTGCCGGGGGTAGTGCAAGCCAGGGGCCTGTCCCTTGGGTCAGTGCGGTTACCGGACCGGTCGGCATTGTAAGTGATTCTCCCAGAGTCGCTTAGTGCAATACCTTCCGTAACTTGTTGATTCTGCTAGCGCAGATTTACTGTCTTTTCAGGCAATTCATCCTCTGGCCGTCGAGAACTCTCCCTAAGCTCTTGGTGGGAAAGCACTTAGGTTCGTGGATTTCCCCTTAGGAGGCATGAATGAAGTCGACTGCAAATAAAGGACTAGCAGTGCTCGCGGTGGTGGTGTTCGTGGCAGGATCGGCGGTGGCAGCGAATTTTGTGTTGCGGTGGACCGGTCACGGCATGAATCTTAGCGTTCCAGAACCGCTAAGCTTGGCATTGGCAGGAGTCGCATTGGTTTGGCTCAGTCAAAGCCTGGTGCGGAAGTTCGGCAAGGCTTAAAGGGCTTCATAGCAAGTTTCCAGAAAAGGCGCCTCTCGAGGCGCCTTTTGATTTTAGGACGAAATGCTAACATCGCTGCATGGCCTTGCGGAAAATCTCAGGCAACCTGAAGAAGGAAATAAGGAGAGTGCGAACGCCACGGACGGAAAGGCGCCCTCGGCATGAGGAGAAAGCTCCAGAGAAACGTGCGACTGAGCTAGTCATTATTACCGGCATGAGCGGCTCGGGAAAGGCGTCGGCGCTGAAAGCGTTTGAAGACCTGGGCTACTACTGTTCGGACCATCTGCCCGTCGACCTGACGCCGCAATTCGCCAAGCTGGTGCTGGAATCGAAGGAGATTGAGCGCGGCGCGCTGGTGGTGGACGTGCGTGAGGGCAATGCTCTGGAGAAGTTTCCCAAGATTCTGAAGGAAGTTCGGAAGCTGTTGCCAGTACGAGTGGTCTACCTGGAGGCGAGCGATCCAGTGCTGTTGCGGCGCTATAGCGAGACCAGGCGGCCGCACCCACTCGGGACGGATGCGCCGGTGCGCTCGTCGCTCAAGGCGGAGCGTAAATGGCTGGGACCGATTCGGAAGCTGGCGGATATTGTCATAGATACTTCGAAATTCAACGTCCACGAACTGCGGGCGCATGTGTTGGAGCAGTTCACCAAGAAGACGACCGGCAAGGGAATGTTGGTCTCCGTGGTGAGTTTTGGCTTTAAGCAGGGAGTCCCGGACGACGCAGATCTGGTGTTTGATGTGCGCTTCTTGCCAAATCCGCACTTTGTTCCGGAATTCAAACCGCTGACGGGCAGGCATCCCAAAGTGGCGGCGTATATCCGGTCATTTCCTCAAACGCAGGAGTTCTTGCGTCGCATATCAGAGATGATGATTTACCTGATGCCCCACTACGTGCGCGAGGGGAAGAGCTATTTGACGATTGCCATCGGCTGTACCGGCGGGCAGCATCGCTCAGTAATGATGTCGGAAGAACTAGGAAAGTCGCTGCGGAAGGCAGGATACCGCGTGAAGGTCTCGCATAGGGACATGCCGAAGTAGGGGTGGTTGACACCCAACCCTGCTGACCTTCGCAGGCGAGAAGCCGTTCCCGAACCCTTGTCAGAGTAGAATAGCGGTTTGCATCGATCCTTGGGCAAATCCGGCGGCGGCGCATGAAGCAAAGGACGCGGCTCTTGCGCTATCTGGTTCCCTATTGGTGGCAGCTCATTCCGGGGTTGCTCCTGATGGCTGGAGTAGGGCTGCTGGATGCTTTTCGCGTCCTGTTGATGCGGCCCGTGTTTGACGGCGTTCTGAATCCCGGCGAAGTAACTCACACCATTCCGCTCTTCAAAATGCCCTGGACAGGGCAAGAAATTCATCTCGAGCGGTTTGTTCCCTCCCATTTTCAGAATGTTTGGACAGTCGTGGCGTTTTCGCTGGTCGCTTCTACGGTATTGAAAGCGCTGTGCGACTATGCGGGCACTTACCTCGTCAACTACGCGGGGTTCGGGATGATCACCGACCTGCGCGATGAACTGTACAACGCCACGCTCAAGCGGTCGGCCGCGTTTTTTCAGAAACACTCCACAGGCACGCTACTGTCTGCGCTGATTAACGACATCGAGCGCGTGCAGTATGCCATGTCGAGCGTGCTGGCGGAATTCCTGCAGCAGTTCTTCACCTTTATTTTTCTAGCGATTGTGGTGGTCGTGACCGGGAAGCGATTGGCGTGGATCCTGGTTTTGTTTATTCCCGTCATTCTGTATTCTGCGCGGAAGATTGGCCGGGAAGTGCGCACGACGACTCGCAGCGGGCAGGACAAACTGGCGGAGATTCAGAACATCCTGCACGAGACGATTACGGGAAACCGGATTGTTAAGGCTTTCAGCATGGAGAACTGGGAGATTACGCGCTATCGCGAGGCGGCGCGACGATTGTTCCGGGCGAACCTGCGATCGGTGGCAGCGGCGGCGCTGAGTTCTCCGTTGATGGATACGTTGGGCGCGATAGCAATTGCCCTGCTGTTGAAGCTCGGGCGGGAGCAGATTCTGCATCAGGCGCTCACCACTGGGTTATTCTTCGCCTTCATTATTGCGGTGTTCAAGATGTACGACCCAGTGCGCAAGTTTGCGCAGCTCAACAACAATTTCCAGCAGGCGGTGGGGGCATCCTCTTCGATCTTCAAGTTTCTCGACACGGACGACGAAGTGAAGGAAAAGCCCGGGGCGGCCAAGCTGGGTGAGTTCCGCGAGTCGATTCGCTTCGAAAACGTCGGGTTCTCTTACCGGGCGGATGGCGACGAGGCGAGGGAAGTGCTTCACGGTATCAACCTAGAAGTCCGGCGCGGAGAAGTTGTGGCGGTGGTTGGTTCGAGCGGTGCGGGCAAGAGCACGCTCGTGCATTTGATTCCGCGGTTCTTCGACGTGACCAGTGGCCGGCTCGCCGTCGATGGGCGCGACGTGCGCGACATCACGCTGGCTTCGCTGCGAGCTCAAGTGGGGATTGTGACGCAGGAAACTGTGCTATTCAACGACACTCTGCGCAACAACATCGCCTACGGGCAGCCGAATGTGCCACGAGACCGGGTGGAGGCAGCGGCCAAGGCAGCACTCGCGCATGATTTTATTCAGGCGCTTCCATATGGATACGATACGGTGATTGGGGAGCGGGGAGTCCGGCTTTCCGGCGGTGAGCGGCAGCGGCTAGCGATTGCGCGGGCGATCTTGAAGAACGCTCCCGTTTTGATTTTGGATGAGGCTACTTCAGCGCTGGATACCGAGTCAGAGTCTTTGGTGCAGGCGGCGCTGCAAAACTTGATGAGCGGGCGAACTGTGCTGGTGATCGCTCACCGGCTCTCGACGGTGCGGCGAGCCGACCGGATCGTGGTGCTAGAGGGCGGAACGATCAGCGACATTGGCGCGCATGAGGATTTGATACAGAAGTTGGGGACTTACCGACGCCTGTACGAACTTCAGTTTGAGGAAGTGAGCCCTTAAGGCTTCGTGCCGATCAGTCCACCACGGAGACACGGAGAAAAATATGGAAAAAGAAGGGATGTCGAGTTCAATTACCGCTCCTACCAAGTTACTAAAGGTTCCTCCGTGACACCGTGTCTCCGTGGTGAATTTTGTTCGAGGATAAGCGATGCCGATTCGATCCATGACAGGCTATGCGCGAGTGGCTGGGAAAGTTGAGGGCGGACGCGCCTTCACGCTTTCGCTGAAGTCCGTGAACCATCGATTTCTGGATCTGCAATTTCGGCTGCCCTCGGAGAGCGACGGACTGGAGATGAAGCTGCGTCGCGTCCTAAAAGAAAAAATGACTCGTGGGCATGTGGACGTAACCGTATCGCTGGACCGCGTGGGAGAAGACGGTGCCGCGGTCGAGCTTGTGGTGAACAAGGAGATTGTCGGCGGGTACGTGCAAGCGTTCCGCGCCGCGGCGAAGGAGTTTGGCGTTTCCGGCGAGCCGGACATGAACGCCATCCTGCGCGTGCCGGGGGCAATGGAGGCCGTCGCGCCGAAGGTTGGCGATGCCCTCGATGGTGCGGTGTTGGCTTGTCTGCCCGAGGCGCTGGAGCGGTTGAATGCTATGCGGGAGGAAGAAGGCTCGGCGACGGCGCGTGAATTACGGGATCGAATGGAGCGACTGCGCAAGGCAGTATTGGAAGTCGGAAAGTACCGGGCTGTGGTGCAGAAAGCCTATGTAGAGCGGCTGCAAGCGCGCATGACGGAACTGATCGGCGCACAAACGGATCCGACGCGAGTATTGCAGGAAGTGGCTCTATTAGCGGACCGGAGCGACATTCAGGAAGAACTGGTGCGCTTGCAAAATCACGTCGATCACTTTCTGGGATTGCTCGAAGAAGGCGGAGAAGCGGGCAAGCAGCTCGACTTCCTGCTGCAAGAAATGAACCGGGAAGCGAACACGATGCTATCGAAAACCTCCGGCTTGGCAGGCGAGGCGATGAAGATCACGGAGATCGGGCTGGTGGTGAAATCGGAAATCGAGAAATCCAAAGAACAGGTGCAGAACCTGGAATGACGATTGTCTACATTATTTCTGCGCCTTCTGGTTCCGGCAAATCTACGTTGGTCAATGAAGTCCGTCGGCTCGTGCCGGGCCTGGACTTTTCCGTTTCCTACACCACCCGCGCACCGCGAGGGAGCGAACAGAACGGTCGCGAATACTTTTTCGTCAGCCGTGCGGATTTTACGGCGATGATCCGAAGGGGCGAGTTTCTGGAGCACGCGGAAGTGTTCGGCAAGAACCTCTATGGCACACCGCGCCGCTTCCTGCGCGAGGCCACGCAGAAAGACCACGACCTGGTCCTGGACATCGATGTTCAGGGAGCGAAACAAGTTCGCCAGCAGCTGCCCGACGCCGTCAGTATTTTCATCCTCCCCCCCAACCGCGAGACCCTGGAGTGGCGCCTGCGTAATCGCAGCGAGGATGACGACGATGTAATCGAGCGCCGGTTGGTCACGGCCCGACGAGAGATTGCGAACTTCGGGGAGTACGACTATATACTAGTAAATGACCGACTGGAGCAGGCGGCGGACGAACTGAAAGCTGTGGTTCAGGCCGAGCGGCTGCTACGGGCGGGGCGGGAATTGACAGAAGAAGAGAAGCGGCTGGCGGTGATGGCGGAACGTTGCCGGTTGGTCAACATGCGAGAGCGGGCGCAGCTGATCGTAGATTCGTTTCTAGGTGGTGCAGGCTGAGAGGGCCTACA
>Ga0137418_10006271_pt1 | contig 10940 bp, 12 predicted proteins | sample CZODoug3_1_2_16f_FD_122242 | JGI IMG/M metagenome (GOLD analysis project Ga0137418, IMG submission 122242) | Vadose zone soil fungal communities from Angelo Coast Range Reserve, California, USA - CZODoug3_1_2_16fungal (Hybrid Assembly) | ecosystem: Environmental > Terrestrial > Soil > Vadose... | reverse complement strand
GGCCCGCCTGCTGGAGGTAGTCGGTCACCACCTTCGACCCGGGCGCGAGGCTGGTCTTCACCCACGGCTTCGTGCGCAGCCCGCGCTCCACGGCGCGCCGCGCCAGCAGCCCGGCGCCGACCATCACCTCGGGGTTCGACGTATTCGTGCAACTCGTGATCGCCGCGATCAACACGCTCCCGTGATGGATCTCCGACTCGGCCTTGCGGAACGCCGTCGCCGGCACCTGTTCCGGGGTGTCCGGCGTCGGATGCTGGTCGCGCATCTCCGATTCGCTCGGATCGACCCCGAGCCGGCGGTGGCCGTACGTGTGATCGATAAACGGGTGAACTTCTTTTGCCGTGTTCACGCGCGCCATCGTGCGCAAGTCCTCGGCTCGCTTGCCGAAGCCATTTTCGGTGATCGGTCGCGTGAACGCAGCAAGAAACTCCTTCTTCAAATGGGGCAAGTCGATTCGGTCTTGCGGCCGTTTCGGACCCGCGCCGTGATCGTCATGGTGGCGAGCGGCGTGATCGCCCGGAAAACCGGCAGTCTCGCGTCGGGAACGATGATATAGACGAAGCCCCGTTCGGGCAGCGGCCCTCGCGCCAATACGTAGGATGAGCCGGTCGGGATGTCAGGCCGCAGGTCGTCCGCTTTCTGGATCGCGATGAACTCGAGGTTCCAGCGGAGTACCTGGCCGACGTAGCGCTGCGGCTCGGCGCGCAGCTCGGCCGCGGAGACGCCCACCAGCACGCCGGCGGGCGCGGCCTGGAGGTCGCCGCTCCGCACCCACCCGTCGATCTCCACCCGCGTCCAGTCGCCCGAGCGCCCCAGCACGCGCAGCGGAGCGGAGGGCGCGAGCGTCCCCGTCGGCGCCCCCTCGGGCGCGCGGTACAGCACCGTGCGCCGCGCCGACTCGACGTGCGACGGATCGGGGGCAGCGGGACTCGTATCGGGTTGACCGACCCCGGGGCCATGCCCCGGCGGTGCAGCAGGCGCGGCCCCATGCCCCGAGACCCCCGTAACCCCGGGGCGCGGCCCCGGGGTCGGTCCACCCGAGTCGCTATCCGCCACGGCGTGCGACGACGCCACCAGGGCGACCGCCTCGACATCGCCCTTCTGCACCCAGCCCGTGCGGGTGACGTGCACCCACCGATCCGTGCCGCCGTCGCCGACCCGGGTGAGCAGAAACCCCTGCGGCAGCTTCCCGACCAGCGCGCCGGCGGGGGCCGAGCGCAGGTTCTCCTCGGGCACGCGGGTGACCGCCAGCTCGAAGCCGGCGCGCGGCGTCGGTCCCACCGACGTCGCGAAGATCCAGCCCTCGATGGTGACGGTGAGCCAGTCGCCCTGGGCATCGCCGCCCGCGACCTGCGCGCCCCGGGCGAGGCGCGCCAGGCGCTTGCCGCCCGCCTCCTGGAAGAACCAGGCGCCGTCGGTGGTGATGCGGTAGCGCGCTTGGGCGGCCAGCGACGCATCCGGCGCGGAGGGCCCGAGCCAGAAGACAACTGGTAGGGCGCGGAGGGCCCGACTAAATTGCATCGCTCTCAAATATGGCTAAGAGGGATGGGCCGCGCACCCCGGTCGTCTTGATCGTGCTCGATGGCTGGGGCTTCCGTCCCGGCCGCGAGGGAAACGCCGTCGAGCTGGGCGACACGCCCACCTGGCACCGCCTCTGGGCCAGGGCGCCGCACACACTGCTCGACGCCTCGGGACTTCCCGTGGGACTGCCCGCTGGACAAATCGGTAACAGCGAGGTCGGACATTTGAATCTCGGCGCCGGACGAGTGGTGCCGCAGGACATCGTGCGCATCTCGCAGACGATCGAGTCGGGGGAGTTCTTCCGGTTGCCGGCGCTCGTCGAGCTGTGCCGCGGCGTGAAGCGACGCGGCGGCACGCTCCACTTGATCGGCCTGCTCGGGAACGGCGGCGTGCACGCCCTCGATCAGCACCTCGTGGCCGCGATCGCGCTGGGCCACCAGCACGAGCTGCCGGTCGCGATCCACGCCTGGCTCGATGGGCGGGATACGCCACCGCAGTCGGCGCTCGGGTTCATGCAGGAGCTGCTCGAGGGAGTCGGGGATCCCCTCATCTCCACCGTCGTCGGCCGCTATTACGCCATGGACCGCGACAAGCGCTGGGAGCGGACCAAGATCGCCTACGACGCCATGGTCCACGGGGTGGGCGCGCCCGCCCCCGACCCGGTCGCAGCGATCCGCGCGGCATACGAAGCGGGGGAGACGGACGAGTTTGTGAAACCGCGAGTGATCACGGGGACGCCGCGCATCCGCAGCGGTGACGGCGTGTTCTGCTTCAACTTCCGCGCCGACCGCATGCGGCAGATCGTACGGGCCTTGGCACTCGACGGCTTCGACGCGTTCGACACCGGCACGCGGCCGTCGGTCGATCTCGTCACGATGACGCAGTACGACGAGACGTTCCCCTTCCCGATGGCGTTCGGGCCGATGGTGCTGTCGCAGATCGTCGCGCAGGTGTTGTCCGACCACGGCAAGACGATGTTTCGCACCGCCGAAACCGAAAAGTACGCGCACGTCACCTACTTCTTCAACGGCGGCCTCGAGACGCCGTACCCCGGCGAGGAGCGGCTGCTCGTGCCCTCGCAGAAGGTGGCGACGTACGATCTCATGCCGGAAATGAGCGCGGCCGGCGTGACCGACGTGCTCTGCAAGGCGATCCGCGCTCGCCACCACGACTTCATCCTCTGCAACTACGCCAACGGGGACATGGTCGGTCACTCCGGTGTACTACCCGCGGCGGTCAAGGCTGTCGAGACCGTGGACCAGTGCCTCGCGCGCGTCTTGGAGAGCGCCGAGCCGGCCGGCGCCACGCTGCTCATCACCGCGGATCACGGCAATTGCGAGCTGATGATCGACCCGACGACCGACGGCCCGCACACCGCCCATACCACGAACCCCGTCCCTTTCCTTATTGTCGGGGACGACGCCACCACCCCGCTCCGGCACGGCGGCGCCCTGCGCGACGTCGGGCCCACGGTGCTACGGATGCTGGGGCTCGAACCGCCGCCCGAGATGACGGGGCGGGATCTGAGAGAGGTTACATGACGTTACGACGCTACGTTGTACGTGTGCTTCGCCCCGCCGTCGGAGCCATCGTATGGCTTAGCGTCGTAGCGTCCTACAACGCCGCCACCGCCCAAGTCGGCCATGAGCCGAGTCACTCACCCTACCACGATGTCCGCCGCGGCGGCGTCGGCGTGATCACCTTCGGCTATCTGGGCGGCTCGCGGGGAGGCCCGGGGGTCGGAATTTCGGATGGGCCGACCGGCGGGCTGCGTTACGAGGTGGCCTTCGGAAACGCGCTGGGCGCCTCGCTCGGGATCGCCTACGCGCAGACGACGCGGTTCGTCGTGGACCCGACCAAGGACTCGCTGTCGCGGCGGACCGGGCCTTTCGATACCGACGTGGTGCTCGCCGACGTGGGGCTGCAGCTCGCCCTCACCGGTCGTAAGACGTGGCACGGCTTCGCGCCCTACGTGGGCGGCGCGCTGGGCGTGGCGATCGGCGGCGGGTCACCGCCCGATCCGAGCAGCTACGACTTCGGCACCAAGCTCACCGTGGCGCCGGGAGCGGGGCTGCGCTGGTATCCCGCGCGGCGCGTGTCGGTCCGGACCGATTTCCGGCTCGTGTTGTGGCGGCTCAAGTACCCCCTCGACTACAAGCAGCCGTCCCCCATCGACGGCAGCCGGGTGCTGCCGCTCACCGCCCCCCTCACGGAGTGGACGGCCCATCCCTGGATCACGATCGGCCTGGGGTGGACTTTCTAGGGGAGGGACTGCGGCGCGCCCTCGCCCTCTTGCTCGGGGGCGACGCCGAAGTGAGCGGCGTCGTCTTCCTCACCTTGAAGGTCGCCGTCACGGCCACGCTGACCGCGTGCGCCATCGGTCTCCCGCTCGGCTTTTTCCTGGCGACCCGTCCGTTCTGGGGCCGCCGCGCCGCATTCACGCTCGTCAACACGGCGCTTGCCTTCCCCACCGTTGTCACCGGATTGCTGCTGTTCGGCCTCCTGTCCCGGCGCGGGCCGCTGGGGGGCCTGGGGTGGTTGTACACGTGGCAGGCGATTGCGCTCGGCGACGTCTGCATCGCGCTTCCCATTGCTGCGGCGCTGTCCGCCGCCGCAGTGCAAGGAGTGGACCCGCGGATCCGCCGCACCGCCCAGACCCTGGGCGCCTCGGCGTGGCGCACGGCGTGGGCGGTCGCGCGCGAAGCACGCTTCGCTCTGGCGGCGGTGATCACCGCCGCCTTCGGTCACGTCATCGCGGAGATTGGCTCCGCCATGATCGTGGGCGGCAACATCCGTGGCTCTACCCGGACGTTGACTACGGCCATCGCGCTCTACACCGGCCAGGGTGACTTTGGGTTGGCACTCGCGCTCGGTGTCATCCTGCTGGTGCTCGCGCTGCTCGTCAACATCGCCCTGCAGGTGCTCCAGGGCCAAGGCCATGCTTGAGCTCGTGGGCGTGCGCCACCGCTATGCGGCGCGCGTGGTGCTGGACCTGGAGCGGTTCGCCATCCCGCCGGGAGCGCTCATCGCGATGGTGGGACCAAACGGCTCGGGCAAGAGCACCCTGCTTCGGCTGCTCGCCCTGCTCGAGCGGCCGACCGAGGGCGAGGTGCGGCTCGACGGCCGGGCCGTCTCCGGCGGGCCGGCGCGCGTCCGGCCCGGCACGGTAGCGCGCCGCTCGGTCACGCTGGTCGAGCAGCGGCCGATCCTGTTGCAGGGAACGGTCCGTGATAATCTGGGATTCGGGTTACGGGCGCGAGGGATGAGACGCGATGAAGTGAACCGGGTGACAGAAGACGTCGCCGCGCGGCTCGGCGTGACACCGCTGCTGGAGCGCCGCCGCCACGAGCTGTCGGAAGGCGAGGTGCAACGCGTGGCCGTAGCCCGCGCGCTCGCCGTCGAGCCCCAGGTGCTGCTGCTCGACGAGCCGGTGAGCTCGGCCGACCGCGCGGCGGCGCAAACCTTGTACGCCGCACTCCGCGAGGAGCGGCGCCGCCGGCCGCTCGCGATCTGCCTCGCGTCGCACCAGCTCGAGGACGCCTACCGCTGGGCGGACGACGTGCGCGCCCTGGCCGAGGGGAAGCTCTCACCCGTGACACCGGAAAATCTGTTTCGCGTCGAGCTGCCGCTTACCGGCGCGGGGGACCTGAAGCACGTGCGCGTCGGCACGATCGAGATCGCCGCGATGACCGACAAGACCGGGCCCGCGATCCTCGCGGTGCCGCCCACCGACATCCTGGTGAGCCGGGAGCCCCTCGCGTCCTCGGCGCGGAACGTGTTCCGCGGACGGGTCATCCGGCTCGCCCGGCAGCGCGCCGGAGCGGTGCATGTGACGGTGGACGTGGGGGTGGAGCTCGTCGCGGTGGTGACCGAAGAGGCCGCCCACGACCTCCAGCTCACACCGGGCGGCCCCGTGGTGCTCGCGTTCAAGGCCAGTGCGGTACGGGTGTTCTAGCGATGCCGATCAGCTATCTTACGCGTATCGTTGAGTTTACCGCGACGCACCGGATCCGGCGGGTCGACTGGACCGACCAGCAGAACCGAGCCGAGTTCGGCAAGGCGGCCGTGGATCACGGCCACAGCTACCAGTGTCGCGTCACGGTGCAGGGGCGGCTCGAGGCGGAGGCGGGCGGAGTGATGAGCCTGGCTGCGCTCGACGCCCTGCTCGCCGAGGAAGTGACCGGGCGGCTCGACGGCCGCAGCATCAACGACGCGTTGCCGGAGTTCGCGGACGGCCGCCGTCTCGCCACCGGTGAAGCCCTGGCCGTGTACGTCTGGGAGCGACTCGCCCCGCGGCTGCCCGCGGGCGTGACATTGCACGCGGTGCGCGTGCAGGAAGGGCCCCATCTCTACTCCGAATACTTCGGCGAAGCCTGAGCCCCACTTGCCCGGCTCGCGTCGCGGCCGGATGCTCGCCGACTCGGCCGTGGTCGAGGAGTGGCCCGTGTGGCTCGAAGTGAACGGGGCGCCGGCGGTGACGTGGATGTGCACGCCCGACCAGCTGGAAGAGCTGGCGACGGGATGGCTGCACGGCGAGGGCTACATCGAGACGCTCGACGACCTCGTCAAGCTCCGCCCCTGCGCGACAGACCTCGGTTTCTGGGCGGAAGTGAAACCGGAGCGGGTGACGCTGGTGAAGGGTGACCAGCGCCGCCCCGTGCTGGCGTCAGGGTGCGGCGCCGTCTCCACCTTCCTGGCCGATCCACCCGCCGTGCGGCACACCCCCGCCCAGCGCGAGCCGCCCTCTCCGGAGACGCTGCGGGCGCTCTTCAAGGAGCTGTTCGCCCGCGGCACGCGGTACAACGAAACCGGGGGGATCCATGCCGCCGCGCTCACCGACGACGCCACGCTCCAGTTTCACGCCGAAGACATCGGGCGGCACAACGCGGTGGACAAGGTGATCGGCGCGGCCGTGATCGCGCGGCAGCCGATCGCCGGCCGGGGGCTGCTCGTCACGGGCCGTATCTCGGCCGAGCTGGCGCACAAGGCGGCCCGCGCCGGGCTCGCGTACGTCGCGACACCGAGCGTGCCGTCCACCCTCGCGCTCACCGTCGCCCAGCGCGCCGGCATGGTGCTGGTCGGGCGGGCGGTGAGCGGGACGCCCCACATCCATCGGCCGGACGCATGACCCCGGAGGCGCTGCGCGCCCTCCTGCGGGAAACGAAGACGATCGCAATCGTGGGGCTGTCGCCGAAGCCCTGGCGGGCGAGCCATCAAGTGGCGCGCTACCTCCAGCAGGCCGGCTACAAAATCGTACCGGTGAACCCCGAGCACGACGCCGTGCTCGGCGAACCGAGCCACGCGTCGCTCGCCGCCGCCGCGGCCACGTACCCGATCGACCTGGTGGACGTGTTTCGGCGCAGCGAGTTCGCGGGTCCTATCGTGGACGACGCGATCGCCCTCAAGCCACGCCTGATCTGGTTACAAGTCGGCGTCGTGGACGAGGCGGCGGCGACGCGCGCCTCGGCAGCAGGCATCCCGTTCGTGATGGATCGCTGCCTCATGGTGGACCACCAACTGCTCGAGGTGTGATGCGCCTCTTCACGTGCGTGACCATCGCCGCTGTTTCGCTGGCCCCGGCTCCCCTCCCCGGGCAAGCGCCCAGCGCGCCGCGCCTCTACCTGTCGATGTTCGGCGGGTACCGCACCGCACGCCACCTGTGGACACGCACCGCCCAGCCGTTCCTGGTGCAGACGCCCATCGGCCCGAACCCGGGCCAGTACGACACCCTCGACTTGCAGCACGACGTTGCCCCCGGGTTCGTGATCGGCGCCGCGGGCACGTACTTCCCCCGTCCGAACCTCGGCTTCGAAGGTGAGATCGCCTTCCTCGGCATGGGCGTCGAGAGTCGCTGTGCGATCCGGCAGTATCAACCCCCGCCCTCGGGCGATATCGACCCCGAGCTATGCACGTCCTTGAACGGAGCGACCAACTCGCTCAGCGCGGTGAGCTTCTCCGCCGGGGTCGTCGGGCGGCTGCGGCCGGACAAGGCGACGTACCCCTACGTGCGGGCCGACATCGGGGTCGTGGCGCGCACGCGCAGCTCGATCGAGCTGATCGGGACCTTCGCCGACACGGCGCGCAACGCGCTCGAGGAATTCGTCGTCGTTGGCGACAGCTTTCCCAACAAGACGCGGGCGCACTTCACTTTCGCCGTGGGGCTGGCGCTCTCCCTCGGACCCGCCTCCCAGCTGCGACTCGAAGGCCGGGACGTCGTCACCAGTCTCGACCGCGTGACCGGCCTCGCCGACGCCAGCCGCGGCACGTTGTACCCACCACATGCCGGTCGCAGCCTGCACAACTTTGCCTTCATCGTGGCCTTCGACGTGATCCTCGAGAAGCGGCGCGGGCGCCGCTACTGAGCGTGCGCGCGGCCGTCCTCGCCGGCGGCGCGGCACGTCGCTACGGCGGCCGTCCCAAAGGGCTCGTCCCGCTCGGCGGGCGACGCATCCTCGACCGCGTGGTGGACGCCGTCCAGACCGTCGCCGGCGAGCCCCCACTGCTCGTCGCCAATGCGCCCGACGGTCCGACGTGGCGTCCCGATCTCCACACCGTGCCGGACGTGCGCCCGGGGTGCGGCAGCCTGGGCGGCATCTACACGGCGGTCGTATCGGGCTCCGGCCCGGTGCTGTGCGTGGCGTGGGACATGCCGTTCGTCACTCCCGAGCTGTTGCAAGCGCTGCGGGACGGCGCCGCCGGTTGTGACGCGTTCCTTCCGGAGAGCGGCTCGCGCCGCGGGGTGGAGCCGTTGTGCGCCGTGTACGGCCCCGCGTGCGGCCCCGCCATCGAGCGCCAGCTGACCGGCGGCGACCTGCAGGCGATCGGCTTCCACCGGTCCGTGAAGGTCGGTACACTTTCCCTCGAGCGCGTGCGGGCGTTCGGCGACCCGGCCGTGCTGTTTTTCAACGTGAACACGCCGGAAGACCTGGAGCAGGCGGAGGCCCTGTGGCGGCGACGCGCATGATCTCGATCATCGGCCGCAAGAACGCCGGCAAGACCACGCTGCTCGTGGCTCTCGCGGCGGAGCTGGCGCGTCGCAAGTTCCGGGTCATGACCATCAAGCACGGCACCCACCGGGCCGACATGGACCAGCAAGGCAAGGACACCTGGCGGCACTGGCACGAGGGGAAGGCCGAGCGGGTGCTGATGGAGGCCCCCGGCGAGCGCGTGCTGTTCGAGCGCACACCGCAGGAGTCCGACCCGGTCACACTCGCCCGGCGCTACTTGGACGGCGCCGACATCGTCGTGGTGGAGGGGTTGTATCGGCTGGTCGCCGGCCCGGACCCGATCTTCGACTCGAAGGCCCACGACCCGGGGAACTGGGTGGCGATGGTCACGGACCACCCGCGGTACCGCGCGGAGTTCCCGGTGTTTCGTTTCTCGGACACCGCGTGGCTCGTGACGCTGGCCAACCTGGCGTGGGACCGCGCCAAGATACTGGCGCCGTGAGATGCTGACCCCGCCCGAAGCGGCGCGCACGATCCTCGAGCACGTCGCGCCGCTCCCCACGGAGCGCCGGCCCCTCAAGGAAGCGCTCGACTTGGTGCTCGCCGAGGACGTCACCAGCCCCATCGACCTGCCGGGCTGGGACAATTCGGCGATGGACGGTTACGCCACCCGGGCCGCGGACGTCGGGGGCGCCACGGCCGACCGCCCGGTCACGCTCAACGTGGTCGAGACCGTCGCGGCGGGGCGTTTTCCGTCGAAGGCGGTGGCCGCGGGGGAGGCCACCCGGATCTTCACGGGCGCGCCGCTCCCGGCGGGAGCCGACAGCGTGATCCGCCAGGAGGACACCGAGCCGCTCGACGGCGGGCGCGTCGCCGTGCGCGATGGCCGGGACGTCCGCAAGAACATCCGCCACCGCGGCGAGGATATCCGGACTGGCGATGTCGCGCTCGCGGCAGGCACCGCCCTCGGCCCCGCGCAGCTCGGGGTGCTCGCCTCGATCGCTCACGCCACGCCGCTGGTGCATCGCCCGCCGCGCGTCGCCTTCATGGGGTCGGGGGACGAGATCGTGGACTTGGACCACGCCGCCGAGATCCTCGCCGGGACGAAGATCGCGACATCGAACTCCTACACCCTGTTCGGAATGATCCGCCGGGCCGGCGGGGTGCCGCTCGACCTCGGCGTGGCCGGCGACACGAAGCAAAGCCTGCGCGACCATCTCACGCGCGCGCGGGACGCCGACCTGCTCGTGACCACGGCCGGCGTCAGCGTGGGCGAGCACGACCTGGTGCGCGACGTACTCACCGAGCTCGGTTGCGACATGAAGCTGTGGCGTATTCGGATGCGTCCGGGCGCGCCGCTCGGGTTCGGGCTGCTCGACGGCAAGCCGTGGATCGGGCTGCCGGGGAATCCCGTGAGCACGATGGTGACGTTCGAGCTGTTCGTGCGCCCCGCCATCCGCAAAATGCTGGGGCACGCGCTCCCGTTCCGGCGCGTCGTGCCGGTGTGTGTGGCCGAACCGATCACCCTCGGTCCCCGGCTGCGCCATTTCCTGCGCGCCGTGGTCAGCCCCGCGGACGGAGCAGGGGCGCTCACGGCGCGCTTGACGGGCCCCCAGGGTTCCGGCATCCTCACGTCCATGGCTCGCGCGAACGCGCTCCTGATCGTGCCGGAGGACCGTGCGTCGGTGGCGCCCGGGGAGACACTCCGGGCGCTGCTCCTGGACGATCCGTATCACGTGGCCGAGGCGCCGTTCTAGGTGGCCCTCGGCCCGGACATGCGCCGCGCCCTGCGCCTCATGGGAGCACTGGCGCTGATCGCCCTGGTGTACTGGGCAAACGTGCGCACCCCGCCCGCGTACCGGCTCGGCATCCTGTACGTGATCCCGGTGCTGCTGGTGGCCTGGCACGACGGTTTTGCGTGGGGTTGTGGGTTCGCCCTGGCGACGGCACTGCTCCGCTACGTGATCGGGATCGACCAGATGCCGGCGGATACCCCCCTGATGGCGCGTCTCGTGAACGAGCTCTCCTATCTCGCCGTGGTGGGCGTCGCGATCACCGGACTGTCACAGCTGCGGCGCACGCAGGCGCAGCTGCAGCAGCTCGCCACCCACGATCCGCTCACCAACGTGCTCAACGCGCGTGCGTTCTCGGCCGAGCTGGCGCAGGAGCTCGGTCGGAACCGCCGCTACGGCCGCCCGCTGGCCCTGATCTACCTGGATCTCGACGACTTCAAGAAGGTGAACGACGTGCACGGTCACGCCACGGGCGATGCCGTCCTGCGGCTCGTGGCCGACGCGACGCGCAGCGCCGTCCGCCAGGCCGACGTGGTGGGCCGCCTCGGGGGCGACGAGTTCGGGGTCTTGATGCCGGAGACCGAGGGCATCGTCGCGCACGCCGCCGCCACGCGGCTCGCCGCCGGCATCCGCACGGTGTTCCGCGGCACGCCGTCCGTCACGGCCAGCATCGGTGTCG
>Ga0137418_10006270_pt1 | contig 10942 bp, 10 predicted proteins | sample CZODoug3_1_2_16f_FD_122242 | JGI IMG/M metagenome (GOLD analysis project Ga0137418, IMG submission 122242) | Vadose zone soil fungal communities from Angelo Coast Range Reserve, California, USA - CZODoug3_1_2_16fungal (Hybrid Assembly) | ecosystem: Environmental > Terrestrial > Soil > Vadose... | reverse complement strand
GGCGCGCCGGCCATGTATTCGCTGGATCAAGGAAGCGTCGGCCTGCAGCTCGGTTCTACCGCGACTGATTTCGTGCTGGTCGTCATGAACCAAAAAGGCGCGGACCAAATCCTGAACGGCAAGACAAAACTCGGCTCGAATGCTGCGGCCGCTGCAGGACCAACCGGCGCACAAGCCAACGCCTACAACGCGGCAGCCATGAACGCGGACGTCCTGACATATTCGCGCTCAAAGGGACTGTTCGCTGGCGTCTCCCTGGAAGGTGCCACCATGGACTCTGACAAGGACGCAAACCGGGTCTTATACGGCAAAGAAATCAACGCTAAGGACATTATTGAGGGCAGCCAAACCATTGTTCCTGCAGCCAAGCCCTTGGTAGAACTGCTCGACAAGACGTCGCCCGCACGCAAGCAGGCCTAGAGAGCTGATCACATCGAACAGCTGACGCGTCTACTCGCCGGACTGCCGGATTTCGACGAAGCCTACTTCGCTGTGACTTTTGCCAGGTGTCAGCGCTTGCTGACGAAAGCGACGATGGCACACGCTTCCTTGAGCCTCGCGCTTGGGTTTGTTCTAGCGCGGTGAGTGGGAAGGAGCTCAAGAAATTTGAACTCTTATACGTTTGCTGGAGGGCTTGTCACCAGCCTCCTGCAGCGGCCTGCCCGCGACTCAACCTGCGGAGAGCGCGGGCGACGCCGTCCGGGGCCTCACTCCTCGCACAATTCCGCGCATACTTCCGAGCTCATCAACGGCGAGTCTGGCAGCATCGCTGACGCAGCGCCAGCGAGTGCGTTACTCGATAGCTTCTCTTCGATTGCTGCTCCCGTTGTCAGGTTTGTGACACGTACAATTTTCAACGACTTCCTCCGTCTGCTTTGACGCTTCCCTCCTACGGGACGGTTCTGAAACAGACCTGTCATTTCTAACAGTCGTCAGACACTACTGCATCAATTAATTTGCGCGGGACAATCTCACTGATTTGTTGACGAGCGAGGGAGGGAAACACATGAACGGAACGGAACAGAATCCGACGCGACGGATATTCTCGAATGCGAGTCAAAGGTCCACGGGATTCGCTACCTATGAAGAAGAGACTGACAAATACCTTGCACTGAAAAGAGAGCCTCGCCTTCAGATACTCATCGTTTCGGACGATGCAGAAAATTGCGTGGCACTGACTATCATTTTGGGGCGAGAGGGTTGGGACACAGTCTGCACCCCCAGCGTCAGTGAATGCAATAAGGTGCTCTCCGTCGGCAGCTTCGATCTAGTGTTTTGCGATCGCTACCTCCCTGACGGCAGTTACCGTGACGTTCTCGCGATCATGACTACTCTCAAGTATCACCTATCCTTGGTTGTCACTTCCCGCCACGCCGATTGGGACCAGTATCTCGAGGTGCTGCGTCACGGTGCGTTTGAATTAATCGTTTCACCCTGCCGGGGCAGCGACGTGCTATGGGCTCTCACTCAGGCGGACCGAAGACACTAAGGAAGCCGCCGACGGGCTCGAGTGGATCCATCTGGGCGCAGAGATCGGATCTAGCTGCTGAATGATCCTGGTCCTGTCCATTCGATCCGCTCATACATGCCTTGCAAATGAAGTTGCGAGTGAATGCATTCTTTCGATCAAAGTTCCAGTCAATTCCGTAACCCTCCGCGCCTGCGGCCCACCCTTTCGCCCTGCGAAGACAATCAGCGAGCGCACGTGATGACCGTTCTGTGGCACCGCGCCGCAACCACCACGCGCCAGATTTCACTAAGCACTCCAAAGACAACGGGTCTGGCCGCCGAGCTGATCGCCACGTCAGCTGCTCTACAATCTGCGGCATCCCCCACGCCCCACTTCAGGGCGAGTCGAAGTTGCCCCCTGTTACTGACCTGTAGCAACGACACCGACTTGTTTCCGTGGCCTGATAGTGGAGGGCTCTGAATTCGGAATCTAAGGAAGACTGATATGAACAAGTTGAGGATTTTGATAGCTGAAGACAATCAAGAAATGCGGTGGGCGATAATCCGAATGCTCGCAGGAGAATTTGAAGTAGTTGGGTCAACTTCAGACGGGCGACACTTAATCGACGCCACACTGACCTTGGCTCCAGACATCGTCGTGACCGATGTCTCGATGCCCTTTCTAACCGGCCCCGAGGCAATGGAAATCTTGAGGGCTACGGGCCTGGACATTCCTTTTGTCTTTGTAAGTGCAGATACAGACGGAGTGGAGTTCTATATAGAGGCGGGTGCTTTGGGATTTGTACACAAGCCGGACATGGCATGCGAGCTGGCCCGGGCAATCGCAGCCGCAGGTCGCGGCAACGTCTACGTTTCTCGAGGAGCCCTTCGCGAGGTCTCCGTGCCACGCAGCGAGCTCCGTCTATAAATCACCTCTGGTGTCGACCCCATTCTCTCGAACTTGCAGCCTCTGTCCTCAAATATGCACCACACAACGCCATCAGCCCAACGCAGCATGCTCTACTGCCCTGCCAGCCCACGACTCACCAAAACCTTTACCTCCACTCGACGGTTCTCGGCACGTCCTTCGGCTGTCTCGTTGGAGGACGTAGGATGACTCTCGCCCATAGCGCCAGGAGTCAGCACATGCGTCAGAGGTATGTTCCCGGATTGTTCTAGGTACGCAATGACGGATTGAGCGCGACGCATGCTCAAGGCTTGATTCACAGCAACGCTTCCGGACGAGTCGGTGTACCCCTTCACCTGAAGGACATATCCTTTCAGCGAGCTGGCATCATTCGCCAGCCGCATGAGTTCGCTCCTTGCACTCGGAGAGAGATCCGCACTTCCGGCGGCGAAATTGATCGACGTCGCGTACTTCAAATCGTAATCATCCAGTTCCGAGATTCGCTGATTGGCCTCGTTGATTTGGTGCTGGTTAGTTTGAATCCGCTGCTGGCTGGTCTCAATTTCCTGCTTATTGGATTGTATCTGTTGCCCGTTGGCTTTGATACTCTGCGCGTTTTCCTGGGTTGCCCGCTCGCTAGCTTGCACCTTGGCGTCTAGCGGCACCAGTCCGGCTTGGATTGCATGTGCAGTTCGAAGATCTTCGCTGGTGAGACTAATTGATTCCGCAAGTACATGTCCTGGACTGTCTCCCACTCCCTTCACCTTGATCCAAAGGCCCGGAAGAAGTTCGCTGATCGAAACACCTTTTTTCCTGAACAGGCCTCGCCGCGTTGCGACCTTGGTGTAGTCCGTGATCTCAACCTTCACATCATTGGCGTTGGTTGACCGTAGCGTCACGACATCGCCTTGTCGAGAAACTACCAGCCCCTCAACCTTAGTCTTTTCCCCGCGCTTTACGCTGCTGTCGACAAATGCGCTTTCTGTCGTACTCTCTTGCTGACCTGCCCCTGTTGCCGATGACGATCCGAGCGTCACTAAGTATACGCAGGCGGTGCAAAGTAGCATGGATGGCAAGCTCTTCATAATACCCTCGGTCGTCGCTTCACCCGTTCTTGCCACTGCTTTGGCTTGGCAAAATCGCTGCGGCTCATAACTCGGTGTTGCGAGGTCAGAGTATCTGTAGCTACAGATTCGGCGGGACGCGACTGTCAAAACTCTCAGTCACTATATCCCTTGAACGGCGAAACTACGCCCACGCTATAGCTGTCGTTTCTGTCAGTGGAATCCTGCAAATGATGAGCTACTCTCCGCACTGACACTGGCGAGGAGAAAACGCAATGAATACGGCCATAGTGGCGATTCCGAACCGGATCGCGAAATGGTCTCTTACTTGGGCGCTGCTGTTGATCGTCTTCAGTCTATTGGCGCTGACCATTCCGCTGATTGCATCTTTCAGTGCGCTCGTGATCATCGGTTGGCTGCTCGTTTTCAGCGGCGTCACTCAAGGGTTACACGCATTTCACTCCAAAGGTGTCGGCGACGTCCTATGGAAGCTCTTTGTCGCCATTTTGTACTTTGTCCTGGGAATATACCTTTTGACTAATCCGCTGGTCGGCTTAACGACCCTCACATTGATCCTTGGCATCTTCTTTCTGGCAGAGGGAGGAATCGACTTAGCCGTGTATATCAAGGGATGGCGGTCTGATGCGTCACTTTGGATTTTGCTCGAAGCACTGGCTACGTTGGTTCTCGGGCTGATGTTATTGAGACAATGGCCATCCGATTCGCTGTGGGCCTTGGGTACTTTGGTCGGAATCGGCATGTTGGTCACCGGAATTGGCCGATTGATCATCTCGCTGGCGGTCTACAGACTATCTGAATCGGCAACGCCGCAGCGTTAAATGATCTTTGGTTTTCTACAACATCTTTGCTTAGCCTAACCTAGATAGTTAGCTAATCCTAGATCAACCAGTGTCTGGCGTCCCGGGATAAATGATAAATAATGTCAGACTGTCAGTTTCGCCAGTCGTGCCATTTCCCCCGCATTGATAGCTAAGAGGGTCTCAGAGAGCAAAACGCTCATGCAATTACCTACCTACCCACAGCCGTTTAGCTTTTCCTCCCAAAGCGAAGAGCACACGCGCGATGCCGCAGGTCCGAGGAGCCCCGACTGGAAGGATCGGGGTTCCCCGGAAATCACCTGACAAGCGGGTCGTAAGCCCAATCCGGCGCGTGAGCGCGAAGCGGCCACAGAGGTCTTGCCTTCATGATCGCATCCTAAAGAGAGGCGCGTTCGCACCGAAACTGGCAGAGTTCGCAGCGGCTGATTCCGCTCCAGTCTGACCTGAGTTCGCATTCGACACCACCTCCAACCATCCCTGGTTACCGTCTGCCTGAATCGTTCGTATGCACTACCACAACCTGTCATTTTTGACAGTACGTTGGTTAGCTGGTCTAACGAATGCTTCCTTGACGCTGTCGTAAGCGACAGGGGATGTCCCGGGGTGGAACATGAATAGCGCATTTGACTTTTGGATTGGGGAACAAGTGGTCGTCAAACTTGACCTCGGGCCAATCAAGGCGAGCGTACGCGGCAGCATTCTCGAGGAGAGGGCGGACACCATTATGTTAAGGATTTTCGACGGCACCGAAGTTGAAATCTACAAGGCAATGGTCTTGGCCGTCGAAGAAGGAAAGGCCCCAACTCCACGAGACTACCCGCTAACCGCATAGTTCAAACCGCTACCAAGGCCTTCGCTAAATTCAACTGGTGTTCGCCGTAATTGCCGGTTGATCCCGCCCCTTGAGGTCAGCGATCGCCTCAAACCTCTTCCGCACTGTGCGAGTGGTTGCCGCCTTTTCCACACTTTTCAACCGTTGTAATCTTCGAGTTACATTGACACGCGCCATCCCTCAGTCGTAGTGTAGGGGAGGTTTTCGAGACTTTAAACCGATTTCGTACATAACAAAAATAGAAGCTGACATTCTTCTGCAAATCTTCCTCGACATCAATGGCATATCGCGCGTGATAACCACCTTACCGACTGGCCACTCAGAGTGCCAGAACCCAAGCTCTGCAGACTCCGCTTTTCTCGAGTCCCGCGGACCCGTATGGTAGACCTTCGTGTCCTCCTGGTTGATGACTTTGAGCCGTGGCGCCGCTTCGTTTCGACGACCCTTCAGAAACATCCGGGTTTCCAGATCGTCGCGCAAGTTTCAGATGGGCTTCAGGCAGTCCAAAAGGCGGCAGAGCTGTATCCCGATCTGATTCTCCTTGACATTGGACTTCCCGGACTAAATGGCATTGAGGCTGCCCGGCGCATTCGGAAGGTCGCTCCGGATTCCAAAATTATTTTCCTCACAGAAGACAGTGCTCAAGATCTCGCGGAAGAAGGCTTGCGCATAGGTGCCGCAGCTTATGTGGTAAAAGCCGATGCCGCACGAGAGCTTTTGCCGGCAATACGGGCCGTTGTCTCAGGCCATCGGTTTGTAAGCGCCAGATTACGCGGTCATCTGTTTTTCAGTACAAAGGACACTACACCAGCACGGCCTCGCGCCTAACCTCCCTTCTGGGCTACTTTTGCAGATTCGAGAGACGCGTGAAAAGGTGCGTGAACCAGAATCGTTGTGCCTTTCATTGGTTCCGAAACAATCGAAATCTTGCCTTTGATGAGCCGAACCCGTTCATGCATGCTGATCAGACCCAATCCCGGATTGTTTGCCATTGTCGCTAAATCAAAACCTACGCCGGAGTCCGAAACAGTCAGTTGAATCTGCTCCCCTACTTCCCTGAGGTCTACGTCAAATTCCCTCACACCACTATGTTTCACGCAATTGAGCAGCGCTTCCTGCGCCACGCGGAACAGGCAAAGAGATATCTCCTGCGGCAGGGTGCCGGGAATGGAATCGCACGTGAATTTGATCTCCACTTTCTGCCGCTGGGAAAGCTCCTTGCAAAAGCCCCTGATTGCCGAAGGGAGCCCAAGGTATTCAAGCTTCGAAGAGTGCAAGCGGTGTGATATGGCTTGAACGTCCGAAGCAACCTCGGATAGACGCTGCCGGAATGCCTGAAGATGCAAGCTGGCTTCGGCGGATAAACCGAGAGGCGTGGCTTCTAGCTGCTCAAGCTCGATCTCCAGGAGGGCCAGCCGTTGATTAATGTCGTCGTGAAGCTCTCTGGCGATGCGCGTACGCTCTTCCTCATGCGCTTCAATGAGCCTGCGGCTTACGTTGGAGAGGGCCTCATCCGCGAGCTTTCGCTCTGTAACGTCGATGCACGATCCAATATAGCCGGCGAACGATTGGTCGGAGCGGAATAGCGGCACGCCCATATCGAGAACCCATCGATACTCCCCATCGCGCCGCCGCAATCGGTACTCAATTTGAAAATTCTGCCGCCCGTCAAATGCCTTACCGTACGCCTCCAGGCACTTCGCAAAATCCTCGGGGTGTACACCCTCCGCCCAACCATTTCCGAGCTCCTCCTCGAGTGTGCGGCCAGTAAACTCCAGCCATGGCTGATTGAAGTAGCTGACGAGCTTGTCCGGTCCGGACATCCAGATCATGACCGGAGCTGTATTTGCCACCATACGGAAGCGCTCTTCACTCTCCCGCAGTGCTTCGGTGGCTCGCTTCCGCTCCGTAATATCGATGGCAATGCCCACCATCCGGATTGGCCCGTGCGCTGAATCGCCAAAAACATGCCCCCTGGAGAATAGCCACCTCACCTCACCAGATGGCTTAACGATTCGAAACTCCGAGTCCGCAGTTCCGCCTCGCCTAACATGTTCCCGAACTTCCCCTTCCATCCGTTTTCGATCGTCAGGATGAAGGTGCTCCATCCACGTGTAAACGCCGGCACCAAACGAACCTGGTTCGACCCCATAAATCCGTTCCATTTCCGGCGACTGAAAGGTTTCGTTCTTGATCATGTCCCACTCGAACGCTCCGACGTGCGCGTTGTCTTGCGTGAATCTCAGGCGTGCCTCGCTCTCTCGGAGAGCCTCCTCTATACTCTTTCGTTCGGTGATGTCTTGGACCGTCCCTCGCAGCTGTACGACGCGACCACTAGAGTCGTGAAGGGCCTCGCCTCGGGCGGTGAGCCACCTTCTCTCGCCATCGAACCGAGTCATCTCAAGATCGAGTTCATAAGGCACACCCGTGCGAAGCGCTTCCTCCACCACAGCCTGCAGCCGTTCCCAACTCTCGGGGGTGTAAATCCTCGCGTGATCCTTGTACGTAACCGCAGGCATGCTTGGATCGAGACCTGCAATTCGGTACAACTCCTCTGACCACGTAACTGTGTCAGTGTCTGGATCCCATTTCCAGCTTCCCACCTTCGCGATTCGCTGGGCTTCCTTGAGTTCCGTCTCACGCTGGTGCAAGGCTTGCTCCGCTTGTTTGGTCTGCGTGATATCGCGGGACAGACCTACCAGTCGTTGGGCTTCGCCCTCGGGCGCGTAGAAAAATGTTCCAGTAGATCGCAACCAGTGCTCGGTACCGTCTGACCAAACACAACGGAATTCATGGTCAAATGCCACGTGGTTTTGTTTTGCGATCTCGATAGCCCCTCGTAACTGCTCAACGTCTGCCGGATGTACTCGAGCCCAAAAGTCTTGCGTCGTTTCTGGATCATGTTCTGATCTCGTCATTCCCAGCAATGCGTGTGACTCGCCGAACCAAAAGTTGCGTCCGGTTTTGAGATCCCACTCCCATCCGCCTAGCTTCCCCGCCTCTATTGCCAGCCGTAAGCGTTCTTCGCTCTCGCGCAGTACAGCTTGGCTGACGGTTAAAACCTCCATCGCGCGCTTGCGCTTCAAGGCGTGGGAAAATATCTCCGCCAAGACTTTGAGTTTCTTTACTAGTTGCTCCGTCCATATCAATCGAGACGTCGTGCTCACGAACGAAATCGCGCCCACAATTTGGCCGCCTATTCGCAGAGGCACGCTGGCTATCGATTGAATGCCGCTTTCGAGCAAATATCGTCTCACCTCGACCGTTTCCTCCGGCGGGATATGCCGGTCGCCGAAAGTGACTCCGCTTAAGCCCCTGCTTGTCCACCAGGGCCACGGAATCGGTTTCGAATCCGGGATAATGGGCTCGCTTGTGCCGCTACTCCACGACGAAGTAGCTGTTAGATCCGCCCCATTTTGCGCGCACTCGAACAACGTGATCCGGTCTACTTCGAGAAACTCAGCAATCCGGCCTAGGCTCTCTTCTATCTTCGAAGCGACCTGCTCTTCCGACAAATTCACAAAGGTTGCCGAGAGATCGGAACGGAATGCCTCGAATGCCAACCGCTCGGCCAGCGATCTCTCAATACGCCTCTTTTTTGCACCCTGCTGCAGCAGGGCGACAATGAGTACCGTTTGCCCAACACACACGAGTAGAGCCGCCAAAATATAACGTCCGTATGCTTGCAACGCCGTAGGCTGGCGGTTCAGAACAACGCTGTCGTGCGGAAGGTCACTTTCCTTAAATCCCCAGCGCTGCACGGCTCGCCAATCGAACAAATATTGGTTCGCACCTCTGACAACCGGAATGTCTTGAGGCTTCTCCCCGTTGAGCACTCTCAGAAGCATCTTGGCTGTTTCTCGGCCTTCGATGGCGAAACTGAAAACGTCACCGCCTACCGTTCCTCCACCGACATCAACGTCATCAACGACAAATACCGGTGCATTTGCGGCATTCGCGACCATAGGTGCCGATTGGGTCGCGTCGATGAAGTGATTTCTGGCGGCGTCCTCCATGATTGAGGTGTGATAGACGATTGAGTGACTCGGCAGGTGCTTCATTCGCTCGAGGAGCGCGGGCATATCGAGGTCCGTCAGGTATGTGAACTCCAGGCTCGATTCATAGCTGCGGAACCTCTCCTTCACCAAGGCCTCAAGATAACGGTCATATCGCGCAATACCACCTACCACAAACACGTGTCTGGTGCCCGGCTGCAAGCGAAGAGCCACCCCTAAGGTCTTTTCCGGCTGCGGAAGTCCCCACACGCCGGTGAAATGGGGCGGCAGCGTTGCGCCGTCAAGCATCTCCTCAGTGCTTTCGCAGAAAAGGACCGGTGTGTCCGGAAGGAACCTTTCGTGGGAGTTGATCATGAACCTGAGAGGTGATGGCCCCACAGCAATAATCACGTCCGGTTTCCGATCGCGGTACTTACGCATATACCAGTCCGCGAACTTGTGCTGAGAAGCTTCGTCTGAAAACAGGGCGGTTTCGAAATGCTCACTATAAAGCTCGACCTGGTAAGGTAGGTTTGTGACTGCAGAGACTATTTCGTGGTCGACCAGCTCCATGCCGGGCGAGCCTAGGCCCAACTCATGCAGGATGAGGACGCGGCGTGGTGTGGTAGCCCACGTCGTTTCGGTTGCTACCGACAGCAGCCAGAGTGAGGCCAAAACCGAGAGGGCTATTTTCGATAGGCAGTCTTTAAGTGCCCTTTGCTCTTCTGCGTTGTATTGGCAAAGGCCGACACCCAGAGACTCGATTGCGGCGATTTGGTGATTTGAGTGAGGGGACACGGACACCTCAAACACCGTAAAACGCTAACCTAGCTGAGACTACCTGATGTTCATGATTCACCGCCCTGGGGCGGGGGACCTGGAGACTCCGGTAAAGAGGAGGATATTATTACCATACTTGTCAAGTTCGGCGCTACACGTGAAGGAAACCGCTCTCTGGCTTGCGTCCGCTACATGGAACGAATGCCCTCCGTCTGATCGCCGTCAGCAAAAGCGCGATGGGAGCAACCAGTCCATCCAGTTCTTCTGGAGTCAGAGGTGCATATTCTTCTTCTGATGCCGGTGCACTCGTAGCTTGCCTGGCTCCCATTCCGTCAGGAACCGCGAGGAAAAAAAGAAGACCCGCACTCGTAATAGCGAAACACTTTTGTCGCAAGGTCTTCATCTGCTCTTTTTTCTGGTTCTGGGACAGCGGTTCATCAAATCGACGTAACTCAACCGCTGCACGGTCCGCCCACCCTTTAGATCAATTCCATATCAACCGAAACAATCCCCGGCGGACACTGTTACCAGTAGGGATTCGCGCGTGCTCCACACGCCTCCGCCTCCGCCTCCGTCTGGCTACGCCAATTCAGCGCGAGCACGATGGTTTCACCGTGCTCCTGTAATAACTGACAGTTGTTCCAGTTTCGATGAACTCGCTAAGTTGCAACCAGGCCACGGATTCCACAGCCCTGACGGCGCGTTGTTCGCGCGCGCGTGGAACCAACTATTGCTGAGATGTCCTCGAAGGAGAAATTCAGTATGCGCAGATCAAACGCTCTAATACTCACCGCTCTAGTGCTTCTTCTTACGGGAAGCGTAACTCTCTCCCAAGCGATAACCGGTAGACTTCGAGGCCAGATCCTCGATCCCTCCGGCGGAGCCGTTCCTCAGGCTCAAGTCGTCGTCACCAATCAGCGCACCGGTGTCACGTCTACCCTCACCACGACCTCGGCAGGCACCTACGAACTTCCTAGTATCCTTCCCGGTCTGTACAAGGTCTCCGTCGAGGCCAAAGGATTCAAAGGCTTTCTCAAAATAGACATACCTGTGCTTGCGGATCAGGATAACGTCGT
>Ga0137418_10006269_pt1 | contig 10943 bp, 7 predicted proteins | sample CZODoug3_1_2_16f_FD_122242 | JGI IMG/M metagenome (GOLD analysis project Ga0137418, IMG submission 122242) | Vadose zone soil fungal communities from Angelo Coast Range Reserve, California, USA - CZODoug3_1_2_16fungal (Hybrid Assembly) | ecosystem: Environmental > Terrestrial > Soil > Vadose... | reverse complement strand
CACTCTGGGCCTGCATCAGCGCCACGATCGTGGACGAATCGATTCCGCCCGACAGGAATGCCCCCAACGGCACGTCGGCGATCATCTCGCGACGCACCACCTTGCGCAGCAGGACATCGAGGGCCTCGACGAGGCTCGTCCCGTCTTCCCGAAACGGGCCGGCCAGCGCCTCCCGGACGGTCGCCTGGGCGTCCCAGTACCGATATTCCTCGGGCTCAGCACCCGGCGGCGCGGTCGATTGGAACGACAGGATCGTCCCCGGTGTCACCTTCTGCACCCCGCGATAGATCGAGTAAGGGGCTGGGACGTAATGATGGCGCATGTACAGCGCCAGTGAGTCGCGATCGATCTCGCCGCGCCACCAGGGACACGCACGCAGTGCCTTCAGCTCGGAGCCAAACAGCAAGGTGGATCCGGCCCACGTGTAGTACAGAGGCTTTTCCCCCAACCGGTCTCGTACCAGGTGGAGGGTGTGCGCCTCCGCGTCCCATAGCGCGAAGGCGAACATGCCGGCAAACCGATCGACCGCGCGATATAAGCCCCAGCGCTCGATCGCGCCCAGCATCACCTCGGTATCCGAGTGCCCGCGAAACGCGAGGCCATCCCGCTCCAGCTCGGCGCGCAGGTCCGGGAAATTGTAGACCTCGCCGTTGAACGCGATCACATAGCGTCCGCGGCTCGAGGTCATGGGTTGATGCCCTTCCGGTGACAGGTCGACGATGGCGAGCCGCCGGTGCCCCAGCCCGATTCCCGCCGCCGCATCGTGCCAGTACCCCTCGCCGTCAGGGCCGCGATGATGCAGCGCCTCGGTCATCCGCCGCAGCACGCCGCAGCTGTCGCGCGTCGCACCCGTTCTGGTCCAGAAGCCCGCCAAGCCGCACATCAGCGCACCCCGCCGATCTCCATCTTCTCCAGCAGGCCGTCGATGAAGAACTTCGCGGCCCAGTTAGGCAGCGCGTAGGAGATGTAGCCTCCCCAGATCGGCGCAGAGCCCGGGATACCACCCCGAAGGTTGCGATCCCTCGTGAACATCGGTTGCGCGCCGGCGACGAGTGCCAGCGCCTGACAGGCGGCCTGGCGCCACTCCACGCTGCCCGTGTGCCGGTACAGCCGAAGCCACGTCAGCGCCATTTGCGCGTTGCCCGTGAGACAGGCATACGGCGCGCACGCCCGCCACCGGTGATCGAACACGCCGGGCAACCACCCGAGGCGCTGCAGTTGTTGTGCGATTGGGCGAGCGGCTCTCACGACTGCGGCGACCCCGTCGCTGCGCCCGAGGATCTCGGCGGTGCGCAGGACGCCCCACAACGTGTAGGCGATCGTGTGCAGGACCGCCCGGCGGGCCGCGTGATCCTCGGCCGTAAAGCCCGCGAGATCGAACCAACCCGTCTCGGCGTCCTGCTGCCCCAGCACCCAATCGAGGTGCCGGCCGGCCGCATCGCGGTACGCCTGGATCGCCCGGTATTCGCCGAATTCCGCGAGCCAGCAGGACGCATGGGCGGTATACGTCGTGACCACCCCACCATACACGTGCCGACGCCAGGCTCCGTCCGGTTCCTGGAACGAGACCAGCCACCGTGCGGCTCGGTCAGCCGCCTGAAGCGTCTCCGGATCGCCAGTGCACCGATGCCATGCGGTGAAGCCACCCAGAATCTGAGCGGTGTTGAACACTGCAGGGTTGACGGTGTTGTCCCCTACTTCCCCGCCCGGGAATGCCCCATCTGGAAGCTGCACTCCAAGGAGGAATCGCACGGCGCGGGCAGCCCTCGCCTCGAACCGGTCGTCGCGAAGGTAGCGCGACAGGGCAAGCAACGTCGGAATGATGTATCCGGTCGTCTCCGGATAGGACGAGGTCCAGCCAGCGAACAGTGAATAGCGTCCACCGAGGCCTCCATCCGACATCTCGTCTTGGGCCCGACACAACCACGCGCTGGCGGCCATGAGGTGGTCCCGATCGGTCAACCCCGCGTCGCGGTTGCGACGGCGATGGGCCATCTGAGACCAGAGCAGCCGGGCATGCTCGGGGCGCCACGCCCGGGCCCGCCACACCCCGCTCGCCAGGCGCCGCACGCTTCGAATCATGCTCGCGTCCGAACCCCGGTCTCCTCGAACAGCCGGGCGACGAGGGGAGCAATCGCTTCATACGTAATCGGAACAGGGCACACCCATTTTTCCCGGAGGTCATCCTGCCACAGCCGCTCGAACACGCCGGCGATCGCCTCGACGTCACTCGGATCACAAACCGCCGCTCCGATGCGGTGTCCTTCGACGCCTGCGGCACTGCCTGGTTCCGCCAAGACCAGGGTCGGGACGCCCATCGCAACCGACTCGTACAGCTTTCCTGGAATCTGCAGTTCTTGTCCTTGTGCTAGCACCACCGCAAGCCGCGAACGGGCCACGACGGTCAGCGCCCGGTCGCGGGGGAGCGGGCCCAACACGTCGACATGGCGCTCGAGCCCGGCCGCGGCAACGGCGTCACCCAACCGCACAGCGTGAGCGTCCGTCGCGTGACCGGCAACACGTAGCCTCGAGCCGGCCTGGCCCGCCTCCGGGTGCCGATCCAAGAACGTCCGAAGCGCTCGTACCACGGGCCGCAGATCGCGGCTGCCGTACAGGGTACCGGCGTATGCGATACCCAACCCTGGGAAGGCATCTTGGCTGCGGGCCGGCAGGCGATCCGCATCCACGCCGTTCGGGATGCATTCGACGGCCAGATCGGCATATCTGTCGCGGAGCGTTTGAGCGAGCTGGGGCGTGTTCGTGATGATCCCTTGCGCCCCACGGAAGGTCAGACGCTCCAAGCGCGGGAGCAGTGCCGAAGACATCCACGGGCTCTCCGGGTGAGGCTCCCAAGCCTTCGCGAACGGTCCTGCCCAGGGATCCCGCAGGTCGATGAACCAGCGCGCGGGGCTCCCAATGGTGGCCAGGCCCGCAACGAGGTGGGCGGAATGGGGCGGCCCGCTGCTCACGACCACCTGTGGCTGGAGCCGTCGGATCAGCGACCGCGCGCGGAGCGTCGCGCGCAAGACCCAGCCGCGGCTCGCGTCGGGAAGCGTCAGGACCGATGTGAGTTCCCGGTAGAGGTGCCGCAGCGCGCTCGGAGGCCGCGACGGTGGGGCGGCGCGGGATCCGTTCGTGGACGATCCGCGCCATCGCCCGCCCAGCCTACGCAGCGCCCGGTAGCCATCGACGAGGGTCCAAAGCCGCGGACACCACTCTACGTGAGCAGCGAGGATCTCGTCGTCCCCGACAGGACGGGCGCCGGTGACAACCGCGACCTCCCAGCCAAGCCGGCCGAGGTACTTCGAGATGCCGGCCCAGCGAAGACCGCCAATGGAGCCGTCGGGGGGGAAGTTGTACGCAACCACGAGCAAGCGACGGGCTTCGTCAGGCGGAGCCCCGATGGGGCGCACCGATCCGCGCACGGGGGTCAGGGTTTGAGACAGAACGCCCCGCCCCTGGCCATGGCCAAGCCGACGTCGAACGCGTCCCGGGCCCGCAGCAGAACCAGGCGCAAGCGCGACACCCGCGCTTGCCGCACGAGACGCCGCCGCTTCAACTCTCTCCAAAGCGGAGTGGTATCCCGCTGCCGGGCGAGGCGCAAGGAAAACAATCGGGTCGTCGCAACCCGCGTCACGCCCTCCCCATCACGATACCGTAAAGCATACTCCCCCGGCTCGAACACGGGAATCGGAAGCTCCGGCTCGAGCGCCTCCTCCAACGCATGGAAGAACGTCATCGTCCGGCCGGGAACCCCGAGCAGGAGGACCTTCGCGTCGTAGTCGCGCAGTCTGCCCCACGGTGTATCGTGACCACAGGGTGTTCCGGCTCGCTCGTGGCCTGCGATCAAGTCCCGCGCCTTCGATCCCCAAGCCGCTACCGAGTGTGTCGGATGGAGACTACGGACGACGTGAGCCGAACGGCGGAAGACCTCCGTGAGGAGGCCCATCTTCGACATTGTGCGCCGAACGTCGAACAGGGGCTCGGTCTCTGCGTAGCTGACGACACTCTCGGTGAACGGTAAGGTCGGCATCAGGATAGTTCCAAGAGGACCTACCGCATCCTGCAACGCCCGAACGATTTGGGTCGGCGCGCCGCGGAACCCCACAAAGCTGTCGAAGGAGCTGTGGACCATGAGGATGTCCCCCGGAGCGACGCCGATTTCGACGAGACCCCTCTCGAGATCCTCGCGCCCAAACGCGTGCACCGTCCGGAGGTAGCGTGCCCGGACCTGCTTCAGCCACGCCTTCACGGGCCGAGGCACAACGCGGCGCGCCGTAGCCGAAAGTTCCTGCCCGAGGCTGGCCAACAGAGCGAGGCCTCCGAGGTGAGATTCCGAAATGAGCTCGAGGCACGCTTACGCACCGATCGTACCTGCCCGCGTCCAGGCTTAAGCCCCCTGCGTCCATACGGTTGGCCACGGCAGTTGACAGGAAAGAAGGTCACAAAAGTGTCGCCGCCGACCAGCAAACGTTCCACTGCTGCGACGTCAGGCCGTAGCAGGTATCGGTCGTGGGGACTTCCAGGCAACGCCGTGCGAGTAGGCAAGCTACTTGCACTCCCGGGAGACCACCCGGCCGCTGCGGCCCACAGGAAGGCGGACTCCCACGCATGGCGGATATCCTGAACCGCTTCGTCCCGATGCCAGGTCCCTCTCCAGCGCGCCAAGTGGCGGCGTGGGGCACCGCCCTCGAGTCCCGCTACCTCCGCAATCCCGTGTACCGCCGTTTGGTCAAGGGGCTCCTCGATTTCTCGTGCGGCGCCGGCTCCACCCTGCTCGGCTTCGCGGTAGGCAGCAGCGGCCCGCTGCACAACCTGGTGCCGATGGCGAGTCTGGCCGCGGCCGTCGGCCTGGCCGTCGTCGCCGCCGACGTGGTTGCGGGGGGCTACCGCACCATGTGGCGCTATGCCAGCCTGCCCGAGGTCGAACTGATCACGGCATCCAGCGTCCTGGTGCTCTCAGGGCTGCTGTTGGCACGGCTGCTCGGGGTTCTCGAGCTTTCGCCGGCCACCATCCTGCTCACGGCGCTCTTGATCCTCTTCACCCGCGTGGGGATCCGTGTCCTGCGTCGCTGGCAGGTGGCTGAAGCCGAGCGTGTGGTGAGGATCGGTCCTTCAACCCCCGCTCCGACGCGCCGGCGGCTGCTCATTGCCGGGGCGGGCGAACACGGCCTCTCCATCAGCCGGGATCTCACTCGTACTGCACCGGGAGTGGAGCTGGTTGGTTTCCTGGACGACGACCCCGCCAAGATGGGGGCTCAGCTGAACGGCAGCCGCGTGGTCGGCCGTCTCAGCGACGTGCTGGCGATCGTAGACCAGTACGAAGTGACCGAGGTGGTCGTCGCGATGCCCTCCACGGACCCAAGCCGGGTGCGGGCCTTCGTGCAGCAGGTCGAGAACACCGGAATCCGGGTTCGCGCGGTGCGCGGCGTCGAGCGCTTTGTCATGGGCCGCGCCATGGATCGATCGGGGAGCGCCACGTTCGTGGAACTGCTCGACAGTCCCGGCCTGCCCGAGCGCCCCAGCGTCCCCGATGGTGTCTCTCGCCGCGTGCTGGTCACCGGCGGAGCAGGTTACATCGGGTCTCATGTCACCCGCATACTGCTCGAGCGGGGATATGCGGTTCGGGTGCTCGATCGGTTCGACTACGGCGGCTCCGGCATCGAAGGACTCGATCACCCACGGCTCGAGCTGGTATCGGGCGACATCTGCAACACGCGGGACGTCAGTCGCGCGATCCGGGACGTCGACGGCGTGCTCGCCCTGGCGGCGATCGTGGGAGACCCCGCTTGCAATCTCGACCCCGAAGAGACGGCCGACCTCAATTACACGGCCACGAAGATCGTCATCGAAGCTTGCAACTTCTATGGAGTTCGGCGCCTCGTGTTCGCTTCGAGCTGCAGTGTGTACGGAGCGAGCGCAGATACCCTGTTGTCCGAGCGGTCGCGGCTCAGCCCGCTCTCGTTATACGCGCGGACTCGGGTCCTGAGCGAGAATGTCATCTTCGACCGACGCGGGGAGGTGGAGCCGGTGGTGCTCCGACTCGCCACGGTGTTCGGTGTGTCGCCCCGCATGCGGTTCGACCTCGTGGTCAATACGCTCACGGCTCGCGCCGTCGTCGACGGGAAGATCACAATTTTCGGCGGCAACCAATGGCGTCCGAACGTCCATTGTCGTGACGCCGCACGGGCCTTCGTACTGGCGCTCGAGGCGCCCGCGAGCGTCGTGTCCGGAGAGGTTTTCAATGTCGGCGGGGATGCCCTCAATCACCGCATCGACGAGATCGGTGAGATGGTGGCGACGGTTGTCGGCAACGTGGAGGTCGCGCGCAAGGCCGATGTCACGGATCCCCGCGACTACCGCGTCAGCTTCGAGAAGATTCGCCAGGCGCTCGGCTTTATCCCCGAAATGAGCGTCCGCGCCGGAATCGAGGAGGTGGCGCACGCCGTCCGGAGCGACCCCGCCCTGCGGCGGCACTGGTTGCCCGTCTTCCACAACGTGCAGGCCCTCCAATCGAGGGCGACGCCCGTTCTGCGGGCACTCGGCGGCCCGGTGGTAGCGCACCACTCCGATGGGGCGTCATCCCGACGGTCGGCAGCCCGGACGGCGTGAGCGACGTCAGACGACCGCGCCGTTGCGGTCGCGCGAGGCCACATAGCGCGCGATGTCAGCCAACGACCCGAGATTGCCCTCGTTGATTTCCTCGTCCGTGACGGTCACGCCGAATGCCGTCTCAAGGAAGCCGATCAGCTCCAGCACACCCATCGAGTCGATGACGCCTTTCTCTATCAACCGGTCGTGGTCTCCCAGGACGAATCCCGGCCGCATGTAGAGAAAGCTCTCCTCCATGTATGCGCGCGTGCGCACGAGTACTGTCGTCTCACCCAATCGATCTGCCATCTTCCGCTCCTTGGCTAACGCGTCACGACGACGTGCTCCGCCGCCGGGACATGGCTCTGCGGCGCGAGGCCGGCAACGGACGGCCGCGCTGCATCGATGAACTGCTGGTACCACAACTGCGTCGACAGTATCGCCACGAACGCCTGATTCTCCCGAAAGCCCGCGGCGGTCCCCGCCTCGCAGCGGCGCAGCATACCTGCCACCGACCGCGCGTCGAACAGGCCCGTATGCTTGAGGCCGCGCTCGTCGACCAGCTCGCGCGCGTACGGCACGAGGTCGGGAGCGAAGAAGGCCGGAATATCGGGCGCCCGGTAGGGCTGCTTGGGTCGCTCCAGGACCGCGGGCGGCACGACATCGCGGGCGCAGCGACGCAGGATGTCCTTTTCGCGCAAGCCCCGCAGCTTGCTGCGAGTGGGAAGCCGCGCCGCGAATTCGAACAGCCGGTGGTCGAGGAACGGAAACCGCCCCTCCACGGCGTGCGCCAGCGACACGCGGTCTCCCTGTGAGCTGAGCAGGTAAGGCGAGAGCAGCGTCACCATCTCGAGGTACGCCGCTCGATTGAGCGTCGACCACGACGCGAAGTTGCCTGGCAAACTGTCCCGCAGCTCCTCCAGCGGATCGGTCCGGCCCAGGGCCGCCCGCACGTCGGCCCCGTAGAACTCCTTGATATGTGCCGTCAACCGGAACCGGGGGAGGTGAGAGAACAGCGGATCTCCCGGCTGCCCCGCGTCCAGGAAGAAGCGGTGCCAGAACTCGCCCCGGCGCCCACGTGCGTCGAGGTACGGATACAGCCGCTCGAGCAACCGCGGCCGCCGACGCGACCCCGGCTGGCGGAGACAGAACTCCCGGACGGCCGTTTCCTTGAAGAGATCGTAGCCCAGGAACAGCTCATCCGACCCCTCTCCCGTCAGCACGACCTTGATCCCCTGCTGGCGGGTGAGGCGGGACAGGAGGAACATCGGCGCGGGGGCCGTGCGGACCAGCGGAGTCTCGGTGTGCCGCACCACCTCCGGGAACACGCGGGCCACGTCGGCCGGGCCGATTCCCTGCACGGCGTGGCGGCTCTTCACGGCGTCCGCGACCAGCCGCTGAAAGTTCCGTTCATCGAAGCGCGGGTCTGCGAACGTCACCGAGAAGGTGCGCAGCTGGTGCGGCGACATCGCGCCGGCCAGGGCGCAGGTGATGCTCGAGTCGAGGCCGCCGCTCAGGTAACCGCCCACCGGGACGTCCGCGCGAAGCCGCAGCCGGACCGCGCTCTGGAGCAATTCGTCCAACTGCCCGAGGTCGTCGGACGACTCCTGTGTTGCCTCGGGGTAGTCGAGCGTATAGTAACGTTGCACGCGCAGGCGGCCGTCGCGCCACACGGCGAAGCTGCCGGGTTCGAGCGATTTCACCCCCTCGAACACCGTGCGCGGCGGTCGCGCCGCCCAGAACGTGAACACTTCGTCCAGGCCCTGGAGATCGGGCGCAGCCGGCACTTCCCCACTTGCGAACAACGCCTTGATCTCCGACCCGAACAGCAAGTCGCCGTTCTGCTCGCTGTAGAACAGCGGGCGCACGCCGAACCGGTCGCGAGCGAGGAAGACCGTCTCGGTCCGGCCGTCGTAGAGCGCGAACGCAAACTGCCCGTTGAGGCGCTCCAGCAACGCCGTCCCCCACTCCTCGTAGCCGTGGACCAGCACCTCGGTATCGCTCCGGGTGCGAAACCGATGCCCGCGACGCTCCAAGTCGGCCCGCAGCTCGACGTAGTTGTAGATCTCGCCATTGTACACGACCAGCACGCGCCCGTCCTCGTTGCCGAGCGGCTGGGCGCCACCCGCCACGTCGATGATGCTGAGTCTTACGTGCGCGAGACCGACCCGGGCGCCGGCCCAGCGCCCCATCCCATCGGGTCCCCGGTGGCGCAGCGCCGCCGCCATGCGGTCGAGTGTCTCCACCGCAACACCACGGGGCTCTCGGCGCGCGATCCCCGCCAGGCCACACATCAGTCCGGCTCGGCCGCCGTGGGTGAGTCCACCTCGGGCACGTGACCCGCCAGCTGGGGCGGGAGGTGCAGGTAGCGGGTCGCGGCGCGCTTGCGCTCGATGTCGCGGAACGCACGCGCCACGGCGTCCGCGTCCCGACCGACCTCCGCGGCGACCGCGGCGCAATCGCGCCCGTGATTGTGGGCGAACAGGACCAGGTCGAGCGTCCGCGCCGGTAGGGCGAAGTAGAACTCCTCCTGCGTCTGCGGCAGTGAGTAGGTGTCGGTCGTGGGCACCCGCTCGCGGATGGCGGCCGGCACTCCCAGATGCTCCGCCAGGGCATACACTTGGGTCTTGTACAGGTGGGCGATCGGCTTCACGTCGGCCAAACCGTCGCCACCCTTCACGAAGAACCCCTGGTCGTACTCCAGCCGGTTCGGTGTGCCGAGCACCGCGTAATGCAGCCGGTCCGCGTGGTAATACTCCAGCATCTTGCGAGTGCGCTGCTTGAAATTTGTCGCCGCCACGATCTGCCGATACTCGGCCGCCGGAAGGCGGGCCCGGTGCACGGTCCCATCCGGTAACTCGACCGCAATGTAGGGAACGTTGAGGCGCTCCGAATCCAGCGGGCTCCCCGGCAGCACCACCTTGCACCGCCAGTCGTCCTCGAACTCGGGCACCACCTGGCGGATGGCCTGGTTGCGACGCCAGTAACACCCGAGCGCGTCGAGAATCGGCCAAAGGCGGTGCTCCACGACGTTGTTGGATGAGGGTGGTCGTTCGTTTCTGGTGACAAACAGGAATTCATCGGGATTCGGTTTCCACTCGGTGCGGTAGTTTTTCAGAATCGCCGCCAAAACTTGAGGGATTGGAAGTGTTGTCTCGCTTTCCCGAGTTTTGGGAGTCTGCATCTTCCCGTACCAAGCAGTCCTTCGGATGTGAAGTATTCGCTGTTCCATGTCGATATCGCCCCACTGAAGTCCCAATGCTTCCCCGGCTCGAAGGCCATCCAACGTACAGATGCAGAATAGCGTGCGCCAGGGTTCTCCAGCTAAGGCGAGGATTCGCTGAACCTGCTCAATCGTAAAGTGTCGCGCCTCAGACGCGACACCGCGTGGTGGCAAGCGCAGCTTTTTCATATCGATCTGTTCGCAGATGTAACCCCAATTCCGTGCTGTTGTCAGGATCGTCGAGATTGTTGCGACAACATTCAAGATTGTCTTCCGGGAGACAACCTTGTCCGTGGACCTTTCCGGCATTCGAGTTATGAATCTTTGCTGGTTCTCGACGCCGAATTGGTCCAGACGTAGTTTGCCAACCTCTGGAATGATGTAGCACTTTAAATGCGAGCGAACGGCTCGCGCTGAGGATGGCTTTTGTGTGGTTAGCACTTCGGTTTTCCACCGTTCGATAAACTCCCCGAACGTAGCCGCACGTCCAGGCCGGTAGTCGAGGCAGTTGATACGGGCAAGTACGGCGGCCAAACGACGCTCGGCGAGCCGCTTTGTCGGCAACTCGCGCTTTGTGCCGAGAATAACGGAACGTCGAATGCGCTTTGTTGTTCCAGTGATATCCGCCACATCTTCCCTATATCTCCCGACCCATTTTTCTTTCTTCTTTCCTTTCAAAAACACACGTCCATGTTGATACCGCTTTCGGGCCATCGAGTTCTCTTTTCCCGATGTCCCAACTGCCCTATGGGGACAGAGTGTACCAAATTCCGCGGTGTTGGAATCGTGCGACATTTATTCTCGCTGAAATGAGCCGTCCTTCTGCGATTGATTGGTGCGGTCCGCCTCTATGGATTTGCCCGAGATTGCAGTCTGAGCCTTCATCACCGTGTGCCGAGCGTAATAAGTCGGATTGGTTTTGTCTTCCGAGCGGTAGTCGGCGATGCGCTGGATCACGACTTCGGGATCGTCGCCGCGCGCGAGGGCTCGCTTCGCGTAGGCCCAATCGTGCTCGGATTGACTTTTGCGGTCGCTGGGCACGATGCGCTTTCCTTCTTGGTCGTGGCTCAAGTGTCGCGGTGTTTCGGGCGAGTCTTCGTCAATCGTGAAGTCGCGGAGCGTGTAAACC
>Ga0137418_10006268_pt1 | contig 10945 bp, 9 predicted proteins | sample CZODoug3_1_2_16f_FD_122242 | JGI IMG/M metagenome (GOLD analysis project Ga0137418, IMG submission 122242) | Vadose zone soil fungal communities from Angelo Coast Range Reserve, California, USA - CZODoug3_1_2_16fungal (Hybrid Assembly) | ecosystem: Environmental > Terrestrial > Soil > Vadose... | reverse complement strand
GCTCATTGCGACACACGACACAGTACGCCTTCCTGTCATAACTCTTCGCTCCTCAAACGGCCGCGGGCGTCCATCTCTCTAGCCAACGCCCCAAGTGAGATTCCTACGCTATCTGTAAGGACTGCAATTCAAAATGTGTGGCCCCGGAATATACGCGAATGTCCCACAGCTTCACATGGGCTAACGCTAGCGTGTTTAAGATAAACTGGCGATTAACGGGTAAGTGACGCAGCAGTAGATGGCACGGAGACCTGCGCAGGCAGCAGCGCGCTGAACGTGCTTCCACTCGAATCGGAACGCGCCAGGATCAAGCGCCCGTGATGCGCTTCCGCGATCCAACGCGCTATGGACAGTCCCAGCCCCGCGCCGCCGCCGTCATGTTCGGAGCGTGTCCTGGCCTTATCCACCCGGAAGAACCGCTCAAACACGCGTTGCTGTAAGTCCCCGGGAATGCCTTCGCCGGAATCGGTAACGCTCAGCGCGTACTCGGCGCCGGAACGCCCGCACGAAACGGTCACCCGGCCCCCCGCCGGCGTGTACTTGATCGCGTTGTCCAGCAAATTTAGAATCATGCGCCGCAACAGCGCCTCGTCCGCGCGAATTGGCAACTCCTCCGGTACCTCGCAAGTGAGACTGATCTGCTTCGCCGACGCCAGCGACCGCGCCGCGTGCGTGCAATCCGCCACCAGTTCATCCAGGTAAAACTCGTGCGGCGAAAGCGGATACTGTCCCGCATCCGCGCGCGTCAGCGTAAAAAGGTCCTCCACGATCTGTGTCAGCCGTTGCGCCTCAGCGTGCAGCACAGCCAGCGACTCCCGGTATTCTTCAGCGGGCCGCTCTGTACGAGACAGTGCTACTTCCGATTCTCCCCGCAGTATGGCCGCGGGCGTACGCAATTCGTGCGATGCGTCCGACATGAATCTCCGCTGACGCTCAAACGATTGGTCCACGCGCTCCAGCAAATCGTTGAAAGAAGCTGCCAGCCGGCCCAATTCGTCCTTCGCGTTTTGGATCGGCAACCGTTCATGCAAATTCTTCGCGCTGATTCGTCCCGCCTGGCTGCTCATCGCTACCACTGGCGCCAGGCTTTTCCTAGCCAAAAAATAACCGCCGAGGCTGGCGAGAAATATTGCGATGGGAATCACCCACGCAAACGTCGCCCGTACCTCTTCCAGCATTTCGTTTTGCGGGTGCAGTGACTGCAGGATCACCAATGTGTAGAGCTGACCCTTCAATGTAAACTTCCGGGCCACGCCGCGATAACCGCTACGCCCGCCTTTGACATTTCCAAAATGCTGGTCCGGGCTCCCCGCGCGTTCCCGCAGTTCCCGGAACGAACCGGACGAGAATAGCTTGGGCGCAGATTCTTGATTAGGTAGGTCCTGCGAAGAGGCCAACATGCCACCGCTGGGATCAAACACCGCAAAAACGTGATCGCGATAATGATGTTCAACGATTGCCTCTTGCACCGCCAGCCGCGGAGCATCCGGACCGTGGCTATCCAGCATTTCCGCCTGCACCGTGCTTAGGAACGCTTCGGAAAGCTCCGCGAGGTTGCTGTCCGTTCGTTGCAGTGTGCTCCGCCAAAAAATAAAATACGTAATCAGCGAGAGCAGCACCAGGAAAAGGGCCAGCAAGCCCGTATACCACAGCGTCAGCCGCACGCGCACCGAATCAAGCATGGTTCTTTCGCGGAGCGGCGCTACCCTTACCGCGAGGCTCCGCGGCCCCAGCCCCTTCAGGCAATTCCACCACGCCTGTTTCACTTACTACACCGAAAATATATCCTGCACCCCGCCGCGTATGCAGCAGCGGCTTACCGCCTCCCGACTCAATCTTTCGCCGCAATCGGTTTACGTACACTTCGATTAAATTCGAAAATGGGTCGAAGCTCTCGTCCCACACATGCTCCGCAATTTCCGCTCTCCCCACTACCCGGCCGGCATTGCGCGCCAAAAATTCCAGCAACGCGTACTCTTTGGTAGTCACCGAAATATTCCGACCCGCTCGCGCGACGCTCTGCGCGCCAGTATCCAAAACTAAATCCGCAACCGTGATTTGCGCCGGACGCAATTCCCCAGAGCGCCGCAGCAGCGCCCGCAACCGCGCCAGCAGCTCCCGAAATTCAAAGGGCTTGGTCAAATAATCGTCAGCGCCATGATCCAGCCCGCTGATTCGGTCCTCCACCGCGTCACGCGCGGTTAGCATCAGTATTGGCACGCGCTGCCCGGCCTTCCGCAGTTCGCGGCACACCTCAAAGCCGTTGCGACCCGGAATCATCACATCAAGAATAATCAGATCGTAGGAGTTGATCGCCGCTTCATACAGCGCATCATCGCCATTCGCGGTCACATCTACCGCGTAAGCCTCCTCGCGCAGCCCCTTGGCCACAAACCGTGCAATGCGAGCATCGTCTTCGACTAGCAATAGCCTCATAAAAATACGTCTTTCGTACGCAAATACGAATGTTCGCGAATCCTGTCGATCTTACGTCAATTCTCAACCTGCCGCGATAAACGCAACATAAACCCACTCCATCTGCGCTCAGCTGAAAAGCCGTCATTTGGCACGATCCGGCTGGCGCTATGGAAAGCTACGCCCTGCGGTATACACTCACAATCGTAACTTTAAATATCGGTGTTTACCCATGATTGGCCAGGTCCTCGGCCATTACCGTATTGATGCGAAGCTCGGCGAAGGCGGCATGGGCATCGTCTACCGCGCACGCGATGAATTTCTCCATCGCGACGTGGCCCTCAAGGTTCTGAGCAAGGGCGCCGTCTCCACGGACTCCGCGCGAGAGTATCTGCTGCACGAAGCCCGCTCCTCTTCCGCCCTTAGCCATCCAAACATTTGCACCATACATGAAGTTGGCGAACTCAATGGCGAGCTGTATATCGTCATGGAGTTGGTCGAAGGCAAGCCCCTGAACACACTGGTCGCCGGCGAAGGCCTGCCCATCGAGTCCGTACTGCGCTATGGAGTGCAGATCGCCGCCGCTCTTAGCCATTCGCACGGCCGCAATATCATTCATCGCGACTTAAAAAGCTCCAACATCGTAGTCACTGCCGAGGGCTTGGCCAAAGTCCTCGACTTCGGCCTTGCCAAGCACTCCGAAAAGGATTTCCTCGAAGGCGCGACGCAAACGATCAGCCCAGTCGAGACCGCCCAAGGGCTGACCGGCACACTCCAATACATGGCCCCCGAGATCCTCCGCGGCATGGAAGCAGACCATCGCATCGACATCTGGGCGCTTGGCGTCGTCCTCTATGAAGCTGCTTCGGGCCAGTTGCCCTTCAAAGGACGCACCGCCTTTGAGATTAGCTCTTCCATCCTGCACGATTTGCCACCCCAACTCCCGTCACGCGTCCCCACCGGCGTTTGGGCCATTATTCAGCGCTGCTTGTCCAAAGAACCCGCCCATCGCTACCAGCAGGCCGGCGAAGTGCAAGCCGCGCTCGAAGCGGTGCAGTCGGCAGTGACTATCTTCGCTGCCCCCGTTTCTCCCAGCGATCTACGCGGGCCGCTCACCACCATCCATCGCGGCATTCGCCATCTCGCCGTCAAAAATGGCGACGTCCTGCTCCTCGTAGGCACCACAAAAGGCGCCTTCCTTCTTCGCTCCAATCGCAATCGCACACGCTGGGATGTCGCCGGACCTTACTTTCACGGCCAGGCCATTTACGCGTTGAATTATGATGATCGCGCAGGGCGCCGCCGGCTGTGGGCTTCCACTCACACTTTCTGGGGTACTCTGCTCCGCTCCAGCGACGATTTCGGAAAGACCTGGACCAATCCTTACGAAGCCAACATCAAGTTTCCCGCCGAGTGCGGCGCTGCCTTGAATAATATTTGGCAGATTTGTCCGGGCCGCGAAAGTGAACCGCACACTCTCTACTGTGGTGTCGAGCCGGCCGCCTTATTTTCCTCTCAGGACGACGGAATAACTTGGTCTCTCGTACGCGGACTCTTCGATCATCCCCATCGCCCACGCTGGCTCCCCGGCAACGGCGGCCTCGCCTTGCACACCATCGTGCTCGACCCCGTTGACACCAATCGGATGTACGTCGCCATTTCCTCCGCGGGCGTTTATCGCACCGATGATGCCGGCAAAACGTGGCACGCACGGAATCGCGGCATCCGCGTTGTGCACATGCCGGAAAAGCATCCTGAGTTTGGTCAATGCGTGCACAAGATCGCCATGCACCCCGCCAAGCCCGATCGCCTCTTCCTGCAAAATCACTGGGGCCTCTATCGTTCCGACGATGGTGCCGCCAACTGGACCGACATTGCCAACGGCGTGCCCTCCGATTTCGGTTTCGCCATGGTCATGCATCCCCACGACCCAGACACCGTCTTCATCCTTCCTATCGAGTCGGACGAATTCCGCTGCACTCCTGAAGGCCGCCTTCGCGTTTATCGCACCCGCAACGCTGGCGCGTCCTGGGAACCGTTGACGCGCGGCCTTCCACAAAAAGGCGCGTTCGAAACGGTTTTGCGCGATGCTCTCACAGCGGACTCTCTCGATCCCGCCGGCATCTACTTCGGAACGCGCAACGGTGAACTCTATGGGTCGATCGACGACGGTAAAACCTGGAAGAAGCTTCTAGGCGGCCTACCTCCGGTAGTGTGCGTAAAAAGTGTGGTGCTGGGCGAACCTCAGGCCTCCGCAAGGCCGCGGATAAAAGCGCCGCCATCCGCGAGTCGCTCCAAATCTCCTGCAACGAAAACCAAACGGCGTCCCGGCAAGCCATCTGGGAAAAGCAGGTGAGCGTCACCGTGCATATCCCCGGCCCGCTTCGCGATTTTTCGCAACAGCGCGGTGAAGTTCAACTCGCTGGCTCTCCCGCCACGCTTCTGGAGGCTCTGCAACTCCTCTGGGCCACTTACCCCGGCCTGCGCGATCGCCTTCTCACCGAAGAAGGCCACCTCCGCGAACACATCAATATTTTCGTCGGCAACGAATCCATCCGCTACACCGATGGCCTGGCCACTCCCCTCGCCCCTAACGCCACCATCTCCATAATCCCCGCCATCAGCGGCGGTCTGGACTGCGGCGGTCTTGATGATCCTGAGCATCGAAGGGCCGCCGCTTTCACACCGTAAACCCGGCCGCCGATGTGTGCCATCAACTGACCAAACTGCCACCAACTCCTCTTGCCTCTTTCCCCTTACGTCACAACCAAAAAGTCCCAAAAAAACTGCTAGGTATTTCCATGTAGTTTGTGCTACGCTGTATTTGCGTTTGTTGCTCTTGTATCGCCTTTGGTATGTAAGGTCGGTCGCAAGGTCACACTTGCGGCCTTTTTTTACGCCCACAGGCGGCCCGTAACTCTGTTGAGGGGTTCGGAGTCGAGGCACCAGATAGCTCATTATAGAGTGCGGTCCCAACCCGGCCGGACTCAAAGTATGATCGCAACGCGGTCAACAGAAAAGAGTAGATGCAGTGAGTAAAGAACAAGGAACAGTGAAGTGGTTCAATGCCAGCAAGGGCTTTGGATTCATCCAGCGCCAGAGCGGCGAGGACGTTTTCGTCCATTTCTCCGCAATCGTGGCTGATGGCTACAAGTCGTTGAATGATGGCCAAGCGGTTGAATTCGAAGTCACCAAGGGTCCCAAGGGCCTGCAGGCCTCGAACGTCCAACCCCTCTAAGTAGGCGTGGTCCCGGTTCGCCGGGATCACTACTTCACACACAAATCCCGGGCGGCACGCGCAAGCGTCCCGCCCGTTTTTGTTTCTCTACACGTTTCGTCTGCCTGCACCGATTCTCACTTGGTTTTGACCCGCACCCGCCCATCCGCCTTAGCCTCATACAGTCCGGAATCTGCTCGCGCCAGCAGGTGCCGAAATTCCGGGTGGTCTGGAGCTTCAAATCCGCCCACACCAAAGCTCGCCGTCATTTGCACGTTTTGTCCTTCAAACGTGAACTCTTCTATCGTAAACGTGCATCCCAACCTCTCGGCCAAACTCGTAATATGCCCCACCGGGACGTGGGTAACCACCAGAACGAACTCATCGCCGCCCAGCCGGCCGCAAATGTCCGATGTGCGCGTGTTTTTCTTCAGAATCGCAGCAAATCGCTTGAGCACTTCATCGCCGGCCAGATGGCCATACTGGTCGTTCACCGTCTTGAATTTGTTCAGATCAGCCAGGATGACCCATAGGGGATACGCGTGCCGGATTGCACCCCCCAGTTGTTTGACCGCATATTCCTCGACCGCTCGCCGATTGGGCAACCCTGTTAGGAAATCCGTCCGCGCAGCAGCCTCTAGTAGTTCGTTCTTTTCCTGGATTTCCCGATGCATCTCCATGATTCTGTGGCCCGTGCCGACCCGTGCCACCAGTTCCTTCTCATGGAACGGTTTGGTCAAATAATCATCCGCGCCTGCCGCCAACCCTTCCACAATGCTCTCTTTTTCGACATTGCTCGTAAGTAGAATTACGTACGTATATCCCGCATTCGATTCGCTACGTATCTTTCGGCACAGCTCCGGCCCGGACAAATCCGGCAACATCCAGTCGGTGATAATGATTTGGGGGCGAAATGCTGGGATCGACGCCAGCGCCTCCTGCCCGGTCTTCGCGAACGCCAATTCGTACGGTTGGGCTCGCAAAGCATGCTCCAGCAACTTGCGCGAGAATGGCGAATCGTCCACCGCAAGAATCCGTGTTCGGCCGCCTGTGCTCTCCACGGCTGGCGCCGCCACTGCTATCCCTTGTTTATCCTCGAGGCTCATAATCCGAAGTTGCGGTCTATTACGTAAGGGCTTCTACGGAAGGGGTTACCTCTATCATTGCCCACAACAGCCCAGTCCACGACCTCGAACTAAAGCTAAGTTTCCAGAATCGCGCCTTTTTCGGAGCACGTTTTCCGTCTCGATAGCGGCATCCTGAAGCCGGCTTTTTTAGTAGCTCCCTTTCCTCGACGGTGCCACTCCTGAAGCGCTGAGCTTTTTTCCAGGAGTTGTCTTTCCTGGGCGGCACTGCTCCTGAAGAGCGGAGCTTTTTCCCAGTAGTTGTCTTTCGTCGGCGACACTGCTTTTATCTTTGCTCGCGGCGTTATCGTTCCTCGCCGAACTTGCCCGCCCACTGGGTGAGCTTGCGCGCTACTTCTTCAATCAAAGCGGATGGTGCCCGCTCCAGAATCGTTTCCAGCGCCGTGTATAGTTGATCCTGCAAGTCTTCCGAAACGCGCTTCGTTCGTTTCGCTATACGCCGCCCCTCGGCGTATGACTGCAGCGAACCGCTGCGCTGATAATTCGCCCATGCCACTTCCCAAATGGCCTCCAGTAAGTCGCTGCGCCGTTTTCTACGTTCTCGCACCACCGCTTCGTCTATTTCTTCCACTTGTGAAAGCGGCACCCGAAAACTGAGGGGGTAACTGACATCTTTGCTGATTTTGGTCGGCGCCATTCCCGCAGTGTGGCACGGAAAGAAATGCCTTGACAACTGTACCGTTCGGTTGTATTGAATGCATTGTATGCATACAATGATGCCCGCTTCCTCCCCAAGTGGCCACGTAGGAGTTCGCCATGCACGGAAGCTTTTATGTTCAATTGATTTGCCCGCGCTGCTATCGCTCGAAATGGCTGTACCTGCAAGGAATTGACAGCACCGCCGCTGATCTCCTCAATACTCTTTGGGACTTCGCCTGCCCCCTACACGGGCCGCAGCACGAGAAGCCCCTTCAGGTAAATGAACCATCACCTTGTCTGTATCAATTCTATGGCGTCAGGCAGACGCCTTCTCGCTCAGCGATTCCAGTGCAACGCCCGATTGCTGCATCGGCGGCAACATCCAGCTCTGTGGCAATTGTTCAGCGATTCCTGCCAAGTCCCCCTGCAATCGTTGCGCAAAATGGCCGGATTAAATACTCGAGACAGATTTCTTCGCGCCCGTGATTTGCATTGCGCCGCCATCGCTTCGCACTGAAGCAGTTCTGGTTTCGCTCCTCGTTCCAGTTTCTGCTTCGCGCCATGTTTCAGTGCTGGTTCACTCCTCGTTTTAGTTCGCGCCTCGGGTTGATCGGTATCCGCACGCTTGCGGCTCGCTGGCGCGGGCACTCACGCCGCTTGGGCAGTCGTCACGAGCGAGGCGCGGGGATCGGTGCCTTTCGTCGCGGCTCTGCTCTCTGGGGCTTCCTGAGCAGCGCTAGATAGACATATAGGCCGAGGTGTGTTCTGATACCAGCTCAAACCAGCCATGATTCCGCCATTCGATATTTTCAAGGTGGAAAGCAGCGGCCTTCGCTGGATGGAAGCGGCGCCTGACCTGGAACGCGCCAAAACGCGAGTGCGAGTCCTCTCCGCATCTTCGCCGGGCGAATACATCATCCTCAACCAGATCACCGGCGAGAAAATCACGATTCAGCCGAAGTCCAAGCGCATCGTGTTCCAGATCGGCTATGAGGAGCGCGGCATGAAGGCGCGGGCCGAACTGTTGCGCCGTTTCGGCCACGAAGTAATCTCCGTGACCCACAACGAAGCTGCCAAAGTGGCGCTAAGCTCCTATCATGACGTCGAGCTGTTCATCGTCGGCCATACCGCGCCGGAGCAAACCAGAAAAGAGATGGTCGCCTGGCTCAAAGCCAACTACCCCAAAGTAAAAATCGTCGCGCTCAATCCTTCCAAGGAGCAACTCCTTGGCGCCGACTATAATGTGGTCTTGGACGAGCACGACGAATGGCTGCTCCTGCTGGCCGCCGCGGCCAGTTGAGGTCGCTACCCCCTCCCCCCGGTTTTGCATAAGTGTTCATTCTAAAGATAGTTAAAGTCCTTTGTTTTGATACACTTTTGCAAGTGTTCATTCTAAAGGTACTTGCGGACGCGCGGCTTGCATCTTCGGCTGAGCGGCGCTGGGTGTTTTGCGACGCATTCGGGACACCCACGCCGGGTGTTTGCTGAAAGAGTTTGGATTGGCTTGATTGCAAAGCTGTTGAGTTTTTTGGGAGCGACAGAGAGTCCGGAACATTGTGTGGGGAAAGGAGTTAGCTCTGCCGGGCGGGTGCTGGAAGGTTATTCGTTGCGGTAACATGACGAATGGTACCAATAAGTATACAGGTTGTCAAGTGTTTTCTGCTTGAATGGCGGGAGTAAAGAACGAATCGCAACCACAGAGCGCGGAGAGGGACGGTTTCGTTTGCTTGACAGCGGCAGGGGGAAAGCATAACGTCACTGGCAAGTCGGTCGGCCCCCAGGGCGCAAGCCCGTTTCTGTTTGAACCTAAACAGTGAATTGGTAAGACACGGAGCGTTTGCTCCTGAACCGCTGCGCGAAATCTGCGCGCGATGCAGGGAGGCGAATTTTTGCGCGTCTTGCGCGCGTGTTTTGTCCCTGCGATATGCCGGCCGCATAGGAGAGAGAATGATCAAGAGGACGACGGGTATTTTGGTGGTAGCAGCGGTAATCGCAGTGCTGATTGCAGTGCCGGCGGCGTTTTCGCAGATGGAATCGGCGCCGATCATATATACGTTTGTAAGCCAGTTCCAGGTACCGCGGGCGAATTGGGCGGCATACGCAGAGGATACCGAGAAGTCGGTCGTCCCGATTATGGAGAAGTTGACGGCCGACGGGACCATCGCTAGCTGGTCTACGTTTGAGCAGGTGGTACACACACCGGAGGGATATACGAACGGTGCGGCCTGGTCGTCAAGCTCCCTGGCGGGGCTGATGAAAGTGCTCGACGAAGTTCGCAAGGCTGGACCACGGCCGGGTCAGATCGCGGCGACCAAGCACGAAGACTACCTGATGCAAACGTCGATGTACCACGCAGGCAGCGGAACACCGGCCTATTTGCGAGTGATCTGCTCGAATGCAAAGGCTGACAAGCCGGCGGAATTCACCACAATGCTCAAGAAGCTGCTGGTGCCGACGTTTGAGGAACAGCTCAAGAAGGGCGTGGCTACGTACTACGGCGTTGACGAGCAATATGTAAACAGCTCGGCGCCGTCAACGCGCTGCGTCGTCATCACCTACCCCAATGCCGAGAGTATGGACAAGTGGGCGGTCGCCATCAACATGACCATAAATAAGTGGACTGCGGCGGAACGCGCGGAATACCTAGGTGCCACGGTGGCGGACAGCCGGCGCGACATCATGGCGCGGATCACGCACTCCGGGCATAAATAGCTGACCGCTACAGTTCGGTTAAGAGGAGAGGGCGAAGTTGGCTCTCTCTTTTTTGTTTGGAGTGGGAATGGCCGGTGGCACAGATTGTGGGGTCTGTGCCACTGGCCTTTCTTGTTTGCGGAGCTTCTGTTTTGTGGCTTTCGTTTTGCTACTGGGGTTTCTTGGTTGGTTCTTTGGCGGCGTCGGGTTCCATGGCGGATTTGGGTTTGGCCATGGCGATCAGTGCTTTGGGGTGCCAGAAATCCATGGCGACCTTGGCGACTTCTTCGGGGGGATTGCTGATGGAGGGGTCGAAGCGATAGAGATTGGACTCGGCGACCTCGACGGCATCAGCGCTGATTTGCTGGAATTTTTTGAACCCTTCTTCACCCAGGATTTCCTTGTTGGTGGGATTGTGGTCGAAGCCGCCCATGGACGAGCGCAGGGTGGACACATAGAAGATGGCGCCTTTGTTGCCTTCGACGACTTGCGAGACAAAGACCGGGGCGGTGTCCGGATTCTTTTCGCCGGCTTCCTTGCTGTCCTTCATAAGCGCCTCGAAATCGAGGATGTGGCCGGGGCGGATGTGCACGGCGGTGGTACGCAAGAGGCGGGATTCGCCAATGAGCTTGGCGTAGGCTTCGGCGTCCTGCGGGGCTTTGCGGCTGAGGTCCCAGCGGCGGCGGCGAAGCTCGGAGCGCGACCATACTATGCAGGTGTTGAAGTCCTGCTCGAGTTTCTGGGCGCCGTCTTTACCCAGACCTTTGTTGGCGGCGAGCATTTCGGCTTCATTGGCCTTGTCGATATCGGCGTAGTCTTTGCGGACGCTGGTGAACTG
>Ga0137418_10006266_pt1 | contig 10945 bp, 9 predicted proteins | sample CZODoug3_1_2_16f_FD_122242 | JGI IMG/M metagenome (GOLD analysis project Ga0137418, IMG submission 122242) | Vadose zone soil fungal communities from Angelo Coast Range Reserve, California, USA - CZODoug3_1_2_16fungal (Hybrid Assembly) | ecosystem: Environmental > Terrestrial > Soil > Vadose... | reverse complement strand
CAATGACGACGATGTCTGTCATCCAGGCCTTTATTTGCATCTTCGCCTCTGACTAGCCTTAACCGTGCTGAGCACGCAAGCCGTGCTGGGCACGCAGCTTAAGCAGACCGACCAACACCTTGTTTTCCTCTTGTGCGAGTTGGTCTACAGAGCGGTCTCCGGCCTCCTGCAGCACCCCTTCGATGACGGTTTGTTTGAGTTCGGCGGTAACATCGGGATTGCCGAGAACTTTCATCATGCCAGTCAACGGATCCATGAGGTGCTCCATGAAATGTTTGATCCCCCCTTCGCCGCCCCCAAGATGCCACTGCAGGCTCGGTCCCATCACTCCCCATCGCAGCCCCGGCCCATAGCTCACCGCAATGTCAGCATCCGCAACGCTCAGCACTCCCTCCTGAATCAGATACATCACCTCTTTATAGAGGGCCACCTGGAGCCGGTTCCCAACATGACCGGGAAGCTCCTTACGCAGGTGGATCGCCTTCTTTCCGATCGACGCATAGAACGCCATCGCCTGTTGGACTGCTTCGGGCGATGTCTTGCTGCCACCGACGACTTCGACTAACGGGATGATGTGCGGCGGATTGAAAGGATGGCCGATGACGCAGCGTTCCGGACGCTTGCATTGGGATTGCATGACGCTCATCGTTATCCCCGATGAGCTCGAGGCGATGATCGAATCCGGCGGAGCGGCATCGTCCATGTCGGCGAACAGCTTGATCTTGAAATCCGGGCGCTCGGGGCCGTTTTCCTGGACGAAGTCGGCCTTCGATAGCGCCTCCTTCATATTTGATGTAAAGGTCAATCGCTCTCGTGATGCCCCCGCTGACAGACCGATATCCGTGAGGGCCGGCCACGCTTCGTCAACGTATTTACGCAGCTTGGCTTCTGCATTCGGCGCCGGGTCGCTGGCGATCACATCAAACCCGCGCGCAAGATATTGCGCTGCCCAACTGGCGCCGATAACTCCGGTGCCAACAATCGCTATGCGGCGTACTGGTTTGTTCAAGGACATAGTTTGGTTTCTCCTTGGTGGTTCCATTCATTAATATCGAGCGTGGCGGAGACGTGCCCCGCGCCTCTTCTTCACTGCCGCTGTTAGCGCAACGACCGTGCCAGAAGGATAGACTTCGCAATCGGACGAATTAAGATGCGGTCCGAATCGTCCCGACGAAAAATGGCGGAATTGGCGGGCGTATGCCGACTGTGAGGGGGACACCTTCCGACACTATCCTTGCGTCATTCGAGTCGATTTAGAGTTAACTTCCCGCCATTCGCTCAATCCTTACCCAGTTCTGACTTTGGCAGACCTGTTGCTGTGCACTGATCGCAGGTTATTCGCATAAGGGTCTTTTGAGCTCAGCTCGGATCGGAAACCTTCAGAGATATTTCCAGTTCAAGTGTACGCAGCAAGGCGGATCTTGTGCTCGAAGGGGGTGGATTTCCAAGTCAGAGCGCGAGGCGGTCCATCCACTCAAACGTTATTGTCGCTGCGGTAATTAGTACATGCGGTCTGTTGTAAGAATAGTGAAGCGCGAAGAAATAGAACGATCAAACAACTCGCCCGCCGCTGGCGGCGAAAGAGCGGTCCAACAAAGCACGCCTGAATTGATCGTAAAGAGTTGGATAACGGCGTCCCGCGAACGCCACCGGGCCCAGACGGCGGATAATCTGCGGGATTTCAAACGATGGGAAGCGAACTGGAACGTTGGACAGGGGGCTTGGTAGTTGAACCATGCTCTCTCGGATTGACTCCAACCGCTAGCATTGCCGTGATTCTCGCGATTAGCGATGCGCTTGCGCTGACGCTGATGGACCTCAAAAAGGTTAGCAAAGCTGATTATGGGCTGCGACATCACGGGGGCTACCTGGGGAGGAAGGCTCGCCAAGGTAACCTTCCGAATTAGCAATTATGATTGACTCGCAGGGTTAGACATGTAGTTGCTTTGGGATGATGTTCTCGGTTTCAAATCTACGTTTGGGCATGATCTCAATGCTGCTGCCACCTTGCTAGAGCGGATCAGAGAGACGCCCACGCCAAGTTTTGCAATTTGGCGTGGGCGTTAAAGTTATTGAACGGAACGCTAACTTTTCCCTGGAAACGGTAATTATTTTCTGGAGATGCTAATTATTTTCCTTCCACATCCCCCTAAGGGGTCTAGTGTTGGTTCGCAAGTTTGCCGATGAGGGTGAATAGCGGAAGGTACATGGCGATGACGATGGAACCGATCGTGACGCCAAGGAAGCCGATCAGCACGGGTTCGATCATGGTCAGGAGGTTGGCGATCGCAGAGTCGACTTCCTGTTCGTAAAAGTCCGCGATCTTGCCAAGCATTGCGTCCAGTGCGCCGGTCTGTTCGCCGATGCCAATCATCTGGGCGACCATGTTCGGAAAAACCTCGGTGGCTTTCAAGGGGTCAACAAAGCTTTCGCCGCGTTCGACGCCTGCGCGAACCTGCAAGATTGCATTTTCGATGACCACGTTGCCGGCCGTGCGGGCGGTGATGTCGAGTGACTGCAGAATCGGAACGCCGGAGGAGAGAAGCGTCGAAAGAGTTCGAGAGAATCGTGCAACAGCAATCTTCTGAAGAATCGGGCCAAAGATGGGCAGCTTCAGGGAAATCGTATCAATAACTTTTCGGCCCTTTGGAGTCGCGTAGTAAAACTTAAGACCAATGCCAGCGCCGATCAATCCGATCAGGATTGCCAGACCGCCCCAACTCGCGAGAAAGTCGCTGATGCCAACGACAATTCGCGTCGGAAGTGGTAACTGTTCGCCGGGACCAAGTAGACCCAAAAAGATATTCTGGAACTGCGGAATAACAAAGACCATGATCACCGCTATGGCAGCACATGCCATGAATACAACAGCGGTGGGGTAAATCAGGGCCGAGACGACATCGCGTTTTAGTTTGACCAGCTTCTCGATAAAGGTAGACAGGCGCTGGAGGATCAGGTCAAGAATACCGCCGGTCTCGCCAGCTTCGACCATGTTTGAATAGAGTTGATCGAATACCTTTGGATGCCGGGACATTGCTTTTGCAAGTGTCGATCCCTCCTCAACATCCTGTCGAACCTGACTAAGAACCTGTTGAAAGAACTTGTTGTCCTGTTGTTGCGCAAGGATATCCAGGCACTGAACCAGGGGGAGGCCGGCGTCAATCATCACGGAAAACTGACGTGTAAAAATGGAGAGTTCCTTGGCTTTCACCTTCTTGCTGCCACCAAGGCGAGGGATGCCAATCTCACGGCCCTTTTCTTTGACTGAAGTTAACGTTACCTGCTCGCGTCGCAAAAGCTGGCGTAAGGACTCGCGGTTTTCCGCGGTTCGTTCGCCGGCGACGATTTCATTAAGCCGGTTTCGTCCTTTGAAAACATATGTGGGCATCTGTCGGAGCTCCTAGCTGAAAAGTGACGAGTGTCAATATGGGGAAAATTCACCGACCTCCGGGTCTGGCACCCACTGGTCTGCCCTGTGCATACGGGCTTGGATGTGCCCCGGGACGTGGGGCTCCGGGACCACCGGCGCCATTCTGATTCAGTCCTGAACCGCGTTCGATCAGTTCCTTTAACTCATCAGTGTTGGATGAACGCTGCATTGCCATTTCAAGGGTGATCTGACGTTTGTGATACAGAGTGGCGAGCGCCTGGTTGAACGTTTGCATCCCGTATTTGTCCTGTCCGGTTTGCATCATCGAATAGATCTGATGAACCTTGTCTTCGCGGATAAGGTTTCGAATTGCAGCGTTTGGAACAAGAATTTCCAGCGCCATTGCCCGGCCGTGACCGTCAGCCTTTTGAATAAGCGACTGACACATGATGCCTTCGAGCACCAGTGACAATTGTGCGCGAATCTGTGACTGCTGATCAGCAGGGAAGACATCAATGATTCGATTGATCGTCGAAGCCGCACTGTTTGTGTGTAACGTCGCAAATGTTAAGTGGCCGGTTTCGGCGATTCGCAAAGCCGACTCGATGGTTTCGAGATCACGCATTTCACCCACCAGCACCACGTCCGGATCCTGTCGTAAAGCTGTTCGCAGTGCGCTGGAAAAGCTGTGGGTATCGGCATTGACCTCTCGCTGATTAACCAGGCAGTTTTTGTGGTTATGGAGAAATTCAATCGGGTCTTCGATTGTCAGGATGTGTTCGTGCCGGTCATTGTTGATCTTGTCGATCATCGCGGCCAGGGTCGTTGACTTGCCGGATCCGGTTGGTCCGGTTACGAGGATCAGCCCGCGTGGCTTATCACACATCGTCTTTACAACCGCCGGCAGGCCAAGGGCTTCAAAGGGTTTGATCTCGTACGGTATAGCGCGGAAGACCGCACCAACCGCACCGCGCTGATTAAAAATGTTGGCGCGAAATCGAGACAGGCCTTTCACGCCAAAAGAAAAGTCCAGTTCGAGGTTTTCTTCAAAACGGTGCTTCTGAGCATCTGTGAGTACTGAATAGGCAAGCTGCTTGGTATCCGCGGAGGTTAGAACACGATACCCTTCGAGCGGGCTGAGTTCGCCGTGCACACGCACCTGTGGCGCTGTGTTCGTAGTGACATGAAGATCCGATCCGCCCAACTCTGTGAGTTTCTTCAACAGATCTGAAAGAGAAATATGGGGGGCTGCCTCATTCGTTGCCATGAGAATTGAGTACTCCTGGTTGCGAGAAGATTAAAGGGGCTTTCTGGTTACCGTTCCGAACCAGGCAAACTCGCTGTGGGCCTTGTTGTGCCTTTGAAGGAGCCCAGCAATTGTTGTGAACCGGAATCTGCCTGGTCAAAGAACTCGACCGGCGCTGTAGTTGACAGGCTATAAACTTTCCCGTCCACCTCGGTAAAATAGAAGGACCAGGACTGTGGGCCGACACTTCCGTCGGGCGAGTTTCCAGTCTGCGCGACAACGACAAAGACGCGTTTGCCGTCAATCGTTCGTTCGTAATCGTTGGTCACCCATCCGTTGGAAACGATCATTTTGTCAATCACCGTCTTGCGCAGGTCGCTGAAGGACACATCGCCGATGTATCGACGTGCTTTAGACGCGAGCATCGGTTTGGGTGACGCAGGCACGTTTACACCGGCCAGGGCAGAATAACCGGCCGGCTTTCCATCAGCGGCAAAGATTCTAAATTTCACTTCACCGTTTGATGGCGCGGTTCGACTGTTCCAGCCTGCTGGTAGAGTTACACTCCATCGTCCACTCGGATCCAAATAGAGACCGCTCTCAGCCGTAACATGATGTGCCAGAACTTCGGGCTTCGCAGCGTCGGCCAACCCATTCGTCGCAGGTTGAAGGTTACGCATTCTAAGCCGGGCCATTCGCCTTTGACGTCGTTTCCGCGCATGGTAGCGACGCCACCAGGCTCTGGAATGATGATGTTTGCGATGGCCGAAGTGTTTCCGGTCATTATGCGCAGAGGAATCCATGATCGGTATGATCACAGCGATTGAAAAAAGAACCAGCATCGATAATGCAATAGCACGCTTCATAAAGCCCCTCCAAGGTCAGGCTACGGTTTCCCGCACGACTTCTTCCAGGGTTGTTACCCCGGCGCGAATTTTGTGAATTCCTGACTGACGAAGCGTGATCATGCCGTCGTCAACGGCTTTCTTGCGCAGTTCCAAAGAGGAAGCGCCAATCATGATCAATTCGCGAATCTCGTCAGTTATTTCCATTACTTCGTAAAGTCCAATACGCCCTTTGTATCCGGTGTTATTACAGGTCTGGCATCCGCGTCCCTTGAAAGTCTTGACTTGGCGTGCTTCGTCAGGCTTGAAGCCAACCTCAATAAGGGCTTCCATGGGCGCTTGTTGTTCAGTCTTGCAATCTTTGCAGACGCGGCGGATCAGACGTTGAGCCTGAATCAGGTTGACGCTGGTCGCCACCAGAAAAGGCTCGATACCCATGTTCATAAGACGCGAGATAGTGGAGGGTGCGTCGTTCGTATGGAGGGTTGAAAGGACAAGGTGTCCGGTAAGAGCGGCTTTGATGGCTATTTCAGCGGTCTCAAAGTCGCGAATTTCGCCGACCAGGACAATGTTGGGATCCTGTCGGAGGAAGGAACGAAGTGCGGCAGCAAAATTCAGTCCAATCTGTTCTTTCATCTGGACCTGATTTATGCCGTGAAGGTTGAATTCAACCGGGTCTTCAGCAGTCATAATGTTCGTGTCTTCACGATTCAACGACTGCAAAGCGGAATAGAGAGTGTTTGTCTTACCACTACCTGTCGGACCGGTTACCAGCACCATACCGTATGGACGCGCGATGTTGCGCTGGAATTTGACAAGCGATTCCTCTTCGAATCCAAGTTTGGTCATGTCAAGCATCAGGTTGTCCTTATCAAGGAGTCTGAGCACGACTTTTTCGCCGAACAATGTGGGCAAGCTGGAGACACGAAAATCCAGTTCGCGAGAACGCCCTTCGATTTTTACCTTAATCTTAATGCGTCCGTCCTGTGGCAGGCGTTTCTCTGAAATGTCGAGTTTCGCCATGATCTTCAAACGAGAAATCAGCGCGTCGCGCATCCGCATGGGCGGATGCATAACGTCATAGAGCATGCCGTCAATACGAAATCGGATTCGCATGTCTTTCTCGTACGGCTCGATATGTATGTCGGAAGCGCCGCGGCGGAGCGAATCGACGAGCAGCACGTTGACCAATCGAACCACGGGAGCGTCTTCGCTCATCCGGGCGAGACTTGAAAGGTCGATTTCCTCGTCGTCGTCAATTACTTCTAACCCCTCGACTGTCTCAGTGTCGAGATCGAGGGTGTCGAGCGTTACAAGGTCAGATTTATGGCCGTTTGAGCCGTTTCCATTCGAATGGCCGTTTCCGTTGTAATTTTTGCCGCCGACACCATCGAACGTGAGATCTGCTATCGACGCGAGTTCGATCTCGCGGGTGGTGTCGTAATATTTCGCGATTGCTTCCTGGACACTTGCCTCAGAAACCACAACTGGCTCGATATTGAGTCCTGTCATGAACTTAATATCGTCCATCGCAAAGACGTTGGTCGGATCGACCATTGCCAGCGTCAGGGTTGCGCCTACCCGGGAAAGTGGTAATACGGAGTATTTTTGTGCAACTTCCTGTGGTATCAGGCGGAGAACGGGGCCGTCAATATCAAATAGCTCAAGATTTACAGACGGCACACCATACTGTCTCGATAAAACAGCAGTGATCATGTCGTCTGAAACAAGTCCGAGCTTGACGAGGTTGAATCCTAAACGACCGCCATGCTCGCGCTGGTAGTCGAGGGCTTCGCGCAATTGCTGCGCGGTCAGGAGATTTTCTCGGACGAGGATTTCGCCTAATTTGGCTGACATTTGATCTGTTCCAGCGGTGCGAAAAGCAATAGAGGGAGGGCGATTGAAGACCAACATGTAGCGCCGCTTCAGTGAGCCGCACACCAACACGCAAAAATTATGCGCCTGCGGTGTTTTGCACCGTTTGGCCAAAGTATAATAAGTTTAAACATACGGGATGTCAATATGCTTTGCAGGATAGGTCAAAATGACAGAAGCCGGAGAGTTGAACTCTCCGGCTTCCGGTAAATGCAGATGAGTGATTTTTAGCCCCGGCGGCGGGTATTTGTCGGTTTTTCGGCTTTAATCTTCTGGTTTTCCTTTATGTTATCGAGCACCGACTTCGCGTCGTTCTTCAAAGGGTGCGTGTCAGGAGCGTGATCGTAGAACTGTTGCAGGTAATTTGCAGCCTCCTGATATTGGGCTTTATCGTCTTTTAAAGCGCCCATGTTAAACAAGGAAAGGCCGCAATAGACCAAAGCATCAGGTTCGTCAGGCTTTTTCGCGAGAATCTTTTTGTAAGCCGCGAGCGCCCTGTCGAATTCGTTGGCATCGAACAAGAGCTTGGCTTCCTGCAATTCCGCGGTATCTTTTCTCTTTTGGTCGCTTTCGATCGCAATATACTCGTCGAACGCCTTGACGCCTTCGTCAACTTTGCTATGGTCAACTATCGAGACATACAAACGCATGGCGTCTGAATAAACAACATAAGCCGCGACCTTATTTGAATTGTTCCGCGCTTGTTCGGCAGGGTCGGTCGGTGGAGTTCCTAACTTAATAATCTGGACGCCTTTGCCGGCTGCCTCAGCTCCTGCCTGGATGTCTGCCTTGCCTGGATCCTTTTCGCCCTTGTTATACCGTTCAACGCCGCGTGCGAGCAATGCTCTACCCTTATTTGTCCATAGAGCCTGCTGTTCAGGGTCGGCGGCCAATCCTTCGTCATAGGCAGTAACTGCCTCGTCGTAGTGCTTGGCCAGCAGCGCCTCGTTTCCGGCCTTGAACGTTCGCCCGACGACCTCGTTAATATTCTTATTTTTCTCGTTCCGGGCGCTGATTTCCTGATTCTTCCGTAGTATTTCCTCGCGCTTAGCCTTGTCCTCGGCGCTTTCTTTTCCGGATGAATTCGCTGTCGGGGTGGAGGCGCCACCTCTTTTTGCTTCTTCCTCAGTAATCCGTTTACCATCGCCTGGATCAAGAATAAAAGAAAGATCCTTTTCACCGCCGGGTCTAACGTCTGACTGGAACGTCGGGGTTGCGCCAGGTGCACTGATCGCAACGATATAATGTCCGGTTAAAGGCAAACCCGCGTAGACGAAATTACCTCTCTTGTCCGTCGTTGTTGGGTACTTGCCAGGCAAATCCGTCCGATAGACGTCCACCTGGGCACCGGCGACCGGTACCAACTTACCGTCGGCCTGTTTCATCTGAACCTGGCCGCGTAGCTGAGCCACCTGGGCCGAGGCCATCGTGCTACAGATAAACAGCAGAACCGCAGCCACAGCCGCGGGTAAAAAATAGTTGAGTCGCATTACGAATCCTCCACTGAAATACTAGCCACAGGTAAGAAAGCCCAAAAAATGAGATGCTACATCACGCGAACGAGGTTGTAATCTTTCGGGATTAGGCTTATCGCACCCCTATAGTATTATAACTATTATATATATTGTTGAAAATTTAGCCCACGACGGCCGTCATGTCAAAGCCCAACCCGTTGTGTCCGATGCACATCGTAATGTTGTGCAATTATCAGATTTGCAAAAGCTGCGAGCCGCACTCGTAATACAATAAGCTTTACCGAAATGTCCAATTGACCAGATATCCGGAGCAGCATCTGAAATCCAGGCTTGAAACAGAACTTGAATTGGGCGCGAAGAGACTTTTGTCTCGCGCCGATGAGTCGTATGGGCTCAGGTTTGAACTCGTTTCCGAACGGCTGCGAAAGGGAATCGAGAAATATCTCCTGTCAGATGATCCGGATACGAAGGCGCAGGAGATTGCGCAGTTCCTGGACGGAATTCACGCGAATGACTTGTGTATTGTGGTTGCCTGTGAAACAGGAGACGAGAAGGCATGGAGCGATTTGATAACCCGATTTGGCGCCACAGTACGGTCCGCAGCGAGATCCGTTGCGGGTACCGAGGATGCAGCGGAGGATCTGTCGCAGTCGATTTGGGCTGAACTTCACGGGCTGAGAACTCGCGACGACAAACCCAGTGGCAAGATAGGCTATTACTCGGGGCGCGGTTCACTGGGTGGATGGCTTCGGGCGGTGGTCGGCCAAATGGCGATCGATCAGCATCGGAAACAATCTCGGTTTGTACAAACGGAAGAGGATGGGGAACTGGATCGGCTTTCAAATTCGTCCGAAGACAGACAGGATGTTCCGGGCACGATTTCGACTGCGCCAGACCCTGAAGCCACTCTGCTTTCGGTGCGGTCAGCATCCGCCGTGGAGTCCGCGTTGGAAAAGGCGATTAGCAGCCTAAGCGCAGAGGATCGGATGCTGGTCAAACTATATTATTTTGACGGGCTCAGGTTACGGGAAGCCGGCGCAGTTCTTGGAGTTCACGAGGCAACGGCGAGTCGTCGTTTGAGCCGCGTACACACGGAAATCAGGAAGTGCGTGGAAGAGTCATTGATAAATGAACATAAGTGGACGATATCGGATGTACAAACTGGCCTTTCGCAAGTTGCCGCGATACTGCAGTCTGACGTCGAAGCGATGTTGTCCGGACATGACCCTCCGATAGAAAGTGCACAGATGAAAATGTGATTTCACGGCTGAAGCAACCCGATTAGAGGCCACGAGACGCAAGGAACGACACCCCGGCTCGTTCATATAACAGGGAACCTGGATTGGATATATAAAATGGAAAACGGCCAGGAAAAAGAGATGGATTTGCTGCTACGCGCGATGGGGAGGCGCGTGGCGGCTTCACCTTCTCCGGTGAATGCCGGAGGAAGTGAAAATCCGTCGTCCGAACATCTGGACGCAGATGCACTGATTGCTTTTGCGGAGAATGCTTTGCCTGTGAAGGCGCGTAGCCGGTATTTAGAACACCTGGCCGATTGTAATCGTTGCAGGTCGATTCTGATTGGGCTCTCCGCGAATTCCGAGATTGAACCAGAGAAGACCGAGGTTAAGTTAACTGCCAAATCATCCGCACTGATCGAACGGATTATGGCCGTGCTTCGAATGCCGGCGTTTCAATACGGTTTACCCGTTGCTGCGGTTTTAGTGCTGGTTTCTGCAGTTCTGTTCACGACGATGAAGATGAATAAGCAATCGCTTGTGGCAGTTAGCCAGCGTGCCCCGGCGTTCCTTCATAAATTCTCTGTAAACTACCCCCCGATATTGAGATTCCTTATTGACTTCGTTTCCTCACGGGCGTACACCACTTCTCTGCGTGTGGCTTGACTCCCGCCTCTGCCGCAACCCGCACGCCAAATCTTTCCTCTTGAGAGGTTCCTATGAGTCCTGCAGCAGTGAAAGCAGTTCCTGAAGGTTTCCGTACGGTCACAGTATCGTTGACGTGCCAAGACGCCGGTCGCGCCATAGAGTTCTACAAGAACGCGCTCGGCGCGAAAGAGAGGCTACGCATGGCTTCGCCTGACGGCAATGTCATGCACGCCGAACTGCAAATCGGC
>Ga0137418_10006265_pt1 | contig 10946 bp, 9 predicted proteins | sample CZODoug3_1_2_16f_FD_122242 | JGI IMG/M metagenome (GOLD analysis project Ga0137418, IMG submission 122242) | Vadose zone soil fungal communities from Angelo Coast Range Reserve, California, USA - CZODoug3_1_2_16fungal (Hybrid Assembly) | ecosystem: Environmental > Terrestrial > Soil > Vadose... | reverse complement strand
CTCGAAGAAGAGGGCGCCAGCACAACCGTGGCAGGGATGGGCGACAAGACTTATCATGGAAAGCGGGGCTATCCTGTCACGGTCGATACCAACGTGGAACACGTCGACGCCTCGGAATTCGACGCCCTCGTGATCCCCGGCGGCTTCGCACCCGATCAGCTGCGCCGCTCCGACAAGGTCCTGCGATTGACGCGTGAGATCTACCAGGCGGGGAAGCCGGTGGCGTTCATCTGCCACGCGGGCTGGGTGCCGATCTCGGCCAAGATTCTCAAGGGCAAGCGCGCGACCAGTGTCCGTGCCATCAAGGACGACATGGAGAATGCCGGAGTCGTCTGGGAAGACAGCGCGGTTGTCGTCGACGGCAACCTCATCTCATCCCGCACGCCGGCCGACCTGCCGCAGTTCTGCAAGGCGTTAATCGCCGCGCTACGACAAGGGCCTCAGGACTAGACCACTCGGCACTTTCGGAACGAAGTACGTGGATTTCGGTGGCATGACGTCTCCGGCATCCGCCACCGCGAAGACCTGCTCGACCTTTGTTGGATTCAAGAGGACGGCGACGGCCGCGCCACCGTGCTGAACCATGCCGAGCGCTTCCTTCGCGTCCGGCACGTAGCGCACGATCGGAGTCGACGTCCCCGCACCGAGTACTTCCTTCACGACCAGTGATTCGATTCGGGCGACATCGAGCTCGCGCACCGCGGCGCTCTGCGCGAGGCTCGGCAGCCGGTCGGGTAGCGCGCCGGGCTTGAGCAACAACACGAGAACTCGCGAGCGGTCGGCGACGAGGCACGCGGTGCGGTCGCGGCCCAGCGACGCCAGCGCGGTCGCCGGGTCGCGGCCCGCCGCAAGCGGCTGCACATCGAACCATTCGCGCCAGCGCGGCAGTAAACGCTCCAGGTCGCGCCCCGCGCCGAAAATCACCCGGTGCGTCGGCAACACCGCAAGTCCAGGGTCTTGCGCCGATACAATCAGCGCGAGCACGCGATCGGCGAATGGATTCTCCAGCGCGTAGGCGCTTGCGGTTTCGTAGCGATGATGGCCATCGGCGATGTATAAGGGGGCCGGAGGAAGGGGGAAGGGGGAAGGGGCGTGAACGATCCAGAGACGGATGCCCACCCCGTTCAACTCCGCTGTCGCGTCGGGCGTGCCCTGCGAAGCGTGAGCCACGGCGTCTGCCAGCGCACGGTCATGATCGGGCGCGAGCAAAAAGATCGACTCGATGTTGGTGGCTGTCGCGCGCATGAGTGCCAGACGATCGGCCTTCGGCCCGGCGTGCGTCCGCTCGTGCGGCCGCACGCGGCGCGGTTCGTAGCCTTCCGCGGCGACGGCGCCGAAGAGGCCGCGCCGAGTGAGTTTTTCTCCGGTCGGCAACGTAAAGTCCTGCGCGAGCACGTAGAGCACCGGTTGCTGATCGCGCCGCAGCACGCCTTTGCGGCGCCACGTCGCCAGTCGTTCGGCGGCGACGCGGTAGCGCGCTTCGTCGGGCTCGCCGGGCGGCGCTTCCGGCAACATGACGTGCACGATATTCTCTGCGGCGAGCGCCGCGTACCGCGCGCGCTCCGCCTGATCGATGACGTCGTACGGCGGCGCGATCAGCGAGCTGAGGCGGTCGACGGCGGCGTACCGCTCACCCTGAAAGGGCGCGACGAGGTCAGACATGAGCTTTCGTGAGGCGCAACAAGCGGTGGATCAATGGGTCGGCCAGTTCGAGCAAGGGTATTTCACGCCGCTCGCGAACGTGGCGCGCTTGGCCGAAGAAGTCGGCGAGCTGGCACGCGAAGTCAATCACCAATTCGGCCCGAAGCCGAAGAAGCCGGACGAACCGCCCGGCTCGATTCCAATGGAGCTGGCGGACATCGTCTTCGTCGTGATTTGCATGGCCAACTCGCAGCACATCGATCTCGACGACGCCTTCGCGCAGATGATGGCCAAAGTCACCTCCCGCGACGCCGGCCGCTGGACCAGGAAGGCTCGCTGACTTCTTCATAGATCCGCTCGTAGGACACCAACCGATCGGGATCGATGGCGCCGGCCGGCGCGCCGCGCACGGCACAGCCGGGCTCTGCGAGGTGGCGGCAGTTGTCGAAGCGACACTGATCGAGATACGGGCGGAATTCCGGAAAACAGGCGCCCAGCTCGTTGGGATCGATGCCCCAGGCGCCGATTTCGCGGAGGCCGGGCGTATCGACGACGTAGCCGAGGCCCGCGACCGGCACGAGCTCGGCGGCGGTGGTCGTGTGTTTCCCGGTCCGCCATTTCTCACTGATCGCACCGACCCGCAGCTTGAGGCCCGGCTCGAGGGCGTTGAGCAGGCTCGACTTCCCCGCGCCCGACGCCCCGGTAAAGACCGAGTGCCGGCCGCGCAGCAAGTCGCGCAGCGCCGGGAGTCCTTCATCCGCCTTCACCGACGTTCCCAGCAGTTGATAGCCCGCGGTCTTGAAGCGCCGCGTCAGCGGCTCCTCGATCGCGCGGTCAAGCTCGATCTTGTTGAGGACCACCGCCGCCGGAAGCCCATTCGCCTCCGCGATCACCAGGAAGCGGTCGATCATCCGAGGGCTCGGCTCTGGATCACGGGCGGAGGTCACGACGATCACCTGATCCACGTTGGCTGCGACGGGCTGGGAGCGCCGCGGACCCGCGCCGCTGCTGCCCTGCGCCGCACGACGGGCCAGCACCGACCGCCGCGGGCGGATCTCGGCGATGGTGGATCCCTCGAGGACAACCACGTCACCCGGGACGACGCGATCCGAGTCCCGGTACTTCAGCTTGCCGCGGAGTGAGGCGATGATTTCGCCCGCGTCGGTATGAACGCGGTAGCCACCGGCCGTGCGCGCAAGCACGACACCGCTGGTGGCGGTCACGGGTTGCTCCGCGCGACGCACCGGTCGAGATGGGCCTTCACTTGCTCCAACGTCAAGGCGAGGACCGGCGCGAGCGCTTCGTCAGGCGTCGAACCGAACGCGAGGTAGTCGGTTTCCAGGTGGCCCATCGGTTTTTCCCCTTCGCCCCACCGGACGAACAGCAGCGCCGCACCGTAGCGGCCCGCCTCGGCCGCGTCGTCGGCAAAGGTGGCCACGGAGTAGGCCTGCCCGTCCGCCGCACCGAACGCCGGCGGACGTCCGTGCACTTGCTGATAACCACCTAACGTCGTGTCGTCCATTCTTTGAGAATGTTCGCCGTGATAAACGCGATGTTGGCCGGGCGCTCCGCAAGACGGCGCATCAAATACGGATACCAGTGCGTCCCGAACGGAACGTACACGCGCATGTTGTAGCCTTCACGCCGCAGTCTGTACTGCAGATCGCGCCGGACCCCGTACAGCATCTGGAACTCGAATCGCTCGGCCGAAATCCCCTGCTGTCTCGCAAATGCCTTCGCATGCTCGATGATCTTCACATCGTGCGTCGCGATGCCCGGGTAGTTCCCTTGTTCGAGCAAGCGCTCCATGCAGGCGATGTAGTTCGCGTCCACGTCGCTCTTCTTGGGAAATGCAACGTCCTCGGGCTCCTTGTACGCTCCCTTGCACAGTCGCACGCGCGCGCCCAGGGCGATCATCGCGTCCACGTCGGCCGCGGTGCGCCGCAAGTAGGATTGCAGCACGACCCCGGCCGCGTTCCCGAACTCCGGATGGAGCACGCCCGTGAACAGCTGCAGCGTCTTGGCGGTGTAGCTCGACTGCTCCATGTCGATGCGCACGAATGAATCGTGGTTCTTCGCCTTGCCGATGATTGCCCGCATGTTGCTCACGCACAGCTGCTCGTCGATGTCGAGCCCCATCTGCGTGAGCTTGACGGAGACGTTGGCGTTGGCCCTGGCGCTGTGAATGCGCTCGAGCAGATCGAGATAGGTGCGGCAGGCGCGCTGTGCTTCCTCGGCGTGCAGCACCGACTCGCCGAGCAGATCGAGCGAGGCCGACAGGTTGCTCGCGTTCAGGTCGCGCACCGTCGACATCGCTTCGTCGATCGTCTCGCCGGCGACGAACCGCGAAGCGAGCTTGCGTGCGAGGCGATTCTTCCGGACGAACCTGAAGATGCGCGGTTGCTCGCTCAGCCAGAGAAATACGGCGCGCAGCATCAGGCGTAGAACTTGGTCCCGGCGCGAGCATGCTCCTGGAGGACTTCACACGGCGCGAACCGGGCTCCGTAGCGCTCGGCGAGCCGTTCCAGATCGGTGACGACGCGCTCGGCTCCCAGATCGTCTGCGTAGCGCAGCGGCCCGCCGCGGAACGGCGGAAAGCCGAATCCGAAGATCGCGCCGATGTCCCCGTCGCGAGGACTCCGGACAATGGCCTCGCCGAGGGCCCGGGCGGCTTCATTCACGATCGGAAGCACGAGCCGTTGCAGAATCTCCGCGGGACGCGGGCCACCGTTCGGATGGACACCGAGCAGACCGTACACGCTCTCGTCCACACCACGCTTCTTGCCGTCCTGGTAGATGTAGAAACCGCCGCCGGACTTGCGGCCCAAACGGCCTTCCTTCACCAGCACGGCGATTCCCGGACCAGGGGCCGGCTGGATGTGGTCCCCGTACGCCTCCTGCATGACACCGGCGACTTTGAGGGCGACGTCGAGTCCCACCTCGTCGAGCAGCGTCACGGGTCCCACCGGGAAGCCGAAACGCACGGCCATGCTGTCGATATCCTCGATCGACGCCCCCTCTGCGAGGAGATGGCCGACTTCGTTGGGGTAGGGCGCGAGAATGCGATTGACCCAGAAGCCCGGGCTGTCCTTCACGACGATCACCGTCTTGCCCATGCGCCGCCCGAACGCAACGGCGGTGCTCACGGTTTGCGGCTCCGTGCGGGCGCCCGGGATCACTTCGAGCAGCGGCATTTTCGCGACGGGGGAGAAGAAGTGCATCCCGATGACGCGCTCGGGCGCGCGCGCGGCTTCGGCGATGCGCGTAATCGGAATCGTCGAGGTATTGGACGCGAACACTCCCGTTGGCGGGAGCACCGCTTCGACCTCGCGGAGCACTTGCTGTTTGACGCCGAGCTCCTCAAAGACCGCTTCGATCGTCAGCTCCGCGCGGCCGAAGCCAGCGTAGGTGTCGCCGCCGGACAGGAGCGCGACGAGCCGCGTGTATTCGAATTTCGTGATGTGGCGTCGCTTCAACCGGTCATCGAGGATGGCGCGGCCCGCGAGCACACCTTGCGCGACGCGGGCGAGGTCGGCGTCCTTCATCCGCACATCGACCTCCGCCTGGGCCACGGCGGTCCCGGCGATGCCCGAACCCATGAAGCCGGAGCCGATGATGCCGAGTCGTTGCACGCGGACGGGCGGCGGCGCGTTCGGCACGCCGGGATCCTTCTTGAGTTGATTCGTCGCGAAGAAAATCTGTACGAGCTTGCGGGAGACGTCTGTGACCGCTAGCTGGCCGAACAGCTGCGCTTCTCGTTTAAGTCCCTCTGCCATCCCGTGCCGCAGACCGTACTCGACCGCTTCGAGTGCCGCGAGCGGAGCCGGATAGTTGCCGCCCGTCCGCTCCAGCACCTGCTTGCGCGCCATCCGGAACACGATCCGCCGGCCCAGGGGATTGCCATCGAGCAGAAACCCCACGAATCCGCCTGGGCGCCTTCGCTTGGGGCGCCAACCGTCCGCCAAACGCCGTGCTGCGGCAAGGGTGACGTCGGTAAGGATTGACGGTGGCACCAGCTCATCCACGATGCCGAGCCGGAACGCTTTGGCGGCGCGTTCGGTCTTGCCGGCGAGGATGATGTCGAGCGCGGCACGCAGGCCAATCAGCCGCGGCAAGCGTTGACAGCCACCCGCCGCGGGAAGGATGCCGAGCTGCACCTCGGGCAAGCCGACTTGTGTCTTGGGATAGTCCGTCGCGACGCGGTAGTGACAGGCGAGGGCGAACTCGAGTCCACCGCCCAGACAGGCGCCGTGAATGCCGACGGCGATCGGCTTTGGAAAGCGCGCCACCTGCTCGAGCATTTCCTGACCGTCTGCCGACAAGCGTTCGGCTTCAGCGGCGGAGGTGAGCTTGACGAACTCCTCGATATCGGCGCCGGCGATGAAGTTCTCGGGCTTGCCGGAAAAAAAGGCGACGGCACGCACGTGCGCATCATCGGCCAACGCCGCGAAGCAGGCCAGGAATTCGTCTTTGACCGCGCGCGAAAGGACGTTGACCGGCTGACCCTTGAGGTCGAGCACGACGGTCGCGATGCCGTCCGCGACATCCCAGGTGACGGCGGGCGCGGTACGCGTCGACGGAGGAGCGATGGTCGACACTAGCGGCGTTCCAGCACTATCGCGATGGCCTCCCCACCCTGCGCGCAGATCGATATCAGCCCAAACTGCACATCGCGCCGGCTCATCTCGTTGGCGAGGGTGGTGACGAGCCGTCCGCCCGTGGCGCCGAAGGGATGGCCGATCGCAATCGACCCTCCCATGACGTTGATGATGTCCTCGTTGATCTCCCACCCTTTTGCGGCAAATCCCTGGAGATTCGACAGAACCTGTGACGCGAATGCCTCGTGCAGCTCGATCAGGCCAAGCTCCTTCCACTGGATACCGGCGCGTTCCAATGCCCTGGGCACGGCCCAGACCGGCGCCTGCAGCAGCTGCCAACCGGGGTCCACCGCCGCGACGGCGTGCGACCGCACGTAGGCGAGCGGCGAGTAGCCAAGAGCGCGCGCCGCGTCGTCGCTCATCAGCAGTACTGCTGAGGCGCCGTCGGTGAGAGGCGAGGAGTTCGCCGCAGTCACGCTGCCATAGCGGCGATCGAACACGGGCTTGAGCTTCGCCATCTGCTCGAGCGACGTGTCGGTTCTGATGCCGTTGTCCTGCCGGACGATCTCCCCACCGGCACGACCAGGAAGCCAGGGGACGATCTCCGCCGTGAGGCGACCGTCGGCCGTGCCTTGCGCCGCCAGCTTGTGGCTGCGCAGCGCCCAGCGGTCCTGCTCCTCGCGCGAGATGCGATTCTCCTTGGCCATCTTTTCCGCCGACTGGCCCATCGTCTCTCCGGTGGACGGCTCCGCGATCGCAGGCGAGACCGGGATCAGGTCGCGGGGGCGGATCTTGGCGAACGTGCGCAGCCGTTTCCCCAGCGATCGGGCCTTGCTTGCCTCCACGAGAATGTCCGCGAGGCGGCGGGAGGCGAGGATCGGGATGTCGGAGAGCGATTCCACGCCGCCCGCCAACACGACGTCCGCGTTGCCGAGGGCGATCGCAGCGGCCGCGTCTGCCACGGCTTGGCCGCCGGAGGCGCAGGCGCGGTTCAGCGAATAAGCGGGGATCTCTTTGGGGAACTGGGGGAGGAGGCTCACCTCGCGCGCGACATTCGGAACGAGCGGTGAGGCAACGACCTGCCCGAAAATCACGTCGTCCACTTCGGTGCCATCGAGATTGGTGCGCTCGAGCAGCTCACGCGCGGCGTAACGCGCGAGATCCACGGCACGCACCTCCTTCAGCACGGTGCCGGCTTTGGCAAACGGCGTACGGACGCCGGCGATGACAGCCACGCGACGACCGTTGAGACCGGGCATTAGATTCCCCCGTTCCTTTGTCCTCACCCCCTGACCCCCTCTCCGCACGCGGCGAGGGGGAACGGAAACCTACCATCAGCCCCTAGTGGAGGGGAGTTGGAGCAAACGCGGGCCGCAGCCTGGGCGTCCATGGTCGAGACGCCCGTGGATGTACTCATCATCGGCGGCGGCATAACGGGGGCGGGGATTGCGCGCGACGCCGCACTGCGCGGGTTCCGCACGGCGCTCGTCGACAAGTCCGACTTCGGCGCGGGCACATCGTCGCATTCGTCGCGCCTGATCCACGGCGGCATCCGGTATCTCGAGCAGCGCGCGTTCCACCTGGTCTTCGAAGCAAGCCGTGAACGGCGGGTCCTGCTCAAGATCGCGCCGCATCTGGTGCGGCCGATCGCCTTCCTCTTTCCCGTGTATCGCGGCGGCCGGATTCCGGCGTGGAAGCTGCGCGCCGGCATGTGGCTCTACGATCTGCTGGCCGTCTTCCGCAACGTGCACTGGCATCGCTGGCTCCGCGCCAAGAAGGTGCGGCGTGTCGAACCGGGGCTGCGCGACCGCGGCCTGATCGGTGCCGCGCTGTATTACGACGCGCAGACCGACGACGCGCGCCTGGTCGTTGCGACGGTGCGCAGCGCCATCCGCGCCGGCGCGCTCGCGACCAACTACGTCGAGACGACCGCGCTGCTCAAGCCCGACGGACGAGTGCGCGGCGCCGTGGTGCGCGACGTATTGACGGGCGAAACCGCGACCATTCGCGCCAACGTCGTGGTGAACGCGACCGGTCCCTGGTCCGATCGCCTCCGGCAGCTCGACGATCCGCACGCGCCGCCCATGCTGCGCCTCACTAAAGGGGCGCATGTGACCGTCCCGCGCCGGCGACTGGGCAACGAGCACGCGGTGACGCTGCTCTCGCAGATCGATGGCCGGGTCATGTTCGTGCTGCCGTGGGGCGAGCTCTCCTACATCGGGACCACCGATACCGATGCGGACGCCGCACCCGATGCTCTGCGCGTGACGGCGGCGGACGTCACCTACCTGCTGCGCTCGGCGAACGCCGCGTTTCCGGACGCGCACCTGGCCTCGCACGACGTCGTCTCCGCGTGGGCCGGGCTGCGTCCCTTGCTCCGCGAAGACCACGCAAGTCCGTCACAGGTGTCGCGCGAGCATCGGGTGCTCGAAAGCCCGCAGGGCCTGATCTCGATCGCCGGTGGGAAGCTGACGACCTACCGCGTGATGGCGCGGGATGTCGTGGATCGCGTCGCCGCGCGCTTGCACGAGCTCGACGGTCGTCCGCTCGCGCCGCGCGCGCCCACCGATCGGCAGGCACTGCCGGGAGGTGAGGCGGCTGAGCTCGAGGTGCTCGTCGAAGCGGCGCGGGCACGCGGAGCGTCCGAGGCGACGGCGCGCCACCTGGTCGCGTATTACGGCAGCGAGGCCGCCGCGGTGCTCAATCTCGTCGAGCGCGATCGACGGCTCGGCGAGCCGATCATCGCGGGCCGTCCCGAGATTTGGGCAGAGATCACCTACGCCGTCGAGCGGGAGCTGGCGCTCCGCGTGCAGGACGTGCTCGTCCGGCGCCTGCATCTGTACTACGAGGTGCTCGATCAGGCTCGATCGGTTGTTGCCAGGGTCGCCGGACAAATGAAACAGCTCCTCGGCTGGGACGATGTCCGAGAAGCCGAGGAGCTGCGGGACTACTTTCAGATTATCGAGCGGGGCCGCATCAAGGCTTGACCTTTACGCGCGGCCGCACTCGCACGCGCACACCGTGATCGTCGTTGTCGTCGATCTGTCGCAGGGCCCACGTCGCCGCACGACGGACCGAGCCCACTTCGTCGCGCTGCGCCGCCGTCAATCCGTCGACGGCCCGCGGGCTTTCGATTTCTCCCAACGCCCAGGCGGCGGTCGCGCGGACGTCCTCATCGCTGTCCTTCAGGGCTCCAACGAGCGGCTCCACCGCCTGCTGATCCTCGATTTCGCCGAGCGCCCAGGCGGTCAGGACGCGCACTTCCGGGTCGCTGTCTTTCAGTGCCGCCGAGAGCGCGGCGACCGCGCCGCCATCCTCGATTTCTCCCAGCGCCCAGATCGCTGTCTTCCGCACCTCGGCGACCGGATCACGCATGAGCGTCTCGAGCGGGGTGATGCCTTGGGCGCTCTCGATCTCGCCCAGCGCCCACGCGGCCTGCTGTCGCACGCGGGCGTCGCGATCCTTGGCCGCGTTCGCGAGCAGCGGCACCGCGGACGCGTCTTGGATCTCTCCTAATGCCCACACCGCCGTGAGGCGCACCTCCACCACATCATCGTTCAGTGCCGCACTGAGCGGCTGAACGGCGCCTTTGTCCTCGATTTCACCCAGCGCCCATGCCGCCGTGCGCCGTACCTCCGGCGCACGATCCCCCAGCGCACGCGTGAGCGCGCCGATTGCCGTTTTTTCGTCGATTTGACCGAGTGCCCATGCTGCGGTCGTGCGGACGACCGGACTCGCATCGCCACTGAGTGCATCGCTGAGTGGTCCGATCGCGCGCGTGTCCTCGCGCTCGCCGAGGCCCAACGCTCCCGTTTCGCGGAAGTCGGCGCGAGCGTCCTTGAGCATGCCGACGAAGAGATTGTAGGTGTCCGAGCCGCCATAGTTTCCGAGCACGCGCGCGGCAATGTTGCGCACGCAGCGATTGTCGTCGCGAATCACCCCTTGAAACGCACGCAGCACCGCCGGGTCCATGCCACGGGTGTGCTGGTGCATGTCGACATGGACGCCACCCGCGCCACCGCCCGGCATCGGCATCGGTGTGGGCATCGGCTGGGGCATTGGCATGCCGGGATCGGCGAAGGAGCGTCGCCAGAACCCGCCGTAGTTGGTGAGCGCTTCACCGGCAAGCGCGCACACCGCAGAATCGCTGGCCTTGAGTTGATTGAGCACCCGCGTGACAGTTGCCGAATCGAGGGCGGGACGGTTTTGGGCAACGAGCAGCAGAGACGCGAGCAACGGCGCGATCATAGCAATCCTGAGTGGAGGATACGCCCGTTTGGATAGGGGCACCGCACGAAAGGTTGCCGCCGTCGGAAATGCCGGTATTATCTCGCCCGGTGCGCCTCAGCAGGTCGGTCGTTCTTATATGCATCGTGTCTTTCGCCGGTTGCTCGAAGCCCGCTCCCCCGCGGGCCGCGACCGCCCCAGACTCGATCATCCCTTCAGGTCCCTACGGCGACGCGGTCCGGCGAGGTCGCGCGCTACTCACCGCGACGCGCGACAGCTTGCCGAGCCACGTGGGCAACAAGCTGCGGTGCACGACCTGTCACCTCGACGAAGGGCGCCGCGAGACCGGCACGTGGGTGGGGGCGTTCGCGCGGTATCCGCAGTATCGTGCCCGCAGCGGCGTCGTCGAGACGCTCGAGTACCGCGTCAATGATTGCTTCCGCCGCAGCATGAACGGGACGGCGCTCGATCCGGCCGGAC
>Ga0137418_10006264_pt1 | contig 10946 bp, 8 predicted proteins | sample CZODoug3_1_2_16f_FD_122242 | JGI IMG/M metagenome (GOLD analysis project Ga0137418, IMG submission 122242) | Vadose zone soil fungal communities from Angelo Coast Range Reserve, California, USA - CZODoug3_1_2_16fungal (Hybrid Assembly) | ecosystem: Environmental > Terrestrial > Soil > Vadose... | reverse complement strand
GGCTCGGAGGTGGTGGGATTCGTCTACGACCGCGGCGCCTCGCACCTCGAGCTGCTGGACCAGAGCGCTACCCGCCGCCTGCGCGTCCCGCTGGCGGAGATCGCCGACATCGCCTTCACCGGCGAGGACGCCGCCCGCAAGTCCCAGGAGATCTGGGAGCGCCGCAAGGGGACCCTGGAGCCCCGCGAGACTCCGGCCCACGGCGACTGGGCCGAAGCGGGGCCGGTCCTGGTGCTGGTCGCGCTCGAGCAGGAGCTGCGCGCGGTCGGGCGCGCCCTGGACGGCGCCCCGCGGGCCGCGACGGTCCGCGGCAGACTCGGCGGCAACGAAGTGATCACGCTCGCTTCGGGGATGGGCAACGGCCCCGGACCGGCCCTCGATGAGTGGCAGCCCCGCCTGGTGGTGAGCTGCGGATTTTGCGGCGGGCTCGATCCGGGGCTGATGGCGGGCGACCTGGTCCTCGCCACCGCCCTGCGCGCCGCGAGCGGGGAATTGCTCACGGCGCCGGCGCCAGCTCGACTCGCCGCTGCCGCAATGCTGGACGGCCTGCGCTACAGGCAGGGTGAGCTCGTCCAGGCTACCTCCGTCGCGACCACCGTGGACGAGAAGCGCGCGCTCGCCAGGTCCGGCGCGCTGGCTGTGGACATGGAGAGCTACGCCGTGGGCCTGGCGGCGGCGGAGGCCGGCATTCCTTGGCTGGCGCTCCGGGCCGTCCTGGACCCGGCCGACTCGCCGCTTCCCGAGTTCACGCGAGAGCCGCGCCGCGACTACGCCTGGCCGGCGCTGAAGTACGCTCTGAAAGGCCCGCGGGCAGCGGCGAAGCTGGTGCGGCTCGCGCGCGACTCCCGACTTGCGAGCTCCGCGCTCACGGCGGCGCTGCGCCGCCTCGGTCCCGCGCTCGCCGCGGCGGAGGTCCGGCCGTGAGGGCCCTGGTGACGGGCGCGAGCGGATTCGTCGGAGGCGCCGTCGCGCGGGCGCTGCTCGGGCAAGGAGCGCGGGTGAAGGTCCTGTTGCGACCGGGCGCCGCGCCGAATCTGCCGGAGCCCTCCGCGGTGGAGATCGCCCGCGGCGATCTGCGCGACGCGCAGGCCGTCTGCGCGGCGGCTGCCGGCTGCGACGCCGTCTTCCACGTCGGCGCGCTGTACTCGTTCGCGGCGCTGCCCAGCGAGGTGCTCGCGGTCAACGTCGGCGGCACGCGCAACGTGATCGAGGCCGTCCGGAGCAGCGGCGCGCGCCTGGTCTATACCTCCAGCATCGCCACCGTCGGCGGCATGCGCGACGGCGTGCTGCCGGACGAGCGGTCCACGCCCGTCGGCCCTCCCCCGGGTCCGTACAAGAAGAGCAAGTGGGAGGCGGAGGCCCTGGTGCGCGAGGAGGCCGGCCGGGGGCTGGACGCCGTGATCGTGAACCCGACGTTCCCGGTGGGCGAGGGCGACGTGAAGCCGACGCCGACGGGCGCGCTGATCCGGGACTTCCTGGACGGACGCATGCCCGCGTACGTGGACACGGGGATGAACCTGGTCGACGTCGACGACGTCGCGCAGGGCCACCTCCTGGCGTTCCAGCGCGGGCAGCGGGGCGAGCGGTACATCCTGGGCCATGTCAACCTGACCCTGCGCGAGCTCCTCGAGGAGCTGGCGGCGATCGCCGGCCGCAAGCCGCCGCGGTTCCGCATGCCCCACTTGCTCGCGCTGGGTCTGGCGCACGCCGACGCCTTCGTGGAGGGACGGATCCTGGGCCGCTCCCCGCGCATTCCGCTGGAGGGCGTCCGGACCGCGCGCGAAGTCATGTTCGCGCGCTGCTCCCGGGCGGTGCAGGAGCTGGGCCTGCCGCAGACGCCGGTGCGCACGGCGCTGGCCAAGGCAGTGCGCTGGTTCGAGGAGCGCGCCCGGCGCGGATCGCGAGGGGTCTCGTGATCGGCAGCGAGAGCAGGCTCGAGCATTCGGCCGTCGATCTGGTCATCCAGCGCGCCCAGGGGTGGTTCGCGCGCGAGCAATCGCCGGAAGGTTTCTGGTGGGCGGAGCTGGAATCGAACGCCACCATGGACGCCGAGTACTTGCTGTTGACGCACTTCCTCGGCGCGCGTGACGAGGAGCGCTGGCGGGGCGTGGCGCAGGACATCCGCCGCTACCAGCGCGAGGACGGCAGCTGGGCGATGTACCACGGAGCTCCCGGCGATCTGTCCACCACCATCGAGTGCTACTTCGCGCTCAAGCTCCACGGCGACTCCGCCGATGCGCCGCACCTTTCGCGGGCCCGGGCGTTCATCCGCGCGCGCGGCGGCATCGCTTGCGCGCGCACGTTCACCCGCATCTGGCTGGCGCTCTTCGGCCAGTGGAGCTGGGACGACCTGCCCGCGATGCCGCCGGAGCTGATGCTGCTGCCGCCGCGGGCGCCGCTCAGCATCTACCGCTTCTCCTCCTGGGCGCGCGGCACCCTCGTGCCCCTCCTGCTGCTCATGAACGACCGGCCAGTGCGCCCCATCCCCGAATCCGCGCGGCTCGACGAGCTGCGCGTCGAGGGCGCATCCGGGCGCGCCCCGCGCGACATGCTGGATCGCGTCTTCCTGGCCATCGACCGCGCGGTCCGTTCCTACGACCGCCTGCCGCTGCACCCGTTTCGCGGCCGGGCCCGCAAGGCGGCCGAGGAATGGATCCTCTCCCACCAGGAGGCGGACGGAAGCTGGGGCGGCATCCAGCCGCCCTGGGTGTACTCGCTGATGGCGCTGCACACCCTCGGGCATTCGCTGGAGCATCCGGCCTTGAAGAAGGGCCTGGAGGGCATGCACGGGCGCTGGATGATCCGGCGCGGCGACGGGAGCCTGCGCGTGCAGGCATGCCTTTCTCCCGTCTGGGATACCGGCCTGGCGCTGCTCGCGATGCTGGAGTCCGGCGTGGAATCCGAAGAATCCGCGGTCCGGCGCGCGTCGGAATGGTTGCTGCGGGAGGAGATCCGCGTTCCCGGCGACTGGTGCGTGCAGGTGGAAGGCGTCGAGCCGAGCGGGTGGGCGTTCGAGTTCGAGAACGATCTCTATCCGGACGTAGACGACACCGCGGTGGTCCTGCTCGCGCTGCAGCGGGCGTCCGCCGTCGACCCGCAGACCCGGGAGCGCGCCCTGCGCTGGGTGCTGGCGATGCAGAGCCGCAACGGCGGCTGGGCGGCATTCGACAAGGACAACACCTCGCGGCTGCCGGCGCTGCTGCCCTTCTGCGACTTCGGGGAGATGATCGACCCGCCCAGCGCGGACGTCACCGGGCACGTGATCGAGATGCTCGGCGCCTTCGGCCTTTCGGGCCAGAATCCCGCGGTAGCGCGCGGGCTGCGCTACCTCTACGCCCAGCAGGAGAAGGAAGGCTCGTGGTTCGGCCGCTGGGGGGTCAACCACGTGTATGGCACGGGCGCCGTGCTCCCCGGCCTGGCGGCGGTGGGCGAGGACATGGACAGCCTCGCCGTCCGCCGCGCCGTGCGCTGGCTGGCCGATCGCCAGAACCCGGACGGCGGCTGGGGAGAGACCTGCGCCTCGTACGTGGACCGCGAGGCCCGGGGCCGCGGCGAAAGCACGGCTTCTCAGACGGCCTGGGCCCTGCTCGGTCTGATCGCGTCCGGACGCGCCGACTCCCAGGGTGTGCACCGCGGCATGCGCTGGCTGCTCGAGCGCCAGCTCCCCGACGGCGACTGGGAGGAAGAGTCCTTCACTGGCTGCGGGTTCCCGGGCTACGGGACGGGCGAGGAGCGAGGCGCCCGCATCTTCGAAGGCCGCGAGCTCTCGGCCGGATTCATGATCCGCTACCATCTCTACCGCAATTGCTTTCCGCTGCTCGCCCTGGGGCGGTATCGGGCCGCCCTGGGGGCGGCCGGGCGCGGATCCCCGAACGGAAGAAGGTACTGAATGCGACCGCCGGAATTCTACCAGCGCCATCTCGATGCGGTGAGCCGGAGCTTCGCGCTCTGCATCCCACAGCTCGATCAGCCGTTGCGCGACCAGGTCGCGCTCTCCTACCTGCTGCTCCGTGTCCTCGACACGGTGGAGGATGCGCCGTTCGCCGACCGCGCGCTGCAGCAGCGCCAGTTCACCGCCTTCCGGCAGTTCCTGGTCAAGATGCCCACGCGCGCGCAGATCGACGCTTTTCGCGCCTCATTCCCCGCCGGCCTCAGCGACGGCGAGCGCAATCTGCTCGCGGATACCGAGGCCTTCTTCGAGGACGCTCACGAGCTTCCCGCGGGAGCCCGCAGCGTGGTGCTGTCCGCCATGGACCGGATGGCGCGCGGAATGGCGGCGTACGCGCAGCGGCCCGTTCCGCTGCGGCTGCTCGATCTCGAGGACGTGTGCCGGTACTGCTGCATCGTCGCGGGGCTGGTGGGCGAGCTCTTGACCGCGCTCTGGGGGCTGGGGGCGGGAACGCCGCCGCGGATGCTCTTCGCCTACCACTTCGGGCAGTTCTTGCAGAAGGTGAACATCCTCAAGGACCAGGCCGAGGACGAGGCCGCCGGCCGGTTCCTGGTCCCCGACCGGCGGGAGCTCCTGGCCAGCCTTCGCGCCGACGCGGACGGGGCGCTCCGGTATCTGACCTCGCTCCCGGTCGGCGCGCGCGGTTACCGCATCTTCTGCGCCTGGTCGCTGATGCTCGGGGCCGCTTCGATCGCACAGTTGAACGGTCCGCGGGAGAGCCACCGCGCGCAGACGCTGGCCTTGCTCGGACGCATCGCCGACATCGCGCAGGACGACGAGGCGCTGCGGCGCCAGTTCCAGGAGCTGTTGCCCGCGCTTCCCGAGATCCACGCCCGGCCTGCGGTGCCGAAGCCCGAGACCACCGAGTGGTTCCTGCGGATGCTGGACGCGCCCTTGTCCGCGGAGGACCTGGCGCGGCTGGGCGCGGTCCGGGCAGCTCCCTCCCGCCAGGTGGCGGCCAATCAATAGGGGTATCCGATCTCCACGTACACCTTCAATCCCTCGCCGCCGGTAGCAAAGTCGACGCGGCCGACCACGTTGGGGTGGACCCATGCCCGGAACCCGACTCCCCCGGTGACACGCGGATGCGAGAAGAATTGATCCAGCGCTCCGTAGACCTGGCCGACGGCGATGAAGGGGTCGATCCGCCAGTCGGCGGTCACGCCGTAGATGTGGGTCTGCAGCACGCGAATGCGTTGCTCGAGCTCCAGCGTCCAGGCGCTGCGGTCAATGAAGCGGTCCTCGGTGAAGCCGCGCAAGAGGTAGGCGCCGCCCAGCGTGCTCTGCAGGTAGAACGGCACCCCCGACGAGCTGACGGTGTTCCAGTCGAGCCGCGCGGCGCCGTCGACGAATCCCGTTTCGGGCACCAGGGCGCGGAACCGGGCGCGGCCGAGCAGGTAGGTCGGCGAACGGGACAGGCCTTCGACGACCCCGGCGGCGAGCTCGGCGAAGAACCCGCGGTCGGAGTACTCGCGGTTCGGCCGGCTGTCGAAGCGGACGTCGACGATCTGCGCGAGGGTGGTGGAACCGCCCATCCCGGGCGCATCGGGAAAGACGCGCGGGCTGAGCGGCAGCCCAGGGACCCCGAGGTCCTGGACCCCGTCCGTACCGAGGAACAGGGCGGCGCCCGCGTTCCAGTGGCTGGTCAGGTTCAAGCCGCGGCGGGCGGTGGCGTAGGCGCGGATGCGCGTGTAGCTGGTCTCGGCGGTGTCGGGAGTGTCGGGGCCGAGGCCGAAGAAGCGGTAGAAGGCGCTTCGCTGCCAGCGCAGCTCGGCCTCGGTGGTGAAGGCGCCGGGCAGGCGGGGGAGATCGCGCCACTGGACCAGGAGATTCGAGTTGATCCGGGTGCTGGCCGAGGCGATGAAGGTCAGGGCCTGGTCGTCGGACGGATAGTGGAACCAGCGGAGCGTGCCGGTCAGGTGGATGACGTCGTTCCAGGTGATGCTCGGCGCGATGATCGATTCGGTCCTCTGGTTCTCGTCGCAGATCCGCAGGAAGACTGGCATGATGCCGAACGTCCCGCCCTCGTTGGGCAGCGTGGCGTAGATCGGCAGCGGGACGAGGCGCGTCTCCAGCGCGGAAGGGCAGATGGCCACCTTCTCGCTCTGCACGTCGGCGGCCGCGGCGGCAGGGCCCCAGAGGAGGCAGCCGATCAGTGCCGCCGCGACCGTGTGCTCGCGCTGGCCCGGGAGTGGTTGCTTCCGTCGCGGACGATGAAGCGCCGGCTGCTGCCGCCGGCGATCGGGTTCGCCTACATCGCCCTGATCGGCGCCCTCGGAGGCTTGCGGTCCGATCACGTCGTCGTCGGGCTGCTCGGGCTGCTCGACCTCTACAACGAGAAGTCGCGGCTCTTCCTCGCCCAGTTCTTTCCCTTCGTCGCCACCGGCGCCATCTATGATTCGATGCGCTACTACTACTGGCCGGCGATCGCAGGGCGCGTGCACGTGGCCGGCCCCTACCTGCTCGAGCGCGACTGGTTCGGAATCGGCGGCCTGACCCCGAACGAGTGGTTCGACGCGCACCCTCTCCCGATGCTCGATCTCGCCTGCGGGTTCGCCTATCTGGTCTTCGTCGGTGAGTACCTGGCGGTCGCATTCCTGCTTTTCTTCCGGCGCCGTTTCGACGTGCTGCGCACGTTTGCGCTCTGCTTCCTCCTGGTCAACGTGCTCGGCTTCATCACCTACTTCGTGTACCCGGTGGCGCCTCCCTGGTACGTGACCGCCTACGGCTTCGGCCCGGCGCGGTTGGACGTTCATTCCGCCGCGGCGGCCGCCAGCCGCTTCGATCAGCTGCTCGGGACCCACTTCTTCGACCAGATCTACGGGCGGGGCATCGACGTCTACGGAGCCTATCCCTCGCTCCATGTGGCCTACCCGCTGCTCGCGGTCTGGGCCACATTCCGCGCGCGGGAGCTGCGCTGGGCGCGGGTTCCGGCCATCTGCTTCTTCCTGCTCATGTGCCTGAGCGCGGTCTACCTGCAGCACCATTACGTCATCGACGTGCTGCTCGGGATTGCATATGCGATCGCTACCCTGGCGCTCCTGGCGAAGCGTCCAGCGACCAGGCAGCGAGATCACCGCAGCGCCGCGCGGGCGTCGCCGGCCCAGCCCTGGGCATCGGGGTCGCCCTCCGCAAAGGCCTGATCGGCGAGCCGGAGCGCCTCGGCGAAGGCAGCCCGCGCTTCCGCCTCGCGCCCGTTCTTCCGCAAGGCCTCGCCCAGCGCAAGCTGGTTCGGCGCGTACGTCGGGTCTCCCAGCGCCGCCGCCCGGGCTTCGGGCAGCGCCGCCTCGGGATCGCCGGGACCCATCGGCCAACTCGGCGCGCGCAGGAGCACGATCGCGAGCAGCCGGTGCGGGCCCTGGCGATCGATCGACGGATCCGCGCGGGCCGCGCGCCGCAACAGCTCCACCATGTGCGGCAGCGCGTCGTGGCCCGTCGCGCTCCGTTCCCGCGCCTGCAGACCCAGCGCGGCGGCCAGCCAGTAGTCGCAGAGCGGAGCGGCCGGAGCGTTCTCTTCGCAGAGCTGACCGGCTGCCACCGCGCTCTGGGCGAGGCGGAGCCGCTCCGCCCCGTCCTTCTCGCGCCCGATCCGGAAGGACTTGGCGCGGATGGCGCCGGCGAAAGCCTCAGGACGTCGCGGGTCCGCGCGCGCCGCCTGCAGATAGAGGTCCTCGGCCGCTGCTGCTTGTCCGGGCTCCGCGCGGCGCGCCCACCGCCCATCGGCTTCGGCGAGAAGCTTCCCGGCGTCGGCCTGCGGAGCCGCGGCCATCGACTCGAGCGGCGGCGGCTTGGTCAGCGAGTGCGCACAGGCGGCGCAGAGGATCGAGACGATGGCGCGCTTCACCGCGCGCGCCGCCAGGCCGTGCGCGCCGCGGCCAGGGCTTTTTCATCCAGGGGTACGAAGCCCGCCATCCGCACGCCGTCCAGCGCGTTTCGGGCAGAGCGATCCTCGGTGAGACGCAAGAACGCCGTCTCCAGCTCTCTCCAGCGCCGCTCGTCGATGCGCTTGTCCACCGTCGCCACCAGGGCCACGGGCATGGGCTGTGAAGTCTCGACCACGGCGAGCGAGCTCGCGAAGGGCAGCGTGCTCATCGACGCAAACTGCGCGCCGTCGAGGAGCACGGCGACCTTCTCGCCGTTCGCGGCCCGCCGCAACGCGGAGAGGATGGCGGCGGCCGGCTGGACGTCGATCCGGGCGGGCAGCTTGGGCGCCGCGGCCCGCACGAAGCGCTTGGAGAAGCCGGCGCTGGAGAAGACCGTGTAGCCCTCGAGGGAAGGGGGGTGGTCCTTCCCCGTCACCAGCGTCCAGCGCTCCGTCGCCTCGCCCCCCTGGGGCACGGCGGAGAGATGCGGCACGAGGCCGAGCTCCTTTTCGTGCGCGAGGTAGAAAGGAAGGGTGGCCAGGATCATCGCCGCGTTCTTGTTCGCGAACCGGCGCGAGCAACCCGCCTCCGTCTCCTCGTACGCCGCGGCCACTTCTCCCTCGGGCAGGTGCGCGGCCCTCTCCAGGGATCGGGCGAGCGCGTCCATGGCGGGTTGCGCCTCCGCCGTATTGCCGGGAGATCCGGGTGCACAGACCACCAACGTTGCTGCCGCGAGCGCGAGCATCCCGCTTCTGTACGCAAAACCGCGCTAGGGTTCCAGCGTGAACGACCTTCCTTCCCGCATCCTCGCGCGCATCGTCTCCCTCCGCGCGCCCATCCTGGTGGTCTACGCGCTGCTCGTTCCGCTGGCGGCCTTCCGGGCCGGGCGCATCCCCTCGGAAGGGGGGCTCGACCGCTTGATCGTGCCGAGCGATCCGGACTACGCCACCACCCGCGCTTTCCAGCGCATCTTCCCGGACAAGCCCTCAATTCTGATGGTGTTCGAGTCGGAAGATCCCTGGTCGCCCGCGAATCTCGCCCGCGTCGATGCCGCCGTAAGGGAGCTGCGCGCCTCGTCGCACGTCTCCGCGTTTTCCGTGCTCGACGCAGTCCGCAGGGCGCGCCCGGGTGCCTCGCCTGAGGAGCTGAGGCGGCTGGCGACCGGCACGTCGTTCTTCCGGAAGCAGGGGCTCCTCGGAGACCGGTTCCTCACCGTGGTCGCCGACCTCGACGTCAAGGAGCCGCGGGAACGCGACGCCGCGCTCGCCGGAATCGACGCGGCGCTGGAGCGGGCAGGGGCTGGCCAGGTGCGCCGGGTCGGAGAGCCTTACGTGGAGTCGTGGATCGAGCACCAGTCGGGCGCGGCCGCGGCCCGCTACTTCCCGTTCTTCGGCGCGCTGGTGGTGGGGGTCACGCTCCTGCTCTACCGCTCGGTGCGCACGCTGCTCGCCTTCGTGCTGTCGCTCGCATCCGCGGTGGCGCTGGGCGTGGCGGCGGGCGGGCTGCTCGGCTTCACCTTCACCATCATCTCGGCGCTGGTGCCTCTCACGGTGCTGGTCACCACGCTCGCGAGCCTGGTGTACCTCCACTCGCGCTTCGTCGATCGGCCTGCCGACGTGCCTGTGCGCGAGCACCACCTCAAAGCGCTTCGCGGCAAGCTCCTGCCGGTGACCGCGTCCACTTTCGCGGCCGTGCTGGGCTTCGCGGCGCTCTCCGTCTCCAAGGTGCGGCCGATCCGGGAGATGGGACTCTGGACCGCGCTGGGACTGGCCATCTCCTGGGTGGTGGCCTTCACGCTTCTTCCCGCTTTGCAGCTTGCGTTGCGCACCCCGACTTCGACCCGGAGCGCCGCCCGCCATGGGCTGTACGAGCGCGTGGCGGTCCGGCTGCCCGCCTTCACCTTCCGGCACCGGCGGGGGCTCGTCGTCACGGCGCTCCTGATCTGCGTCGCCGGCGCCGCCGCGCTCTTCGGCATTCCCGGCGTGCTGCCTGCCATGTCCGTCCGGATCGATACGCTCACGTACATGGATCCCTCGCTACCGCTGCACCAGGACCTCGAATGGTTCCGCAAGAACGTCGCCGATCTCAACGTCGCGCACGTCTGGATCGAGCTGCCGCGTCCGGCGGCAACCGACCCCGAGGTGCTGCGCGCCGTCGATCGCTTGCAGGACACGATCGAGTCCAATCCCGAGGTCATTGCAGCGATCGGGCCCACCACCTTCCTGCGCCTGCGGCGCTACTTCGCCGGACAGGGTGAGCGGCTGCCGCAGGATCCGGCGGGGTTCGCGCGCGCGGCCGCCGACCTGGAGCAGATGCTGCTGTCCGAACCGGGGCTGCGCGGGTACATCGACGTCAAAGGGCTGAAGGATCTGCAGATCACGGTGCTGTTCCGCGAGGGCGACGCTGAAGGCTACGCGGCCCTGACCGCAAAGATCGGGAGCGCCTGGGAGGCGCTGCGGGGGTCGCCGCTGGAGGGGGCGCAGATGCGGGTCGCGGGCGAGTCGCTCCTGCAAGTGAAGGTGGGCGCGAGCCTCGTCCCTACGCTGGCGCAGAGCTTCGCGCTCACCGCCGCGCTGATCTTCGTGGTCTTCCTCTTCGTCTTCCGCAGCCCGACGGCGCGGCTCTTGGCGATGATTCCCTCGCTATCGATGCGAACCACTTCCCCGAGCTGGGATTGGCCAGTCGAATTCACACCGATGAGCTCGCCTAGCCGGACAAAGCGGGATAGTCCCGACACTCGGAAATGAGACGGAGCGATTTCCGATATGGCGCCGCTGACGCTGGCAAGGGGGGTGCCCTGTTGCAGTTCCAGCAGCGCCCACTCGAGTTGCCGCAGAGCGTTCAATCGAATTCTCCTGATCCTACGCCTTCACTTCACCCAGGGTCCGGATCGCGTTCTGCATCGAGCTTTCCGTGCTTTCCATCAGGGAGTTCGTGCCGTCAAAGGCCCGAGACGCCGACATAAGACGGGTCAGTTCGAGGATCGGATTGGCGCCGGATCCCTCGACATAGCTCTGCCGGAAACCGTCCCTGGTGAAATCGACCACGGCGGTGGCAGGGCGATCCGGGATGACGCCTGAAGTGGCGCGACGAGATGCGGTTATAAAGTTAGGTGGGGTGGAATCCACCAAACA
>Ga0137418_10006263_pt1 | contig 10946 bp, 6 predicted proteins | sample CZODoug3_1_2_16f_FD_122242 | JGI IMG/M metagenome (GOLD analysis project Ga0137418, IMG submission 122242) | Vadose zone soil fungal communities from Angelo Coast Range Reserve, California, USA - CZODoug3_1_2_16fungal (Hybrid Assembly) | ecosystem: Environmental > Terrestrial > Soil > Vadose... | reverse complement strand
CGCTGATGTCCATGCCATCGGCGATCTCGAGGTTGGTCGGTTGACGACCGAGCTCCTGGAGCAGGCTGCTCGCTCTCTTACCAATGCGATGCAGTGTGCCGGCGCGATTGAGCGGGACGCGAACGATGCGCGACTGCTCAGCGAGTGCCTGGAGAATGGACTGCCGGATCCACCACACGGCGTACGAGATGAACTTGATGCCCTTCGTCTCGTCGAACTTGTGGGCGGCGCGAATGAGGCCGAGGTTGCCCTCGTTGATCAGATCAGAGAGCGAGACTCCCTGATTCTGATATTTCTTCGCGACGGAGACGACGAATCTGAGATTCGATCTGACGAGGGTGTCGAGAGCTTCCTGGTCGTTCTGCCGGATGCGCTTCGCGAGCTCCACTTCCTTCTCGCGAGTGATTAGGGGAAAGACGCTGATGTCCCGGAGGTACTGATCGAGCGATCCTTCGTCGACGGTCGATTTCCGATTCGTCGAAACCTTCATAGCGATAGCGGCATCCTCTCAGAAATCGAGAGATCGACTAAGACTCCGAACTGCGGACTTCTGTCGGAACTGCGAACTTAGTGGACGATCTCCCCGAAGCGCTTCCACCGTAATCGAGTCAGCCAGTCCAGGCGGTCTCCGGTATCGGGCGCGTAGCTATAATAGACCACTATCGGCTGGCCGCGCACAAGAGAGTCCGCGACGAAACCCCAATACCTCGAATCCGACGAGTTGTCGCGATTATCTCCGAGGACGAAGTAGTCATGAGCAGGGACGATCAGAGGGCCCCAGTTGTTACGGGATGGATGATAATTCTCGATCGACGCTCCGCCCACCAGATACGCTTTCTGCCAGCGGAAATCGTCGTCCGACTGGTCGGCGTCCTCGGGTGTGTGCTGAACGTAGTCCTCGTGCACCGGCTGCCAGTTTCTGACCAGTGTCCCGTCGCGCATCTGAAGCGTGTCACCAGGGATGCCCACGATCCGCTTGACGTAATTGAGGCTTGGATCTACGGGATAGGTGAAGACGACCACGTCTCCGCGCCTCGGGGCATGAATGGCGGGCAGCTTGCGACCGCTGCCGGGGATTCCCGCGCCGTACACCAGCTTATTGATAAGCAGGAAGTCACCCTCGAACAGAGTGTGCTCCATGCTGCCGCTCGCGATCTTGAACGCCTCAACGCCAAAGGCACGGATCACGACGAAGAGCGCCAGCGAAACGACGATGATCTTGGCCCAGTGGGCAAAGAACGCAAGCTTGCTTCCCCTGCGTCTTCGATTCGCGAGCTGGAGGGCGTGAGCCCGCTTGTGTTCGTATTGATCCATGTGCGTCTATACCGATTTGATCAGTCGGGCGTTCCCAGGTATGTGTCGATCTGGGCGCGCTGCAGGGTGCCGGAGAAGTCGGCATAGCCGACCTTGGTCTCTGAGTAAAACTCGTACACTTCCCACCCGCCCTCCCGGTGCCCGTTCCCTGTCTGTTTGACGCCGCCGAACGGGAGATGAGCCTCCGCGCCGATGGTTGGTGCGTTTACGTACGTAATTCCGTTGTCGAGCTCGTTGAGCGCGCGAAAAGCCGTGTTCACATCCCGCGTGTAAATCGACGATGACAAGCCGTATTTGACGTCGTTGTTCACCGCAAAAGCCTCGTCCGCGTCCTTCACCCTAATTACGGAAAGAACCGGACCGAAGATTTCTTCCTGCTCGAGGCGACTGCCCGGCTTGACGTTGGTGAAGATTGTCGGCTGAAAAAAATTGCCCTTCGAAAGCTTTCCGGGCCGCTCCCCGCCGGTTACCAGCTTCGCGCCTTCCGACTGACCGATATCGACGTAGGTCTCGACTTTTCTGAGGGCATCTTCGTTGATGAGCGGCCCTACATCGGTGCCCTTCTTTCTTCCGTCGCCCAACTTGAGAGCTTTGGTACGGTTCTCGAGCATGCCCACAAATTTGTCGTGCACCTTCTTCTGAACTATAAGACGACTGGTAGCGGTACAACGTTGCCCCGTCGTGCCGAAAGCGCCCCAGAGCGCGCCCTCGAGGGCCAGATCCAGGTCGGCATCGTCCATCACGATCTGGGCGTTCTTGCCACCCATCTCGAGCGACAGCCGCTTGTGGAGGCGCCCGCAAGTCTCCCCCACCAGACGTCCGGTCTCGGTCGAGCCCGTAAAGGAGATGAGCGGGATTCCCGGATGCTCGACCATCGCGGCACCTACCTGCTCACCCCGGCCGTGGACGAGCTGAACGACTTCTGGCGGAAGCCCGGCTTCGAGAAGGATCTCGACGAGGAGCGTTCCAGTGTGAGGAACGTCCTCCGCGGGCTTGAAGATCACGGCGTTTCCGCACACCAGCGCGGGGAACATTTTCCACGTCGGGATCGCCATCGGGAAGTTGAACGGACAGATGAGACCGGCGACCCCGATCGGGCGCCGGTAGCTCATCGCCCACTTGTTGCGCAGCTCGCTGGGGACGGTTTTGCCAAATAAGCGCCGCCCTTCGCTCGAGGCGTAGTAGGCTGTGTCGATTCCCTCCTGCACGTCGCCGCGCGTCTCCGTTAGCGGCTTGCCCATCTCACGCGTCATCGCGTCGGCAATCTCTTCCTTTCGCTTGGTCATGATGTCGCCGACAAGACGGAGGACGTCACCGCGCGCGGGAGCCGGAGTGCGCCGCCAGCTCGCAAAACCCCGCTGCGCGCTCTCGACGGCACGATCCACGTCACGCCTGTCCGAGAGCGGGAACTTGCCGATCACATCGTCGCGATCGGCCGGGTTGTGGTTCTCGAAATAATCACTCGATTCGGGAGCGACCCACTTTCCGCCAATGTAGTTGCTGAACTTTTTCATCTCGAATGCCGTTGTTGGTAGCGTGAGCGGTGCGTCAGCTGTGCTCACGTGATAGAGAGTATCGCTCGATCTTCTTGTAAAGGTTCGACCGCGGCATCTCCACCGCGCGTGCGGTCTCGGATACGTTCCAATCGAACTCGCGCAGCTTGTTGAGGAGAAACGCCCGCTCGGCCGCGTCCTTGAACTCCTCGAAGGTGCGGCACTGGGTGAGTGTGGCGAGTCCCGCGTCGTCGAGCGCGCGCTGGCCGGCCAGCCGGTCGATGTCGCGCGCCGATATCTGGGAGTCGGGGGCAAGAATCAGCAGTCGCTCGACAGTGTTTCGCAGCTCGCGCACGTTGCCGGGCCAGTCGAGCGAGCTCAATCTCTCCAGCGCATCCTGAGTGAAAGTCCGCGGCGGAATTCCTTCCCGCGCCGACAGCGTCGCGGCGAAGTACTGCGCCAGCGTCGGAATGTCCTCGCGCCGCTCTCGAATCGGCGGAACGTGGATCGGAACGACATTAAGCCGATAATACAGATCCTCGCGGAATTTTCCGGCGGCGATCTCGTTTTCGAGCGTCTTGTTCGTCGCGGCGATCACTCTGACGTCGACCGAGATAGGCTTGGCGCCGCCGATGCGGGTGATGACGTTGTCCTGCAGCACACGCAGTACTTTCGCCTGCGCTGCCAGGCTCATATCACCGATCTCGTCGAGAAAAAGCGTTCCCTTGTTCGCCTGCTCGAACTTGCCGGCGCGATCCGAGATTGCGCCCGTAAAGGACCCTTTCATGTGGCCGAACAGCTCGCTCTCGATCAGCTCACCCGGGATCGCGGCGCAGTTCACCTCCACAAACGGCTTGGCCGCCCGCGGAGACATTCGATGAAGGGCGCGCGCCACGAGCTCTTTGCCCGTGCCGTTGTCACCGGTGATGAGAACGCGGGCCGGTGTCGCCGCAACCTTCTCCACCTTTTCCATCAACGCCCGCATCACCGGCGTCTTGCCGACGATCTCGAACGGAGCGTCGATCGATTGCTTCAGTCGGGCGTTCTCTTCCTGAAGATCGAGATGCGACAGCGCGTTTCGGAGCATCACCAGAATGCGGTCGGTGTCGAGCGGCTTTTCAAGGATCTCGTAGGCGCCGGCCTGCGTCGCTTCGACAGCCGTGCGAATCGTGGCATGGCCGCTGATCATCACCACAACGGCCGCAGGATCAAGCGCGCGGAGCTTTTTGAGGGCCTCCATCCCATCCATCCCGGCCATCTTCACGTCGAGAAAGACGAGATGCGGGTGCCACTTCTGATATTCCGCTATCCCGTCCGTCGCGTTGGCGAGCGTGTGCACTTCATACCCCTCGTACTCGAGGAGCTGTCCCAATGCCGCGCGGATTCCCTGCTCATCGTCGATGACGAGAATCCTGCGACTCACCGGACGCTCTTGTAGAGGGTGATCTTGCCATTCGCGATGCGCACATCCGAAATGTAAGCCGGCATTACCATCGGTAGCCCGTTCCTGGAGATACCTTCGACCTGCTTGCCGCGCTTCATTTGGCTTACGAGTCGCGGAATCAGGGACGTTGGCACGTCGAGTCGCCCGAGCTTCACTTCCTGGACGAGGAATTCCCCCAATCCAGGCTTGAGCACGTTGATCGTGCCTCCCAGGCGAACGCTATCGCGTTCACCCAGCAGCATTCCGAGCGGGCCGAGGTTCTTGGGTCCGCCGAAATCCTTGAGCTCGACCTCCGAGCGAACATAGAGCCGGTCGCCAACTATCTCCGCCTCGGCGTTCTTGGCCGAGGGCGGCAGCTGCTTCGCCAGCACCAGGAAGATGTACGAGGCGGCCTCGCTGGGACTCAAATTCGCGAAGACCGGACCCGATTGCCGCCCCAGCGATTGCACGGCGACCCGCCCGCGCTCTGCGTCGGCCGCCGTCAGCGGTTGCCAGCCCGGGTTTACGGAAGTTGCCGTTCCTGGCGCCGTGCCCGACGCGTTACTGCCGGTGGGGGAGTTCTCGACGGCGTACCAATACCACACGCCAGCGATGATGACGAGGATGAGAATGAAGCAGCCGATACGGCGAAAAAAGCCTTTCATTTTCCCGGAGCGTGGAGGTTGAGTGACGAGGGAGAATACCCACGCACCTGCCGTGCACGCTAGTTGCCCGGACCGCCCCTCTCGCCCCGGGGACCTTCACCATCTCCACGCCGCAATCCCGGCGACTTGACGCTTTCCGGAACCTTGGCCCATTGCGCAGGCGTCAGAATCGCCTTCGCGTCGTTGATCCCTTGTGTTGCGAGCTTTCTTGCCTCGGCGATCAACGGCTGGATCTTGGTGAAAACTGTCATTGGGTCCGGATTCTTTGTTGTCGTGTCACCAAGGATGGCCGCGACTTTGTCGATCAGCGAATCAGATTTCACCTTGAAGGCATCACCCCCAGTTTGAAGCTTCGCGGTCTGGTCCGGTGTGAGCTCGAGCCTGGCCGAGTCGTTGATGGCGATGATGTCGAGGAATGCGTTCGGGACCAGACGCGTCATGCGCGCCTTGAGCGCCTCCGGATTCATGCGACCGCCCGCCCCTCGGCCAATTGCGTTGTTGAACTGCTGGCGTGCGGGATCCGTCCCGAGAGTAAGGCGCCCCTGAATCGCAATCTGGAACGGGACACGAAATGCGTTCCGCGTTCCATTGGTGGCACCAAAGTGCTCGTTGACCTGGTATTGGTAAGTATCGGTCGTTGGATCGAATCCGCGCACATAAAGAAGCGTGCGATCGGGAAACGATGGCTGTCCCCAACCGCGAAGGTTGTTGCTGCCGTGCAGAAGCTGATCGAGTCCCGTGAGCGTGTTGAGCGCGATCACCGAGATCGTGAGTCTGCGATCGAGGCCGAATGATGCGGGCCTGATGTTGGCCTGGAGATCGAGAGCGGGGGACCAAGGGCTCGAGCAGCTGCTGCGCGCAGCGACCTTTCCTATCTGGCTGAGAAGACAATCGCGTGTCCGCGCCGACGTGTTGGCGAGGAGACGAGTCATTCCGTTCGCGACCGCGGTATCGCCGGCTTGAGCGGCAGCGACCGGATCGAATACGAATGCGCGGTCGTTGTTGCGACCGTCGCCGTTGATGTCGCCGCCCACCAGCGGAGCGAAGTAGCTGCCGGAAGTCGCGCGCGCGATCGCGGTCAGCTCCAGTACCGGCTTGATCGGGTACGTGATCGTCGCGAGAAGTGCGTGACGGCGTGAGTTGTCGCTGCGCCCCCATTCCGAAACGTTCGGATTGCCTGCCGTCGACCCGGCGCTGCCGCCGAATCCCTGCACAGCGCCTTGTGCAAAACCCTGTGACTGATCGAAGGAGCTCGTCATCGTATACGATGCATTGAGGAGAATTCCCTTGCTGGTGATCCCGTTGAGCCCGAACGTGATCTGCTTCGTGTCGGATTGGAGATTCGACTGGATCTGATTCACGACTCCAAACTGCGGATGCAAGCGGGAACCGAGCACTGACACGGCCCCACTGCTCGGCGCGATCGCGTTTGCCGGAGCGTACACCGGACGATTGGCTTCGTTGGCAAGCGTGAACTTCGGAACTGTGTCCAGGTTTATGTCGGTTGATCCTGTTTGCGCCACACCACGCGCGTAGCCGGCGTCGATCGAGAAGGAGTAGCGGTCCCAGAAGCGGCGGTTCAATCCGAGCGATGCGCGCCAGGCTCGCGGAGCCTGGAAGTCAGGATCGAAAACCGTCACGTTGCGACGCTGGTTGGCAAATATCGGGGTGCCTCCATTACACGCCGTGGGAATCGTGGAGGGATCGGCGAGATATGCGGCCCAATCCGGAGTCGGAGCAGCCGGGCCGATGCACGTGAGCAGCGACTGCCCGTTGGTGAGACCAGTGGCGTTGAGCGCCGACGCGAACAATTGCGCGGGAGCCGTGCCGCGGAATTCGCCGAAGCCTCCGCGCAGCGTGAGCGGTGGCGGACCAAACTGCGATTCGCCGACGAAGACCGTGAATCCCGCGCGCGGGCTGACGTGGAATTCCGAAGGGAGATTGTCCGTGCGCCGGCCGAATGTTGATTCGACCTCGGGGTTGTAGACCGGTTTGTCGGGATAACGCGAGCCTTCTGCGCGCAATCCGTACGTCACCTGCACGTTCGGGCTAACACGCCACGAGTCACCCAGGTATGAGGCGAGATTGTTGGTAGCTGACTGCTGGTCGCGCGCGAAGAGCGTCCGCGTGAACTGAGTGGGCTGGCCCGCGGCAAAGTCGGCGAGCGAATTGAATGTGAAAGTGCCGAACCGGTTGGGGACGAATCCGACTGAGCTTCTTTGCTCGTTGACGAGTCCGCCGAGCTTGAACCGGTGGCCGCCCGCGGTTGTGAGGCGTGAGATCTCGTCACTCACCTCGAGCAGACTCGATCTCGTTTCCTGCGGCAACGATGGATTCCCTCCAAACTGAAGGGTGGAGATCGCGCTCGTCCCGTCGTCGAGGACCGACGCCACCACCACTCTTCCATCGGGCGTCGCCAAATAGCCGGAGGTATTCCGGTTGTCGACTGACTTGTAGCCGCGGAGCTCGTTGATGAACATCCCGGCGTGAGATGTGAGCGTCATCATGCCGCCCCCGGCCGAACCCTTGAGATCACCGCCCGAGTGCGGAAGCGCCAGCGCGTTCAGGCGAGTGCCGAGCTGGGTGTTGCCGCGCCAGTCTCCCCGCAACATCAGGGAATGATCTTCCGCGAGGTTGTAGTCGACCCGCACGAGCGCCGACGTATTGTCGTTTAGACGCTCATCAGGCGCGAGCGGCGACGTGAGCGGAAGCCCGAAGCCCTGGACGAGATTCAGGAAGCGGTTTACCGAGTCGGGATTCGTGCCGAGTCGCTCGAGTGTCAGCGGATCAGCCGCGAGCAAGGAAAGCAGCGGATCAGTGCGACGCGAGAAGGTGAGTGCTCCGAACGTGAAGAGCTTGTCCTTCACGATTGGCCCGCCAGCTCCGAAGTTGATCTGGTTCTGCGTGTACTTCTGACCGAACGCGGGATTGGAGTCGTCAACGAACTCGAGACTCGGATCGCGCAGGGAATAACTGAACGCACCCTGGACGTTGTTGGTGCCACCCTTCGTCGTCGACGCGACTTGTCCGCCCGTGAACTGCCCACGCGCGACATCATAGGTATTCGTTATGACGCGTGTGTTGCGAACCGCCTCCGACGGGACGCTCCCCGCGCCAAAGCTGAGTCCGTCCAGGGTGATGCTGTTCTGATTGGACGGCTGACCGGCCACGTTGAAGGATGCCTTGGTGGTATCAGTGCCCGGCACCTGAATGACTCCCGGTGCAAGCGCCGCCAGCGCGGTCAGATCGCCCGCATCGATCGGCAGTCGATTGATGAGATTGGGATTGAGATTGCGCTCAGTGTTGCCGGGTTCCGGACGCTGGGTGGGATCGCCGCGCCGCGTTGCGCGGACCTGCACGGTCGCGAGCTGTGTGGCGGTGCGTCCCATTGTGAAGTCCGTAATGAGCCGGTCTTCGTCGCCCTGCCGCTGAATGTCGCGTGTGACGGGCGCCATTCCGATCGCTCGCACTGTGAGGCGGTAGGTTCCGCCGCCATCCGGAAACACGATCGTGTAGCGGCCATCGGGCCCGGTCGTCTTTGTGCGCGTGATGCCCGTCTCGGCCGACGTGGCTTCCACTCGCGCTCCGGCGACGGCCTGACTGTCGACGCCTGCGACTCGACCCATCAGTATGTCCGTCGTCGATCCGACCTGGGCGAAGCCGCGCGCTGGAATTGCCAGTGCCAGCAGTGCAATCAACAAGTAGCGCGACTTCACTATCACTCAGTCAATCTCCAACTGACGAATTTGAGGCGGGGTTCGTGCCGCCTTGATTCTTACGCGTCGCTGCGACCGAACGCTGCGATCTGCGCGACACTGATTTCGGCTGACTCGAAACGCTTTTGCGCCACGAGCTCGGCGGGCATTACGTGAGTGATGCTCGCTGCGGTTCGATCGGCTGCGCTCATCGGCATTGACGCGTACGACGTCATCGTCGAGGTGGACGCCGCGCAGGGCCTGCCGCAGTGGACGATTGTCGGCCTGGCGGCTAGCGCGGTGAAAGAGAGCCGCGAACGGGTCGGTGCTGCGCTCGTCAATTCCGGATTCAAGGTTCCGCCACGGCGCATCACAGTCAATCTCGCGCCAGCGGACATCCGCAAGGAAGGCACTGCGTTCGACCTTCCGATTGCAATCGGAATTCTCATCGCGACGGGCCAGCTCGAGTCCGCCTGCGTCGCGAAGCGAATGTTCGTTGGTGAGCTCGGCCTCGACGGCGGACTGCGGACGATGCGCGGTGCGCTCTCGATCGCACGTCACGCGCAGCGTGCCGGCCTTTCGACGCTGGTTCTGCCGGCACCCAATGTCGCCGAAGCCGCCCGCGTCAGCGCGCTCGAGCTCTCCGCGCCAGGTACGCTCGGTGATCTCGTGCACGAGTTGCGAATGGGAGCCCTGACACCAGCCCGCGAGGCATTCAGCTCATCGAGAACGAACGCGGATGGTACCGATTTCGCCGATGTGGTCGGGCAGCAGGGCGCAAAGCGCGCGCTCGAAGTTGCCGCCGCCGGCGGCCACAATGTATTGCTGGTCGGGCCACCGGGTGCCGGCAAAACGATGCTGGCGCGACGACTACCGACGATCCTTCCGGCGCTAACCGAAGACGAGGCGCTCGAAGTAATCGCGATTCATTCCGTCGCTGGAGTTCTCGGACGCAGCAATGTGAGCGAGGGAATGCGGCCATTCCGCGCCCCGCATCACTCCATCTCGAGCGCGGGACTCATCGGCGGAGGGTCGGTCCCGCGTCCGGGCGAAGTGAGCCTCGCTCACCACGGGGTGCTCTTTCTGGACGAAATGCTCGAGTTCCCGAGGCACGTGCTCGATGGACTGCGACAGCCGATGGAGGACGCCAAGGTCGTGATCGCGCGCGCATCACAAGCGGTCACCTTTCCCGCGCGTTTCACACTGATTGGCGCATCGAACCCTTGTCCGTGCGGTCGAGCAGCGGATCCCCACGGGGTGTGTACGTGCAGCGCGACGGATATCGATCACTACAACGCGCGCATCTCCGGTCCGTTGGCCGACAGAATAGACATGCACGTCACGGTGGGTGCCGTCGCATTACGCGACTTGAGCGGCGCCGCCAACGGCGATTCTTCCGCGTCAATTCGCTCACGGGTCGAACGCGCTCGCGCTACGCAGCGCAAGAGATTCGCGAAAAAGCAGGGCGTGTCATGCAACGCTTACGCGGTCGGCCGCTGGCTCGATGCGCAAACTCCAGTGCACGCCGAAGCAAGGACGCTGCTGCAAACCGCGGCCGAGCGTCTCGGTCTTTCAGCACGCGGCTACCACCGCGTCCTGAAAGTCGCGCGCACGATAGCCGACCTGGAAGATGTCACCGAGGTCGCGCCGTCTCACATAGCAGAAGCCCTCCGCTATCGCCCACTGTCCCGTTCGGCGCCGATACTTGTCGGTGCACCAGCCACCGTCGCACAATAGTGATCCGCAGTTTGCTCGGGGTCAAAGTCGAGGTGCGATGCCGATGCGTGCGGACTCATCATCATTGATGATTGACGATTCCTGGGGCCGCCGCGCAGTTAATGATTTCGACGGGAGAGGCAGGGTGTCCTCGCGGGCGGTGTCTCGCGTAGCAAGAGACTCGGGCGCGCCTTTGTAGTTTGCGCGCGAGGCTCGCAGCGTGTAAGCGAGCGGGTGCCCGCGTCAGCGGGCGCGTGCCGTAGAGGATACCCTGCCTCGACCCAACCGAGATGCCCAGGGAACCCGTCCTCGACCCAAACCGAGATATGTAAGGAACTAGAGAGGAGGGAGATGCAGAAAGGCGGAGCGTCCTCGCGGACGCTCCGCCTTTTAGTCTCCTAAACCGGACCCCCTTGCGGAGGCCCGGCCGGAGAAGGTGTTACTGCTGCGGTGGTACGACTATCTGATCGCTGCCGATCGTCACGATACGGAAGTCATCGCGACGGTTCTGCTGCCAGCAGGCTTCGTTGTGCTCGGTGCAAACCGGGCGCTCCTCGCCATAGCTCACGAGGTCGAAGCGATCTGCCGCAATGCCGTGGTCAACGAGGTACCGCTTGGCCGAAGCCGCACGGCGCTGGCC
>Ga0137418_10006262_pt1 | contig 10949 bp, 7 predicted proteins | sample CZODoug3_1_2_16f_FD_122242 | JGI IMG/M metagenome (GOLD analysis project Ga0137418, IMG submission 122242) | Vadose zone soil fungal communities from Angelo Coast Range Reserve, California, USA - CZODoug3_1_2_16fungal (Hybrid Assembly) | ecosystem: Environmental > Terrestrial > Soil > Vadose... | reverse complement strand
CGGACCTGATGTGTGCCGCGATGCAGCGGTTCCATCCGGAGTTCAAGCGAGGCGATGCGTTCCTGCACAACTCGCCGTACCATGGCTGCTCGCATCCGGCCGACCATACCTTGCTGGTGCCGGTATTCGACGCGGGCGGGACACATCAGTTCACGGTTCTGGCCAAGGCGCACCAGGCCGATTGCGGCAACTCGATCCCGACGACCTACATGGGCGCGGCGCGCGACGTCTACGAGGAAGGGGCGTTGATCTTTCCGGCGGTGCAGGTCCAGCGCGACTTCCGCGACATCGAGGACGTGGTGCGGATGTGCCAGATGCGCATCCGCGTGCCGGAGCAATGGTGGGGCGACTACCTCGCCATGGTGGGCGCTGCCCGCATCGGCGAACGCGAGCTTCTGGCGCTGGCGGCCGATGTCGGCTGGGACAGGCTGCATCGCCATACCGAGCGCTGGTTCGACTATTCCGAGCAACGCATGATCGATGCGATCGGCAAGCTCCGCCCGGGGCGGGCCGTGCGGACCTCGCGCCACGATCCGGTGCCCGGCACACCGGCCGACGGTGTCGAGGTCAAGGTCGCGGTCCATGTCGACACCGAGGCCGCGACCATCGAGGTCGATCTCCGCGACAATCCCGACAGCCTGCCGTGCGGCCTCAATCTCTCGGAAGCCTGCGCCCGCACGGCGGCGATGGTCGGGGTCTACAACAGCATCGATCACACCGTGCCGAAGAATGCAGGCTCGCATCGGCGCAGCAAGGTGCTATTGCGCGAAGGCTGCATCGTCGGCATTCCCCGGCATCCGACGAGCTGCTCGGTGGCGACCACCAACCTGGCGGACCGCGTCGCCAATCCGGTGCAGTGCGCCATCGCCGAGATCAGCGACGGCGCCGGCCTCGCAGAATGCGGCGCCATCATCCCGCCTTGCTCGGCGGTGGTGTCGGGCGTGCATCCCGGCAGCAACCGTCCCTTCGTCAACCAGATCTTCCTCGGCCTGTCGGGTGGCGCGGCGGCGCCGGCTGCCGATTCGTGGCAGACGATCTGCCATGTCGGCAATGCCGGCCTCTGCTACATCGACAGCGTCGAGCTCGACGAGCTGCGTCAACCGATGCGCGTCTACGAACGCCGTTTCCTGGCCGACAGCGAGGGCGCCGGCCGGCATGTCGGCGCGTCCAGCCTCAGGGTGATCTTCGGACCGGTCGGCGCCAGCCTCGACGTGGCCTATGTCAGCGACGGCACGATCAACGCCGCCCGCGGCGTGCGCGGCGGCGGCGACGGCGCGCGGGCGCACCAGCTGCGCATCGACCGTGACGGGCAAGCCCATGAAGTGACGACCTGCGGCGTCGTCACGCTGCAGGACGGCGAGAGGATCCTGACCCACACCACCGGCGGCGGCGGTTACGGGCCCGCGCTCGAGCGCAAGCCGAATCAGGTGGCGCGGGATGTTCGCGAGGGCTGGATCAGTCGCGACAAGGCCGCCTCGACCTACCGCGTCGTCGTCGATGGCGCGGGACGGCTCGATGCTGCCGCGACCACGACTCTGCGCGGCGAGAGGGTTGCCGCGGCGGCCGGCGGCGATTAGCCGGCCTTATTCGGCCGGCTGGGCCTGTTCGGCTGGTTCGCCGGCCGGCTTGGCCCCGCGCCTGACGAAGGGCCACGGCACCTCGCGGCTCCTGGTCAGGCCTGCGGGACGGAACAGCAGGATCAGCACCATGATCACGCCGAGGCCGATTTCCTGTGCGCCTTGCGGCAGGGCGATCTTGGTGCCGCCGACGGTGATGCCGGCCTCGCACGCGCGCAGGACCTCGACCACGAGCGTCACCGCCAGCACGCCGACCACGGCGCCGAACAGGCTGCCGATGCCACCGACCACCAGCATCGACAGCGTGATGAAGGTGAGGCCCATATAGAAGATGTCGACCGTCAGCACGCCCAGGAAATGGCCGTAGAGCGCGCCGCCCATGCCGACCAGAAAGGCGCTGGCGACGAAGGCGATGAGGCGGACCTTGACGATGTCGACGGCCGAGGCCTTGGCCGCCACCTCGTCGTCGCGCGAGGCTTTCAGCATCAGGCCATAGCGCGATTTCTGGAAGACGAAGGCCACGACCATGCTGAGCAGCACGAAGGCCAGCGCTTCCCACGGGCCGACGACCTGTGGAATGCCGATGATCGAGCTGGTGCCGGCGGTGACCGAATCCCAGTTCGAGTAGACGCTGTTGACGATGGCCAGGAATGCGAAGGTCGCGATCGAGGCGGCGATGCCGGAAAGACGCATGATGGCGAAGCCGACGATCAGCGCCACGAGGGCGGCGAGTGCACCGCCGCCGGCGACGGCCAGCAGGAACGGATACTCCTCCTCGCGCAGGAAGACCGGCAGGCCGGTCAGCATCAGCTGCTTCCAGGCCGGGTTGCAGGTGGCCCATCCCGCCGCGTAGGCACCGATGCACATGAAGCCGACATGGCCGAACGACAGGATGCCGGAGTTGCCGATGAACAGGTAGGTGGCGATCACCACCACCATGCGGATCAGCATTTCCGTGAGCGTGACGCGCGTCTGGTCGCCGCCCAGTTGGCCGACGACCCCGACGATCAGCACCAGCCCCAGGCCGAGCGACACGACCGGCCACCATTCGCGCGCGAAGCGCATCAAACGCCCGTCGTTCATGAACGCAACCTCATACACGCTGTACCAGAGCTTTGGCCCGAATCAGGCCGGAGGGCCGGAAGAGCAGCACCACGATGACGACGGTGAAGACGAAGGCGTCGCGGAACGACCGCAGATCCTCCGGCAGGTAGGCCTGCAGCATCACCGATACGAATCCGACCGCGAAGCCGCCGACCACGGCGCCGACCAGGCTGCCCATGCCGCCGATCACCGTGGCGATGAAGGCAAACAGCATCAGCGGCACGCCCATCATATGGCTGAGCGTCCCTGTCTGCGACACGAACAGCAGCGCGGTCATGGCGGCCAGCACGCCGGAAATGGCGAAAGCCAGGCCGATGACGAAGTTCGCTTTGATGCCGAGATAGCGCGCCATGCGGAAGTCCTCTGCGGCGGCGCGCATCTGCACGCCGTAGGAGGTGCGGCCGAGGAACAGGCTGAGGCCGACCATCAGCACGACCGTGGCGCCGATCGTCACCAGCTGAAGCTGCGGCACGCGCAGTTCGCCGATCGTGACCTGCTGCTGCAGGTTGGACCACATGTCGATCGCCTTGGGCCGCGCGCCGTAGACCATCAGGATGGTGTTCTGGATGATGTAACCCAGGGCGAAGGAGGCGATCATCAGCGTCGGCGCCGAGGCCTGGCGCAGCTTGCGGAACACCAACAGGTCGCTCAGCAGGGCCATCACCACCACGAGTGCTGCGACCACCGGCAGCATGAGATACCACGGCCAGCCTCCGATGAACTTGGTCGCCATCACGTCGAGCGAGGGCACGATCAGGGCGTAGGCGCCGAACGTGATGAAGTCGCCATGGGCGAAGTTCGTGAGCCGCAGAATGCCGAACAGCAGGCCGATGCCCAGGCCAGCCAGCGCATAGAGGCTGCCCAGGCTGAGCGCGTCGATCAAATTCTGCAGGAATCCGATCATTCCGCCACTCCTCCCAGCGCCGCCGGCCCGGCCGCGGCGGCGGGCTGCTCGCCAAAGCCGAAATACGCTTCCATGATCGCCTTGCCGTCCTGCAGATTGCTCGCACGGTCGTGGAGCTGGATGCGGCCGCCACGCAGGACATAAATGCGGTCGGCGAACTGCAGCACGCGCTTCGACGACTGCTCGTTGATCAGCAAGGTCAGTCCGTCGCTGCGTCGCAGGGACAGCAGGATCTCGTAGACCTGATCGACGATCATGGGCGCCAGGCCGAGCGACGGCTCGTCGACCATGACCAGCCGCGGCCGGGTCATCAGGGCGCGGCCGATCACCAGCATCTGCTGTTCGCCGCCGGACAGTTGGCCGGCGGGCTGCTGCAGCCGTTCGCGCAGACGCGGGAAATGACCGAGCATGCGCTCGAAGTCGGCCGCGGCGCCGCCGCGGTCGCGGCGCTGGAAGCCGCCGATGCGCAGGTTCTCGGCGACCGTGAGCGTGGCGAACACGTGGCGGCCTTCCGGCACCAACGACACGCCGAGCCGTGTGATCGCTTCCGGTGGCAGGCCCACCAGGCCGCGTCCCTGCAACTTTATGCTGCCGGCGTGGGGCGTCACGCCCCCGGCAATCGCCGCCAGGGTTGTCGACTTGCCGGCGCCGTTGGGCCCGACGAGACAGACGACTTCGCCTTCCGCCACGGTGATGGAGACGCCACGCAGAGCCTGCAGCCGGCCGTAATTGACGTGGATGTTGTCGATCTCGAGCATGCTGCCGCTCCTCTATCGCTCGTTCGCTGGCCGTTTACTCACGCTTGGCTGCCGAGATAGGCGGCGATCACGGTCTCGTTGCGCTGTATCTCCTGCGGCACGCCCTCGGCGATGGTGCGCCCACTGTCGAGCACATGGATGCGGTCGCAGATCCCCATGACCACGCGCATATTGTGCTCGATCAGGAGGACGCCGCAGGTGAAGATCTTGGGAATGGCGCTGACGAGATGCATGAGCTCGTCGCACTCGGCGTCGGACATGCCGGCGGCCGGCTCGTCGAGCAGGACGAAGGCAGGCGACAGCATCAGCGCGCGGGCGATACCGACGCGGCGCTCGTCGGTGTAAGGCAGGATGCCGGCGACGACGTCGGCCTTGGCCGCCATGCCGACCCACTGCAGCAGGTCGAGCGCGCGCGCGCGCGCCTGGCGACGTCCCAGTCCGAGCCCGACGCCGCTCACCTCGACGTTCTCGGCCACCGTCATCTCGCGGAACAGGCGGCCGGCCTGAAAGGTGCGGCCGATGCCTGCCTTGCGAAAGCGCTCGGGCTTCCAGCCCGTCGTTTCCTCGCGCGCCAGCAGGACACGGCCGTTGGTCGGCGCCTGGAAGCCGGTGAGGCAGTTGACCAGTGTCGTTTTGCCGGCGCCGTTGGGACCGATGAGGCCGAAGACTTCGTGACGACCGACCGTCAGGCTGACATCGGCGATCGCGGCGAGGCCGCCGAAATGCACCACCACGTCCTGGGCGGTCAGCTCCGCGGCGTCCGTGGGCTTGAGCGAAAGCGGCAGCGGCTCGGCCGCGCTAACACTGGCCATGAGCCGCGATCCGCAGTGCGCCGCGGGGCTGAGCCTTGCAACTCGCTTCGACCATAGCGTCCATGGGTTTTCCGTGATCGCGGCAATCGATGCCCGGCAGCAGCCGAGAACCTTCCAAAAGCAAGAAGCATGCAAATCCCCGATGGTGACTCCGACGCTGTCTGGAACGGTCCTTGCGTAGTCTTTTCGTGGCGGCCGGCAGACGAGAACCATTGGCCGCTTTGTAGTCACCTAGCCGGGAGCTGCTTCATGATCATGCAGACACGATTATTGCGCGCGGCGGCGGCCGGTCTCGGCCTGCTTCTATCTGCAAGTGTCGTCCAGCCGTCGCAGGCGGCCGACGACATCGTCTTTGGATTTTCCGTCGCGATGTCGGGGCCGCTTGCGGCCTACGACGACAACAGCACCAAGATGGCGCAGGTGTTCATGGATGACATCAACGCCAAGGGCGGTCTGCTCGGCCGCAAGATCAAGGCCGTGTTCGCCGACACCAAGTCCGATCGCGCCGAAGGCGCCAAAGCGGGCCAGGAGGTGCTGCGCCAGGGAGCCGACGTGGTCTTCGGCACCTGCGACTACGACTACGGCGCGCCGGCCCTGCTGCAGGCGCAGAAGGCCGGGAAGATTTCGATCTTCCTGTGCGCCGAGGATCCGAAGGCCGGCATCGCCGGCATCGGTCCCTACTCGTTCACCTCGTCGGTTGCAGCCCAGGTGCAAGGTGCTGTCGGTGCCGAGTGGGGCTACGACAAGAAGGGTTGGAAGACAGGCTACGTTCTGCTCGACGATTCGATCGAATACGACAAATCGGTTTGCGCCGGGTTCGATTGGATATTCCCGATCAAGGGTGGAAAGATCGTGGGTCGCGATACGTTCAAGAACGGCGATTCGTCGATCGCCTCGCAGATCACCCGCCTGCGCAGCGCCATGCAGGCCCAGAAGGTCGACATGATCATGCTGTGCTCCTACCTGCCCGGTGGTGGGTCGGCGACCCGCCAGATCCGCGCGGCCGGCATCGACCTGCCGATCTTCAACGGCAGCTCGATGGACGGTACCTATTGGCTGGACGCCGTCCCCAACCTCGCGAACTTCTACGTTCCGGTGCAGGCGTCGATCTACGGCGACGATCCGCGTCCCGAGATCGCCCAGCTCATCGAGCGCTACAAGAAGAAGTTCAACGAGCCGCCGGTCACGCAATACGCCTTTCCGATCTACTCGATCCTGCAGCTCTGGGCCAAGGCGGTCGAGAAAGCCGGCACGACCGACGCCGCCAAGGTCGTGGCCGTGATGAATACCTTCAAGGATGAACCGACGGTGCTGGGTCCGCGCAGCTTCACCGACAAGCTGCATATCCAGGACCGCGCGCCCTACATGGTCGTCGAAATCGCCGACAAGAAGGGCAAGGTTCTCGAGCCCTGGCGTATCGGCCAGGCGGTTCCCAACGACGTGCTCTACCGCCTGAAGAAGTAGTAGAGCAACATCTCGCACGAGGGAGAAGGCGGCCCAGGGCCGCCTTCTTCATGTTTGGAGCGGGATCGCGCCAGCGCGCGTGGCGCGCAGGTCCGCCCGCCGCTGCAGCGTCGCGTCGACATCGACGGCCAGCGTCTCATCCTCGGCGCTTCCGACCAGGACGACGCCGTACAGCTCTTGCGCCCGATCCATCGTCTCCCAGCGCTCCAGCACGTCGCGCAATACGCGGCGTGGGTCGCGCTCGAGCGGATCGCCATAGCCGCCGCCGGAGCAGTCGATCCCGCGGATGGTTTCGCCCTTGGCGATGTCGATGCGCACGATGTTGTCGAGCTGTTGCGCCAGGCCGTTGGCGCTGATGTGCCAGCCGGCGGCGGTCTGTCCGTCGCAGCCGCCGCGCACGCCCTTCGGCGGCACGTGCTGGCCGTCGCAGGGATAGATCACCGTGACGGGGTGCTCCTTGGGGCCGAAGGCCACGTCGCCGCCCGGCGCGCCGCGGAACCGACCGGCGCCGCCGGAGCCCGCGATCAGCCGCAGGTGACGGAACTCGATCGGGTGCTTCAGTTCGTCGATCTCGACGGAGTCGCGGAACACCACGCCGCTGTCGACGGGCAGGCCGTAGTTCGGCCAGCCATCGGCCTGCGGGCTGGCCGGGCCGCCATTGTTGGCGATGATGAGCTGGTTGATGTAGGGCGCATCGCCGAAGCGGTGATCGCGACCCGAGATCACGGAGAAAGCGACGCCCATGCCCAGACCGCCTTCGGCCACGCCGTAGCGGTCGCCGAGCTGGGCGAAGGCGGCACCCGTGCAATTGACCAGCCGGTCGGCGACGTTGGTGGTGGCGACCGAGCAGCTATGCGGGAACTTCGGCTTGCCGACCACGGCGCCCTCGCGCATCAGCATCTTGACGCGGCGGAACGAGCCGGAGTTGCGCGGGATTTCCGGATCGAGCGAGTTGAACACGCCGGCCATGACCGCCGACACGGTGCAGGCCTCGCTCTCGTTGAAGCCGCAATCGATGTTGTCGATGTTGTCGCGCAGATCGATGGTGATCGCCGCGTTCTGCGGGTCGATTTCGATCTCGACCTTGAGCGGAATGCCGTCGGGCAGCAGCGGCTCGAACGGGTCGTGCCGCCCCGTGTTGACCAGCTTGGCCTTCGGCATCTTGCGGATGCCGTGGATCATGCGCTGCTCGGAATAATCCAGCCAGTCGCGAATGAAGGTCTTGATGATCTCCTTGCCGTATTTGGCGCACAGCTCCTTCAGCCGCCGCTCCGCCACGCGGGCGGCACCGATGCCGGCCAGGAAGTCGCCGTACCACTGGCCCGGCACGCGGATGCGGCTGCGGCACATGCGGATCACGTCGTCGATCATCTGGTAGTTGCGCTGGATGCGCACCGCCGGGAAGATCAGCGAGCCTTCCTCGTACACGTCCTTGGCGCCGGCATGATAGGTCGTGGGAATCGAGTTGCCGATATCGGCCTGGTGGGCCTTGGCGGCCGCTGTGAAGAGATGCTCGCCCTCGAAGAATACCGGCACCAGGAAGCAGTGATCCGCCGGATGCGTGTTGCCGGAGTAGGGGTCGTTGTGCAGGAAGGCGTCGCCCTCGGCGAGGTCGGCGTGGTACTCGGCCATGGTGCGCGCCTGGTTGTGGACGCCGAAGATATGGATCGGCAGTCCCTCGGCACAGGCCAGAAGCTGGCTGTCCCCCGTCACGATGGCGCAGGAGAAATCGCGGGCGCTGTTGATGACGGCTGATCGGCCGGCACGCAGCAGCGTGTTGGTCATTTCGCGCACGACGCCGTCGATGCGGTTGGCGATCACGGCCGTGAGCACCGGATCGATGGTGGAGGACGCTTGCTCGCTCATGTTCGGTACTCGCTTTGCAAGAGGTCAACCGATGCCGAAGATGTAGTTGCCGGCGCCCGAGACGGTCGTCGAGGTCTGCGGGAATACGACCAAGGTGGTTGTCGGTTCCTCGACGATGGCGGGGCCGACGATCTTGAATCCTGGCTTCAGGTCGCTCGACTTGTAGATCGGCGTGGCGACCGGCGCGTTGCCGCCGAAATAGCAGGGGCGGGTTGCCGAAGGCGCCGGCGCGGTCGTCACGGCGACGGTGACGCCTGGCCTCACCTCCGAAGCCAGCTTGACGACCAGTCGCGCCTTCCAGTTGACGCATTCGACCGGGCTGCCCACGTCGCGCATGGCAAAGACGCGCTCGTGCACCTTGTGAAAGCTCTCGACCAAGCCATCGACATCGGTCTGGTCGCGGAAGCGCGAAAACGGCAGCGGCGTTTCCAGCTCCCAGACCTGGGCAAGGTAGCGGGCCTCGGTCAGGAACTCGATGTGGTGGGTGCCCTCGGCGCGCACCCCCAGCGTCGTGACGAACTTCTTCAGCTTGTCCTCGAGCGCCGCCAGGGTCCGATTGACGCCGGCGATGCTGAAGCGGTCGGAGGTCGTGACCAGGCTCGCGGTCTCTTCCTTGACGATGTCGGCGAACTGCATGCCCGAGGCCGACAGGGCCGAGGCGACCTTGGGCAGGATCACGCGCTCGCAGCCCAGCTCCTGGGCGATCGGCAGGATGTTGATGCCGGCGGCGCCGCCTCCCGCGACGATCGTGCTTTCGCGCGGATTGACGCCTTCGGCGATGGTGATCTCCTGGATCGCCTTGATCATCAGCTCGGTGGCGAGGTTGAGGATGTTCCACGCCGTCTCCTCGACGGACCGGCCGATGCGATCGGCCACCGTGGCGATCGCCCGCCGCGCTGCCGGAATATCAAGCTGCATGCGGCCGCCCAGGAAGAAATCCGGGTCGAAGTAGCCCAGGACGCAGGCAGCGTCCGACACCGTGGGCTTGGTGCCGCCGCGGCCGTAGCAGGCCGGGCCCGGATCGGCGCCTGCCGACTGCGGGCCGACCCGCATCAGGCCGCCCTCGTCGATCCACGCGATCGAACCGCCACCGGCGCCGATCGACCGAACGTCAACGGACGAGATGCCCAGCAGGTGTCCCGTCCACTGGCCGCCCAGCCAGGTGTCGCGGCTGTAGGCCAGGCGGCCGTCGCGCACCAGGCCGACGTCGAATGTCGTGCCGCCGGTGTCGCAGACGATGACGTTGTCGCCCATCTTCTCGATGGTCGAATAGGTCAGCCCGGCGATCGGCGCCATCGCCGGTCCCGACTTCGCAGTATGGATTGGCGCATCGATCAGCTCGTCGACCAGCATGACGCCGCCAACGCTGGTCGAGACCAGGATGTCGTTCTTGTAACCGGCCGCCCGCAGGTCGGTCTCCAGGCCGCGCAAATGGTCCTGCATCAACGGCTTCAGCGAAGCGTCGATCGCCGTGGCCGAGGCCCGGCGATATTCGCGCACGATCGGCACGAGCTGGTGCGACAGGGTGAAGGGCACGCCCGGCATCATCTCGGTAATCAGCGCGCCGACCCGCAATTCGTGCTCGGGGTTGGCGATCGACCACAGGAAGCAGACCGCCACCGCCTCGAAGCCGCGCTCCTTCAGCGTCTGCACGACCGAGCGCGCCTGCGCCTCGTTGAACGGCACCGACGCGGTGCCCTCGGCGCTCATGCGCTCCTCGACCTCGAACGTGTAGCGCCGCGGGATGTAAGGCTCGGGATAGTCCTTGGTGAAGTCGTGCGGGTTGGTCTTGCCGCCTTCCTTCAGCACCAGCGTGTCGGGGAAGCCCATCGTGGTGAGGAACGCCGTCTTGGCGACGGTGCGAGTGACGATGGCGTTTGTCGCCCGTGTCGTGCCGTAGATCAGCAAGTCGGTCTCTGCCAGCAAGTCAGGCATGGACATGCCGAGGTCGCGGGCCGCCACTTCGACCGCTTCGCGCATGCCGACGAAAATGCGGTCCTTCGTCGTCAGCGCCTTGCCGATCGTCTGTTGCCCGGCATCGTCCATCACCACGATGTCGGTGAAGGTGCCGCCGGTGTCGACCGAGATCCTGAATCCCATCTTGATCCTTTGTCCCTGAGGCCACGACCTGGGAATGCAAGGTTCGTGCCGCTGCTTTCCTATGTGATCACAAAGTCACGCGGCGCTGCGACGGGCTGCCGCCAGGATCGACAGCTCGGCCTCGCTTGCCGCGACGAAATCGTCGAGCTCGGCTGCTGTCATCGCCGTCGACAGAAAGCCGTTGCCCTTCGTGCTGATGAGAAAGCCGCGGCGCAGCAGGCCGCGCTGGAGCGCGTCGAGATCGGCGTTCTCCGCCGGCGTCGACCAGGCGCTGCGATAGTCGTTCACCGGACGGTCATGCGTGTGAATCTTGAAGATCGAGCCATAGCCGGTGATCTGGCCGGGATAGCCGCTGTTGCGCATC
>Ga0137418_10006261_pt1 | contig 10950 bp, 9 predicted proteins | sample CZODoug3_1_2_16f_FD_122242 | JGI IMG/M metagenome (GOLD analysis project Ga0137418, IMG submission 122242) | Vadose zone soil fungal communities from Angelo Coast Range Reserve, California, USA - CZODoug3_1_2_16fungal (Hybrid Assembly) | ecosystem: Environmental > Terrestrial > Soil > Vadose... | reverse complement strand
CCTAGACCTTTCCTTCTTGGGGCTGGCTCGCTATCTACGCAAGCGCGCCGAGGCAGAAGCGACAGTCTAAAATTTTCCTTCCGTTTGATATCCCCGTACTCTGGAAACGGTCAAAGGCGTGGCAGGAAAAGCTAAGCGGTAGTTCCTGCGGAAGATTCTTCCGGCTGCGCAGTGGGCTCATTGCTGGATGCTGTCGGGGTCTCGAGGCGCGCGGAGAGCGACTCGACCAGTAAATCGACAAGCTTCTTTGCGCCATCACCATTCGGATCTTTGTCCGGATTGTATTGCGCGATGTCCAGTCCCACGAGGTTCTTGTGCCCCAAGATCACCTTCAGCGCCGCCCGCACATCCTCGAAGCTGAGGCCGCCGCTTCCCGGCACAACGACGGGAGGAAATTCCTCTTGCGCGATGACGTCCAGGTCGAGATGCAAAACGAACTCGCGGGAATCGGCGTGCAAATGATTCAGCGCATCAGTAGCCGAGGCCGCGGCGCCCCTTGCTTGAATATCGCTGGCATTCACATGGCGGAGCGGCGAACGAGAAAGAAGCTCCTGCTCCGGAGGATCAAGCCGTGCAATTCCAAAAAGCGTAATGTCCGGCTCACGCACCAGCGGAGGCTCGCCCCAGAACCGCACCAGCTCTGGCGCGCCCTTGCCGATAATGTGCGCCACGACCATGCCATCGATTCGGCCGGAAGGAGTTGTTGCCGGCGTATTCAAGTCCGCATCGCGGTCAAACCACAACAGATTGATGTGCTTGTAATATCGCCGAGCGCCGGTCAGCAACCCGATGGCTTGTACGCATTCTCCGCCCAGCACCAGGACGAGCGCGCCGCTTTTCATCGCGACTTCTGCTCGCGTCTTAAGATCGTTCAGTCCGGCGACGATTTCCGTCAGATTCCGCGCCCGGCGATGTTCTTCATCATCGGCAAAAAGCCTGGGAGCGCAATCGCCATAGTCGGTCACTTCAAAGCCGGCACCTTGCAGACGTTCAACCAGCCCTGCCGCGCGCAGAGCCGCGGGCGCTTTCTCGGTTCCCGGTGAAAATGCCCCTGCGCTTGATGGCGCGCCAATCAGGGCAATCTTCTTCGGCTGACGGACGATTTTGACCGCCAAGTTTGCACTCCTTGTATTTTGTTTCCGCCTGCTGGGTTGATTTGCCCGCCGGCTTATTTCGCCGGGCCCATCTGCAAAGTCGTTAGCGGCGTGGCGCGGCCGCTATAGTCGCCAACTCTGGCGGTAAAGTAAACCGCACATCCTCGCGGATCAAATCCAAATCGCGCTGATCGGTAAAGCCAAACTCCGCCAGACGCTCGCTGACCTGCTCAACCAGCACTTCCGGGGCGGAAGCTCCCGCGGTCAAGCCCACGCGCTTAACGCCTTCGAGCCACTTGACGTCGATATCCTGCGCGGAGTCAATCAGCTGTGCGCGTACGCCGCTGCGCTGCGCAACCTCCACCAGACGATTGGAATTGGAGCTATTGGGCGAACCTACCACGAGAATCAGGTCCACATCCTTGGCCACTTGCTCCACAGCTTCCTGCCGATTCTGCGTGGCATAGCAGATGTCGTCGCTGGCCGGCCCCTTGATGGCCGGAAACTTCTGGCGTAGGCGGGCCACAATTTCCTGTGTGTCATACAAGCTGAGCGTCGTCTGCGTCAAAAACGATAACTTCTCGGGCTCGTCTACTTCCAATGCGTCGACAGCGGCAACGGAGTCGACAACAATGGTGCGATCTGGAGCCTCGCCGGAAGTGCCGATGATCTCCTGGTGGTCGCGATGCCCAATCAATATAATGGTGCGTTTTTCGCGCGCAAACTTCAGCGCCTCCAGGTGCACCTTGGTGACCAGCGGGCACGTCGCATCGATCACTCTCAAGGAGCGATCTTTGGCTTCCTGCCTAACCGTCGGGGGAACCCCATGAGCGCTGAACACCAGCACGCCGCCGTGAGGAACGTCGCCAATGGATTCGACGAAAATTGCTCCGCGCCGCCGTAACTGCTCGACCACGTAGGTGTTGTGCACGATTTCATGGTGCACGTAAACCGGCGCGCCATAGGCCTCGAGGGCAAGTTCGACGATATCCACGGCGCGCACAACTCCGGCGCAGAAACCGCGCGGGCGTACTCTCAGCAAAACCTTTCCAGTGTCTGTCTGCATCATCATCCTAATGAGTAGTTTCCGAAGACTCTATCATACCTCACTCATATTGATGGGCGCACGGTGTTTGCCAGCAGCGTGGTTCCACCGGAAGCTACAACATACAGAATCCCTCGATGTTGCTAAAGAAGTTGGGCCGACAGACTGCCCGATATCTCCCTATTCTAATGTCCGTTATTTACCCTACAAAGAGAGCGGTATGTTTCTCGGCCTGCTGTAATGCTACCTTCCAGCGCTGGAAACCCGGAGAAAAAGTGCCTAAGCGCATCATGATCGTCGACGACGGTCCAGAGGTCCGTCAAGTGATACGCGCTGTCTTTGAAGCGCGCACAGATTATGAGATCTGCGGCGAAGCTTCCAATGGCGCCGAGGCAATCGAAAAAGCCCTGGCGCTGAAGCCAGACCTACTGCTCCTCGATGTAGCTATGCCTATGCTAAATGGCGTGGAGGTCGCGTCGGTATTGACCGGCTCCATGCCCCAAATGCCCATCGTGATTTACACGATGTACAACGAATTGTTGGGGTTATCGCTGGCCACCGCGGTGGGAGCCAAAGCGGTCATCTCCAAAGCGGACGGAATTAGCAAGTTGATCGAGTGCGTCCATGATCTTCTCGAGCCGAAAGCGCAACCTGTTCCTGAGGCGCCCGCACCCGCCCCTCCGGACGCGGCTTCTACCAAACCGCCCATCAGCCACGAGTAGGCGCGTTTAGACACATTGTGTTTCTTCCGGAACTAGGAGTGAACCGCGGCTGCGCGCATAACGCCGGGGCAATCAGTTTTCTTTGAGCAGTTCATTCAGAAGGCGGTGCATGCGCTGCACGGCGTCAAATAGCTTGTCCACGCCCGGTGTCTCCCGCGTGACCTCATGGGTGGTGAGGTCGGACACGATAGCGTTTCCCAGTTGGGCCGCCCGGCGGATCCGTTCGCTGGTAAGCAAGGGAAGCACTGTGTGGGGATCGTGGCGCGTGATGCGGCGTTCCTGCCATTCCTGCACGGCCCACGCGGTTTTACGGACGTGATCGACGGCGTCGCGGAAATCCATGAGGATCCGCTCGTCAATCCCTCCGCTGCGAATGGCGTGCTCGAGCTGCATGAGTTCCGCGCTGGTCTTCTTGAGCTGGAAATTAACGCCCCAAAACGTTTCGCTGGGAACAAGCAACTCGACCGCAACTCCGACTACTTGGCCTTCTTTGCGACGGATAGCCACCACGCGAGCGCGATAGGTTTCACCAGAAATTAAGTTGGTCAGCTCAAGCTGGCTCCCCACACTGGGGAAGTTCGGCATGTCCAGAAGGCCGCCCTGCATATTCACTTCGCGGGCTTGAGCGGTTTCGACGACAATGCGACCTGTAGCTTCTTGCCATTTAGCCTGTATGGGGACGATGACGGGAAAGCGGCTGCCTCGGCGCTGGTCGGTTTTTGTAGTAGGTGGCGGACTGACGAGTTCTTCCATGCGGGTACCCTTACAGGAAGCTTAGGTCAGCGGGCCATTTTGGAACAGCCCCAAAACGGGACTCGTGCTCCACTCGGTAACGCCTTAAGAAATAGGGCCAACGCTGTTAACAACATTGATGCAAGCGCGGCCCCGTCAATCCCAGTTGCGACGATTTAAGTCGAAGCTATTCCACAACGATGACTAAAATGCGCATATTGGGATGGCGCCTATCGTACAGATAGTAGTCGTCATCCACGTAGTCGATGTAAAAGTCATCGTCGTAGCCCCAGTCGTAGGGCCACGCATCGATATACTCGAACCAATACCCGCCGTATCGGAAGCGTTGGTCTCCGCCTCCTCCACCCCCGCGGCGCTGCACGTGGAAGGAGTGTTCGCGGCCGAAGCTGCTCCGGAAACGATCATCAGGAATGCGACGGCCGCGGCCGGCAGACTGCCGTCCGGAGTGCTCGCCGCGCTCTTGTGTTTGGACACGATTGCGATCATCGCGCTGCGGCTGATTGCGCTCTTGATCCCGCGTGCGTTCACGATCCTGCCGATCGCGATCTTGCTGAGCACGATCTTGCTGAGTACGAGTGCGATCTTGATTCTGCCGGTCTCGCTCTTGCTGCTGCGAGCGATCGCGATCCTGCCGCTCCCGGTCTTGCTGTGAACGGTCGCGCTCTCGATCGGGTTGGTCCTGTTTCCGTGGTTCTTCCTTCGGCGCCGGTTTCGGCTTGTCTTTGTCCTTGTCGTCCTGGCTTTGCATCGCGAATGCGGAGGTGCCGAGAAGCAAAGAAAGGGCAGTGGTTGTTATCAACAGCTTCATGAATGTAGCCTCCAGAATTTGCGTTCACCCAGCATCCAGGCGGGTGGGCGGCAATGTCTACAAGGACGCAGAGATGGGCAGGGCAGCGGCAGGCAGGTGTAGATAAGATGCCGGAGGTGTTTGCGCGAGACGCAGCCTACATAATCCCGTGCCGCCGGCTAGGAGGAATTCCCATCGCTTGCTGAGGTGCGGAGTATTGGAGTATAAGCGTAGGCATCGAGGGGCTGTCTGACCCTTCCCGTGTCCCGAAGCCCCTTCTCATCAAGAAATCGATGTGCTTGCCGCGGCAAATCTGAGCGCAGGCACTCGACGCAGAAGGAGGCAGCAATGTTTGAGGCAGCGCAAGAGCAGAAGCAATCCAGTTCAAATCGGATGTTAGTGGGAATTTTTGTTGTGGTCGCGGCACTCGCTGTAGGCGGCGTGCTTTACACGATGTCAAAGAGCGGCAGTAAACCCGCGGCGCCGGTCACCGCGGCCGCGGCTGCGCCTTCGGCGGCAGGCAAAGCAGACGCGGTGCACGACCTGAAAATTTTAAGCGCCAGAATGGAAAAAGATCGTGCCGGAACGACGGCGGTATGGCTGGTGGATGTCAGCAACAAATCGAACGCCTACACCTATAGCAGCATTCAATATGAAACGACTTATGTTGGACCGGACAATGCCGCATTGCTGGTGAACAAGGGAACGGTTCCGTTCAATCTCGGGCCAGGAGAAGAGCGTAACGCCCAGATTCGCGATGTGCTGTACCCGGCGGGAACGTCCTGGTACAAATTTCGGATAGTCGGCGCTACTCCCGCCGTGCAGTAAGTTTTGAGCAACGCTTGTTCCAGTGAGAAAAGAGAACCGGCTTTCGACCTTTCGGCGAAAGCCGGTTTTTTACGTTCCGGAGTGCCTGCGAGGTTTAGCAGGGCTTGTTCATGATCACGGCGTTGTGGCGCAAGCGTGATACAGGTTGGAGTACTCCGGTTGAATCGCATACGACTTGCTGGAGATTGAGAAGGCGGCATACTTGCCGAACGGATTTTCGCAGATGTCTCCGATTTCAGCGCCGTATTCCGGCAGCGAACCTCTCGCGAACCATGCAGTACCGTCCGGGTCAGTAATGGCCTCAATCAATTCGTGCGAGAGCGTGCTGCTGGTCGAATCAACGAGCGCCCCATTGGGACTAGGCTGCGCTACCGAGCAACCTGCGACATTCTGGTATGGCTCAACTGAATAAAGAACGTGGCCGATGTCGGTGAAATCCACTGCTCCGTGATACGCGCAGAAAACAAAGGTTGCATTGTTGTCCGGTGAATAGCACACGTTCGCGGACGTGCACACATCCACGCCGCTACGCAAAAAGATGTGGTAGACGTGTCCGTACCCCGAACCGTGGGCGCGCGCCGCGGTGTGCACGAGCTGCAGAATATTGGATGACGTCAATTTCGCGGGAAGCGTAGCGTTAATTGAGGTTGCCGTGCCCACCGTGTAGCGATTACTGCCGGTGCTGCCCACATATTGGTCAGTGACGTGTATGAAGTTGCTGGTCGCCAGCCGCGCCAGGAAATTAGAAGGAGTTCCCCAGCAACTCGCCGCGCAGTTTACATAGACGTTGTTGGATTGCGTGGTGGTCAGCACGCGGCCGTGAGCCGGGTTGCTGAGATCCGCGGGATAGAAACCGGGAGCAGGCACGCCAGGTACGGTAGACAGCGCCGAATTCGCTGAACTCGACTCGCCATTTGCAAATTCCTGGCGCGGGTTCCCGCGACGGACTTCCTTATCTTCGTAGCGTCCTCGCGATGCGTCGCGAGAACGCAGCGGATGAAGATGTACGTGGTGTCCCGCAACGTCTTCAGCGGCGATCTCATCGTTAGCGGTGATCTGTAGGGACTCAACCGACTCCTGTCGCGTCGCAGGTTCGTCTTGAGCCGCCAATCTGGAAAATTTCATTGAACCCGCGAGGAAAAGCGAGCATGCAACTGCCACAAAAATGCGCGAAGCGCCTGACAACCTCATTATTTATGTACCCCATCTGTTGGAATGGATTTTTCAGTATCGGCTGGGAAATGCGGCTGGAGGCATTCAGTGTTGCTTCAGGGCCCCGCGATGTCAATGGAAAACCCTAGAAAATTTGGTTGGAGACCCTACTTGGGCGTACAGTAAAAACTGCATTCAGCGTATTGGACGCTCTGGACGGTGGTAACTTCCTTGCGTTTACAGTAAGATTTCGCCAATGGTTTCGGTGGCCCTGCTGCCGCGCCAGGTATTTCCGCGAAGTGTCCAGCCCGCTTCTGCCCGGCCCAGAGTAAAGCGAACTGTACCTACGGGAACTCAGCTCAAATTCGAATGGAGGAATACCCCATGAAGCGGGTTATCCAAGTAACGATAGTGGCCAGTGTGGTGTTGCTATTGGGAGGCTGCGCGACCAAGAAATACGTCGCCAAGCAGACCGATCCGATCACCGCAAAGGTTGCCGAAGTGGAAAAGCAGGCGCAGAACACTCAGAAACAATTGGAGAGTGACGAACCCAAGATCAGCGCGGCCGCCGAAAAAGCGGATTCTGCAGATGCGCGCGCTGGTGATGCCCTCGGGCGTGCGGACGCGGCCTCCAAGAAAACCGACCAGGTTAAATCCGATCTCACCAGCCAATTTCACAGCGAGTTGAATGAGCGCATCGCAAACATCGACGATTACAAGCCCGCGGGGGACGTCGTGGTGCTCTTTAAGTTTAATTCCGCGAAGCTAACCGATGATGCCAAGCAGCAGCTCGATCAACTCAGCGGCTCAAAAGTTGGAAGCATGAAGCGCTACTTTGTGGCCATTCAAGGCTTCACCGACAAGATCGGCACTCCCGAGTACAACCTGGATCTGAGCCGTCGTCGCGCCCAGGCCGTACAGACTTATCTTGTGGCGCAACACAATGTGCCCGTATACCGCATCCAGATCGTCGGGCTCGGCAAAGACAAGCCGGTGAACGATGAAAAGACCAAGGACGACCGGCAAAAGAACCGTCGCGTGGAAGTAACCATCTTCAGCGCTGACAGTGGCCAAGGCACGACCGCGCAGAGCCCCGGCTCCGCACAGTAAAACCGATCAGGCATATCTATAGGAATGACGAGGACTGCGCCCGGCCGCAGCGGGCGCAGAAGTATTTTCGTCGGGTTCGGAAAAAAATGAGCGGCTCGCCAAACAAGCAGCCCTTACCCCTTTAGGCCGGATCGAGGGTCCGAAATATGGGTCCCCACAAATTTAGTGAAGCGGTTCAAAGCTAGCTAGACCTCATCAGTCCGCAAACAACTCCATGCCGGGCTCGTCGAGCTTCATCTTCGACAGCTCTTTCCGCCGAACTTGCGTGCCCAGACGGGAATTCCTCGTTCCAAAATGAAACGGTGCGACCCATTTTGATACGCCATAAGAACAAAGATGCTTAACCACCAATGCGCATCTCTCCTTTCTGACTGCTTCCCAATCTGGGACTTCCCTTCAAACTCCTATTCGTGTATATACTGAGTTGTGAATAGGATTGCTAGTTTGATAAACTGGCATTAGGAATGCTTGGCATTACGTCCAAGGAATCTCCCGGATCAACCTATGAATGAAGAAGCGGCCGTCCTACGCCAAGCGGTCACGATGAATATCCTCATCGTGGATGATGAACCCAGCATTCGGGAAACCTGCGCCGAGGTCGCCAAACAAAGTGGCATGAAAGCGATTACGGTCGCCACCGCGGAAGAGGCTCTGGAAGTATTGGAAAACTCCGCGGTGGATATCGTCCTGACCGATTTGATGCTGCAGCAAAGCAGCGGCCTGGAACTTCTCAAACGTGTGCACGACACCAACCCCATGCTGCCGGTGATCGTCTTGACTCAATACGGCACCATCGATTCGGCCGTAGCTGCCACTCGGCTGGGCGCCGTCGACTATGTAACGAAACCGTTTCGCATCGAGGAGTTGCGTTCGCGCCTGGAGCGCGCCGCACGCGCCGTCGAGTTGCAGCAGGAAAATCAGCTTCTGCGCGAGCAATTACGCACCCGGCCCGGCTTCGGCGGATTAATCGGTCTGTCCGAGCGCATGCAGCGCGTTTACAAAATCATCCAGAAGGTCGGCCTCCACGAGTATCCGGTTCTTATTCTGGGCGAAAGCGGCACGGGCAAGGAATTGGTGGCCAAGAGCGTGCATTTTTCAGGTCCGCGCAAGGACCGCCCTTTTGTCCCCGTGGACTGTTCGTCGCTGGTTCCCACGTTGATTGAATCCGAACTCTTCGGCTACGTGAAAGGCGCCTTCACCGGTGCGCTGCACGGCAAACAGGGTCTGCTGGAAGCTGCGAATGGCGGAACGCTCTTTCTGGATGAAATCGGCGACATGCCCGTGGACCTGCAAGCCAAGCTCCTGCGCGCCTTGCAGGAGCGTGAGGTAAAGCCGGTCGGTTCGACGGAGCGGCGCCGCATCGATGTCCGCATCATCGCCGCCACCAATCGCGATCTCGATTCCGCCATCAAGGCCGGAGCGTTTCGCCAGGATCTGTATTTCCGCCTGAACGTAGTGCAGGTCAAGCTGCCCGCGCTGCGCGAGCGCAAGAGCGACATACCGCTCCTGGTGACCTCCTTCCTCGAGAAATTCTCCGCCTCGCAGCAAACTTCCCGGGACATTTCCGAAGATGCCATGCGCCACTTGATTGCCTACGACTGGCCGGGAAACGTGCGCGAGCTGGAAAATGCGATCGAGCGGGCCGTTGCGCTGGGCTCCGGGCCAATTGTCCATGTAGCGGATTTGCCAAGCAGCCTGCAATATCCGACCACCGAACGCCTCCCGGAAAGAAACGAGCTGGTGCCCCTCGATGAACTCGAGCGTCGCGCCATTTTGCGCACGCTACGCGAAACCGCAGGCGACAAGCTCCAAGCCGCGCGCATCCTGGGCATCGGCAAAACAACGCTCTACCGAAAGTTGAAGCAATACAATTTGGACGCGGAAACCAGCGTCCAACAAGCTTAGGACCGCTCCTGCAAGCCAAACGGTGCGGCGTCTCCACGTCCGTCTGTCGGCCCTTCTCCGTTTTTCTTCAAACCTCTAAATCCAGCTCTTCCGTTCAACACGCCGCCTTTTTCACTTCGGGAAACTATGCGTCTCCAAGTCTCGACATGGAATACCCAGTTTTTCACATCCTGGCATAACTAACTGCTTTTGAATGACATAAGGCAGCGCGGTTGGGCCACCCCGGTGCAATACACACTGTCGAGGAAAGCCATGCGGGTTTGGGGAAAAATGTCGGCCGGACCGAGGCACACCATCGGTGTGGCCCGCGCCGCGTTGGCAGGCAAGGGGCAACATGACCTGCTAAGCGAGGCGGTGCAGACGTTGCTGGCCACCGGCGAGGCGGATCGGTTTGGTGCTTGGGTTGAATTTGCGGATGATGCCTCCGGGGATCCCGCTCGCATCACCAGCTTTCGCGGAATCGTAGCGGACACGGAAAACGATCCGACACCCGGGGAATGGTCCAGGTTGTCTCCCGAGCCCCCATTGCCTCAACAATTGCTGGTGGACCTGCAAACCGTCGAACAGGAGTTAACCGACCCCGCCGAACGAGTAATGATTGGCACACTCATCGAAATGCGCCGCGCGCTTTGGGTTCCCCTGGTATTGCACGGACACCTTCGCGGAGTGCTATTCGCCGGCCAGCGGAAGAAACAAGCGCCTCTACCCCGCGCGCTGCTCGAGTCCGTGGCGGCGGAACTGGCGTTAGCCCTGGAACTTGAGGACGAGCGACGCCTAGGACGCGAACGCCAGCAGGATTCTCGTTGCGTACGCACAGTGCTGGCGGCCTTGGCCGGCGCCACTCCGATGGGCGATATCCTTACTGACATTTTGCAGGACTGTACTCGCCAAGCCGCCAACGAAAACGGACCTGCCGCCATTTTCGCGGCGGTCGGCCGCCCTTTGGACGCACGCGAGATCAAGGAGCTTTCGCCAACCGCGAACCACACCATGTGCTTTGCCTGGGTGAGCGGAGACGCCGCCTGGGCTCGTGCGTTGGAGAGTAAGCCCTTAAGTACAGTTTGGCTGCAAGCGCTCGAATCTCACCGCGTAGCGGGAATCGCGCCCGGCGCCATGGCATTGGATGAGCAAGTTGCGCGCGTGGTAGCCTTCCCACTTCTCGCGGCGGGCGAAAGCCTCGGCGTATTGGTTGCGGGTATTCGGCATAGCAGCGCCTCTGTCGCCGCCCTGGAGCACTTGGAGCTACGCGCCGCGCTCGCTACCGCGGCACTTCTGCGGCAAAAGCGCAGCGAGGAAACAGCCGAGCAGGAGCTGCAGCAGCAGGCTGTGCTCGCAGCGGTCGGCTCGGCCGCGATAGTGATAAACGCTCGCGGCAACATCACGCAACAGAGCAACGGCGCTCGCATTCTGCTGGGCACACGTAATGCACCCGCAGTCCAAACTTCAGCGCTAAACCCGTGCGACCATTTCGTCGACCTGTTTTCCGCTAAGGAGCTTCCCCGTGTGAAGTCCTGGCTGGCAAAAGCCCTGCTGCCCGCACCCAATCCGGGTATC
>Ga0137418_10006260_pt1 | contig 10950 bp, 8 predicted proteins | sample CZODoug3_1_2_16f_FD_122242 | JGI IMG/M metagenome (GOLD analysis project Ga0137418, IMG submission 122242) | Vadose zone soil fungal communities from Angelo Coast Range Reserve, California, USA - CZODoug3_1_2_16fungal (Hybrid Assembly) | ecosystem: Environmental > Terrestrial > Soil > Vadose... | reverse complement strand
GGGGTTTTCTTTTTGAGAGCGGACGGCATAAGGACCTCGTGGCTTCGGGTCAAACTAGTTTCGGGAAGCTAGTACTGTTCGTGCAACGCCGGCAATCCATGATACCGGCGGAATGCGGCTAATCCTGATTTTCCCATGTAGCGCTCGAGAGAGGAAGGCTGAGTTTGGCGCAGATCCATGACCACCAGGCCGTCGAGGACGTGCGAGAACTTGGCGTCGACGTTGAAGCCGATGAGTCGGCCGCCGAGGTGGCTGTAGTGCTTGATCAGGATGGGGATGCCTTTGCCGTCCGTTTCCATGTCGGCGATCGGGTCGGCGATTTGGTCGAGCTCCTGCATGGCGTGGCAAATCGATCGGCAATCCCAGGACCGGATGCGTTCGGGCCGAAACGCTCGCCGCGGTTGCACGAGTGGACTGAGTTCGTCTCCCGAGTTGCGAGCCTCGAAGAAGCGCATGATGAGTTCGCGCGACGCGCGGGTGTAGCGCCCGCTGATGCTAACGGCGCCGAACAGGACAGGAATTTGGGGGTTGGCGGCAACGTAACGGGCAATGCCTTTCCAGAGCAGAAGCAGCGGCGCGTACTGGCGCTGATATTCAGGACGGACAAACGAGCGGCCGAGCTCGAGCGCCGGACCCAGCTTCTCAAAGAAGCTTTCCTCGAACCGGAACAGCGTGCTGGTGTACAGACCGGGAAGTCCGCGGAGCGGCAGGACGTCCTGCGTCCTGCCGATGCGATAGGCGCCTACGGGTTCTTGATTCTGCTTGCTCCAGAGAACGATGTGCGTGTAGTAGTGGTCGAAGCAGTCGAGGTCCGTGCAGCGTCCCGTGCCCTCGCCAGCTTCGCGGAAGGTAAGTTCCCGCAACCGGCCGAGCTCGGGCAGGATGTTGGGAATCTCGTGCGCGCGGGCAGCAAAAACCGTGAATTCGCGGCTCTCGTCGAGAATTTGGTCCGGGCGCAGCTTCTCCACGTCGGACAGCAGAGCTTCGGCGGCGATGGGCCGGGTGAGCCGGTCCATGCGTTGCTTGGGGAGCATAGGGCGCAGAACGGAGACTAGGTTCTTGCGCGGGCCGCGCTGCGCGAGCAAGTACGTGCGCCAGCGCAGGTAGTGCGTCACCTCGGTGTCGGTTCCCATCGGAGCGAGGGCGCTGGCGGGAAGGGCGCGTCCCACGCGAAGTTGAACGCTGCGTCCTTTTTGCGCCAGGAACTCATTCAGCAATAGGGCTGGGCGGAGCGTCGGGTGAACGAGTCCCGGGTGCATCATGCTGAGGGCTTGCGTCGCGGCGCTGTTCTTTTGTTGGAAGGCAACGGGAAGCGTGGCCGCACCGGTCAAGCGTGCCAGACGGGCCACCGAGGCGTCCCACTCTGGATTGGCGGCGGGCCCACGCGGTAGCGGCAACTGAGGTACGCCGGTGGCCGGAAATGTGACCAGCAGTCCACCTTGGCGAAGCCAACGCACACAGCGCAAAAGTCCGGCGCTGTTCTTTTGAACTGCATCTTTGAAGGCAAACGGATCGACGCAGATGCAATGCTCTTGCAGGCCTTCGATGTCTCTCAGCACGATGTCGGTGAGGATCCTCACGTCCGGGCGCACTCGGTGCAGGACGGCGCCGAGGACGGCAGCATCAAGAATCCCGAAGGGCCGGTTGCAAACCACCAGGACCGCTCCCGTTGCTGGAATACGGGAGAGCTCGGCCTCGGCAAGGCGTACGGTGACCTTCATTTCCGCCAAAACGGCATCGAAGAGCTTCGTGTCCTTGGCTTCTCCGGCCCGCGAATAGAGGTCGTGAACCTGGCCAAAGGGAAGGAACTTTTCCATCAATCCAGTGGCAGCGAAAAGCTCGCGCAAACCAAAAGCAGAACGCGGATTGCCGTCGGGCGCTCGAATTCCTGAACTCGACATGGTTTCAGGTCTATGCTGCCTTCTTTGCGGGAGTGTGACAGCCAGGTTAAAACTCTGTCACAGGATGTTGACTTTGGTACCCACACCGAACGGTTACCGGCGCGGGAGCTTACGCCTCCAGGGATGGGGAGGCGGGCCCGGCCTCGAATCCATTCGGGCTCAGATTTGTAACTATCTGTAAACAATACGTTTAGCGATCAGACCCAACCCCGGCAATGGTTACCTCGGTAAGGTGCAGGGGCAGATGCCGGAACTTAAACTCATAGAGGCACAACCGCAGCCCACGTGTGTGCGGATGTAGGAACAGAACGACCAAGATGCCTCTTCGAGCCAGACTCTTCATCGCGGTGACGGCGGCGTTCGGCCTGGCTGTTTCCGTGCGTGCCTTTGCCGATTGCCACACCTACGATCCGGCTCGCTTCTTCAGTTATCTCCTGATTGCAATTCTCGCCTCGCGGCTGAAGGTTCGCCTGCCTGGGATCGACGGCACGATGTCGGTGAACTTCCTATTTGTGCTCCTGGGCGTGATGGAAGTTTCCCTGGCCGAAACCCTACTCATCGGCTGCGCGGCGGGCCTGGCGCAGTGCTTGTGGACGCCGCGCCAGTCCAATCGCCTGGCCAAAATCATATTCAACGTCTTCGGCATGATGGCGAATGCCGTAGCGGCCTCGTATTGGGCGTATCACGGGCTTGGGCACTTTCTGGGAAATAAGATCCCGTTGCAACTGGCGGTGGCGGCAACCGCGTATTTCTTCGCCAATACCCTGCTGGTGACCACGATCGTGGTGTTGACCGAGGGCAAGTCGTTTCGGGCAATTTGGGAAGAATGCTACTTCTGGTCGTTCCCTTATTATCAGGCGGGCGCGGCGGTCGTCGGCATGGTGTTTTTCGTCAACAAGGCGTTTGGTTGGGAGCTTTCCCTGCTGCTGATGCCGGTGGTGTACTGGATCTATCGCTCGTATCACCTGTATTTGGGGCGTCTCGAAGACGAAAAACGCCGGGTGGAGCTCGAAAAGGGACATGCCGAGGAATTGACGGCACTGCATTTGCGCACCATCGAAGCCTTGGCTCTGGCCATTGATGCGAAGGATCACACCACCCACAAGCACTTAAACCGGGTGCGCACATTTGCGCTGGAAGTGGGAAAAGAAATGGGTCTTGCGCCCGATGAACTCGAGGCGCTGCGCGCCGCCGCTCTGCTGCACGACATTGGCAAGCTGGCGGTTCCGGAGCACATTATCAGCAAGCCCGGACGCCTGACGAAGGAAGAATTCGAGAAAATGAAGATTCACCCCGTGGTGGGCGCAGAAATTCTTGAGCGGGTGGCATTTCCTTATGCGGTGGCGCCCATTGTGCGCTCGCATCATGAAAAATGGGACGGATCAGGCTACCCCGACGGACTGAAAGGCGAAGCTATTCCCATCGGGGCCCGCATCTTGGCGGCGGTGGATTTCATGGATGCCATGACCTCCGATCGGCAATACCGCAAAGCGGTTCCCACGGAAGAAGCGCTACGAATGATGGTAGCGGACTCGGGAAAACACTTTGATCCCAAGGTGGCCGAAGTGCTGTCGCGGCGGTATGCCGAGCTCGAAGAAAAAGTGGCAAATGCGATTCCTGACGACGCGCTGAGCCCCATCGCGACGCAGTTTCCCGTCAGCCGGGGACTTCAGCCCGCGGCCGGGTTTGAGCGCACGGACGGGGGCCGGCCGCAGCGGAATGAAAACGACTTCCTGACCTCCATCGCGGCGGCGCGGCAGGAAGCACAGATGTTGTTTGAGTTGAGTCAGGACTTGGGCAAGTCGTTGAGCCTGGACGAAACCCTCTCCGTGCTTTCGGTGCGCTTGCGAAAACTGATTCCCTACGATTCCATCGTCACATTTACGGTGAGAGGAAACAACATCCTGCCCGCGCATGTGAGCGGAGACAATTTCCGCTTGTTTTCATCGCTGAAAGTTCCCATGGGCGAAGGACTTTGCGGGTGGGTTGCACAAAATCGCAAGCCCATCGTGAACGGCAATCCTGCGGTCGAGCCCGGGTACACCGGCGAAGAAGGCCGCTTCACAACGCTGCGCTCGGCGTTGGCGCTGCCGCTCGAAGGCGTGAGCGGCCTGGTTGGCGTGTTGGCTCTCTATAGCGTGGAGCAGGATGCCTTCAGCGCAGATCATCTGCGCATTCTCCAAGCCATCAGCTCGAAGCTGGCGTTGTCGGTGGAGAACGCGGTGAAGTACCAGCAGGCTGAAGATTCTGCCACCACCGACTATCTTACAGGCCTGCCGAATGCGCGTTCGCTGTTTCTCCATCTGGATCGCGAAATCGCCCGTTGCGCCCGCACCAAGGAGAACCTGGCGATTATGGTGTGTGACATCAACGGCTTCAAGCAGGTGAACGACAGCTTCGGGCACCTCGAGGGCGACCGGTTGCTGCGCATCTTCGCGCAAAGTGTGAAAGACGTTTGCCGCGAATACGACTACGTTGCCAGAATGGGAGGCGACGAGTTCGTAATTGTGGTGCCCAACATTACGCCGGCCGCAGCCCACGAAAAGACGGCGCTGTTCAACTCCATGGTGGTGGAAGCCGGAAGGGCCGTGTGCGGACGCGAGCAAATCTCGCTCAGCGTGGGCATCGCTGTCTTCCCCGACGATGGCGTGGACGCAGAGCAATTGCTGGCGCACGCCGATCGCAGAATGTACTTTGCCAAGCGCGCGCACTACGAAGAGGCGGCAATCGCCGCCCCGGCGGCGCGCACCGCAGCCGGCGTCTAGAGACCCCCGCGAAATCCCTGACGTGGCTTGCGTTGGGTGTTTCCTGGCAGGCTCAACCGAAGTGTAAATCCTCGCCACGGATTAGAGTGTGCTTGAGGAAACCGGTGTCGTCGCGGGCGGGGAAATCGCTACGGTAGTGGGCGCCGCGGCTCTCCTCGCGCGCCAGGGCAGAGCGGATGACGAGGGTGCCGACCTGCTGAAGATTGCGGGCTTCATGCCCGTTGCTGCTGTTGGGTTGAGAAACAGCAGCGCCGATCTCGGTCAGGCGCTCGAGCGCTGCGCGGAGACCGGCGACGTCGCGAATGATCCCAACAGAGCGGGTCATGGTGTCCTGCACCGCCTGCATCGAAGCTGCGTCGGCTGACACGGCGAGAGAAGAACCTGGAGTCTTGGCCGGGGAAGCGTGCGGGCGCGGGGCGCGAAGATCATGGCAGGCGGCGTGGCCGGCGCGCGCGCCGAAGACCAATCCTTCGAGCAGGGAATTGCTCGCCAGACGATTCGCCCCGTGGACACCGGTGGAAGCGACTTCTCCCGCGGCGTAAAGGCCAGGGAGAGACGAGCGTCCGTCGAGGCCCGTGCGGACACCTCCCATGGCGTAATGGGCCGCGGGCCGGATCGGGATCAGGTCCGTGGTGATGTCGATGTTATAGAGCAGGCAGGTGGCGTGGACACGCGGGAAACGCCTGCGAATGGTGTCAGCGTTGAGGTGCGTGAGGTCAAGATAGACGGTGGGGACGGGAGCCTCGCTGGTTTCCAGTTCGTGCACAATCGCGCGCGCCACAACATCGCGCGGCGCCAGTTCCGCCATGTCGTGATATTTGGCCATGAAACGATGAAGCTGGTCGTTGCGCAGGTGTGCCCCCTCGCCGCGCAGGGCTTCGGTGAGCAGAAAGCGCGGAGCATTTTCGAGGAACAGGGCCGTTGGATGAAATTGGATGAACTCCATGTCCGCGATTTCCGCACCGGCGCGAAAGGCCATGGCGACGCCATCCCCGGTGGCGACGCGAGGATTCGTCGTGTCGCGATAGAGCTGGCCCAGGCCGCCGGTAGCGAGACAGACGGCTGAAACGAGCATCTCCTCGACTTCGCCCGCCTGGTTGAGGAGCACGACGCCGGAAACGCGATTGCCCTCGGTGAGCAGGTCGATGCTGAACTCGAATTCTTCGACGGAAATGTTCTTCAGCGTTTTGGCCTTGGCGTAAAGGGCGCGCTGAATTTCGCGTCCCGTGGAATCGCCGTGGGCGTGGAGAACGCGGTTCCGGCTGTGCGCGCCCTCGCGGGCAAATACCAGCTTGGTCCCTTCACGATCAAACTCCGTGCCCCAGCGGATGAGTTCTTCAATGCGTTCCGGGCCTTCTTCCACCAGAACGCGAGCCGTCTCCGCGTCGACCAGGCCGTCTCCGGCGTTGAGCGTGTCCTGCAGGTGCAGGCTAATTTCGTCTTCGTCGCTGAGCGCCGCGGCGATGCCCCCCTGCGCGTACTGCGTGTTGGATTCGGTGACTTGGCGCTTGGCCAGAACGCGGACGCGCCCGGCACGGGCAAGCTCAATCGCAGCGCGTAGACCGGCGATGCCCGCGCCAATCACGAGAAAATCCGCTTCCTTCGACCTGGGCTTCATCGCTGGGCAAATGGTATCACGCAGATACAGAGGTTCTGACCGGCGCGGCAGCCTCTCGGAGCGCCTCGGTTATGATGAAGAAGATGCAGAAAATCCAAGTAAAAGTCGAACCGCGATACTACGACATCCTGCTCGAGCGCGGGTTGCTGCGTCGTTCCGGGCGAGTGCTGGCGCGTGTGCTGGGAAAAAACCGGCGATGCTTTGTGGTGACGGTGCCGCAAGTACGGCGGCTGTGGGGCGGGACCCTCGAAGCTTCGTTGCAGCAGGCCGGGTTGCGAGTGGAATTCCTCGAGATGGGTGATGGCGAGCCGCACAAGCGCTTTCGTACGCTGGAATCCCTGGCCGAGCGGATGGTTGTTCTGGGGGCCGATCGCGATAGCGCGGTCATTGCGCTGGGCGGCGGCGTGGTGGGGGACGTTGCGGGTTTTCTGGCGGCAGTCTACATGCGCGGCATCGACTTGGTGCAGATTCCGACGACCCTTCTCGCACAAGTGGATGCATCGGTGGGAGGCAAGACCGGCGTGAACCTGCGTGCCGGCAAGAATCTAGCCGGAGCGTTCCACCAACCGCTGGCGGTGCTGATGGATTCCGAGGTGCTCGACACCTTGCCCGAGCGCGAGTTCCGCGCCGGGTTATATGAGTCCGTTAAGTGCGGCGTGATCGGGGATGCGAAACTGTTTCGCTTCATGGAGGCCAATCAATCCGCGATTGTGCGACGGGAAGGCGCGGCTCTGGATCCGGTGATTGCCGCATCGGTGAAGCTGAAGGCAAAAGTGGTCGCCGCGGACGAAAAGGAGAACGGTGTTCGCCGGAACCTGAATTTCGGGCATACGATCGGCCACGCGCTAGAAGCGGAGACAGGCTACCGTCGCTTCCTGCACGGCGAGGCCGTTGCCTGGGGAATGATCGCCGCGGTTCACATCGCGCAGTCCACGGGCACGATGAAGCCGCCAGATGCGGAGCGAGCGACGAGCGCGATCTTGAGCCTGGGAAAATTGCCGCGCGTGAATGCCTCGGCAAAACGAGTGGTGGCGCGGCTGGGGTCAGACAAAAAGACTCGCGCCGGCAAAGTTCATTTCATTCTGCCGACGAAGATTGGCACGGTCGAAGTGGTCGCCGGCATTCCGGAGAGCGTCGCGCTCGAGGCCGTGGAACATGTGCGGCACATTTCGGCGAGGCAATCACCATGACGGTGATCGTGCCAGAATCAGCGGCGAAAGAACGCACCCGAGGCGCGAGCCCGGAAGGTGCTGCGAATCCGCAGGCTGCCGCGCAGGCCGTACGCCAGATGTTCAGCGAGATTGCTCCTCGCTACGATCTGCTCAATCACATTCTCTCCCTGAATGTCGATCGTCTCTGGTGGTGGCGCGCAGCGAAGCGGTTCGACGCGATCCTCAGGGATCCCGCCGCGCGTGTTCTGGATTTGTGTTGCGGCACGGGCGACATGGCATTTGCGTTACAGCGTCGCGCCCAGGCGAACGCGCGAATTGTCGGGGCCGACTTCGCCCATCCCATGTTGCACCGGGCGGCGCTCAAATCTTCGGCAATGGCTAGGAGGCCAGCCTGGATCGAGGCTGACGCCTTGCAGCTTCCGTTCGCGGATGGCGGGTTGAGCCTGGTCACCTCGGCGTTCGGTTTCCGGAATTTAGCGAGCTACGACGATGGCCTGAAGGAAATCCTGCGCGTACTGCGCCCCGGCGGGGAATGCGGCATTCTGGAGTGCAGCGAGCCGGAGGGCGCTCTGGGCGCAGTCTACCGGCTGTATTTTCGCCATGTCTTGCCCAAGATCGGCACCGCGCTTTCTGGCGTGCGGGGAGCGTACGACTATCTTCCCAGCTCGGTCGAGCGCTTTCCCAAGCCTCCCGAGATGCTGGAGCGAATGCGAGCCGCCGGGTTCTCCGAGGCAAAATGGACGTCGTATACCTTCGGGATCGCAGGTTTGTATTGGGGGCGGAAGTAGAATTGGGGCTGGCATTGGGGATGAAGTCGCTCAGGGGATGCCGGGCGTCACCTCAGGAGTTTTGTCACCCCGACCACCGGAAGGAGTCTGCTCTTCAGTTTCGGGCGAAGGCGCCGAAGGCGTTGCTTCTCCTCCTGGCGACAACACGCGATCCTGATTGCTGTTGCGGAACGTATCCCGAAAGGCGTCTTCGATCGTATATTGAATGACATCCGGATACTTCAGTCCCAGCCAAGTTTCGAGGTGGCTGGTATCCATGATGTATTCACCCGTCATGTAGGGCAGCGCTTCAGGCGGAATCGCTGAAATGCCGGATTTCCAGAGCGCCTCGAGAACCATGCGGCAGGAAAACAGGCCGGGCATGCGCAGCAATTTGGCCTGCGCCAATTCCACGCAGCGCCCATAAGTCAGCGCGGGTCCACGGCCCGCGACATTCAAGATGTTCAGCCGTTGCGTTTCCGGCTCGGTCAGGCCCGCAATGTGGGCAATCAAGCGCGCTACATCATCGACATGTACGAACTGAATCTTCTTTTCCCTGAATCGTGGATTCCGCGGAAGCATGCACGGCAGGCGCTTGCCTTTGGCGCGAAGCTTCTCCGCCCATCGACCCTTGCCGTTGGGCGTTCCTCGAAACGCCCCAACCATGTAATTGTCGACCGAGGCGCCAGTAAAAATATGAGGCCGCAGCAGATACACGCTCGATTGTGGCAGCGACGGCGCCCAGGTCTGCACCACTTCGTCCGCTTCCTGCTTGTGAATAGCGTAAGGCAGGGTGTGCGCCCCAAGCCGCGTCTCTTCGGCGGCAGGGCGCGGCAGCTCGGGGCCGTAAGCGGCCACGCTGCTCAGGTGGATGAACTTGCGGACGCTGTTATAACCGTTGCGATTGGTTTCTGAGACCGCCTCGAGAACGCGCGCAGTGCCGGCTACGTTGATCTGCCACATCCGGTCCAGGTCGAGCACGCCCGCACGAACAGGATCCAGCACAAACGCCAGATGCACCACCGCAACTGGACGAACTTTTTGGAACAGATGAAACAGTTCTCGGCAGGACTCCTCCCTGCCGAGATCCAGGCTGACAAACTGAGCCACCGTGTTCTCGGGGGGAGCCAGGTCTACGGCCGTGACGGAATACTCCGCAAGCATCGGGAGCAGCCGACGGCCTAAGTTGCCGGCTGCTCCAGTTACGACAATCGGCGGTCTGGTATCGCTCATTCCTGGGTCAACGCCCTCGGGAGAATGTCCTTTGGGTTAGTCCTCAGTTAGAAGGAGGACCGGCTTGCGGCTGACGTCCGGGTCCACCGGGAGCCGGTGTGGGCTCCGGCGGCCCAAAATAAGCGTCGTTGAGAGTTGTCGTGCTGATTTCGGAGACTGCCTTCTGCGCTTCCTGCATCCGCTCATTCTTGATCGCCGTCTTCACGTCGTTCTTGGCGTCCTCGAAGGAAGTCGTCGTCTTGGCTCCCATCTTGAAGACGAAAAACGCGCGGGAATCTGGAATCAGTTCCGAGATCTCCCCGCTCTTCAGGTCAAACACAGTCGGCGGGACGGTCGCGCGGGTGGCCTTCGGGACCTTCGTCTCCACCGGGGCGCCCTTGATGTTGGCAGCGGCGAAAGCCTCGGTTTGGAGCTTGGTAAAGTCCTCGCCTGCGGCGGCCCGGGCGCGGAGCTTAGCGGCCAAAGCGGCCATGCCAGCTTCGTCGGTCACGACTGCGGTCTTCGGCTTGGCCGAGGCTGTCTTGGTCGCAGCTGCCTTAGTGCCCGCTTTTGTGGCGCCGGCTTTGGCTGCGGCCGTGGCAGGTTTCTTGGCGGCTGGCTTGGCCGGGGGTGGCGTGGGGCGCTTACTCGCATCGAATGCCATTACTGGCCCCTGACCAAAGCGATGAGCAGCGCTAAGATGCTCACTGCGAGTGCGACGATGGCGAGACTGGTAGCCCGCTCGATCGGCTCCCGGATGCCTTGCTTGATCTTGTCGAACATGGTGACCATTCCTTTTCAGTTGGTCCCGACGCCGGGAAGGTGAAAGTCTCCCGGGGATGGCCTCCCTGATCGAGAGCGAAAGGCCTTCCCGGTGTCGGGTGGTCGCCGGACAGGCGTCCGCTTCTGATCTTACCCCATCGAGCACATGTTCGATAGATCCGTCAACCCTACTTGTCAGTAACTTTAAGCGGAGGATCACTCTCCACTTTGCACGAATCGTGCAAACGTTCGATTCATGCAAGTTACCCACCAGTAACCTACTGACGAGTAACTTGGTCAAGTGACTCAGTCGATCGTCTTATACATACGTATGTTCGGAGGATATTCCTCCGCTTAGTGGTTACTGACCAGTAGGTTCCGCGCATCCGATACGATCATGTGACCAGGTCCGCCGATGGGCCTCGCGGGTAGCATCGGCGGACCTGGTTCTCATGATCTACCCGCGAAGAAAGCTAGGTGAGCCATCATGGCCGCAACAAAGGCAGCCGCTAAGGCGGAACCGAAAGACACCATCGTCGCCCCCTTCCAGCCCTATGTTCCGGGCATGGAGTCCTGGGAGGATCTCCGCCAGGGGGCAGACCAGGTCCAGGGTTCCGACCTTGCGAAAGACGAGCTGCTGGACGCGCTCGTAGGCGTCCCGTTCCTCATCTACAAGGTGACCACCCGGCCCGGCATCGTCCGCCGCACAAAGACCGGCGAGAACAAGCAATTCGACTACGTGTCCTGCGAGAT
>Ga0137418_10006259_pt1 | contig 10950 bp, 9 predicted proteins | sample CZODoug3_1_2_16f_FD_122242 | JGI IMG/M metagenome (GOLD analysis project Ga0137418, IMG submission 122242) | Vadose zone soil fungal communities from Angelo Coast Range Reserve, California, USA - CZODoug3_1_2_16fungal (Hybrid Assembly) | ecosystem: Environmental > Terrestrial > Soil > Vadose... | reverse complement strand
GTCTTCGGCGCTGTTCGAGGACAGCAACGGGGCACGGTTCAGGCGGCAGTGGCTAGAAGCCGTCTGTCAACATTCGCACTTCGTCCATGGGCACTTCTCGTTGTACTCCTCGGCGAACAATCACCTCATAGGCGAAGCAGCGGGATTGTTTATCGCGGCGCTGACCTGGCCCTATTGGCCGCTTGCGCGCGCGTGGCTGGCACAGGCCAAAGCCATTCTCGAGCGGGAAGCCCTGATGCAGAACGCCACGGACGGTGTCAATCGCGAGCAGGCCGTGTCCTACCAGCAATTCGAGCTCGATCTGCTTTTGCTCGCGCTGTTCGCCGGGCGGGCGAACGGGAAAAAACTCTCGGCGGCGTTCGAGTCGCGCATCGAGTCGATGATCGAGTATTTCGCGTCGATCATGGATGCGGGTGGCAACGTTCCCATGTTCGGGGATTCCGACGACGCTTGGGTCGTGAAGCTGGCCCACGAAGACGGATTCTGCGGCTATCGGTCGCTGTTGGCGACAGGCGCGCTCCTGTATCGCCGCGGCGATTTCAAGGTGAAGGCAGGCAAGTTGGACGACAAAACGCGCTGGTTCTTCGGAGACGGCGCGGATGCCGCGTTTCGGGAGCTCAATGCCACTGGGACGCAGCTTCCGGTGCGGCGGGCGTTTCCCGACGGCGGCTACTACATCCTCGGTTGTGACTTCGAGACCGACCGTGAAATCCGTCTGATCGCCGACGCGGGGCCGTTGGGCTACCCGAGCATCGCTGCGCACGGGCATGCCGATGCCCTGGCGTTTACATTGTCGGTAGGGGGCTTGGAGTTCCTGATCGATCCCGGGACCTTTGTCTACCACACGCATGCTCCATGGCGCGGCTATTTTCGCGGTACATCCGCACACAACACCCTGCGAGTGGACGGAAGGGATCAATCGCAGTCGGGCGGCAACTTCATGTGGCTGAGGAAAGCGCGTGCCGGCTGCAGCCTCTGGTCAAGTACGGCCGAGAGGGACTTGTTCGAGGGTTGGCAAGATGGATACACGCGGCTTGCCGACCCCGTGATGCATCAGCGGCGGATTGCCCTGGACAAGGCGGCAAGACGCGTGGCGATTGAAGACACCCTGCAGATGGCGGGGGAGCACGATATCGAGCTGTTTTTTCACTGCGGCGAGCGCTGCGGGATCGATCGCCTGCCGGACGGATACGCGGTCAGGCAGGAGGCGAAAACGCTCATCATCAGGCTGCCGCATTTGAAAGGCGACTCGTCTTGCGTCTACCACGGCAGCAGCGCGCCGATCTCCGGCTGGGTATCGAGGCGGTTCGACGACAAGCAGCCGTCACCGACCATCGCGTGGCGGGCCCGACTCAGGGGCGAAGTCGTCCTGTGCAGCGAAATCATATGCTGATCCGGTGGAGCAGTGATGCCGACTCCCGCGATCGCCTCGAGGCGGCAACCATGGGGGGAGAATTGTGGGCGGACATCCTGCGAACCTACGAATACCTGCAAGGAAGCAAACTGCGCAGAGTCGTGGACTGCTTGCGTTCCCCCGGGGTGCAAGCGGTGATCGTTTTCAGATTCGGGCAGTGGCTAGACTCGCAAGCCTCGCTGTTGAGGCTGTTGCTGCAGCCCATCTATTTCGTCCTGAATGGCCTGGTAAAAATCATCTGGGGAATAGAGCTTCCGCGTTCTGCGACGATCGGTCCGGGCCTCTATATCGGCCATTTTGGCGGAATCACGATCGCGCCGGGCGTCATTATCGGAAGGAATTGCGATATTTCTCAACACGTCACGATCGGCCTGTCCGGTCAGGGCGAGAAAGCGGGGGTGCCGACCATCGGAGATGACGTCTACATTGCGCCGGGCGCGCAGGTATTCGGAAAAATATCCGTCGGGAGCAATGTAAAAATCGGCGCCAACGCGGTTATTTACAAAGATATCCCGGATAACGCGATCGTAGTACTGGATCCGGGATTCAAGATCGTGTCGTACAAAGGAAATCGTAGTCCCAAGGAGAGCAAAATCTGACGGGTCGCCGTGCGGCGAGTACCGGTGCACTCGCTGATGAGATCCGGCCTGTGGAAGATGAGGGTTTGGCCGATGCAATCACACCTGAGATCGCTCGTGGGCGGGGGCACGCTGCGTGCGGCCGCCTTTGCGCTTCTTCTCATGGGCTCGGGCTTGCCTTTTCAAGCCATCGGGGCCGCGACCGGCTCCACCAAGTTCATACCGACATTCCTCGTCTACTACGGGCGAGGCGTCGCTCTCAACGCCGGGAATCTTCCGACGCTCGCGAAGTTCGACCTCATCGACACCGACCGCTTCCGCTACGGCGACATCAACACGAATCCTTGCAACGGCGGTGCGACGACCTGGGCGGCCATCAAGTGCGCCAACCCCGACGCGCAGATTTACCTATATGAGCTGGGACCCGAGGACACCAATTTTCACGACGGCATACCCCAATTGCTCCTCAATGTCATTGGCAGGTACGACGTCTCGCGCGGGCATTCGATGGGGAGCCTCAACGGCGCTCATCCCGAGCTTTTCCTGACCGACTCCCTGGGCCTTCGCGTCTACAGCACGGCCTACTCGAACCCCGCCGCCAATCAATACGTGTACCTCATGGACTTCGGCTCCACGGCCTACCATTCGTATTGGCTGGAGGCGGCCAAGGCAGACATCGTCAATCAGCCCTGGGTCGCGGACGGCGTCTTTGCCGACAACTGCATCGCGCTCAATGCCGGCGGGTATTCCACCACGCCTGCCAATTCCGGCGTCGTTCCTGCAGCCTATGACACGAACGCGTTGTGGAGCGACGCCATGAATCGCTTCGCCGGTGCCATCGCGGCCGGGTTGCACGCAAACGCCCTCAATCCGCAGAAGTTATGGTGCAACCGGGGCGAGACCAGGTTTCAAGAAGCGGCGGACGCATGGAGGGCTCTCGATGCCAGCGTCAATCCTCCGGAGGCGGTCATGGAGGAAGGCGCCTTCGCCGTGATGTGGGGGCCGGCGGACTGGGCCGTCCAGTTTCACCCGGAGCCGGAATGGAAGCTGCAGGTCGACACCCTGGGTGGGATGTGGAACTCCAAAGTCGCCGTGCTCAGCCATACCAAGCTCGCCGAGCCTCAGACCGGGGACAACTGCGGCGTGGACAACTTTAACAAGCCCGTCTGCTATTGGCAGACCCTTTGGTACTCCCTCGGATCCTTCCTCATCAGCAAGAACCACGTCTTGCGCAACTCCTACTTCATGTTCCACGGTGGGGAGGACGGCAACTACGACAAAATAATTTGGTATGACGAGTACGACAAGATCGACCTCGGCAAAGCCCTGGGATTCTATGAGTCGGCGACCTTCGACGGCGTGAATGTCTATTCAAAAGAGTTCGAGAAGGGCTACGTGTACGTCAACCCGGTCGGCTGCCAGGCACCCTGGGCGCCCTGCGATGTGTCCTCGGTACCTCTGCCGCAGCCGTCCCGGCAGCTCACACACGACAACCTCAACTCTCCGCCCGGCTCCATCCCGGTCGTGAACTCGATCTCCTTGAACAGCCATAACGCCGCCTTCCTGCTCAAGACGACGCCGACGGCGCGCTTTGATCAGACAGACCCCTCGGTCAGCTACACGGCCGGATGGGTGACCGATGGGACGGCTGCAAAAAGACCGTGGAGCGAGGGGAGCGGCGCGTACATCAACAGCGCGGGCGCGCAAGCCACCTTCAGCTTCACCGGGACGTCGGTCAAGTGGGTCGGCGCGCGCGGACCCTGGGGCGGGATCGCTCGCGTATTCCTGGACGGAGCCCTCGTTGCCGCCTCGGTGGATACCTATGCGAGCGCCGAACAATTCCAGCAGAACGCGATCCTCTTCAGCGCACAAGGCCTGGCAGCCGGGACTCACAGCCTGATGATCGAAGTGACCGGCACGAAGAATGCCGCGTCGACGGATACCATCGTCGCGGTGGATGCGTTCGACGTCACTCCCTGACGGGCTGATCCGATCGGACTACTTCCCGCCCTACGGGCGTCAACAATCCTTTCTATGCTGTGATCGGGGCTTGTTCGGCCGGCGGACTCTCAGGCTCTAGTCCGAGGCGCGGCTCTGGCAGGCTCTCCCTCAATCCGATTGGAAGATCACGATCATGCGTTCCGTCCTGCTGCTATGCGTTTCGTCCTGCTGCTTCGACCGCGATGGGCCGTGACCCCCTGAGGCCAGTGCCTGGCCCGCGATAGGAAGTCAAATGCTCGGCGCAACCCTCGACTACTTCATTCTGCGCGGCCTCGCCCATCGTCGGAACCTGGCGACGGAGGAGCAGCTGGATGCCGTCTCCGGTCGGGCCTCGGCCGAGTCTTTCGAAGACGCAGCGTCGAAGTTTCGCAAGCTCTTCGACCGGTTCGAAGGGCATCTTCCGGTCGATCCCAGCCTGCGCTACCTGGACATGGGATGCGGCTCGGGCGAGCTGACCATCGCGTTCGCCGGGCTTGGGGTCAAGCGCATCACGGGCGTGGATTTCTTGCCGCGGAACATCGAAACGGCTCAGGCTCATGCCGCGCGGATCGGGACGGGTCCCGGGGTGCGGTTCATTTGCCGCGATTTGCGCGCCTGGGTTCCCGAGGAAAAATACGACGTGCTGTTGTCATTCGATGCGCTCGAACACATCGAGGATCCCGGGGTGTTTCTGCGGAAAATGAGGGATTTCATCGCGCCCGCCGGGCGCGCGGTCCTGGCTTTCGGGCCGTTGTTTCACTCGCCGTACGGCGATCACATGTGGGATTTCTTCCGGCTGCAAATTCCCTGGCGCGGGGTCCTGTTCTCCGAAGAAGCCGTGCTCCGCGTCCGCAGGGAATACTTTCGCCCAACCGATCCGGCGGGTAGCTATCGGGAGGTCGCCGGAGGCTTGAACCTGATGCGATATTCGGAGTTTTTGAAACATGTTCGCGATACCGGCTGGGAAATCGATTACCTGGCCGTCAACACCTTCCTGAAGCGACTGCCGCCGCTTCGATTCATATCCGATACGGTCATGCGACTTCCTGGAGTCCGGGATTATTTCGTGCACAACGTTTACGCTGTTTTACGCGGTACAGCCTGAGGCGGACGTCGGGTGCCGCTCTGAAAGCGGCTGCTGATCCGATCGGACTACATCCCGCCCGGCAGTCGCAGCAGGAACGTCAACAAGCTCTTCCTATGCTTGACCAGTGCGGCCGTCGCAACCATACGAAGGGATCTGCTGGTAATGCGTGAAACGACCGCGAACCCGAACATGAGTCGTCCGAGACGTGTATTGATCCTGGTCGAGAACCTCCCCAGCCCGTTCGACCGCCGCGTCTGGCAAGAAGCGTGCTCGCTGCGCGACGCCGGTTACCTCGTGTCGATCATCTGCCCGACCGGCCGCGGCTACGAGAGGAAATTCGAGGCCATCGACGGCATACACATTTACCGCTACAAGCTGCCTGTCGAGGCATCGGGCGCGGCAGGGTATGCACTGGAGTACGCAATCGCGCTCGCCTGGACCTTCGCGCTCTCCTGGCGGGTACTGCTCACGCGCGGTTTCGACGTCGTTCACGCCTGCAATCCGCCCGACCTGTTCTTCCTGATAGGCGGGTTCTTCAAGTTGTTCGGAAAGAAGTTCGTGTTCGATCACCACGATCTCAACCCCGAGCTCTACGAAGCGAAGTTCGGCCGGCGCGGCTTCTTTCATAGCTTGATGCTGAAGCTCGAATACTGGACCTTCCGCACCGCCGACGTGTCGATCGCTACCAACGAGTCTTACCGTCGAATCGCCGTTGGACGCGGCAGGATGCATCCCGGACGGGTGTTCGTCGTGCGTAGCGGGCCCAGCCTCGAGCGCCTCAGAATCCTGCCTCCCGACGAACGACTCAAGCGCGGCCGTCGCTATCTGGTGGGCTACGTCGGTGTGATGGGAAAGCAGGAAGGCATCGACTACCTGCTGCGGGCGATACGCCACATCGTGCTCGAGCTCGGGCGCACGGACGTGCACTTCGGCCTGGTCGGCGCCGGCACTTCACTGGAAGAGATGAAGGCACTCGCGCGGCAACTGGGCGTCGCAGACCACGTGACTTTCACCGGGCGCGTGCCGGACGGCGAGATGCTGGCGATGCTCAACACCGCCGATGTCTGCGTCAACCCCGACATCGCCAACGAGCTGAACGACAAATCCACGATGAACAAGATCATGGAGTACATGGCGCTCGGCAAGCCGATCGTGCAGTTCGATCTCGCCGAGGGGCGCTACTCGGCCCAGCAGGCGTCTCTTTTCGCGATAAAGAACGACGCGCTGGATCTCGCCCGGAAAATCGTCGAGTTGCTGGACGATCCGGTCCGGCGCGCGCGGATGGGCCAGTACGGGCGCAGGCGCGTTGAGAGCGAGCTCGAATGGCGTCACGAAGTGCCCAAGCTGCTTGCCGCTTACGAAGCGCTCTGGGCCGCTGCCGAGGTTTCCCGTGCCGCACGGGGCGCCGAAACATGAAGCTTCTGCCGCTGGACACACCCAAACTATTTTTTCTTGCCGCGGAGTGGCTTGCCCGGAAAGAGAACTACCAGTGGCTCGACTTCGGAAGCATAGTCACACCCGCACTGCTCAAGATCATGGCGCAGCGGGATGCGCATTTTCTCCGAGTCTATACCTGGGGAAGGGACGACCGACCGATAGGGATCGTCGGTCTGAACAGCGTGGACCGCGCTTTCAAGACGGGGACGCTATGGGCGGTGGCCGGGGAGAAGTCTTTCTCCAATCGAGGATATGTGAGCCTCGCCAGCTCGAAGCTTCTGACCCTTGCGTTCCGGGACCTCGGGCTTCACGTGGTCGATACGTGGATCGTGGACCGCAATCCGTCGGTTCGAAGCCTGGAGCGCCTCAACTTCCGTTTCATCGGCAGGCGGCGGCAATGTCACATCATCGACGGGCGGCCGTACGATCGGCTCCTGTTCGACCTGCTCGCTACCGAGCACAGGGAGCTCGATGAGGAGCGGTGGCACCGGATAGAAAGACCGCATCAGGAAACGGTTTGCGAAGAGCCTTAGACTGAACCGAGGTGGCCGCGGTGGATGCGAAAGTCAAACAAAAGACGCTCCGGATGCTGTCGAATGGCGTTTACGTGCTGACCTCCCGCAGCGAAAACCGTTACGGCGCGGCGACCGTCACCTGGGTGTCGCAAGCGTCCTTCAGGCCGCCACTGATCATGGCGGCGGTCCGCAGGGAGAGCAACGTGTTCGAATGTCTGTCCGAAAGCGGCCGCGCCGTCCTGCACATCGTGGGTGACCGGCAGCAGGAAGTCGCCCGGCGGTTTTTCTTCCCGACCCACGCGGCATGCGGAACCATAAACGGCGAAGCGTTCATGGAGGGAAAGACCGCGGCGCCCGTATTGCCCAGCTTGCCCGCGCACGTTGAATGCGAGCTCGAGCAAATCGTGGATACGCTCGGGGACCACGCGGTGGTGATCCTGCGGGTGGTGGAGGCCGAATGCCAGGAACGGGTGCGGCCCTTGACCATGGCGGCGACGCCGTGGAATTACGGCGGGTGAGAGCAGTGGAAGCTTTTCTGCCGCTTTCCGGGAAGTTCGAAAACCTGCGGGAGGACGTGCGACGCTGGGGCTGGGTGCGGAGTTTGTTCATACGGGTCGTGTCAGTGCTCAGACGGTACATTGGCCTACACATCTATCGGATAAATGTCAGACCTTTGGCAAGGCACTCCCCCGAGCCGTACCTGCCAGGCGCTATCACCGTGCGAATCGTGGCGCCCGAAGAGCTCTTCATGGCAGCCAACGACCCGGAGCTCGATTTAAGCCTCGATTTCGTTCGGGGTGCGCTGGCTCGAGGCGACATGGCGTTCGGTGCGTTCGACGGCGATCGCCTAGTCGGCTACACCTGGCGCACATTCACCGCCGCTCCCGATGCCGGGGGTCTGTGGGCAAGGATCAGCCGTCCTTATCAATACTCATACAAGGCTTTTACTCGGCCGTCCTGCCGCGGCAAGCGGGTCCATGTCGCAATCACGTTTTTTGCCGACGCCTATCTTCTGGGGCGGGGCTACGCCTTCGAGGTTGGGTACATGGAAATAAGCAATTTCTCCAGCATCGGCGTGGCCAACTTTCTGGGAAGACGAAGGATCGGCTATGCAGGATACCTGAAGGCGTTCGGGTGCCGTATTCCGTTCAGAACGCCTGCGGTGAAGAGAATCGGATTCGAATTGTTTGAGCTGGGTCGGGACGGTCTCAAGGCGCCGGCCATTGCGTTCCGAGCGGGATGAACATGCAACGATTCGTGGTGTTGGATAGCTGGCGCGGCATAGCTGCGTGCCTGGTGGCTCTATTCCATTTCGACGCCTACAGCCATCTGTACGGCGTGCCGTTCCTGCGCAACTCCTGGCTTTTCGTCGATTTCTTTTTCGTACTGAGCGGCTTTGTCATCGCCGCGAACTACCAGCAGCGATTGCTCGACGGTTTTGGCATGGGGCGGTTTCTCTTGCTGCGGCTGGGCAGGCTCTATCCGCTGCATTTTGCGATGTTGGCGCTTTTTGTTGGCAGCGAACTCCTGAAGGTCTTACGGAGGATCCTGATCCCGGCGTCGCTCTGGGCGATCAACCCGATAGCACCCTTCAGCACTCCCCAGCAAGCGCCGGATACGATTCTCGCCAATCTGCTGCTTGTCCATAGCCTCCATCTGTACGATTTCCTGACCTGGAATATTCCAAGCTGGAGCATCAGCACGGAGTTCTACACCTACGTCGTTTTCGCAGCGTGCTTGATCGGGCTTCGCAGGCATGCATGGATCGCCTTGCTCTTCGCCATGATCGGAGGTCCGGTGTTGATCGCAATCTTGAGCGGGCAAAACATGCATACGGAGAGCGACTGGGGCATCATACGGTGCATCTACGGATTTGCCGCCGGAGTGGTGTGTTGGAACGTCCATAGACGATGGAACGGCAAGCTCGAAAAGTGGCTTTCCGGAAACATCGCCGAATGTTGCACAATCGCACTCTTGTTCGCGTTCGTAAGCGTGTCCGGCGATACCCTGCTTTCTTTGGCAGCGCCCTACGTATTCGGACTGGTGGTGCTCGTCTTTGCGTTTGAAGCAGGGACCGCGAGCGCGATCCTTAGACTGCGAGCGCCAACTTTCTTGGGGACCGTCTCGTACTCCATCTACATGACGCACGTCTTCGTTGGGGAAAAGTTGTTCAACGCCGGCAGCATGCTCGCCAACGTGTGGCACGTTGACTCTTTTACGCATCGCGTGATCAACGGCCACGACTTTTACTTCCTGGGAACCCGGCTGTGGCATGGCGATATCGCCTACACGGTCTACCTGGCGATGATCATCGCCATGTCCTATTTCACTTACCGCTGGATCGAAAAGCCGGCGCGGGATTGGGTCAGAAATCGGGTGGAGAGACGACGGCAACAGGCCTCGCGCAGCATCGTCGGCGCTTGAGCGGTACTCGGTTTCTGCAGGTCGGTCAGGTGTTCCTTTGGAGCGCAGACGTGCCGCGGAAGCGACCCCAAGCCTTGCGGGCGATACGACCCCATGCGGTGCGTTTTGTGAGGAGATCCCATCCAAGGGCTCTCGCGCGCCGGAGTCCTGTGTAGATCCTGTGTGCAACCGCAGCGGTGGGGGTGAGCCGGACGAGCCACCAGAGGCCACGCTTGGCTTTCCCGAAGTAGCGCAGGGCCTCGGCACGGTTCCCCTGCGCGAGAGCGGCCCGACCGACCACGAATTCCCTCGCCCGGCGCAGAGCGATGATCTCGGGATCCTCGCCTCGCTGTCCTCCGAAGAGTTCCTCGAACTGGTGCAGCAGATCCCGCTCGAATTCGAACCGCGTCGGGCCGGTCGAAAGATGTCCCTCGCTCAGCTTCGTGCCGTCGCGGGCGTACTCGTGCTTGATCGCCATCGGCAGCGACAAGAAGTTCGCGTTGAATCGGCGGCAAAGATTGGCCAGGTAGCTGTAGTCGGCGCCGATCCGGTAGCGCAGATCGAACAGGCCCACCGCTTCCCGGGCGCGTCGCGTCACCACCGTAGGCTGCAAGGCGAAGAGAAAGCCGAAGCGCATGTGCTCGAAAACGCGTCCCCGGTACAGGCGCGCATCGCGATAGGGAGTGCGGGCCACGATGTCCCGCCCCCACTCCCCGATCGGCTCCACCCTTGCAAACACCCTGCGGTAGGGGTCGCTCTCTCCGGGAGGCAGGCTCAGCAACGAGGAGCCCGCCCGCTGCGCGAGCGGCGGGTACCACTCGGTCAGGGCGCTGCGCAGGAAGTGGACGAGGCTCCCGGAGCCCTCCTCCTCGGAGAATTCCCCGGAGAGGAAGTCTTCTTCCGGAAAGGCCCGAAAAAAGGCCACGCTGAGCTCCAGGTGGTGGGGAAGCCATTCGTCGTCGGAGTCGAGGAAAGCGATGTACCGGCCGCGCGCGCGGAGCATGGCCGTGTTCCGCGCCGCGTTCACGCCCTGGTTCTTCTGCCGGACCAGGACGAGACGGGGATCCGAGCCCTCGATCAGGTCGGCCGTGTCGTCGGTGGAACCGTCGTCCACCACGATCAGCTCCCAATCCGAGAAAGTCTGCCGCTGCACGCTCGCGATCGCAGCTTGAATCGTCTCCTTGCGGTTGTAGGTCGGGACGATCACGGAGACGAGGCTCATCGCGGGGACTCCTGGATTGCCTCAGATTGGAACGCCGAGAACTGACACCCGCCGTGCAATGGCGGTAGTCCGATTGGCGCATTGGATGGTAAAGGGGGGGAGCGTAGTTGCACCGCAGGATAACCGTATGTTGAACGTAATCCTCGTAGCGGCGGCTCTATTCCTTGTCTCGACCGGCGGTACGGCCATCGCAGCCGGCGGCGGTGGCGCGACGACGTCGGGCGCCACGAGCACGGCCAGCGACGGAGCGGCCGCAGCCGCAATCTTTCCCCGGCTGATGGGCATGAACATCGGCGCGAAGAACTACGAGAGCG
>Ga0137418_10006258_pt1 | contig 10951 bp, 9 predicted proteins | sample CZODoug3_1_2_16f_FD_122242 | JGI IMG/M metagenome (GOLD analysis project Ga0137418, IMG submission 122242) | Vadose zone soil fungal communities from Angelo Coast Range Reserve, California, USA - CZODoug3_1_2_16fungal (Hybrid Assembly) | ecosystem: Environmental > Terrestrial > Soil > Vadose... | reverse complement strand
TCGGCCTGAGCATCAGCGCGCGCGATACCGCGAGCATCTGCTGCTCGCCGCCCGAGAGCGTGCCGGCCTGCTGGCGCCGGCGCTCCTTGAGGCGCGGGAAGTAGGTGAAGATGCGCGCGAGGTCCGATTCGACCGCGGCCCGGTCCTTGCGCGTGTAAGCGCCCAGTCTCAGATTCTCCTCGGTCGTCAGGTTGACGAAGGTGCCGCGGCCGTCGGGCACGTGGGCGATGCCCAGCCGCACGATGTCCTCGGTCAGGCGGCCGTCGATGCGCGCGCCGCCGAATCGCACATCGCCCTCGGTCTTCACCATGCCGCACAGGGCGCGCAAGGTGGTCGTCTTGCCGGCGCCGTTCGCGCCGAGTACCGCGGTGATCGAGCCCTCGTCGAGCGCGAAGTCCAAGCCGTGCAGCACCCGGGTCGGGCCGTACGAGGCGCGCAGGCCTTTCACTTCGAGCAGCGCCATCAGCGTGCCCTTCCCAGGTAGGCCTGAACCACTTCCGGGCAGGCACGCACCTCGTCGGGCGTGCCCTCCGCGATCTTGCGTCCGAAGTCGAGCGCCACCACCAGATCGGAGATGCTCATCACCAGGCTCATGTGGTGCTCGACCAGCAGGATGGTCACTCCGAGCCGGTCGCGGATGTCGCGGATCACCGCGCCCAGAACGCCGACTTCCTCGTGGTTGAGACCGCTCGCCGGCTCGTCGAGCAGCAGCAGCGTCGGGTCGCTCGCGAGAGCCCGCGCGAGTTCGACCCGTTTCTGCGTGCCGATGGGCAGATCCGATACTCTTGTCCCGGCAACCGCCTTGAGGCCGAGGAATTCGATGAGCGCTCGAGCCTTGCCGGTCGCCGCGAACTCGCCGCGCCCCACGCCCGGCAGCCGCAGAGCGTTGGACAGGAAGCCGCTGCGCATGCAGCAGTGGTGGCCGACCATCACGTTGTCGAGCACCGTCATGGTGCCGAACAGCGCCAGGTTCTGGAACGTCCGGCCGATACCGAGCGCGGCGATGCGGTGCCGCGGAATGCGAAGCAGAGACCTTCCGTCGAATACGATGTCGCCGCTGTCGCATTGGTAAAGGCGCGACAGGCAGTTGAACAGAGTGGTCTTGCCGGCGCCGTTGGGGCCGATCAGTCCGACGATGCGATTGGGCGCGACGTCGAACGAAACGTCGTCGAGCGCAACGATCCCGCCGAAGCGCACCCCGACGTTGCGCACCCGCAACAATGCCGGTGCAGTGGATTCGGTCATCTCCCTCCCGGGTTCGTCGCGCCCCTGCAGCGCGGGCGATACAAATAGAAACGGCCTCGGACAGTCCGAGGCCGCGTCAGTCGGAAATGTTCATTGCGGATGCGGTCGTGTTTTTCCTCAGTCCGAATCCGGCACCCTATGCAGCCGCTTGCCGCCCGGGCCATCCTCGTACGTCAGGTCGGTGACTGCCCGGCGTTGCTCGACGCCCGGCCTGCTCCAATCGCAGACGCCGTCCGCGAATACCGCCTGCAGGCGCACCCATTGCTCAGGGGTGAACGTGCCCGCCGGATACTCGGCGAAGTCGAGCGGCTTCAGGTGGCATTTCAGGACATTTTCCTTCAGGGGACCACCGGCCACCTGCCGGGGTGAGGACAGGAATCGCAGGATCGGATCGGCATCGCAAACCGCGAAGTCGGTCACCTTGGTGGAGAACGTGGTGTCGGTGCTCAAATAGCAGTAGTCGAACGCTTCTGCCGGCTTGTTGTCGAGCACCTTCCGCTCGATCGAGTGATGGCTCGTGTCCGCTTCGATCGCCGAGAGCCACTTGTCCATCGTCGCAAACTGCTCGGCGAAGAGCTTGACGCTCGCAGCGGTGGTAGGCAGCAGGCCCGGCCCGAAGCGCCACATCACGTGGTTCTCGTGATGCCCGTTCGCCTCATCCAGCCGCGCGCGCAGCCCAAAACTGCGCCAGTTGTGGTGGATGCCGTTGTTGTCGTTGCCGCGCAGGTCGATAATCGGCACCTTCGCCCACGAGCGCCCGTCGCCCACGATGCCCGAGCGGTAGGCCGTGCGCAGCGCAAACTCGTCGGCCACCGCACGGGCTGCCTGCAAGTTGCCGTCCAGACCGACGCTGCCGATTTTTTCGTTCAGCACCACGAAGTCTTCCGCGCCGATGCCGCCGTTCAGCAGCGCCAGCAACCCGTACTGCACGCCGGTGTTGTCGGTCGGCGTATTGGCGCGGGTCGGGAACCGCGGATCGCCGGCGTTGCCCCAGATGGCGATGCCGTGATCGAACGGGCTGCAGCGCAAGCCGCCTTCGTTGACGCCGGGCTCGTACACCAGGCCGCGCGGAAGCAGGCAGTTATTCGGGAATTCCGCGCGCGGCGTGGTCGCGAAAATGGCCGCTCCCACCGATGGCAGTCCTGCGATGAAGCCGGGCCGGCCGGTCGTGCCGAAGGCGGCGACCCAGGAGATGCATCCGAGCTGCGTCAGGTGTCCGGCGATCGCCGCGCGCTTGGCGTTGATCTGCGCGGTCGAGAGCCCGGCGTTCAGGGCCGCAAAGGCGGGCGAGCCGAAGTAATTGAGGAGCAGGACGCAATCGCCCACTTCGAGCGCGGTCGTGATCGAGTCCGGATAGGTGCAGGAAATCTGCAGGCCGTCGAGCAATCCGGGATATTGCGAGGCGATCGCGTTCTGCTCGATCGAGCCGCCCGAGCAGCCCACGCCCATGGTGTAGCGGATCGGGCCGTGCTGCTCGATGATGTGCTCCTTGATCATCATCACCGTTTCGGCGGCGACGGCGAGGTTCGAGTTGAGCTGGTGATCGGTGAGCGAGCTGGCGGCGGTCATGAAGCCCAGGCCGAGCGCGCGTTCGTTGGTCGCCAATCCGTTGTACCAGGTGGTGTTCGGTTGGAACTGCCGGCGCGGCGAGCCGCTCGCGACGCCGAAGCCGTACTGCAGCTTGCCGTTCCAGGCGGTCTGCTCGCTTGCCGGCTTGCTCGGATCCCACAGCACGCCGATGTCGTAGATGCCGCGGTTGATGGTGCCGCGTTCCTGGCGAAGGATGAAGGGAACGGTCACGCCCCTGTCCGTCGTCGTCATGGCGACATCGAGCGCCGGCGCGGCCGGGTTATAGGGCTTGAAGCAGGCATTGGCCCCGGCGATTCCGGAGCAGGTCAGCGGCGCGCTCGTGCTCTTGTACCAAAACTTGAACTCGGTCGCGATGTTGCACTGCGCGTCGGTTGCGAGCGTCGTCATGCCGCTCGGGTTCGTATGAGGAATGTTCCCGCTGCCCGGCTGCGGCGTGGGCGTGGCGCAGACCCACGGCTGGATCTGCGGGCCGGAGAACACCGGGCCGCCGATCGGATGGTTGGTGATCGTCAGCTTTTCGAAGTTGACCGTCTTGCGGTGCTCTTTGACGCCCGCTTCGAGGACATTTCTGCCGTCGGCGAGACCGCTGACCAGCCCGCGCAAGCTGTGCGTGCCGGTGTTCCGCTTGAACGCGGCGGTGACATCGCGGCCGTTCAAGCCGATCACCACTTTGTCGAGGTCGATATGCGTCGGTACCTGCACCTCGACCAGGGCATCGCCACCGCCGATCAGGTCGGCGCGGTTGGAAAGCGTCTTGATCCCGAACCGATGCGAATCCCGATCTGAATGGTGTGAATCCCGGTCCGAATCGCGTGAATCCTCGTCTGAATGCACCGTCGCGGGACCTACGAGCACCGCACTGGCGAACAGCAGCAGCCCAGCCAAGGCCAAGCGTTTGTCGAGCCGTCGATCAATCATTATTGTCTCCCTAGTGCCTAGTGGATTGTAACGTTCAAATGCCTCCTCAGGAATTCGAGCCGGCGATCCCGGGCAAAATCAGTTGCAGAACCCCAGGATTCTTTCCTCCGCCGAGCATTTTCTGGAGGGCTTTGCAGGCGCCTTGGCGGCGACGCAGGCGCGGATCTCTTTCGTCGTGGGCGGATAATAGATCCAGCCCGGACCGAGAGCGGGCAGGCTCAAGTTGACTTCTTTCCATTTCGGGTGACCCTGCGCCTGCAGGGCGGGGAAATTCTGGCACAAGGATCGCGCAAACCGGATCAGGTGGCCCACGGTGAACTGGAGGTTGTAGTCGTAAGTGACCAGAAACGCCCCGACCGAGACCGTCGTGAAGTCTTCCTTGAGCAGATTGGGATAGCTGCTCGCAAGGACGGTGGAGTAGGAATAGACCGTGAGCGGAAGCTTGCTCGAGGGGTGGTTGGGATCGAACTTCAGCAGCTTGATGAACTTCTGCGCCTCGGGCTTCATGTTGGAGATCAGCGGAGCCGGCTGCCCGGCGGCGACGACGACGACGTCGACCGACTTGTCGCCGATCAGCTTGACCAGCGCCTCCTGGTTGGGAAGGAAGCTGTCTTGCGCCTCCGGTATGGGTCCCTTGAACATCATCCGGTACAGGGTGTGCGTGATGAGCGCGGCGCCGCTGCCCAACTCGCCGCCGTTGATCTTCGCATCCTTGATGTCGTGCAGATAGTTCATCGGCGAGTCGGCCCTGACGATGTAGTGAATCTCGGTGTTGTAGAGCGGCAGGATCACGCGCAGCGGACGTATGATGACGCTTGCCTCCTTGCTGCCTCCGGCCGCCCGGTCGATGAAAGCCTGGTAGACATCCGCCTGGACGATTGCGAATTTGACGCCCAGGTCGTAGCGAAGATGCTTGATGTTTGCCGCGGAACCCGCCGTGGGCAGAACTTCCAGATTGATCGTGGCCTCGGGAGCCACGTACTTGGCGAGATCGGCTCCGATCGCAAAATAAGTGCCCTTTTCATTGGCCGTCACGATCTTGTAGTCGGCGGCCGCGACGGCCGCCCCGCCGTGAAGGCAAAGGGCCGCCGCCATGAACGTGCTGATGAGTTTCCTGGTCATTTCATTCCCTCCTCTGTGTGGGTCTTGGTGTGCATAGCCCAAGGGCCGCGACCCCATCGGTGCACGTCTGGGGGTGAGGCGGCTCTTGCCCGCCTGCGTTGCCGGCGCCGGTTGCTTGGGGACGCTTGATCGCCGCCTCGACGGCGGTTGTTTCCTTTTTCTGAACGGATCTTGTTACGCACAACCCAAGCGCTGCGGCCGCCTCCGTGCACGCTTCCGGGCGAGACGGCCCCGGCTCGCCAGCTTTCGCTTCCTGTGATTTTACCGGCTGAGGGCCCGCGCGCGGCTGGTTTGCAGCGGCGCGCATCGGAGCGGCCGGCGGGGGCTCCGATGGCGAGATCGCGGGGCCGGTGACCCCGGCGCCGTCGTCGGCACTGACTGATTTCGTGGCGCTGTCCGCCGCGGCCCCGTCCAGAAAGGCAGCGCCGGCAGGCGCGCCGCGACCGCTGGCATCGCTGCTCGCGGCCGGCGGTTGAGGTGCGTCGGCGAACGAACTCTGGCGGTAGGTGTAGTACCCAAGGACTGCAACCGCCGCGAGAACCGCAGTGCCGACGATCGCCCGGGAGCGCCCGTGAGGCAGAGACTTGCGCGCCGACAACTGGCCGCTGCACCAGCAACAGACCGTCGCCGTGACCGGGTTCACCGTGCCGCAGCGCGGGCACGAAGCAAGGTGCGGCGGGAGGGTCAATGCTCCCCCGCAGGCGCCGCAAAACTTCGAGTCCGCCGGATTGTCGTGTTCGCAGTACCGGCATCGGATAAGGGACATGGATGAATCTCCAAGCCGACCGCGTAATTCTCGCCGGCAACGATCATTGTAGGGCGGTTCAGTCGCGGGCGAAACGGGAGGGGGCGGGGGCAGCCCCGTATCCGGGGGCCCCTATTAGCGCCTGCTATAATCAACGCCTCGTTTCGCGCCCGTAGCTCAGTTGGATAGAGTACCTGGCTACGAACCAGGGGGTCGTGGGTTCAAATCCTGCCGGGCGCGCCAGTACATCAAGCGGTTAGGTGAGAAAACGCCTAACCGCTTTTCATTTGCATGGGGAGATTTGGGGACTTTTTCGCCTCCAACCCGGTGTGACCTCAGAGTGAGGTCGAGTTTGTCATTCAATGCCGCCCAATGGCCCCGCTGGCGGTGCAGGTCGGCGCCAAGGTAACGTCAACAACGTGGACGTTGCTCAATTTGATATCTTGATGGTTTGCACGGCTAGGCAGCAGCTGATTAGCGCCTTGGGCGGCAGCGGCTGAGGCTACCTTCGCGATGAATGCGCTAAATGGAACTGGTCGGCGAACAATATTCAGACTGTTCGAATCTGACACCAATCACGACGACATCGCGTTCAAGGATGCAGGTCGAGATGTCTCGTGGCGCGCGTTTGGAGAGCGGGTGGGCGGATTGGTTGAGCTGCTCGCCGGCCGCCCCGAAAACACGTGGGCCATTTGTTGTGAAAATTCGCTGCACTTTGCCACAGGCTTGTTCGCCCTGTGGCTCTCGGGAAAGGTGCCGGTGTTCCCGAAGAATTATCAGGTGGGCACGTTGCAGCGGATACGCGGGATCGTTGACGCCGTATTGCGGGATACGCCAGCGCTTGAGCAATTTCCATCGATTGACGTGACGCAGGTCAAAGGCGCTGCATTGATAGGCGCGCAAATCTCAAGTACTACCCATGCGATTTTCTTTACCTCCGGCAGTACTGCTGAACCGAAGCAGGTGATCAAGACGGCGGGGCACATCCAGGCAGAACTGTCAGTCCTGGACGAACTCTGGGGCGACGCCATTAGAGGCAGTCTTGTGGTTTCCAGTGTTCCGTGCCGGCATTTTTATGGCAACGTCTTCGGGCTGCTGTTACCGCTGGTATCGGGCGGTATCATTGATACTTCCTTGTGGGATCCGATCAGCATGATTCGAAGCTGCGGCGGTCCTCGGAGCGTGACGTGGGTTTCCAGCCCAGCGACTCTCGGGCGACTCCCGGATGTTGTCGCCGTTGAGAGCCTTAAACCCGGGCTCAAATTAGTTTTTTCCGCAGGGGGGCCATTGCCAATCGCTGTCCCTGAAGAGTTTCGCCGGGCACTGGATTTCGTGCCGACGGAGATTTATGGGAGCACGGAAACGGGGGCGATTGCTTGGCGTCGGCAACCCTGCGACGGTTTATGGACGGTGTTGCCGGGGGTGGAAGTGGAACAGGGAGACGAGGGATGTATCCGCGTGCGTTCGCCCTTTCTTACTGACGGCAACTGGCTGCCACTTGGTGACCGAATCCAACTACGGCAACAGAATCGGTTCGAGCTCGTCGGCAGAGTCGACCGCTTCGTGAAGATCGAAGAGCGACTGTTGTCGTTGCCGGATATGGAAGGGCGGCTGCGCGAGAATTCTTGGTTGCTCGATGCGGCGGTGACCACGGTCGACTTACCGCAGCCTCGGCGCACGATTATCGCCGCGGCGATTATTCTGAATGACCAGGGGCGGGATGAACTCAAGCGACAGGGGCCCCGCGGTTTTGCCAAATCGCTGAAAAAACATCTGGCGCAATGGTTCGAACCGGTGTTGCTGCCAAGACGCTGGCGCTATCCGGAAAAATTTCCGGTGAATGAGCTGGGTAAACTGCCTGCCGACGCACTGCAGCGACTATTTCTCGATGGAGCCGAGTAGGAAAATTCATGAGCGACCTGAACCTGGAAATCAAGCAACTGATTATCGAGTCCTTAAATTTGGAAGATCTAACTCCAGCGGATATCGATAACGACGCGCCGCTATTCGGCGACGCCGGACTCGCGCTTGATTCGATCGATGCGTTGGAGCTGGCGATGGCGGTGCAAAGACGTTTCGGCGTGCGCATCGTCGACAGCAAAGAGACGCGCCGCGTCATGGCGAGCGTGTCGGCGCTGGCGGCCTACATCGAGTCGCGCTGACGTCGGTCAGCATCGTCTTTTACCACTAGACTGGCTCCGATCGCCCCACTACCCTGATTCCCATGCCGGACAAGCCGAAGCGGACTCACAGCCTGGAGGACCATCTCCACGGTGAGGACTACGACCACGTTCACGACGGCGACGAAGAGGCCGACCACGACCACGATCATTTCGAAGTGGACGGCCGGCTCGAGGACAATCCCCTTTGGATCCAGGACCACGTTTCGCTTGCGAGCGTCGGCATCGACATCGGCTCGTCCGGAACCCAGATCATTTTCTCCCGCCTGAACCTGCGGCGCATGGGGGAGGAGCTTTCCAGCCGCTACTTCGTCGTGTCCAGGGAGACGCTGTACCAGTCCCCGGTTTCGCTCACACCCTACCAGAGTGAGGAGCGCATCGACGACGTGGCGCTGGGCGCGATCATCGACCAGGCGTACGCCGATGCGAAGCTGCATCCCGACGATATCGACGCCGGAGTCGTGATCCTCACGGGCGAAGCCTTGCGGCGCGAGAACGCCGAGGCGATCGCGAGCCTTCTCGCGGAGCAACGCGGCGAGTTCGTCTGTGCCAGCGCCGGCCACCACATGGAATCGATGCTGGCGGCCTTCGGCTCGGGCGCAGCCCGGGTGTCTCATGATTCCGGCAAACGCATTCTCAACATCGACATCGGCGGCGGCACGACCAAGCTCGCCCTGGTCGATCGCGGGCAGGTCCTCGCAACTGCGGCCGTCCACGTGGGCGGGCGCCTGCTGGTCGTCGACGAAAACCGGAGAATCGAGCGCCTCGATCCGGCCGGACGGCATCTGGCCGCTCAGGCGGGATTCAAGTGGAGCCGCGGGGAAATCGTGGAGGCCGCGTCCATGGAGCGCGTCGCTGAGTGGATGGCCGAGGCCATCCTCGCTTCGATCGCCCCGCGCACGCTCCGGCCCGAGGTCCAGGCCCTCTACCTGACCGAGCCGCTTCCCGAGCTCGGCAGCATCGACGGGGTCATGTTTTCCGGAGGGGTCGCGGAATACATCTACCGGAGGGAAACGCGCGACTTCGGCGACCTGGGACGCCTGCTCGGCACGGCGCTGCGGCGAAAGGTGGATGCGGGCGCCTTGCCCTGGCCACTCCTGCCCCCCGGAGAATGCATCCGCGCCACGGCGCTGGGGGCCTCCGAGTACAGCGTGCAACTCAGCGGCAACACCATCTATATCTCCAATCCGGGTGAACTCCTGCCGCGGCGTAATCTGCAGGTGTTGCAGCCGGCCTACGCCAGCGAGGACCACATCGAGCCCGACCGGCTTGCCGCCGCCATTCACGAGCACTTCAGGGCTTTCGATCTCGTCGAAGGCGAGAGCGAAGCGGCGCTCGCGCTGCGCTGGAAAGGGGTCCCGTCCTACGAGCGCGTCGCGGCTTTTGCGCTCGGCATCCGGCGGGGCCTCGCGAACACCATCGCGAGGCGCATGCCTGTCTACGTCATGGTCGACGGGGACATTGCGCAGACTCTCGGGGCCATACTTCGGGACGAGATGCACGTCGAAAGCGAAATCCTCGTGATAGACGGCGTCATTTTGTGGGATTTCGACTACATCGATCTGGGGCGCATCCGCATGCCGTCGCAAACCGTTCCTGTGACCGTGAAGTCCCTGGTGTTCAGCGAGGACCCGCGGTCCCCGCGCGCTCGCGCGCACCGCCACGGTCACGAGCGTCACGGGCACCGCCAGGTTCCGCCAGGCTGAACGCGGTGCACGGGGACGGCGGCCGCAAAGCCCTCAGAGTGGAAGGGTATAATGCCGGCACGAACGGAGAGCTACATGGGCGTCGAATCGCATTACAGCAGCAAGAAAAACCGGGTATTCGTGCGGGCCATCACCGGGCATTACAAGCTCAAGGACGAGCTGGCGCGGCTGCGTGCACTGCCTCGCGTGCGCAAGGGCAACCGGATCAAGTTCATCGACGGTCCACAGGCGTATAGCCGCCACTACGTCGAGCCCGAGGACGGGATTACGCAGACGCTGCACATCCACCTCGAGGAATACGGCCCCGGAGGCAAGTCCCAGAAGCACGGTCACGTCAACGAGGCGGCGTTCTACATCCTCGACGGCAAAGGCTACGAGGTCCACGACGGGATCCGGTACGACTGGCAGGCGGGGGACATTGCGGTGGTCCACAACAACTGCGTGCACCAGCACTTCAACGCCGATCCCGCCAAGCCGGCGCGCGCGCTGGTGCTGAAGACCAAACCGATGTACATGTTCATGAACATGCTGTTCCAGCACCTTGTCGAGCCTCGTCCCACCGAGCCGGCCCCCGGCGGGCAGGGATTCGAGGCTAGGGAAGCAGAGGCCGATTACAACCATGCGAAATGACGAGCGCGTGACAACTGCGAAGGGGAAACGAAATGGCCTGGGGTGAATCGAAAGCCTGGATGCGCGGGACGGCGAGCGGAAAGCTGTACCAGGCGTTGCTGGACGACGCGCTGAATCAGCCGGCGCGCAACGCCAAGCGCAAGAAGATCGTGCATCCGGAAGAGATGCCGTGGGAGATGTCCCGGCAGGGCTTGCTCAAGCATCTGCTGAACGAGCAGATGAACACGCGCATGGAAACGGTGGACGCATACATGCAAATCGTTCCGCCCGGGAGCCGATCGGGCAAGCACCGCCATCTGGCCGAGGAGTGCCTGTACGTGGTGGAAGGCCGCGGCTACGACCTGCACCAGGACTGCGACGTGGAGATCACCGACACGTATCACTGGAAGCCGCAGGCGGAAGTGAAGCGCTGGGAGTGGGAAGCGGGGGACGTGATCTACATTCCACCCAACACGATCCACCAGCATTTCAACGCGGATCCACAGCGTCCCGCGAGACTCATCTCCGCGACCAACCGCATTTACAAATATTGCGGATTGAACGACCTCGAGCAATTGGAGGACGCGCCGGAGTACGACTCCAAGGTCGTGCTCAACGCGGATCTCATCAAGCAATATCTCGCGGGGAAGGTCAAGGAGCCCGCTTAACGCCGGCGCGGCATCGCTCCTCGGGCGGCCGCTCGAGGCCGTCCAGGCGAATCAAATCCTATTCGTACAGGTGCAGGAGCATTCCATGGCTAGAGACGCTATCGTCCCGGAAGAATTCGCAAAGAAGTTTGCGACCGAAAAAGACACGCCGTACGCGCGCTGGGTGCG
>Ga0137418_10006255_pt1 | contig 10952 bp, 9 predicted proteins | sample CZODoug3_1_2_16f_FD_122242 | JGI IMG/M metagenome (GOLD analysis project Ga0137418, IMG submission 122242) | Vadose zone soil fungal communities from Angelo Coast Range Reserve, California, USA - CZODoug3_1_2_16fungal (Hybrid Assembly) | ecosystem: Environmental > Terrestrial > Soil > Vadose... | reverse complement strand
CGACACGGATTTGAATCCCGCCGCCGGCGATTGGGCGGCGCCCCAGAAGGCCGCTACAGCGCTCGGCCGCTACGGATCTGTTGACGAGGTTGCCGCGTTGGTTGCGTTTGTGGCTGGTCCGGAGTCGTCGTACATCACGGGGGCGAACCTTACTGTGGACGGCGGCACGAACGCTTAACCGAAAAAGTTTGTCTGTGGCAGAACGAAAATGGCATGTAGCTGGCGGGATCGAATTGTCTGGGAAGACGACTACTTGGGCATTGACTCCGCTTCGCGTAGGGACAGGGAGAGATTTGCCAGCGAGAAACCAGCGTGTCAGTTTAGATGAACGCCACACCTTGCGTTCATCTGTGGCTTGCATCCCTGCGGAGCCCGTGCCTGGAGGATTGCCAGCAGAACGTGGGGCATTTCCTTGCTCACCTCAAATATGGCCACTTGCGGTGCCTTGTTTTCGTCGTGGTAAGAGATACGGAAGAAATGTTTGCACTGACGGTGCTTGACTAGCCCGACCGCAATCGCGGGCAGAACGCCCAAATGCCGCGCCACTTGGCGGGAGTACCCGAAGGAATCGATCATTTCAAACGGAATGATGAGTTTGCCTCCCGAATAATCAAAGCTCAGCACTTTTGGTGAGGTAGCGTCCAGCTTGCCTGAAACGCCTTCCTTCAAAGCCACGGCTGTGCCACCGACGTACATGACTTGACCATCATCAACTGCGGGAGTCGCCAGAGGCGTGAGGGAGAGCAAGAACAGCGCCACGATTTTCTTCATGTTGAACCTCTCGAGGAATCGATTTGTGCAATCCTACGAGAAATTCTATATGGCACTTGGAGTGCCGGGAGTTCGGGGCAATAAGTCTTGCATTTTGTGAGTGTCGGGTAGGAAGGGGATTTTTGGAGTGCATTGGCTGGGCGACACTTCAAGCCTGACAATGACTGCGGCGAGGAGTTCGGAGGAAGAAAGAGTTCAACACAGAGGCCGCAGAGAATCCACAGAGGACACAGAGAAGAGATGGGAATGCGGCGATGCTGGACGGAAATGGGCGTGGCCGATACACTGATTGTTTATGCTTCGGTTCTATACGGCGGGTGAGTCGCATGGGCAGGCGCTGCTGACGTTTTTGTCGGGGCTGCCGGCGGGATTGCCGGTGGATACGGAATTTATCAACCACGAATTGCACCGGCGGCAGTTGGGGTATGGACGCGGCGGGCGGCAGAAGATTGAGAAGGATGCGGCGGATATTTTTGCGGGCGTGCGGCTGGGGCAGACGATTGGGGCGCCGATTGCGCTGAGGATTGAGAACCGCGACTGGCAAAATTGGGAGAAGATTTTGCCGGTGGGGGCTTCGGACGCGCCGGAAACGCAATCGCGGAAGCTGACGGCGCCGCGGCCGGGGCATGCGGACCTGGCGGGTTCGCAGAAATTCAATTTTCATGATGCGCGGTATGTGCTGGAGCGGGCTTCGGCGCGGGAAACGGCGGCGCGGGTGGCGGCGGGAGCGTTTGCGAAACTGCTGCTGAAAGAGTTTGGGACGGAGATCGCGAGCCACGTGATTCAGGTGGGGCATGTCCGGCTGGAGCGCGCGGCGAAATGGGAAGAGATTCGCGCGGTGTGCGGGGATATGGATTCGCCGCTGCGGTGCGTGGACGCGGCAGTGCAGGAAAAGATGAAGGCGGAAGTGGATGCGGCGCTGAAGGCCGGAGATACGGTGGGTGGGGTGTTTGAGATTGTGGCGCACCAGGTTCCGGTGGGGCTGGGGTCGCACGCGCAGTGGGATGAGAAGCTGGATGGGCGGCTGGCGCAGGCTTTGATGAGCGTGCAGGCGGTGAAGGGCGTGGAGATTGGAGCGGGGATTCTGGCGTCGGGGTCGTATGGCAGCGAAGTGCAAGACGAGATTTCGTACGACAAGGCGGCGCGGAGATTCCGGCGGTCGAGCAATCGGGCTGGGGGACTGGAAGGCGGAATCACGAACGGCGAGGACGTGGTGATCCGCGGATACCTGAAACCGATTTCGACGCTGCGGAAGGCGCTGGGAACCGCGGACATGGTGACGAAGGAGCCGGTGCAGGCGGCCTATGAGCGTTCGGACTGGTGCGTGGTGCCGGCCGGTGGAGTGGCGGGCGAGGCGATGGTGGCACTTGTGTTAGCGGATGCTTTTCTGCAAAAATTTGGGGGAGATTCGCTGGCGGAGATGCGGCGGAATTTCGAGAGCTATGGCCAACAAATCGACGAGTTCTAAGGGATCGACAGTGACCGCCGAGACGCCAATGGTGGTGGCGTCTAAGGGGAAGATTTATCCGATCGTGAAGTACGGCGATCCGGTGCTGGAGAAGCCTGCCGCGACGATCACAAAATTTGACGCGGAGCTGGAGCAACTGGTTGAGGATATGTTTGCTTCGATGTACGCGGCGAATGGGGTGGGCCTGGCGGCGCCGCAGATTGGGAAGAGCATCCGGCTGGCAGTGGTGGATGTGACGCTGGGGAAAAATCCGGAAGCGAAGATTGTGCTGGTGAATCCGGAGATTATTCATGCGGAAGGCGAAGTGCGCGAGGAAGAAGGGTGCCTTTCGGTTCCGGGATTTCGCGGGTACGTGGTGCGGCCGCAGTTTGTGACGGTGCGGGCGCAGAATGCGAAAGGCGAGACGTTCGAGATTCGCGGGGAGAATTTGCTGGCCCGGGCGTTCTGCCACGAGATCGATCACCTGCACGGGATTTTATTTTTGACGCACCTGAGCATGCTGAAGCGTGATTTGATCAAACGGAAGATCAAGAAACTCCGGAAAGAGGGCGAGTGGTAGCGCCGCCGCGCCAACGGGTGAGCCGCCCGTGAACCGGATGCGGATCGTATTTTGTGGCACCCCGCAGTTTGCAGTTCCCTCCTTGAAGCATCTTCTGACCCAAAAGGATTTTGAGATTGTGAGCGTTTATACGCAGCCGGACCGTCCGCGGGGGCGCGGGCAGGAGATTTCGTTTTCGCCGGTGAAGGAAGTGGCGGTGGCGGCGGGCCTGGACGTGCGGCAACCGGCGAAGGTGCGGGCGCCGGAGGTGGAAGAGCACCTGCGGAAATTAGCGCCGGATGCGATTGTGATTATTGCGTACGGGCAGATTATTCCGGCGCGGCTGTTGCCTATTCCGAGATTGGGTTGGATTAATTTGCACGCTTCCCTGCTGCCGAAGTATCGCGGGGCGGCGCCGATTCAGTGGGCGATTGCGAGCGGAGAGACGGTTACGGGAAATACGACGATGCGGATTGATGCGGGGATGGATACGGGGGAGATGCTGCTGCAGGAAGAGTTGAGGATTGGGACGGAGGAGACGGCGCCGGAATTGGCGGGGCGGCTGAGCGAGATGGGAGCGCCGTTGATGGTGGAGACGCTGCGGGGACTGGCGAAGGGAGAGTTGGCGGGGCGGGCGCAGGATCATGCCGCGGCTACGTTGGCGCCGATGTTGAAGCGGGAGGATGGACGGATTGAGTGGGGGCGGACAGCGACGGAGATTTACAACCGGATGAGGGGGTTTGCGCCGTGGCCGGGGGCGTATACGGAATTTCGGGGGCAGACGTGGCATTTGCGGGGGAGGCCTGTGGGCGGCGCGGCGGCTGGGGAGCCGGGGACGATTTTGGTGGAGAAGGATTTGGTGAAAGTGGTTTGTGGCGAGAGTAGTCAGTTGGAGATTACGAGCGTCAAGCAGGAGGGGCGGAAGGAGATTTCGGCGGGGGAATTTTTGCGGGGAGCGCGGATGGCGGAAGGGGAGAGATTTGGGAAGTGAGGGGAGCGGGAGGGATTTATTGTTGGCGGAGCGGCACGAGTGAACGGGCAGAAAAACGCACGGCCAGGAATGGCTGCGCCACATGTGTTGGTAGTTGGGTTGAAACCGTAAAAGCGGTGGCAGAGCCACCGCACTCCAAAGTAGGAGCGGGCCGCCCCGGGCGAGTGGCGAGATGATCTGGTTAGAGAATTCTTATGGGTGATTGAGTTGCTTGGTTATCTGGGCCGGAGTTTTTGTTCTCCGGCGTCCTGACAGCTTGCGGCTGGGCGGGAAGATGACCGAGGCAAGAGTGGAACGGGACGCGCGGCATGAGGCCGGTTTAAGGCTGTTCGAGGCTCACCGATTTGAGGAAGCGGCGCTGGAACTGCGCGCTTCGCTGGAAGCAAATCCCACCAGTGAATGCTGGAACGACTGGGCTGCGGCGGAGGCGGCGTGCGGAAGAATCGCCGAAGCCATGAAGGGCTTTTCCACCGCGCTTTCGTTGGAGCCGGGAAATCGCCAGGCGCTTGAAAACCTGCACTATTTGCAGGAACGGCAGGCACCGAAGCCTGCGTTCAATATTTTGCAAGAGAACAAGTGCGGGGCAGGGAGTGCTAGCCAGGGTGAGCAAGGCCATCCGAATAAATACGCCGATGACGACGCGGCACAGGACACGAATGTTTCTGGAATCGTGAATGGGTATTTCCAGGAGCTGGAGCGCATTCCGGCGCACGATCCGGCGCTGGCTCCCGAGATGCGGGAGGCATTTCGGTGGGCGAATTCGGACAGCTCTTATTTTGTGAAGGAAGCGTACCGGCGATTGCTGGCAATTCCGGGAACGGCGATTGGGGCGGTCCTTCGGAGATTGGAAAAACAGGGGGAGCGGGACTATCGCTTCCTTTCTGTTGTTGCGCTATATGCGATGGAGCAGCGTGATTGGGAGCGCGCAATGGGGCTGCTGCATGCGGCGGCCGACCGCAACTGGGCAGATCTGTTCATTGAACGCCAACGAATATTGTGCGAGCAGTTGCGGCAAGAGGCGGAGCCTGAAAAATCCAGCACGTTTGCAGGTCTTGCGGAGCATCTGGCTACCAGGTTCTGCACGGCTCCCTGGGAAAACATGGAGATTACTTCGTGGGGAACGGAGATCGAGCAAACGGGAAACGTTTATTTCTGTTGCCCGGCGTGGCTGCCACTGGTGATGGGGAACGCCCGCGAGCAACCGGCTGAAAAGATATGGAATTCCATGGCGGCGCAGGAGGTGCGGAAATCGATCCACGACGGAAGCTACCGTTATTGCAGCAAGGTGCATTGCAATTGGATTTCCGGCCGCTCACTGCCTTCCCGGGAGGAAGTGCTCGGCAAAGAGAACGCGCGGAGTGAAGCTGGGGAAGAGCAAGCGAGTCTTGAGCAGCTGTATCCGCTGGAGATGAGCAAAGGGCCGTCGCAAGTGGTGTTGTCTTACGATCGCAGCTGCAACCTGGCGTGCCCGTCTTGCCGGACGGATTATTACTCCGCGACAAAGAAGCAACAGGAGCAGCTACACAAATTTTTTGGCGAGTTTGTGAAGAGCGTGGTGAAGGACGCGCAGCTGATTTACATGGACGGGGCCGGCGAAACATTTGCGAGTAAGCACTCGCGCGAGGTATTGAAGTCTCTGAATCGCCGGGATTATCCGGAGTTGAAATTCAGATTTTTGACCAATGGCCAGTTGTTTGACCGGCGAGCGTATGAAGAGTTTGACCTGCGCGGGAGATTGCAGCGCGTGGACGTTTCCATTGATTCAGCGCGGCCGGAGACATTTGCGGTGATTCGGAAGGGCGGCACGCTGAAACGTCTTCTGGAGAACGTGGAATTCCTGGACGGCTTGCGGCAGCGGGGGGAGGAGAAATTCCTGCTGACCTTTCGTTACGTGATTTCGGCGTTGAATTACCGGGAAATTCCGGAGGTCATCCGGCTGGCCAAAAGCCTCCATGTGGATATGGTGGAGTTCGCCGTGATTCGGCAGTGGGGCCAGTTTTCGGCGGAAGAGGCTCGGAACTTGTTTGTGTTCAGCACGAGTCATCCGGAGTATGAGGCGTTTGTGGAAGTGCTTTCCGCACCGGAAATGGACGATCCGATTGTTAATTTGGGGAGCGCGCTGGAATTTCGGAGGCAGAGACTCACTGCATCCTCTCCAAACTCCTTCACCAAGGCATGACATTCCCCGGTTGAACCGTGCAGTTTCCAAGAGACTTCTCTTACCCTCAACTTTTGGAGGTGGGAAGAAGTTGAATTCAGGAGATCGGCGGAGGCAGCCAATGGAAAATTTCGCACGTCAAACAGAAGAGGCTGAGCCGCGGCGAAGTTGGGTGATTAGGTTGAAAGCACAAAAGCGGTGGCTGAGCCACCGCACTCAAAAGGAAGAGCGGCTCGCCTCAGAAGGCAGGCCCTACGGGTGCAAGAGGGCCACCTGAAGGTGGCCGTTACGCGTTGAATGATTGGAACGGGGTGATTTGCGCGGGGAGGGGTGGTGCGTCATACTCGGGAATCGCCACAGTGAGATTTAGAGTTCGGGGGCCTACCTTACTTATGCAGATCCTGCCTGTGAACCTCAGTAAACGAGGAATTTCCGGAGTTACGCGAATGAACGGACGCCGATTGGCAAGCTTGCTGCTTGCGACGCAATTGGTGAGCTTGCCGGGATTGGCTTCGGCGGGTGAAAAGGACAAGCCGACGGCGAAGGCTTCGCCGGATGCGATGCTGCAGACGATGCAGGCGGAGCTGAACCGGGCGAAGACGGATCTGGCGAAGAGCGATCCGGCTCCTTATTTCTTGAGCTACACAGTTTACGACCAGGATCAGATTTTTATCGCGGGCGCTTATGGAGCACTGCTTTCCGATGCGGAAGTGAAGCGGCGGAATGCGGATGTGGCGATTCGCGTTGGCTCGCCGGAGCTGGACAACACGCATGGGCAAAGCCGGTCGAGCGGAATGACCTCGGGGAATTTGCCATTGCAGGACGACCCGGACGCGACGGCGCGGGTGCTTTGGGAATTGACGGACCGAGAGTACAAGCGGGCGGCGCCGGCGTATTTGAACGTGAAGACGAATACGGCTGTGAAAGCGGAAGAAGAGGATAAGTCGCCGGATTTTTCGAAGGCCGATCCGAAGATTCACGTTGGGGAGAAGCTGGTGGCGCCGCCGTTTGACCGGAAGGCCTGGGAGGACGAGGTCCGGCGGGTGTCGGGGGCGTTCCGGAAGTATAGGGACGTTTATTACGCGACGGTGATTTTGCAGGTGGGATCGTCGAACGCACGGATGGTGTCGAGCGAGGGAGCAGCGATTGAGACCCCGAGCAATTCGGCGCGGCTGGTGATGGAAGCTCAGACGCGGGCAGATGATGGGATGGATTTGTTGCGCGTGGAGACTTTTCAGGCGCCGGCGGTGAGCGGACTGCCGAGCGAAGCCGTATTGATGGCGAAAGCCGACAAGATGGCGGCGGATTTGAAGGAGCTGCGGAAGGCGCCGGTGGCGGAGCCTTATGACGGGCCGGCGTTGTTGAGCGGGCGGGCGGCGGCGGTGTTTTTCCATGAAGTGCTGGGACATCGGATGGAAGGACACCGGCAACGCGACGAAGAAGAGGGGCAGACGTTCACGAAGAAGGTTGGGCAGGAAGTGCTGCCGAAATTTTTGAGCGTGGTGGACGATCCGACGATTGGTGAAATTAACGGTACCAAGTTGGCGGGAACGTATGAGTTTGACAATGAAGGAACGCCGTCAGAGCGCGTGGTGGTGATTCAGGACGGAATTTTGAAGAATTTTCTGACTTCGCGGATGCCGATCAAGGGATTCGAAAAGTCGAACGGGCATGGGCGGAACCAGCCGGGACTGATGCCGACAGGGCGGCAGGGAAACTTGATCGTGACGTCGAACCAGGCGGTGCCGGAGAAGCAGTTGCGGCAGATGCTGATTGATGAGACGAAGAAGCAGGGGAAGCCGTATGGATTGTATTTCGACGACATTCAGGGCGGATTTACGCTGACGACGCGGTCGCTGCCGCAGGCGTTTCAGGTGCTGCCGGTGATTGTATATAAGGTGTACACCGATGGGCGGCCGGATGAACTGGTGCGGGGAGTGGACATTGTGGGGACACCGCTGGCGGCGCTGACGCGGATTATTACGACGGGCGACGCGCAGCACGTGTTCAACGGAATTTGCGGGGCGGAGAGCGGGAGCGTGCCGGTGTCGGCGGTGGCTCCGGCGATGCTATTCAGCGAGATGGAAGTGCAGAAGCGCGCGCATGGGCGAGAGCGGCCGCCGATTTTGCCGGCGCCGGGACTGGACAGCGAGGCGGGCAGCGCGAAGGAAGAATCCACGGGGGTGAAGCCGTGAGCGGGTTTAAGGGATTGAACGGAGCGGTAAGTTTGCTTGCGGCGGCGATGCTGGCGGGAACGGCGAGTGCGCGACCGAGCAGCGCGTCGGGCCCGGAGAAAATTGCGGGTGACACAACGACGGCTACGGCGCATGAAGTGGCCAAGGGCGACGTGCTGCTGGAAGCGCTGCTGACGGAGCTTGATCGCTCCAGAGACAGACTAAAGATGGATCAGGTGAAGCCGCCGTACTACATCGAATATCGCGTGGAGGATGTGGACAACTACGATGCGGAGGCGGCTTTTGGCGCGCTGCTGAATTCGCAGCGGCAACACGTGAGAGTGCTGCGCGTGGTGGTGCGCATCGGCGAGTACAAGCAAGACAGTTTTTACAATCAGGGAATGGGCGGGGCGACGATTCTGCCTTTGGACGATGACCCGATCGCGCTGCGGCGACAGATCTGGCTGATGACGGACGAGGCGTACAAATCAGCGGCGGACGCTTACGCGGAAAAGCTTTCGGCATTGAAGCAATTCAGCGCGGACCCAAATCCGATTGATGATTTTGCGAAAGCGCCGGTGGTTACGAAGGTGGAGGCGGTGGCGGCGCTGAAGTTGGATGAGAGCGGGTGGAAGCAGACGCTGCAAGAGATGACCAACCTGTTCCGGAAATATCCGGACGTGCAGTCGGTGTCGGCGTCGGCGCGATTCAGCGCGGTGAATCTTTACTTTGTGAACTCCGAAGGCACGATTGTGAGGAACGGCCGGGTGAATTCGACGGTGACGCTGAACGGAGCCGCGCAAGCGTCGGACGGAATGCGGTTGCAGCGGAATCCGTACTGGACGGAAGCGCGGCCGGAGGATTTGCCAAAGCGGGAAGAGTTGCTGAAGGAGACGGTGAAGACGCTGGACACGCTGAAGGCTTTGCGCGAGGCGCCGATCGTGGAGGAGTCTTACCGCGGGCCGGTGCTGTTTGCACCCGACGCGGCGGACGACATCATGGCAGGACTGGTGGGCGGAAACATTTTAGGACGCAAACCACAACTGGGGCGTCCGAACCGGACGGTGGGACCGTTTGCGACGAGCTACAAGACGCGGATTCTGCCGAAGTTTTTGAGCGTGGTGGACGATCCGACGATCAAGGAGTTCGACGGAAAGAAGCTGGTGGGTTCGTACGAAGTGGACAGCGAAGGCGTGCCGGCGCAACCGGTGACGGTGGTGGACGACGGGACGCTGCAGAATTATTTGATCGGGCGGCAGCCGATCCGGGACTTCCCTGCTTCGAACGGACACGGTCGGGCTTCACCGGGGACGGCGGCGTTCCCGACGATCGGGACGCTGATCTTCAAGAGTTCGGAGCCGGAGACGGCAGCGGCGTTGAAGAAAAAGTTGATGGCGATGGCCGGGGAACAGGGCAAGCAGTTTGGATACCGCGTGGATACGCTAGGAGCGGGGAATGCGCCGCGGCTGCTGTATCGCGTGTATGCATCGGATGGACATGAGGAACTGGTGCGCGGGGCGGTGTTCAACGAACTGGATGTGCGTGCGCTGCGGAATGATCTGGTGGCGCTGGGGAACGATCCGCTGGTCAGCAATCGAGCGGGAGGAGTGCCGCAAACGATCATTGCGCCTTCGCTGCTGTTTGATGAGTTGGAAGTGAAGAGGGCGGATACGAGCAAGGAGAAATTGCCGGAGTATCCGGCGCCGGAGCTGAAGAAGTAAAGGAAGTTGAGGAGGTAAATGAGGTAGAAGAAGTAAAGAAATAGATGACCTTTGGCTGGGTTTAGATTGTGGTTGACGGTTGGTTTGGGCGGAAGACTGAAGGTTGCAAAAGCGGCAGCAGAGCTGCCGCACTCCAAAGTAGGAACGATGACGATCCGGGAACGATTGGAGTGGTTGAGCCGGATGGTGTTTCTGGTGTTCATCCTGGCTTCGGCGGCATTTTTGAGCGCGATAACCGCGATGCGCGTGGCGATTCACGGCCGCGAAGTTTCCATGCCCAATTTGGTAGGAAGGAATGTGGCGGAGGCGGGGCAATCGCTGCGTTCGAAGGGATTGCTTCTGCGCGTGGCGGATCGCGTGTACAGCGATTTGCCGATCAACCAGGTGGTAAGGCAGACGCCGCCGCCGGGGATGTTGATGAAGGTGTCGCAGCAGGCGCACGTGGTGCTGAGCCTGGGGCAGAAGCAACTGGAGATTCCGTCGCTGGAGGGGAATACGCTGCGGGCGTCGCGAATTGAGTTGCTGCGGGAAGGATTGCAGGTGGGAGAGGTTTCGACGGTGTCCCTGGGGAATGAAACGCCGGAGACGGTGCTGCTGCAGAATCCGAAGCAAGGAAGAAATGCCGCGACGCCGAGAGTGGACGTGCTGATTGCGGGGATACCGCGGGAAGCAAGTTACGTGATGCCGTACTTGATCGGGCTGAGCGAGATCGAGGCGCAGCGGCGGTTGGATTTGGCGAAGCTGCACCGGAAGCTGAATTATTTGTCGGCGCCGCAATGGCCACGTGGAACGGTGATTGATCAGGCACCGCTGGCGGGGACGCGCATTGGGGTGAGCAGTGAAGTCGAGTTGACCGTCGCGAATTAGGTTGCGACAGGGCTGCCTGCACTCTTCGCGGCAAACGGCGCCGCTGCTCGGGTCGGGATGACAAAACAAGCTAGAGAAAAATCAAGAACACAGTCAGGAGTGACTGTGCCACTAGGCGCGGCCCGCCGCGGACGGCGGGCTCTACAAGAGTTGTTAGCGGAGGTAGCCCCAGTTGTGGAGCTTGTCGGAGTCTTCGGCCCAGCGGTCGCCGATGTCGGTGCGGTAGTACATGTTGGGAATCAAAATGTTTTTGATGCGGGAGTA
>Ga0137418_10006253_pt1 | contig 10953 bp, 11 predicted proteins | sample CZODoug3_1_2_16f_FD_122242 | JGI IMG/M metagenome (GOLD analysis project Ga0137418, IMG submission 122242) | Vadose zone soil fungal communities from Angelo Coast Range Reserve, California, USA - CZODoug3_1_2_16fungal (Hybrid Assembly) | ecosystem: Environmental > Terrestrial > Soil > Vadose... | reverse complement strand
CCACAACATCGCTGTCCTTCTCAAAGGAAAGCCTCAACGTGGTGTACGTAGACGACGTCCTCTTCCCCCCCATGTCCCCGGAAGAAGTCCTCACGCCCCATGGGATGGCGGGCTACACGTGCCCACCCGATCCGGTCGCTGGCGCTGGGACTGTCATTCTCATCTCGGCTTCCCGCCGCGGCAGCGGCACGCTGACACATGAGCTGGGGCACGCATTGGGTCTTCACGAGCCGGACTCAGGCCACACGAGTCTGGTTAAGGGGTTCTCATATACGAACATGATGTGGAACTCCGCGGGCGATATCGGAACAGCTCCACGGTCGACGTTCTCACTCGGCCAGGCGTTCCGGATCAACATGGACGACCATTCCTGGTTGCACTTCGTGACAGGGAACACGCGCAACTGCGACTCGACAAAAGTGGACCGATCCTGTCCACCGCTCGAGAAGGAATTCCCGTGAACCGCTCCATTGGGTTGGGGGCAACCATCTTGGCGGTGACGTTGGCGGCCTGCCACCTCTCGAAGCCAGAATACGCAACGATCGACGCCTGGCTGTTGTGCGACGAGTGCCCCGATTCCCTGCGTCTGGCAGTCAAAAACATCGGGGGCAAGGCCGTACACACGCTCGATCAAGCGCTCATTGGGCCGTCACCCGGCCGGAGAGCAAACAAAGCAGCGCAGTTTCGCTACAGCTACGCGATGCTCCCCTCGCCCGCGGTGAGCGAATCGGCGTATGTCGCCGACCTGCTCAGCAATTATGTCGCGAACTATCAGTCACACGCCGCTATTTCGCTGGGTGACATTCGCACGTCCGCTGCTCTTGCCGCATTGCAACGGGCCAGCGATTCGGCGGCGGCGCGGAAGTACCGTCCCGACGTTGTGAAAGTCATCAACGTCGTCCTTGCTCTCGCGTCCGCGAAGTCATTCGGCGGCACCGTGAATGGCAACGCGGGCGCCGTGTCGGCGCGGTTTGCGGACACCGTCCACGTCGGGCGAGGCGCTGGTTTGGGATGGGACGGCGATGAGTCGGTGATCGTGCACGGCTCGCCGTTTGCGGACAGCCTGCTCGTCGCCCGTTGGTCTCCGGACTCCCTGGCGTTTCTGGCGGTGGCCCCCCTGGGTGATTACGCCGTCTCGGTGACCGGGCTCGGGGCCAACTCCGCGCGCCAGGTCTTTCCGTTGCGCGTCGTCCCACCGGGCTATGCCTCGCATACTGCGGCGACGGCCCCGCTGGTCACCGTCGATTCGATCCCGCAAACACGCTACCTGCTGCTTCCTAGCCGGCCTGGGGACACGACGGATTTCTTCCGATTCGAGCCGACGGCGACGCACGCGGTCACGGCGAGTGTGACGGCATCGGGACTCGAGCCGGCGACGTTACGGTGGCTCACGTGTCCGGCGCTCACGCTGCTAACGATCCCCGGTCCGACGACCAGCGTGACCGGACGTGTCATCGACGAGCAAGGCCGGCGTGTGGCAGGCGCGGAGGTCATGGTGCCCGGGTACCCGACGAGCGCCGTTACCGACTCCACGGGCCGATTTGTGTTGAGCGGCATTGCGGTGGAAGCCGCCCGGACGTTTGTCGCGCGGAAGGTGGGGTTCCACCCGACGAGGACATTGGTGCAGCTCGCCGCCGACAGCGTTCAGCTTGGCGTCGTCGACAGCCTGCTCACGGCGGGCACGGCCGTAAACCGACACGCGTCGACGCTCACCATGCCCGCTGGCTCATGCCGGTTGTTGGAAGTGTTGGTCCCGTTTGGGGGGGGTCCGCGCACCTTGAGACTGCGACTCACGTCCCCGTGATCCGGCACCGTGTCCCGGCCGCGCGAACGTCGCGCAGCCGGGGAACGCCGGTTTGAGCATGCTACTTCGGCGGGTACTTCGGAATGGGTTGACTCTCTGCTCCTGAGGGACATTGCCGCTTCGCCTCATCGAGCGGCCCCGGACTCTTGCTTTCCAACTGACATACGGCAGTCGCGAGGTGGATGAGCCAGGGTCGAAGGCCTGTATAGCTCGTGGTGGTACCGCCCACGGTCACTGAATATCCTGTCTCCCACATCTTATCCATGTCGCTCTTACTCACGCATCCGGTGACGGCGAAGCTCAAAGCGAGAGCGCCAGCCGCCGCTGGCAACAGCCTCCATCTCATGGCAACCTCCGGGTTAGAGTTGGATGCTGGGCGACTACCAGCCCCTGCCGGCCCAGTTTGGATAAGCGTTCCTCGAAATGCCTGACGAGATCTGTTCGCCCCAGCGCACGAGCGGCATCGCGCCGCAACGCGAGGCTCGCCGGGAGATACGGGAGCAACGTCATGGCTGATGAGTGGTCCATGCCCGCGGCCATCGCCAGACTCTCCTCGGCTCTGCCATGTGCGAGCAACGATGCGGCCACGAGCAGTCGGTCCGCAGCGAGCGGCTCGCCCAGCCCCCACACGAGCGCGTCGCGATTCCCGATCGCGAACAGAGCGCGCAGTGCCCCAATGGCCGTCGTGTCACCGCGCTGCAACGCGAGCCGCGCACCCAGCGCCGCCGCATAGCGCACCGCGTCGGGATCGCGCGTATGCACCGCTTCGCGCTGCAGCACGCGGTGCAGACTGTCCGCTCTCAGGAGCGCTCCCGTCTGCGCGCGCCACGTCCCCAGCATCCAGACGACGCTCGGAGTGACTGACCGTCCCGGCTTGCCGCGCTCGTAGTCGGCCGCGAGTGCTGTCGCCTGCTCTCCAACATCCAAGCCGGCAAGCACATCCAATAAGTAGAATCGATTCGCGAACTCGACTCCGCTGGCTATGCTGGAGTCGAGCACGCCTCGCAACTCGCGCAGGCGATTCTGCGCCGCGAGCACGCTCTGCAGACCAACCAAGGCGCCCCAGCGGTAGGGCATCCCTATCACCGTGTCCCCCAGGATCGCGCGAAATCCTTCTTCGGCGCAGCCGGGGAATGCGGCGGCGACAGCCAGGGACTGCGACGACTTGAGTACTCGGAACGGAGCGTCTCGCGCCGCGGCGACCCAATCAACACTGCCGGGGTTGCCGGCGGCGCACTGCAACATCAACGCGAGCTGTGCCTGTCCCTCCACAGCATCGGGCGCGGCGCGCGCAAAATCCGCTAGTGCGCGGGCGGCACGGTCGGGATTTCCCGAACGAATCGCGATCTCGGCGAGATGAAAACGCGGGGGCGCAAAGCCCGAGTCGGCCGCCGCCGCCCTGAACTCCAGCAACGCCAGTGAATCGAGCGCGCCCGCCACGTTGGGAAGCTCGTGATAATACGTCTCTCCCAGCCACATGTGCGCCTCGGTCCAGTCCGGCGAGTCGCGAAGCGCGAGAGAGAGCCAGGCGACGGCCGAATCGGCCTGTCCGGCGAAATACGCGGCCAGTCCGCGGGCGAACTTCGCGTGACGCGAGGGGAGTGATTGGACGTTCTTCAACGCCACACGAACGAGTTTCGCGGCCTCGTCGAAGTTGTTCTCCCATGACGCGGCCTGACCGCCGCGCAACGCCGCGGCAGCGAGCCCGGAATCCGCCGCCACGGCTTTCCGGAAGTACTCTAGCGCCACGCCGAACTTGGACCCACGATACTGCCGTTCCCCCTGCAGCCAATTCGCCACTGCTGCTGGACGACGCCCGGTCAGCATCGTGAGATCGATGCGCCCGCCTGGCGGAAGTAAGCGAGGAAGGATCTCGGTGATCGCTGCCAACCCGAGCTGCGGCAGAGACTGAAGACGAGTAGAACCGCTGGCGTTGCCCCGCGCGACGTCATCACCCGACTTCGCATCTGTGAGCCACAGAATTACTGAAGCGGAGTCCCCATTTTCGACAATCGAGCCCTGCACGAAGAATCGCGCACCGCGATTGCGCGCAACTCGCCGCGCGATTCTTGGAGTGAGTTGGCTGATATCCGCGCGCTCCGCGGGTGACAACAACCGCCATCCATCAATCCATTCGAGGGGCTCCGTGTGCTCGAGGGCGCTCCCGATCATCAACGCCACTTGATCCCCGACGCCGCTGCGACCGCGTTCAGCGAGGGGGAACACGACGACGAGTTTGTCATCGAGCGGCTTGGCTGCCGCCGTGACGACCCACCATCCACCGAGCACAACCAGCGCCAGCGCGGGCACCGCCAAAACCCGGACCCAGCGCCGTTCATAAAAGTGGCGGGGCGCGACCTTCGCCACGGCATCCCCGAATTCCGCGGCCGTCGCGAACCGACCTTCGGGGTCTGCGGCGAGCGCGCGCCGCATCACGTCGCCCAGCGCCGGGGAAATATCGGGACGCAGGCGCTCGATGGTCTTCACCGGCCCATCGACCGATACGCGCGGCGGCTCCCCCGTCAGCATCTCGTACAACACGATGCCCAGACTGTAGACGTCGGATCGTCCGTCGAGATCGCGCTTCCCCTCCGACTGCTCGGGGCTCATGTACTCGACGGTCCCCACCGCAAAGCCCTCGCTCGTCTGCCGCGAATGCGCCGCGCTCAACGCCAGCGCGATGCCAAAGTCGCTCACGACGGCGTGGCCGCCCTCGAACATGATGTTCTCGGGCTTGATGTCCCGGTGGACCACGTGCTCTCGATGGGCGTAGTGCAGCGCCTCGGCCACTTCGCGCGCGATGCGGAGCGCGTCTTCCAGCGACAGCTGGTGCTCCCGAATGATCCGATCGCGGAGAGACTCCCCCTCGACGTACGGCATGGCGTAGTACAGCAGCCCGTCCGCGTCGCCGGAGTCGTGCAATTTCAGGATATAGGGGTGTTTGAGACGAGCGGCGGTTCTAATCTCCTGCAAGAAACGCTCTGGCCCAATTGCCGCCGCAAGGTCCGGCCGCAGCACTTTAAGCGCTACGTCGCACTCGTGCTTGCGGTCCCAAGCCAGGAAGACCACCGACATTCCGCCCCGGCCGAGCTCGGCTTTGACGTCGTAACGTGTCGCGACTGCGCGGGTCAGGCGCTCCTGCAGTTGGGTCACGGCTCCCTCCCCTGATCCCGAGGGCGTGGCAACCGCGGCCAAACATACGCCTCGGGTCACGCGTCGCTAGCGGCGAGAAATTCCAACCCAACCCCTTGGCGACACGCGGCTTGCCGACTACTTTCCTGTGCCCGATGCGGGACCTGTCGTTGTCACGCAGCCAGTTGCTGCTCCTCGCCGGTACGGCCAACCGGCCTCTCGCCGAGGAGATGGCCCAGCATTTGGGACAGCCGCTGTGCGCGGTGTCGATGCGGCGGTTTGCCGACGGCGAAATCTTCGTCAAGATCGACGAGAACGTGCGCGGGCGGGATGTCTTCATCATCCAGCCCACGAATCCGCCGGCGGAAAATTACATGGAGCTGTTGCTGTTGATGGACGCGGCGCGCCGGGCGAGCGCCGCCCGCATCACCGCGGTGCTCCCGTACTTCGGCTACGCGCGGCAGGACCGGAAGGATCAACCGCGCGTGGCGATCAGCGCCAAGCTGATGGCGAACCTGATCACCCATGCCGGAGCGGACCGCGTCCTGGGAATGGATTTTCATTCCCACCAGGTCCAGGGATTCTTCGATATCCCGGTGGACCACCTGTACGCGGCGCCGGTGTTCGTGAGCCACTACCGGACGAAGCAGCTCCACGATCCGGTCGTCGTCGCACCGGACGTCGGCTCGGCGAAGATGGCCCGGGGATTCGCGAAGCGGCTCGACGCGTCGCTCGCGATCATCGACAAGCGGCGCCCGTCCGCGAACATCGCGGAAGTCGTGAACGTCGTCGGCGAAGTCGAGGGGAAAGACGTGCTGATCCCCGACGACATGATCGACACGGCGGGCACGATCGCCGAAGCGGCGGCGGCGCTGAGGCGCTTGGGGGCGCGGCGGATCTTCGCGTTCGCGACGCATGCGCTGCTGTCGGGTCCGGCAGTCGAGCGGCTGCGCGCCGCGCCGGTCGAGGAAGTGTGTGTGACGAATACGATCCGGATTCCCGAGGATCGGCAGTTCGAGAAGCTGAAAGTGTTGTCGATCGCAAGTTTGATGGCAAAAGCCATAGGGTACGAACACTCGAACCAATCGGTCAGCTCGTTATTCGACTGACGGCAGATGGCTGAGGGCTGAGCAATGGCACAGACGGTGAGTCTCTCCGCGACGGTGCGGGAGGAAACGGGCAAGGGGGCGGCGCGACAGGCGCGCTTCCAGAAGAAGGTTCCGGCCGTGATCTACGGCCACGGCCGCCCCACGCAGACGCTGATGGTGGACGCGCTCGCGCTGGAAAAAGCGCTCACCGGCATCGAGCCGGAGAGCACGCTCATCGAGCTCAGCGTCGACGGCAAGACGAGCCGGACGCTGATCCGCGAGATCCAGCGCCATCCACTCCGCCCCGACATCATCCACGTCGATTTCTACGAGATCCGCGGCGGCGAGAAGATCACGCTCAAGGTCCCCGTGCGCCTCGTGGGCACGCCCGACGGCGTCCGCAACGCGGGCGGGGTGCTCGATCAGGTGACCCGTGAAGTCGAAATCGAAGTGCTGCCCGAGAACATCCCCGACCGCGTCGAGCTCGACGTCACCGCGCTCAAGATCGGTGACTCGCGGCACGTGCGGGATCTGTCGATCGCCAACGCCGTCATCCTGACGGGCGCGGATCTGACGATCGCGACCGTGGTGCCGCCGCGCGCCGAAGAAGTCGCCGCGCCGACGCCCGAAGCCGCGACCGAAGTCGCCGAGCCCGAGCTCATCCGCAAGGTCCGCGAGGATGAGGAGGGCGCCGAGGGCGAGGCCGCGCCCGGAGCGGCCGCCGAAGAGAAGGGCAAGGCCCCGAAGGCCGAGGAGAAGCCCAAGGGCAAGAAGGAAGAGTAGTCGTTGCGCGCCGTCGTCGGCCTGGGAAATCCAGGTCCGGAATACGCGGCGACGCGCCACAATGCCGGCTTTCTCCTGGCCGACGCCGTCGCTCGGCACTGGAATCTTCCTCCCTTCCGTCGCGCCGAGCGGGCGCGCGCGACGGAAGGCACGGTGGCCGGCGTGCCCGTGCGCATCCTCAAGCCCACGACCTTCATGAACCGCAGCGGCGCCGCGCTGGCGTCGCTGCGCGCCGACCCGGCGTTCACGCCGGCTCGCGATCTCCTCATTCTTGTCGACGATTTCCAGATCTCCGCCGGCACGTTTCGCTTCCGCCCCGACGGCTCGGCAGGCGGGCACAACGGCCTCAAGAGCATCGAAGGCGCCCTGCAATCGCAGCAGTACGCTCGCCTCCGCATCGGAGTCGGTCCGCTGCCGGAGGGCGTGGCAGACTGGTCCGACTATGTACTCGCGCCGTTTGAGCCTGAGGAGCTGGAGCAGGTCGACGCGCTCATGCCGGGGATGATCGAAGCCGTCGAGAAGTGGGTGAAGAGCTGAATGCTGAGACTCGGCATCGTCGGCCTGCCCAACGTCGGAAAATCGACTCTCTTCAACGCGCTGACGTCCTCGAAAGCCGCGGCGGCGGAGAATTATCCCTTCTGCACTGTCGAGCCGAACGTCGGCGTGGTCGAGGTACCTGACCCCCGGCTCGAGACGCTCAACCAGGTCGTCAAGCCGAAAAAGAAAATCCCGGCGGTGGTCGAGTTCGTGGATATCGCCGGCCTGGTGAAAGGCGCGTCCCAGGGCGAGGGCCTCGGCAACCAGTTTCTCTCGCACATCCGCGAAGTGGACGCCGTGGTGCACGTGATTCGCGCCTTCGAGGACAACGACGTGGTGCACGTCATGGGGCCCGTCGATCCGGTGCGCGATCACGACGTCATTACGAGCGAGCTGGCGCTCGCCGATCTCGCCGTGGTGGAACGGCGGCTCGACAAGACGCGCAAATCGGCGCGCGCCGGCGACAAGGAGGCGCAGCTCGAGCTGGTGCTGCTCGAGCGCGTCGTCGCGGAATTGAATCGCGGCCGCGGCGCCCGCGAAGCGGGCGAAACCGCCGATGCGATCAAGTTCCTGCGCACCCTCGGCCTGCTGACGGCCAAGCCGATTCTCTACGCCGCCAACGTCAACGAAGACGACCTCGCCGCGGGCGGCGGCAAATGGATCGACAAACTGCGCGCGGCGGTGCAGACGCACCACGAAGAAGCCGAAATCGTGCCCTTCTCCGCCAGGTTCGAGGCGGAGCTCGGCGAGCTGGCGGGCGAGGAGCGGCGAGAGTTCCTGACGAGCGCCGGAGTAGCGGAGCCCGGACTCGACCGCCTGATCCACGCCGGCTACCACCTGCTCGGCTTGCAAACATTCTTCACCGTGGGCGAGAACGAGGTGCGAGCCTGGACGATGCATGCCGGCGGTACGGCCTATGACGCGGCGGGCGAGATCCACTCCGACTTTCAGCGCGGATTCATCCGCGCCGAAACAGTCGGGTTTGCGGAGTTTGTGAAAGCGGGCAGCTACAAGGCTGCCCGCGAGCAAGGTCTGATCAGAAGCGAGGGGCGCGACTACGTCGTGAAGGACGGCGACATCCTGCTATTTCGCTTCAACGTCTAGGGCCTTTCCCCGCCCTCCCACGCCATTTACCTTTACCGCTCACATAATCCCTACTCGGTGCCTTCCACCGCACCGGGTCACCTATGACCAAAGGGAGGTGGCATGAATCGTCGGTACGAAACGGTCTACATTTTTGATAGTGCGCTGGACGAGCCGGCAATCACCGAAAAACTGAACCGCTTTCACGCCCTGCTGACCAAGGACGGGAAAGGCACGCTGTCGAACGTGTCGCACTGGGGCAAGCGCACGATGGCGTACAAGGTCAAGAAGAAAGAGACGGGCTACTACGTCGTCGCCGAGTTTCAGACGGCGGGCGATCTGCTGCCCGAGTACGAGCGCGCGGTGAAGCTCGATGAGAGTGTGCTGCGGTATATGTGCGTCGAAGCCGCGAAAGAGCAGCCGAAGCCGGTGGTTGCCGCCGCCGTCGTCCCTGAAGAAGAAGAGTTGGAAGAGGAGGAAGCGTGAGACGTCCCGCCAAGACTTGTCCCGTGTGCGAATCCGGCGCGCGCGTGCTCGACTACAAGGATGACCGGACGTTGAGCCGCTTTCTCACCGAACGTGGCAAGATTCTGCCGAGCCGGTTGTCGGGGATGTGCGCGCGTCATCAGCGACAGCTCGCGACCGCGATCAAACGCGCGCGGCAGCTGGCGCTGATTCCTTACATCAAGGGTCACACCGCATAGCCGCCAAAGAGTCGTGGTGGCGCCCGCTGCTGGCGCTCACCTTGTTCGTGCTGTGGGCCCACCCCAGTCTGGTGGGTCTGCCGTGTGCGGCGCTCCTGATCATCGCGCCCGGCGACGGCACGCCGCAGCGCGGCGCCGCCGGCTGGTCCCAACCGATCGCGGGATTGATCGGCGCGGTGAGTCTGGCACTGCTCGTCTTGAGTGGTGGGAGCGGCAGCCGCCTCGCGGCGGCGACGAGCGCGTACGTCGTGCTCGTGACTGCGGCGTTCGTGTCGTTCGTCCTGCTCAAACCTGCCCCGATCCTGCGGCAAGCGATCCGCTCGATCATCGTGGCCGGACTCGCGTCCGCGCTGCTGATTCAGACGACTTGGGGATCCGAGGCGTGGGGCGCACTCAGCTGGGAAGTCACGCGGCTCACGAGCCTGACCATGCGCACGATGGTCGAAGTGGTGCCCGACGCGTTCGCGATCTACGAGCCGGTGGTGCGCTTCGTCAGCCTCACCTGGCCGGGGATGCTCGCGCTGCAGACGCTCGCGGGGCTGGCGCTCGCGTGGCAGTTGTACCGGCGCATCGCCGCGCGCACCACGGGTGAAAGCGTGACGCCGGCGCCGGCGCGGTTCCGCGACTTCTACATGAGCGATGGGTGGGTCTGGGGAATCGTCGCCTGGCTGGGCGTGTTGATTCTGCCGGTGTCGAGCGTGCTGCTGGTCGCGGGCACGAACCTGGGACTCGTGGCGAGCACGCTGTACGTGCTGCGGGGGGCCGCGATCGTCGCGACATTCGCCGAGGCGTTCGGCGTCTCGGCGCTGGCGCTCGTGATCGTTGCGGCTGCTTCGGCGGCGCTCGCCGTGCCGCTGGTGTTCGTGCTCCCCGGGCTGTGCACGCTCGGCATCACCGATACGTGGTACCAATACCGGCGCCGCCTCGCGGAAGCGCGCGAACGGCAGCGGTCCAATACAACTTGAGGGCTCACGCGATGGAACTCATTCTGCGGGCAGACGTGCAACATCTGGGCAAGATCGGTGAAGTGGTGAAGGTGAAGGACGGCTATGCCCGCAACTACCTCCTGCCCAATGGGCTCGCCTATCCGGCTACGGAGGCGAACAAGAAACGGATCGCCTACGAGGGCGAACGCCTGGTGAAGCAACATGCGGCCGAGAAGTCCGCGGCGGAGACCGAAGCCACGCGCCTGGCCGACGTCAAGCTCACCTTCGAGGTGAAAGTCGGTGAAGAGCAGAAGCTGTACGGCTCGGTCACGGCGAGCGACATCCAGCGCAAGCTCGAGGAGCTGGGGATTAAAGTAGACAAGCGCAAGATCGATCTCGCGGAGCCGATTCGCGAGCTGGGTGAATACAAGGTCGGGATCAAGATCCATCCCGAGGTGCGGCCCGAAGTGCAGGTCACGGTGGTGAAGGAGTAGGTGACGCTGAACACTGAGCTCGCACGGGTTGTGGACGCACTGTTGGACCGTAAGGCAGTCGATCCGGTAGTATTGGATCTCCGGGGACTGACCGCCGCCACCGATTACTTCGTGATCGTTTCTGGAACGTCAGCCGCCCACGTGCGGGGAATGGCGGAACACCTCGTGACGGCGCTCGCGCCGGCGGGTGTCGAGCCCCATCATGTGGAAGGGCTCGCGCAGGGGCGTTGGGTCCTGCTCGACTATGTGGACTTTGTGGTGCACGTGTTTCATCCCGAGCTGCGTGAGTTCTACCAGCTCGAACGGTTGTGGGGGGACGCCCCAGTGGTCGCCGCCGGCGACTCAGGTGGACAGGGCGCGAAAGGCTAGGCAGGCATGCGAAACACCGTGACGTATCTGATG